>OGQY01000550.1_pt1 | contig 29915 bp, 19 predicted proteins | sample 1553361 | NCBI WGS metagenome assembly OGQY01 (sample SAMEA2579963, study PRJEB22360) | human gut metagenome | reverse complement strand
TCCCGGTTTTTCAAGTGTTATCCTGCCTATGCGTCCGCTTCTGAAATCATCAAGTATTATTCCGGCAAGCTTTTCATAATCAGTCATGGCACCTCTTTTAAGACATCCCCTTTTAGCGGCTATCGCATCCATAATTTCAAGCGTTTCCTCATCCTCATCAACACCATATCTTTCTGACAGATTACCGCTGTAATTATTTTTCAAAAATGTCACAGCCTCGAATGCAAGGTCTTCAATATTAATTACCTCATCATTCATTGAGCCGATAAGTGCAAGATTTCTTCCTACAATCTCACTGTCAAACTTTGGCCATAAAATACCCGGAGTATCAAGAAGTTCAACTGTTTTGCTTAACTTTATCCATTGCTTTCCTTTGGTCACACCCGGTTTGTTACCCGTCTTTGCACACGCCCTGCCTGCATATGCATTGATAAATGTCGATTTTCCAACATTCGGAATACCTACAACCATAGCTCTTACAGGACGGTTCATTATACCTTTCTTTTTGTCACGCTCAATCTTTTCATGGCATGCTCTTTCGATTGCTGAATTCATCTGCTTAATTCCGGCCCCGCTCCTTGAATTAAGTTTCAGACACAAAACTCCTTTTTGTGCAAAATAATCGATCCATTGCTGGTTTAACCTCTCATCAGACAAATCTGACTTATTAAGAAGTATTAACCTGGCCTTATTTTTTGCAAGATTATCTATATCCGGATTGCGGCTTGACATAGGAATTCGTGCATCAACAACCTCTATCACAAGGTCAATAAGCTTGATATTTTCCTCCATCATTCGTCTTGCTTTTGTCATGTGACCGGGATACCATTGATAATTCATTCGTTTCCTCTTTCCTTTATTCCTGCATTCCTTTATTTGATAAATCCCATACCTTCTGTAGAAGATTTTAGGTGGAACCATGCCTTGCCCACAATATCATCCTCATCCACCGGACCGATATTGGCTGATCTGCTGTCTTCACTGTTATTCGGATTATCTCCGATGCAGAAATATTCTCCGCTTCCAAGAATCAGCTCATTCTCAGCAATACCGGCATCCAGTACCCTCTCTGTAACCCAGATACTCTGCTGACCGTTCACATACAGTGTTCCGTCTGCGATCCGTACTTTATCCCCCGGTCCTGCCACAACTCTCTTAATATAATAATGGGAATTTTCATTGCCATTCGGCAGAAATGCTACTACGTCTCCCGCCTTCGGAGAAGATAAAACATACAGAAAACGGTCAATAAATATCTGAAATAACAAATTATAAATCTTAAAAAAATGTAAAATCCACAAAAAACAGTTGCGTTTTTTGTGCAGATGTATATTATATATAGTTAGCCGACTAATTAATAGAATCAAATAAGTTCCATGCGAGATTGCGAAGAGCAATAAGCAGTGGAGTGAAAACGGATTGCAGATGTCCTACTGTCGGAATGGGATATTGATATAAAGCAGATGAGAGAGGAGTGACAGCGTGTTTTGTGAGGGGAAAGATGAGAAAGAAAATCCAAACAGCCTTTTAGGTCTGTTTATGAAGGTAGACCGTCATTTTATGACGAAATGTTTCGGACAGATGCAGGAACTGGGAATTTATCCGGGGCAGATCCCGGTGCTTGGAATGGTGGCCAAGCAGGATGGATTAAGTCAGAGAGAACTGTCGAAGATCCTTCGGGTCAAGCCGCCTACCGTGACGGTTTCCGTGCAGAGACTGGAGAAAGCGGGCTTTCTTTATAAGAAACCGGATGAGAAGGACCAGCGTGTGACCAGACTTTATCTGACCGAAAAAGGCAAGGAGACCAAAGCAAAGGCACTGCAGCAGATCAGGAAGAATGAGGCTGTTATGCTGGAGGGTTTCAGTGAGGCGGAGGAATGTCTGCTTCGAAGATTTCTGGAACAGATTCTGGAAAATATAGATAAGATACAGCCGGAAAAATTTTAAATAAAGAAGAGTTTCCGGAAGGAACAAAAAACAGAAGTTATGAAAAATAGTGTATAACAGAAAGGAAGGAACAGAATCGTGATCAAACTGATGAAATATCTGAAAAAGTCAGCCGGTTATATTGTGATCATCATTGCGCTTCTTTTTCTTCAGGCATACTGTGATCTGTCACTGCCGGATTACACATCCAAGATCGTCAATGTGGGAATCCAGCAAAGCGGTATCGAAGACAGTGTACCTGAAAAGATCAGAAAAACATCCATGGATAACCTGAAGTTGTTTATGGATGAAGAAGACAAAAAAACCATAGATTCATTTTATGAAGAAGCTGGAGACAATCTCGTACTCAAAGATGATGTAAAATCTGATGAACGGGATGTACTCAATGATATTTTAGCAAAACCGATGATGATAGCTGCAAGCTTTTCATCCGGCAGTGACGAAGTAAATGAGATGCTTGCCAAGATGGGAGTTCCGGAAGGAACAGATCCGATGCAGGCAATCGCACAGATGCCAGAGGAAGCACTCACGTCAATGATTGAGAAGATCAGCGAGAAGATTGACAAGATGCAGCCATCCATCCTTACACAGGCTGGTGTAGCTTATGTAAAGAGTGAATACGAGGCAATGGGCGAAGATGTCGATGCAATCCAGATGCACTACATCAAGATCTCAGGAGTCAAGATGCTGGGAATGGCACTTATCACCATGCTTTGTGCAATCTGCGTGGTATTCCTTTCATCCAGAGTGGCAGCAGCACTTGGTCATGACCTGAGAAATGCTGTGTACAATAAAGTTATTTCATTCTCAAGCCGTGAATACCATAAATTCTCAACAGCATCTCTGATCACCCGTTGCACGAACGATATTCAGCAGGTGCAGCAGGTAATGGCAATGTTTTTCCGTATCGTACTATATGCGCCGATCCTTGGTATCGGTGGCGTGATCCGTGTATTGAAGACGGATTCTTCTATGACATGGATCCTTGGTCTTGCAGTAGGCCTGATCCTTGTTGTGATCGTTGTTCTGTTCCAGGTGGCAATGCCTAAGTTTACAATACTGCAGACTCTGGTTGACAAACTGAACCTGGTAACACGTGAGATCCTGACAGGTATCCCTGTTATCCGCGCATTCAGCCGTGAAAAACACGAAGAAGAACGTTTTGAAGAGGCAAACCTAAGACTTACAAAGACAAACCTGTTTGTTAACAGATGTATGACTTTTATGATGCCGACGATGATGCTCATTATGAATGGTGTCTCTGTGCTGATCATCTACAGTGGATCTTATGCAGTAGACAATGGAACCATGCAGGTTGGTAATGTTATGGCATTCATTCAGTATGCAATGCAGATCATCATGTCCTTCCTGATGATTACAGCAATGTCCATTATGCTCCCAAGAGCAAATGTTGCAGCACTTCGTATCAACGATGTACTCAATACAAAAGTCAGCGTAACAGATCCGGAAAATCCGGTTCAGCCAGATGCGAATGTCAAAGGAACCGTTGAATTCGACCATGTAAGTTTTGCATATCCGGAAGCAGGCGAAAACGTCATCAGCGACATCTCCTTTAAGGCAGAAAAGGGCGAAACGATTGCCGTGATCGGAAGTACCGGAAGCGGAAAGAGCACACTGATCAATCTGATTCCTCGTTTCTATGATGTGACAGAAGGCCGTGTTCTTGTCGATGGAGTGGATGTTCGTGAAATGACTCAGAAGGAAGTTCGTTCCAGACTTGGCTATGTTCCACAGAAAGGTGTGCTTTTCTCAGGTACGATCGATTCCAACATCCGCTACGGTAAGACCGATATTTCAGAAGCAGAAGTAAAAGAAGCAGCAGAGGTTGCTCAGGCAACAGAATTTATTGATGCGAAACCAGAGAAATATGCTTCTCCGATCGCTCAGGGCGGAACAAACGTATCCGGTGGACAGAAACAGCGACTTTCAATTGCAAGAGCGATTGCCAAAAATCCAGAGATATTCATTTTTGACGACAGCTTCTCAGCTCTGGATTTCAAGACAGACAGTACTCTGCGTAAAGCTCTGAAAGAACATACCAAAGATGCTACAACGATCATAGTCGCACAGCGAATCAGCACGATCCTGAATGCAGATAAGATCATTGTACTGGATGACGGACATATGGCTGGAATCGGTACTCATGGAGAATTGATGAAAAACTGTGAAGTTTATCGTCAGATCGCAATGAGTCAGCTGTCAGAGGAGGAATTGGCATGAGTGGACAGAGACGACGCGGACCGATGGGCGGTCATGGACCTGGAATGCGCCCGACAGAAAAAGCAAAAGATTTCAAAGGTTCAATGGGAAAACTGTTCCGTTATATGAGTCGTTATAAATTACGTTTTGTAATGGTATTCATCTTTGCAGTTGCAGGAACCGTTTTTAATATTGCAGGCCCTAAGATCCTTGGTAAAGCAACAACAGAACTTTTTAATGGCCTGGTTGCCAAGGTAAACGGAACCGGAGGCATTAATTTTGGCAAGATCGGAATGATCCTGCTATGGACATTGGGATTATATCTGGCAAGTGCATGTTTTTCCTTTATCCAGGGATGGATCATGACAGGAATCTCCAATGATGTAACCTATAATTTAAGAAAAGATATTTCAAAGAAGATCAATAAACTGCCGCTCAATTATTTTGAGAGCAGAACAAACGGTGAGATCCTCTCAAGAGTGACAAACGATGTCGATACTCTGCAGATGAGTCTGAACCAGAGTCTGACGCAGCTGATCACATCCGTAACAACACTGATTGGTGTATTTATTATGATGCTGTCCATCAATGTGTGGATGACACTGGCAGCACTTCTGATCCTGCCGGTATCTATGTTTATCATTCAGACAGTGATGAAGCACTCACAGAAATATTTCCAGGCACAGCAGAATTACCTTGGTGCAGTCAATGGCCAGATCGAAGAAAACTTTGGCGGCCATGATGTGGTAAGAGTTTTCAACAAAGAAAATGATGTTCTGGAGGAATTTGAAAAGGACAACAAAAAGCTTTATGAATCAGCATGGAAATCTCAGTTCTTCTCAGGAATGATGATGCCGATCATGCAGTTTGTAGGAAACCTCGGATATGTGATGGTTGCACTTCTTGGTGGTGTTTTTGTTATCAAAGGTTCCATCGAAGTTGGTGATATCCAGTCCTTCTTCCAGTATATCCGTAACTTTACACAGCCAATCCAGCAGATCGCTCAGGTTACAAACCTTCTGCAGTCTTCAGCTGCAGCATCCGAGCGTGTGTTTGAATTCCTAGATGAAGAGGAAGAAGTACAGCAGCCGGAAAATCCGGATTCTATCGAAGGACTCAACGGAAATGTACAGTTTGAGCATGTAGAGTTTGGCTATAATCCGGATAAGATCATCGTGCATGATTTTTCAGCAGATGTGCATGATGGCCAGAAGGTAGCTATCGTAGGTCCGACCGGAGCGGGAAAAACGACCATGGTAAAACTTCTGATGCGTTTCTATGATGTAAACAAAGGCGCGATTAAGGTTGATGGCCATGATGTCAGAAACTTCAACAGAAGTGAGCTCCATGAAATGTTCGGAATGGTTCTTCAGGACACCTGGCTTTTCTCAGGAACGATCATGGAAAACATCCGTTACGGACGTCTGGATGCAACCGATGAAGAAGTTATTGCAGCGGCAAAGGCCGCTCATATCCATAACTTCATCATGCAGCAGCCTGGCGGATACCAGATGGTACTGGATGAGGAGACAAGCAATATCTCTCAGGGACAGAAACAGCTTCTTACCATTGCAAGAGCAATTCTTGCAGACAACAAGATCCTGATCCTTGATGAGGCAACATCTTCTGTCGATACCCGAACAGAAATGCAGATCCAGAAAGCAATGGACAACCTGATGAAGGGCAGAACAAGCTTCGTTATTGCACACAGACTTTCTACGATCAAAGATGCAGATCTGATCCTTGTTATGAAGGATGGCGATATCATCGAGCAGGGAAATCACAAAGAACTCCTGGCAGCAAATGGATTCTATGCGGATCTTTACAACAGCCAGTTTGACAAATAATTAATAGGACACCGGGCGGCTGCCGGACAGGAGACCTCTTGTCAGCAGTCGCCTTTTTCGGTATAATAATTTTTTATAGTTGGTAAAATAAGCTGGAAATAAACAGGTTACAGATGACTGTAGTGTATGTGATAAGATAAGCAGAATTACAGCAAAATAAATGATGATTGGTTGATGAGTTATGACAAATATGGAAAATGGCAGAGATTATCTGCAGCATGTGCTGAACTGTCTCTGTACAAGGCTTGCACAGATCGATCAGGCAATTCTCGAAGGTGAAAAAGAAGTCGAGGATATGCATGAATATTACTGGGAAAACTATACAGAGATGGACGAGTATGGTTATGAGAACTATGATAACCAGCAGGCACTGTTTCACCAGATGCATGCGAATGAAGAACAGTTTCTTCTAAGAAAACGTTTTAAGAAAATGCTGGATTCACCGTTCTTTGGGCGGGTAGATTTTGTGTATGATGGAGATGATGAGCCGGAAATCTTTTATATAGGAATTGGAAACCTGTCCGAGACAGCCGGACATCGTCCGTTGGTATATGACTGGAGAGCTCCGGTCAGCGGTCTGTTTTATGATTATGATAAAGGACCGGCGGTTTATGAGGCACCTTCCGGAACCTTTTCCGGGGAAGTGGTCTCCAAGTGGCAATACAAGATCCGACGCGGTAAGATGATCTACGAGTTCGAGAGTGATGTAAAGATCGATGATGAGATTCTTGGCGCGGAGCTTGGAAGTAAGGGAGAAGTCCAGCTGAAAAATATTGTACGCACGATTCAGAAGGAGCAGAATGCGATCATCCGTAATACCAAGGACCGGATCATGGTGATCCAGGGAGCTGCCGGAAGTGGTAAGACTTCCGTAGCACTTCACAGAATTGCATATCTTCTCTATCATGACAGAGAAAATCTGAAATCTTCCAATATACTGGTACTTTCACCAAACGGGGTATTTGCGGATTATATTTCACACATTCTGCCGGAGCTGGGAGAAGAAAACATTCGTGAAATGAGTTTTGACCTGTTTGCGTATAGAGAACTGAAGGGAATTGCTGCAGACTGTGAAGACCGCTATGATCAGATCGAACGGGTAATCATCTGTCCAGAATCGCAGGAACTGTGCAGGAAAAAACAGTCAGCAGAATTTGCCGGCAAGCTGGATGCTTTTATGCTTGGCATGGAAGATGACCTGATGAATTTCAAGGATGTAGAGTACAAAGGCTGCATTCTGAAAGAAAAAGAAATCATAGATCTTTTTTATTTCAAATTCCTGGATATCCCGCTTCTTTCCAGAATGGAAGCAGTAGCAGAATATTTCATTGACCAGGTGGAAACACTGAGGGACAGAGATCTTGCAGATGAAGAAAAGGAAGAGCTGACCGAGCGTTTCCAGCGGATGTATGAGACAAGAGACTGCTATATACTGTACAGCCGTTTTCTGGAACAGGAAGGTTATAAAGCACTTCCACGGCTTCCGCTTGAAAAAAGAAAACTTCGTTATGAAGATGTATATCCGATACTTTATCTGAAATATTCTCTGTTCAGATGCAAGGGACATCACGGAATCAAGCATGTGGTAGTGGATGAAATGCAGGATTATTCCTGGATTCAGTTTGTGCTTCTGAAGAAACTGTTTCCATGTAAGATGACGATCCTGGGGGACAAGGCACAGACCATGGAAGAACAGCAGCAGGATGTGCTTAAGTTTCTGCCGAAAATCTTCGGAAGAGATATCCGTAAGATCGTGATGAACCGCAGTTACCGTAATACGATGGAAATTGCACAATATGCGAATCGTCTTACCGGTGTCTCGGATATAGAGCTGTTTGACCGACATGGTGATGCAGTGGAAGAGATGCAGTTCAAAAATCTGCATACAGCGTTGGACAGGGTTCTTGAGAAATGGGAACAGAAACGAGAGGATTATGAAACAGAAGCACTGGTTCTTTTTACAGAAAGAGAAGCAGAGCATGCGTTTCTTTATCTGGAAGAAAAACTCAGAACACTTGATCCAGATGGTGAATATCAGCTTACTTACATGAATCGTGACAGCCAGAATTTCAAAAAAGGACTGACAGTAACGACCTTTTATCTTGCAAAGGGACTTGAGTTTGACCAGGTTTTTGGGGTGTTTCATGCAGAGGACAACAGCGGTCTTGCGGCACAGGCCAGGTACATCACAGCGACAAGAGCATTGCATGAACTGCATATGTATGATGTAGAAGACTAAATTTGAAATTTGTTGACAATTTTGTAATAAAAATGTAAAATATAGACTGCTGTGAATGAAGTGCACAGGAATACAGATATGCACAGATGTGTGGTTACAGAGATAACCATATTAAGGAGGATACTATGAGAAATAAAAGATTACTTGCAATTTCGGCAATAGCGATATCTGCATCTGTTTTTATGACAGCATGCAGCTTTGGCGGAGACGGCAAAACAGATAAAACAGAAACTGTGGAGGTTACTGATACACCGACACCGGAGGTGACGCAAGCACCGACAGAGACACCGGTACCGACGATCTCACCAAATGTACAGAGTACAACTTATACATCAGCAGATAAGAGCATTGCAATCAATCTGCCGGATGCTACATGGGCAAATAAGACAGACGAAACAGATATGCTCAGCTTCGAATCACCAGAGCAGGGAAATATCCTGATTCTGCATGGACAGGGCGAGGATACGATGGCAGCAACGGTTGTCCCAAGTACACAGGATATGGCAGTATCTCTGGAACAGGCAGATGGAGACAAAGTCAACGGAACAGATTTTGAGATTCAGGAATACAGTGCCAATGATGTCAATGGAATCGGTGTATACAGCTATACAACAAAAATGCTGAATACAGACAAGAGCAATGGAAATCTTTATGTTGTTCATAAAGTATTCGCAAATGATACAGAGTACTATACGATCGACGCCGGAGTAAAAACAGAGGATGCACTTGCTTCTGTTAAAGCCGCAGTAGAATCTTTCCAGATCCTTGGGGATTCCACACTGAAGGAAGCAGCTCCACAGCAGGCCCCGATAGAGAATACAGCACAGACAGATGCAAATACCGGTGATGCAGCAGCTCAGCCGGCAGCAGATGCAAATACCGGTGATGCAGCAGCAAATGGTTCTACGGACGCAGCAGCAACAGATGGAACGGCAAATGCAGCAGCAACAGACAACAGTGATAGCTCCGGAACAGCAACAAATTCCGGTGGATTCACAGAGGAACAGCTGACCAATACAGATGAGACAAGAACCCTGTATCGTAACTCTGACGGACATCCGTTTGTTATCACACCGGATGGAAATGGAAACTGGGTTGATTCTGATGGAAATGTTTACAACTTCATCGATGAACAGGATGCATATGATGCAGAAGGCAACAGCTATTACTGGCACGGAGAAGCAGCAGACGTATATTATATGCCTGTACAGTAAGCGGGAAGCATAAACTGGCTGCTTGCAGAAATATGTATTAAAAAAGGCAGGTGAGAGATCATCTGCCTTTTTGGGCACTACAGGAGTTTGGAAGAAACAGGTACAAAATTACGGATAAAGGAGAAAAACTATGAGTGCATATGAGAAGTTTGCACAGGTCTATGATCTGTTCATGGATAACATTGATTATGAAGGATGGGCGGAGTATGTTACAGATCGTCTCAGAGAATATGAGATTACAGATGGTCTGGTTCTGGAACTTGGATGTGGAACCGGGACAATGACAGGATTGCTTGCTGGCAAGGGTTATGATATGATTGGTGTGGATAATTCTGAGGAAATGCTTGCAGAAGCAATGGAAAAAAGAGTAGAATCCGGACAGGATATTCTGTATCTTCTGCAGGATATGCAGGAATTTGAACTGTATGGTACGGTGCGGGCTGTGGTAAGTGTCTGTGACAGTCTGAACTATATTACGGACAGAGATGAACTGCGTCATGTGTTTGAACTGGTAAATAATTATCTGGATCCGGAAGGCATTTTTCTGTTTGACATGAATACCGTACATAAATACCGGGATCTGCTGGGAGATACCACGATCGCAGAGAACCGTGATGAGGGAAGTTTCATCTGGGATAACAGTTATGATGAGGAAGAAGGGCTTAACTATTATGAACTGGCTGTATTTCTTCCGAGAGAAGACGGACTGTATGAGAAATCTGAAGAAGTCCATTGCCAGAAGGCATATCCGCAGGAAGAAATAGAGACTTTGATTAAAGAAGCAGGCATGGAGCTTCTTGCGGTGTATGACGCATATACATTAAATCCGGCAACAGAGGACAGTGAAAGACTATTTTTTGTGGCGCGGGAGAAAGGCAAGAAGAAACAATAAGAACTAAAGAAAGGTTAGTATTTTATGAAAGACTATATTGTAAGAGCAATTGCGGCAGACAGTCAGATTCGTGCGTTTGCAGCGGTTACAACAGAAACAGTAGAAACAGCGAGACAGGATCATAATACCAGTCCGGTTGCTACAGCGGCGCTTGGCCGTCTGCTCACAGCAGGAACCATGATGGGTGTAATGATGAAGGGAGATAAAGATATCCTGACACTTCAGGTAAAGGGTGACGGACCGATTCAGGGAATTACAGTTACTGCGGACTCCAAAGGCCGTGTAAAGGGATATGTCGGCAACCCGGAAGTTATTATCCCGGCAAATGCAAAGGGAAAACTGGATGTATCCGGAGCTGTCGGCAATGGATTTCTCCAGGTGATCAAAGATATGGGACTGAAAGAACCATATGTCGGACAGGTCGCACTGCAGACTGGTGAGATTGCAGAGGATCTGACCTATTATTTCGCAGCAAGTGAACAGGTTCCATCTGCAGTTGGCCTTGGTGTCCTGATGAATAAGGATAATACTGTACGTCAGGCTGGCGGATTTATTGTGCAGGTCATGCCGTTTGCAGAAGAAGCTACAATTGCAAAACTAGAAGAGAATGTACAGAAAATCCAGTCTGTTACAACGCTTCTTGAGCAGGGACATACACCGGAGAGTCTTCTTGAGCAGGTGCTTGACGGATTTGATATTGAGATCAATGATACGATTCCTACGGAGTTTTATTGTAACTGCAGCAAGAGCCGTGTTGAAAGAGCGTTGATCAGTATTGGACGTAAAGAACTGAATGAATTGATTCAGGAGGGAAAAGATGTAGAACTGAACTGTCATTTCTGTAATCAGAATTATGTGTTCAGCGTAGAAGAATTAAAAGAAATTCTCAGAAAGTGCAAATAGGAGGAAGAAGCTGTGAAGGATGGTTTTATCAAGGCTGCTGCCGGAACACCGGATGTTCGCGTAGCAGACTGTGAATTTAATGCAACAGAGATCATTCGCATGGTACATGAAATGGAAGAGCAGGGAGCCAAGGTCATGGTTTTTCCGGAACTCTGTATTACTGCTTATACCTGTGGAGATCTGTTCTGGCAGGAAAATCTTCTGGAAGAGGCAAAGGTGCAGCTGGTACGTATTGCAGAAGAAACTGCTGATGTGGACGCGCTTATTTTTGTAGGGCTGCCACTGGAATATAAAGGAAAACTCTATAATGTTGCTGCAGGACTGAATCATGGCGAAATTCTTGGATTTGTGCCGAAGATCAATCTGCCTAATTACAATGAGTTTTATGAAGCAAGATATTTTACTTCAGGAGAAAACCTTGACGGAACCGTGCATATTGATCGGGATGTGTACAGAGCTCGTTATGAATCAGATACAGAATCCGATGATGTGGAATTTGAGATTGAGATGTCTGAATTTGATGGCTTTGAAGAACTTGAAGAACTTGAAGAGGATGAAGAGCCGGATTATATAGACGAAAATGATGAGGAAGAGGATGAAGAACTGTATGAGGAAGATATCTGGATTTCTCCGAATATGATCTTTACCTGTGAGGAGATGCCGAAGCTTCAGATTGCAGCCGAAATCTGTGAGGATCTCTGGGTACCGAATCCACCGAGTGTTGCACATGCATATCATGGTGCGAATCTGATCGTCAATCTGTCTGCAAGCGATGAAGTTGTTGGCAAAGATTCTTACCGGAGGAGTCTTGTGAGTGCTCAGTCTGCGAGACTTCTCTGTGGATATATTTATGCGACGGCAGGGGAGGGCGAGTCCACGCAGGATGTGGTTTACGGTGGACAGAATCTGATTGCCGAGAATGGGACGATTCTCGCTGAGAGCAGAAGGTTTGTGAATGGCATCATCTATGCGGATCTTGATATTCATCGTCTGGATAATGAAAGAAGGAGAATGACAACCTGTCAGTTTGCACCGGATCTTGCTCCGGAAGGACAGGATATCAGTTATAATGAAGCTTTGTTTACTCTTGAAAGAGAAGAAACAAAACTTACCCGCAAATTTGATTCCAGACCATTTGTACCGGGCATAAAAGAAGAAAGAGAACGCCGTTGTGATGAGATCCTGAATATTCAGGCAATGGGACTTAAAAAACGTCTGGCACATATCCACTGTCAGAACGCAGTGATCGGTCTTTCTGGTGGACTGGATTCTACACTGGCACTTCTTGTGACCGTGCGGGCATTTGACATGCTTGGCATGGACCGGGGCAAGATTACGGCAGTGACGATGCCATGTTTTGGAACGACTGACAGAACCTATAACAATGCATGCAGTTTAAGTAAATGCCTTGGAGCAACACTTAAAGAAGTAAATATCCGTGAGGCTGTTAATCTGCATTTCCGTGATATCGGACATGATCCGGAAGTGCATGATGTAACCTATGAAAATGGACAGGCACGCGAACGTACGCAGATTTTGATGGATATTGCAAATCAGTCCGGTGGTATTGTGATCGGAACCGGAGATCTTTCAGAGCTTGCACTGGGATGGGCAACTTACAATGGAGATCACATGTCCATGTATGCGGTCAATGCATCCGTACCAAAGACGCTTGTCCGCCATCTGGTAAGATATTATGCAGATACCTGTGAGGATCAGAAGCTTGCAGATATTTTGCTGGACATTCTGGATACGCCGGTCAGCCCGGAACTTCTGCCGCCGAAAGATGGTGTGATCTCTCAGAAAACAGAAGATCTGGTCGGACCATATGAATTGCATGATTTCTTCCTGTATTATATGCTTCGCTGGACATTTCCACCGAAAAAGATCTTCCGTCTGGCTCAGAATGCATTTGCAGGAGAATATGATGATGAAACGATTCTGAAATGGCTTAAAACATTTTATCGAAGATTCTTCATGCAGCAGTTCAAGCGTTCCTGTCTGCCGGATGGTCCGAAAGTCGGAAGCGTTGCAGTGTCACCGCGAGGAGACCTTCGCATGCCAAGTGATGCGAGCGCTGCATTGTGGATGAAAGAACTGGAACAGATTCGTATCTGACAGACACAAGTGCTGGTGTGGTCACGGGAAGACGTCAATCGGCTTCGGCTTTGGTGACTGCTTCATCGATCGCATGAATCAGCATCAGAGCAGTGTATTTCTGATCACTGGAGTATTCCAGATCATCCAGGGACTGGCCGGAGTAGATCTGGCTGGACAGAGAGTCCAGTACAGGTTCAACCAGTGGAAACATGGCAGAAGTGCTTTCGCTTAAGTTGGCAAGATGAATGGATTGTATCTGATCCTGGTCTACCGTTACTTCTACATCGAACGTGTTGTTGTTCAATCGGATAGAAGTGCGGTAGATTCCGGGCGTATATTTTGAAACGGCATCGGAAGATGCCGTTTTTGATTTGCCGGAACCAAACATAAGGAACATCACCACACCTAAAATCACGAGGAGCAGCAGAAAGATTCCTGTATAGATCACTTCTTTCATATGTAGAACTACAATTTTGGTCTTGGAACTCATGGATAAGCCTCCTGATTTCGGAAATATGGTTTGTTGCAGATGCAGATCTGATCTAACTCTGATTCTGTATATCTTATTACAATTTGAGTAGATTTATGTTAAATTAATAGAAAGAATTATTTTGAGGAGGACTTTTATGTCACTTCAGTTTATTATAGGAAATTCAGGTGCAGGAAAATCCTTCAGGGCTTACCAGAGGGTGATTCGTGAAGCCGCTGCTCATCCGGAAAAAATGTATTATGTGATCGTTCCGGAGCAGTTCACGATGCAGACACAGAAAACACTTGTAGAGATGCATCCGCAGAAAGGAATCCTGAATATTGATGTGCTGAGTTTTGAACGACTGGCCTATCGGATTTTTGAAGAAGTAGGTGGAGATACCCGTAAAGTATTGGAGGAAACCGGCAAAAATATGATTCTTCAGAAACTGGTGCAGGTCAGCCAGAAGAAACTGGTCTATCTGAAAAACCAGATGAAAAAACCAGGATATCTGGATGAAGTAAAATCACTGATTTCTGAATTTATGCAGTATGAGGTTCGCAAAGAAGAACTTGATAAGATGATCCAGGATGCGTCAGACAAACCACTTCTTCAAATGAAACTGAAAGATGTGGCAGTTTTGTATGAGGCTTTTCGGGAATACCTGTCCGATCATTTTATGACGGCAGAAGAGGTATTGGAAGTGCTGGCAAAAGAAATTCCTTTTTCAGAAAAATTGAAAGGAAGTACAGTTGTGCTGGATGGATATACCGGTTTCACGCCAGTGCAGCATACCGTTATCCGGGAACTCCTTCAGGTCTGTGAACATGTAACAGTGACAGTAACAATGGATGTCAGAGAACAGTTGCTTGCGAAAGGAAAACCACATGAGTTGTTTTATATGAGTCACAAAATGATTCGATCCCTTTCGGAATTTACCAGGGATATGAAAGAACCAATCTGGGTAAAGGCCGGAGCTGAATCCAGATTTGCAAAAGCACCTGCATTGAATTTTCTGGAACAGAATCTGTTTCGTTATCACAGAGGAGCCTATAACGAAGAACAGAAGGAGGTGCAGATTTTTCAGGCAGGAAATCCGGAACGTGAAATGGAAGAAACGGCAAGGCGAATCAGCCGGCTGGTGCGTGAACACGGATACAGATACGGCCAGATCGCTGTGATCACGGGAAATCTGGAGGAATATGGAAGCATTGCCAGACATGTGTTTGATGCAGCGGAAATTCCTTTTTTTGTGGATGAAAAACATTCGGTATTGATGAATCCATTTGTGGAGTATCTGCGTGCTGCCCTGGAAATGACAGTACAGGGATTCAGTTATGAAAGTGTTTTTCGTTATCTGCGATGTGGAATGTCGGATCTTTCAAGAAGAGAAGTGGATATCCTGGAAAATTATGTGATTGCACTTGGAATCCGTGGATTTCGCAAATGGAATGAGACATGGGTAAGGATCTACCGTGGCATGGATCCGGCGGTTATCATGGATTTGAATGAAATTCGTGAACATTTTACAGAGGAAGTACGTGAACTGGCAGAAGGATTCTCCGGAAAAAAGAAAACAGTCGGAGAATACAGCAGATATCTGTATGATTTTATTGTAAAGAGACAGATCCAGGAAAAACTGAAAGTGCAGGAACTGCATTTTAAACAGCAGGGAGATCGTGCCAGGGAGAAAGAATATGCACAGATCTATGGGATTATCATGGATCTTCTGGACAAGATGGTCAGTATCCTTGGTGAAGAAGTAGTTTCTCCTGAAGAGTTCAGACAGCTTCTGGAGACCGGTATGACGCAGGCGAAAGTTGCGTTGATTCCTCCGGGAATCGATCAGGTTCTGATCGGAGATATGGAGAGAACACGACTGAAAGATATTCGGGCATTGTTTTTTGTCGGGGTTAATGAAGGATGCATTCCGAAAAATACGGAGTCCGGTGGAATACTGACAGAGATGGACAGAGACTTCCTGGGAAATCAGGGGATTGAGCTGGCACCGGGACCAAAAGAATTGATGAACATGCAGCGTTTTTATCTGTATCTGAATCTGACAAAACCGAGTGAAAGTCTCTGCCTTTCTTACAGCAGATCAAATGGAAAAGGAGAAGCAGTAGGACCGGCATTTCTGATTCGTACAATACAGACACTTTTTCCTGAAATTCATATAGAGCGTGCAGAGAAACCGGAAAAGGAACTGGATCTGTTGGAAACGCCAAATACATCGGTAGGATATCTTCTGGAAAATCTGACAGATGAAGAGAAACGAAAAGAAAATCAGCTGTTTGCAGAACTCTACAGCTGGTATCTGAATAGTCCCGATTATTGTACAATGACAAAAAAACTGACCGAGGCAGCTTTCCTCAGAAAACCGGTGGATCAGATCAGCAAAAGTGTCGCAAAAGCGTTGTATGGGGAAATCTCACCAAATGGTGCAACGAGGCTGGAGCGTTTTTCTGCATGTGCATTTGCACATTTTCTGAAATATGGACTTGAACTTACGGAACGGGCAGAATATGAGTTTCGGGCAATGGATATGGGAAACATTATTCATCAGGCCCTGGAGGAGTTTGCAGTAGAGCTGCGGCAAAAACAACTGAACTGGCGAGAACTCTCTGATGAAGAACGAGATACGATCGCAGATAACTGTCTGGATAAAATTGCTGCTGATTATGGAAATACGATTCTGCAGAGCAGTGCAAGAAATTACTACATGATAGAACGGACGAGACGAATTCTCCGAAGAACCGTATGGGCATTACAGGAACAGTTAAAAAACGGCAGATTTGAGCCGGAAGGTTTCGAGGTGGCTATTGGCGGAGGCCGAATTGACCGCCTGGATGTGATGCAGGAAGAAGACAGGGTTTATGTAAAGATCATAGATTACAAGACCGGAAATACCTCATTTGATCTGGTAAGTATTTATTATGGACTTCAGATGCAGCTGGTCGTGTATATGGATGCCGCCATGCAGGCAGAACAGAGAAAACATCCGGACTGTCAGGTAAGACCGGCAGGAATCTTTTATTACAATGTCAAAGATCCGATGCTTCAGAAAGAAATGGAAGAAGATCTGGATGAACTGGATCCGGAGATTTTCAAAAAGCTGAAAATGAATGGCCTTGTCATGGACGACAGGGATGTGATCGAGAATCTGGACAGGACTACGATCTCATTGCCATTGTCTTATACGACAAAGGGAACACTTCGAAAAGGTTCTTCTGTGGCAAGCGAGACAGAATTTGAACTTCTGGATGCTTATGTAAAGAAAAAAATCACTGATATCCGGGAATCGATATTGAACGGCAATGCGGAAGCTGCTCCATATGAGATGGGAAACCGTAATGCCTGCACATACTGTCCATATCAGGGGACCTGCGGTTTTGACCGGAAGATTCCAGGTTATGAATTCCGCAGACTGAAACAGTTTGCAGATGAGGAGATCTGGAAAGCATTTGCAAAGGAGGTGGAAGACTGATGGGAGTAACCTGGACAGAAGAACAGCAGAAAGTCATTTCACTTCGGGATCGGAATATTCTGGTCAGTGCTGCAGCTGGCTCCGGAAAAACGGCTGTGCTTGTACAGAGGATATTAAGCAAGATCATGGATACAGAAAGACCAGTGGACATTGACCGTCTGTTGATCATGACATTTACGCGTGCTGCGGCAGGGGAGATGAAGGAGAGGATTTCAGCTGCAATCGATCAGATATTGTACGATAATCCGGACAATGAACACCTGCAAAGACAAGCATCGTTGATTCACAATGCACAGATTACAACAATTGATGGATTCTGTGCTTACATCATTCGAAATTATTTCCATATGATCGATCTGGATCCTGGCTATCGGACGGCAGAGGAAGGAGAACTGAAACTTCTCAGGGAAGATGTCATGAAGGAGGTTCTGGAGGCTGCCTATGCAAGGAAAGGCGAGAAGTTTTTAAGTCTTGTGGAGTGTTATGCGACGGGAAAGACAGATGATGAGATACGCGATATGATCTATAAACTGTACGATGCGTCTATGAGTCATCCGTTTCCGGAAGAATGGATCGAGGAGTGTCTTGAAGTGTATCAGGTGGATTCACTGGAAGATCTTCACGATACACCGTGGATGAAGCTGATCTGGGATGCCGCAGATGAGAGCATCGTGCAGGTACGAGAGCTTCTTTCCAGGGCAGCTGCAATCTGCCGGGAAGAGTCAGGACCTTATTTTTACGAGGCTGCGCTGGATGATGATATTCTGTTACTCAGAGCAGCGGAGACTGCGGTCAAAGAGCGTGATTACAATGGATTTTCAGAACTTCTTAAAAATCACAAATATGCCCGGCTTTCAACGAAAAAAGATCTGTCGGTAGACGAGGAAAAGAAAATACAGGTGAAAGATCTCCGTGACAGTGCCAAGGGACTCTGGAATGAACTGACAGAAAAATATTTTAACCAGACAGAAGAAATGATTCTTGAGTATCTGCAGTATTGCCGTAGACCAATGGAAGGACTGGCTGAAGTCACACTGCAGTATAAGGACGCTTTTGCTGACCGAAAAAGAGAACAGAATATTCTGGATTTTACGGATATGGAACATTTTGCATTGGACATACTGATGCACAAAGAAGGCGATACGATCACACCGAGTGCAGCTGCATGGGAATTATCTGCACGTTATGATGAAGTAATGGTAGATGAGTATCAGGACAGTAATCTGGTACAGGAGATGATCACGAATCTGGTAGCCGGATGGGCAGACAAACGGAAAAATATTTTTATGGTTGGAGATGTCAAGCAGAGTATCTATCGTTTCCGTCTGGCACGACCGGAGCTTTTTATGGAAAAATACCACAGCTATTCACTGGAAGACAGCGAGGAACAGAGAATCGATCTGCACAAAAACTTCCGAAGCCGTGGAACGGTATTATCATCTGTCAACTATCTGTTTCGCCAGATCATGGGTGAGGATCTTGGCGGGATCACTTATGAGGATGAAAATGCACTTTATACAGGTGCGTCATTTCCAGAGAGAGCAGATGGTAAAGAGCCGGAGACAGAAGTACTCCTGATCGAAAAGGACGGTGAGGAACTGGAGGAGCAGGGAAATCAGACAGTACAGGAACTGGAGGCACTTGCGATCGCACAGCGGATCCAGAAGCTTGTCGGTATCGAAGAGGTGCTGGATAAGGATAGCGGAACTTATCGTAAGGCAGGATATGGTGATATTGTCATCCTTCTGCGAACTTCTGCGGGATGGGCGGAGCCATTCAGCCAGGTACTTGCATCAAAGGGAATCCCGGTCTATACAGCATCTCGAACAGGATATTTTGCAGCACAGGAAGTGGTGACGCTTCTGAATTATCTCCGCATATGCGATAATCCAATGCAGGATATTCCGCTGACAGGTGTACTGCATTCTGCAATCGGAGGTTGCAATACACAGGAACTTGCGATAATCCGAAGCAAATGTCCGGATGGTATGTTGTATGAAAGTCTGCTTGCATTCAGAGAAAGAAAGACAGATGACAGGGATGAAGAAGAACTTGTATTAAGAGAGAAGATCAGTCATTTTATAGAGCTGCTGGAAGAAATGCGTGACCTTGCGGTGTACACACCGGTTCATGAGTTGATCCAGTATATTCTCAGAAAAACAGGATATGGGGATTATGTAAGAGTAATTCCGGGTGGTGCACAGAGAGGTGCGAACCTTCATATGCTTGTGGAAAAAGCAATGGAATACGAAAAAACAAGCTATCGTGGACTGTTTAACTTCGTTCGTTATATAGAAAAACTGCAGAAATATGAAGTGGATTTTGGAGAAGTAAATCTGGCTGATGCCGGAAACGGTGCAGTGCAGATCATGACAATACACAAAAGTAAAGGACTGGAATTTCCAATCGTGTTTGCAGCAGGAATGGGAAAACAGTTCAATTTTCAGGATATCAACAGTCGTTTTCTGATTCATCCTGATATGGGCTTCGGAGTGGATGTCATCCTTCCGGAAAAACGTCTGATTCTGTCAACAGTACACAAACAGATCATACGGAGACAGCTCAAAAGGGAAAGCCTTGGGGAAGAATTGAGAGTTCTTTATGTGGCGCTGACCAGGGCAAAGGAAAAACTGATCATTACAGGGACAATTGCAAAGCTTGCGGATGTGCTGCAGGCGGTTTCCTGGCAGATGGGACGCAGAGAGACATTGCTTCCAATTGGAACAAGGGGAGAAGCAAGAAACTACTGGTCATTTATCCTTCCGGCTCTGGCTCGCCATGAAGCTATGCTGCCACTTTTCAGGGAATATGGGATTGCAGACCGGCAGATCCAGGTCTGTGAGATGGAACATGCGGAATTCAAAGTGCAGAAAATTACGGCAGCGGAGCTGGTACAGGGTGAGATTCTTGGACAGACGGACAGCCAGATGCAGGAAAAACTTCTCAAAGAATGGGACAGCAGAAAAATTTATGATGAGGAGATCCATGAGATTCTGACAGAAAGATTTGCTTTTCGCTATCCATTTGAATATCTTAAAGATCTGCCGGTGAAAGTCAGTGTATCGGAACTTAAGAAACGCAGCTGGCGGGGGGAGGAAGAAAAAGAAGAATCCCTGTTTTATGAACCGGATATTCAGGAGATCATTCCGACATTTGTTTCAGGGGAAAAAGAAGAATATCGTGGAGCTGCAAGAGGAACGGCCTATCACCGTCTGATGGAATGCCTGGATTATACACATGCAGAAGATGTACATCAGATCCAGAAACAGATTCGGATGCTCACAGACAGCAGGAAAATGTCACCGGAGGAAGCACAATGTATCCGAATTGCAGATATTCTTGCGTTTGTGGATTCAAAACTTGGACAGCGTATGAAAACAGCAGCAGAACAAAACGCACTTTATCGCGAACAGCCATTTGTTATTGCACAGAAGATGAATCAGATCGAGGCAGCCTGGAACGGTGAAGAGACAGTACTGGTGCAGGGAATCATAGATGCCTATTTTATTGAGGACGATGAGATCGTACTGGTGGATTATAAGACTGATAAGGTATCACCGGGGGGAGAACAGGATCTGATCGATCTGTATCATATACAGTTGGAGGATTACGCAGCGGCATTGGAACGAATGCTGCAGAAAAAAGTAAAGGAAACATATATTTATTCATTTACACTGAGAAAGATGATACCGTTATCATGAAAATATCCCGTAGGACAGAGAGGTTACACTCTCCATCCTGCGGGATATTTGTTTTTGAGAGTCTGGCCGACGAGTTTACCGAATCCGATTGGATAACCTTCAACGCAGAGCAGATGCCATCCTTTTGCGTGAGCAGCCTCTTCCGGTTCAATATTGAGAGTCTCACCCTTGAGATAGCGTGTCAGACGCTGATCGGAGACCGGAAGTGAGATTACGGCTTCTGCATCACCTTTTCGAAGGGAAAGTGCAAATGGCTGGGAAGGTTCGAAACGGTTTTTCTTAAGGTCCCCGAGATACAGCCCATTTCGAAGGAATGTAAGTCCACGGAAATCACCGCCTATCGGTGGCAGATAGTAGACTTTGTCTTTTCGTGTTTCAACGCGATTCCAGTCAAAGGGCTGCCCACCAAGTGTTTTCAGTCCGATCTCCTTCAGGAAAAGTTCCAGCCATTTGCGGGTTTCGGCATTTGGTTTTGCAGAAGACATTGTACCGATCAGATCAGTTCTGCCCTCTTTACGAAACAGTGCAAGAAAGTGTCCCTCTCCCTGCATCTTATGGGGAAAGAGATGTACGCTGCGTATAAGTGACGGATCTCCGTTTCCCCATTCCGGGACACCTGAAGTGAATCCTTCATATTCCGGAAGCTCAAGGAGTTCCATATCCGGTCGGTTTTCAAGAAGATGAGAAACAACTTCTTCGTCTTCTTCCGGCGCAAAGGTACATGTGGAGTACAGAAGCAGTCCGCCTGGACGAAGCATATCGGCTGCCTGCAGAATCAATTCTTTTTGCAGACTGGAAAGTTCATGAGACTTTTCAGGAGTCCAGTCACGTGCAAGCGCTTCTTCTTTGCGAAACATGCCTTCTCCGGAGCAAGGTGCATCAAGCAGAATCTTATGGAAAAATTCAGGAAAATGTTTGCCGAGATGTGCCGGAGTTTCATTTGTAACAAATGCATTGGTGATACCGAATAATTCAATGTTGCGAAGGAGTGCCCTGGCTCTGGAAGCACTGATGTCGTTGGCGACCAGGAGTCCGCTTCCATTCAGCATTGCACCAAGGGCAGTAGCTTTGCCGCCAGGTGCAGCACAAAGGTCCAGAACGTTTTCACCTGGAGTGACTGGAAGACAGGATGCCGGTGTCATGGCACTTGGTTCCTGCAGATAGAAAAGTCCGGCCTGATAGAGTGGACAGAAAGATGGACGGACATCTTCCGGATAAAAATATCCATTGGAGATCCACGGAATCGGAGTGACCGGGAACGGGACGATCCGTTCGAATTCGTCACAGCTGATTTTTGCGGTATTTACACGAAGCCCGTAAGTACGCGGTGCTTCATAACTTTTTAAAAAGCTTTCATATTCATCACCCAGCATATTCTGCATGCGAGACAGAAATGCAGGAGAGAGGAGTTCGGTAATTGTATGTTCAGACATGAAAATCTCCTTAGTATCTGTAATAAGTTATTATTGTAGAAGAGTCTGCAAATAGCAGATATAACAATAAAATTATAAATTAGTTAAAGAAAATAGAAAATACTATTGACAAAACTATATTATATGACGTATAGTATTGCTAACGAAATAATATTATATCGCTAGATAATATTGCAGAAAAAATATGAAGGAAGTGATAGCATGGTATTTAACACAGGTGCGGCACTTCTGGACGCGATCGTTCTGGCTGTAGTATCGAATGAGAAAGATGGAACCTACGGCTACAAGATCACCCAGGATGTACGGAGTGTGCTGGAGGTATCCGAATCAACGCTGTATCCGGTGCTGCGGAGACTGCAGAAGGATGAATGTCTGGAGACATACGATCAGGCTTTTGCAGGCAGAAACCGCAGATATTATAAGATTACAGAAAAAGGCATGGCACAGCTGAATCTGTACAGAGTTGAATGGAGGAATTATTCAACAAAGATTTCGAAGCTGTTTGAGGGAGGCATAGAGTTATGAACAGAGTGCAGTTTATGGAACAGTTAAAGAAACTGCTTTCTGATATCTCTGAGGAGGAAAGACAAGAGGCTCTTGAGTATTATGAGAGTTACTTTGATGATGCCGGAGAAGATCAGGAGGCAGAAGTGATCCGGGAGCTTGGAAGTCCGGGAAAGGTAGCGGCTATTATTAAAGAAGATTTAAAGAGCAGCTCGCAAAACTACGGAGAATTTACCGAAAATGGATTTCAGGATGAGCGTGCAGATAATGAACGTCAGATGCCACAGAACCGTGTGGACCGAGGTTATCATGCTGAACGCAAAGGCGGAAAGGCCAGTGTGATTCTGGTATTGATCCTTCTGGTATTTATTTCACCTCTGATCAAAGGAGCAGTCGGAGGAGTACTTGGGTTTATTGTAGCACTGGCATTGCTTCCGTTTCTGGTCGTATTCGGAATCGGTGCTGCTGTAGTTGGTCTGTTTGTTGCCGCAGTAGCAGTGATCGGAGCCGGAATTGGAACCTGTTTTACAGCACTTCCGTTTGGTGTCCTTCTCGTTGGAATTGGTCTGCTCCTGTTTGCATTGGCACTTGTTGGTCTTGTGTTCCTGAAATGGGCAGCAACCTGTGCACTTCCGGCAATTCTGCGTAATTTTACAGATTTTTGCTGCCGTATTGTGAACAGAGGCAGAAAGGAAGGTGAACGGGCATGAAAAAATCTTCAAAAGTAATGCTGCTTACAGCTGCCGTTGTTGGTGTTGTCGGAATTGGAATGAGTATCGGTGGAGTTGCCATGGGGGCTACGATCGCAGGACTGAACTTATCAAAATATGGATTCGATGGTATTGTTAAACAGACAGCAAAATATATCAGCCTTGATGACAAAGATGACTGGGAACAGGACTGGGATGAGATCACACAGCTTGAACCGGTTGAAACAGATAATGACAAAGAAATTTTTGAAACAGCACCAATTTCTGATCTGAAACTTTCACTGAGTGGAGACGAACTTAAGTTTCGGTCCTATGATGGAGATAAGCTTCGCATAGAGGTGTCTGGTTCGAAGAAAGATAAGATAAGGATCGGTACAGAGGATGACAGTCTGATTCTTGAGACGACCGGCAGGACCCGGGACCGTGAGATCACAGTGAGTTATCCGAAGAATGTACGATTTAAGGAGACTTCTATAGAGGTTGCAGCAGGTACAGTTACAATGTGCGATGAATTCCGGACGGATGATCTGGATGTATCTGTAGCGGCAGGTGAGTTTACAAATACAGGGAAGATCCGTGCAGCCAGCGATACAACAATTGCAGTTGGCACAGGAAATGTAGAACTGTCAGAGCTGGATATAAATAATCTGGAAGTTGACTGTGGTATTGGAAATGTTGATCTTGGTATTCTGGGAAAAGAAGCAGACTACAATTATCAGATTTCCTGTTCGGCGGGAAATGTGGATATTGGCGACAGCTCTTACAGCGGTGTCGGACATAATAAGAATATCACGAACCCAAATGCCAAAGGAAATATGAATCTGGACTGTGGTGTGGGAAATATAACGGTAGATTTTGAAAAATAAACGGCTGTTCAGAATATCAGCCGGTTTATAAGGTACCTGTAAAATGTTTTCAGTTTAAGAAAGAAGGAATTGATCATGGATAACAAAAGGCTTTACAAATCATCTGTAAATTATATGCTGTGCGGTGTATGCGGCGGTATTGCAGAATATTTCAACATTGATCCAACATTGGTACGTCTTGCCTGGGTGATCCTGACCTGCTTTGGCGGGGCAGGGATCTGGGCATATATCATTGCTGCCATTATTATTCCTAAGGGATGAGCCGGTGCAGATTTGATAGTTCGATATGAAGAACATCCGGAAAACAATGTATAATTTCTGAAAAAGATGTCCATACTCTGAAAGAACAGGAATGCTGGAAGGCAGACTGCTGTGAATCAGTGCGAAGCAGTATAAAAGGAGTTGTGGACATGAACAAAGAAAAGGAAGTGGAAGCTTATCTGAAGGGAGTACTTCCGGAAGAGCAGAAACTGAAATATGAAATTGCACAGGAACTGGGAATTCTGGATAAAGTACTGGAAAGTGGATGGAAAAGCCTGTCAGCAAAAGAAACCGGCAGGATCGGAGGTTTGCTTGCAAGTAAACGAAAAGAAGAAAAAGATATGTGAAACACAAAAAAAATACAAAAAAGCATCGTCTGGAAGCTGTTGCGGACGGTGCTTTTTTGGTATACTGATAGTAGCAGGTATTGAATATGGTTGCAATATACAGGAGAAAAATATGGGAAACCTTCAAAATTCATATGTAAAATTAGATAAAGTTTCTAAGATATACAAAATGGGTGAAGTTGAGATCCGGGCAGTGGATAATATCAGCTTTGAAATATCAAAAGGTGAATTTGTCGTAGTTGTTGGACCGAGTGGAGCCGGTAAAACAACGGTTCTGAATATTCTTGGTGGAATGGACACAGCGACAGAGGGTGACGTCTACGTGGACGGCTCAAATATTGCTGAATATAACAACCGCCAGCTGACTGCTTACCGCCGCGATGATATCGGTTTTGTCTTCCAGTTCTATAATCTGGTGCCGAATCTTACCGCACTTGAAAACGTAGAGCTTGCGATGCAGATCTGCAAAAATCCACTCGATGCAAAAAAGGTCCTCTGCGAAGTTGGATTGGAAGACCGCATGGGCAACTTCCCGGCACAGCTATCCGGCGGTGAACAGCAGAGAGTTTCGATCGCAAGAGCCCTTGCAAAAAATCCCAAGCTCCTTCTCTGCGATGAACCGACAGGTGCACTCGATTATCAGACAGGAAAGGCAATCCTGAAGCTTTTGCAGGATATGTGCAGGGAAAAAGGGATGACAGTTATCGTTATTACACATAACTCAGCATTGACACCAATGGCGGACCGCGTGATCCATATCAAAAATGGTACGGTTTCGGCAATGGAACTGAATACTGATCCTACGCCGGTGGAGGAAATCGAATGGTAGGAAAAAGAAGAAAAAGGGCATTGCACAAGGATTTCTGGATGGAAGTCAGAAAGAGCCGGGCGCGTTTTATATCGATCTTCTGTATCGTGGCCCTGGGTGTGGCTTTTTTCTCAGGGATCCAGGCATCCTCTCCGGACATGCGGCTTTCCGGTGATGCATATTATAACGAGTCAAAGCTTATGGATCTGAAAGTGGTCGGAACCATGGGACTGACTGACGATGATATACAGGCACTTAAAGATCTGCCAGAGACTGATACAGTGGAAGGGGCATATTCTACAGATGTGATCTGTGGAGAAACAGATTCTCAGAAAGTACTCCATGTGGAATCCCTGAATAAAGAAGTCAATCACCTGAGCATAACAGAAGGAAGACTTCCCCAAAAGAGCGGGGAGTGCTTCCTGGATTCTGCATTTGCGTCAGGCCAGAAATATTCGATCGGAGACAAGGTTGTTATCCGACAGCCCGGAGACTCTGAACTTTTGAAAGAAGAGACCTATACGGTCGTCGGTATTGGTAAAAGTCCACTGTATATATCTTTTAACAGAGGAAATACGACCGTAGGATCCGGTGAAGTAAATGGATTCATGTATGTCGTTGCGGATGATTTCGATTCAGATGTGTATACACAGATCTACGTGCGCGCACATGAGGTGGATAAGGTCACCAGTTATACCGACGGCTATGATAACTTGGCTGACAAACTGGAAGATAAAGTAAAAGGCATTGAGGCAGAGCGCTGCCAGGCACGTTATGATTCGGTAGTCGGTGAAGCACAGGAAAAAATCGAGGATGCCGAAAAAGAGCTTGCGGACGGCAAAAAAGAAGCAGATGAAAAACTTGCGGATGCAAAGAAAAAGCTAGATGATGGAGAACAGGAATTAACTGACGGCGAAAAAGAATACGAAGATGGCAAACAACAGCTTGCCGACGCACGTCAGGAACTCGAAGATGGCAAAAAAGAACTGGCCAATGCAAAACAGAAGATAGCTGACGGAAGATCTCAGATCGCATCCGCACGTCAGCAGGTTGCCGACGGTCAGGCTCAGATTGCTACAGCTCAGAAGAAACTGGATGAGGGCTGGAATCAGTATAACGACGGTAAGAAAAAATACAATGCCGGCAAGAAAAAACTTGATGCCGCTAAAAAAGAGCTTGAAGACGGCAAAAAACAGCTTGCCGATGGAAAAGCAGAACTTGAACAAAATCAGCAGGAACTGAATGCCGGAATCGCCCAGATACAGGAGGGGCAGCAGGCTGTTGAGACACAGCTTGCACAGCTCCAGGAACAGATTCCTCAGCTCGAGGCTGGAATCGGTCAGCTGCAGGCAGCTGTGGAAGGTCTGGAGGCAGCGCAGAATGCAGTGGCGCAGCTTGAGGCAGCTGTTCAGGAAAAACAGAGTGCAGTGGAAGCGGCACAGGCCGCCCGTGACGAAGCAGCGCAGAAAGTCGAAAACGGAGAGCTGACGGAAGAAGAGCTTGCTGGATATGAGCAGGCTCTTGCCCAGGCCCAGGCAGAACTTGAGGCCGTAAATGGCGCTCTTGCCCAGGCTCAGGAGTCATTAAATGCCTGTCAGCAGGCGGCAGCACAGAAAACAGAACTTGAAGCAAATCTTTCAGCAGCAAATGCCGGAGTCGAAACTCTTCAGGCTAAAAAGACAGAACTTGCCCAGACTTTGGAGAACTTAAGTGCAAATCAGACAGCAATCGACGAAGGAAAAGCGAAGTTAAATGAAGAAGAGGCAAAGCTTGGTCCTGCAGAGAAAGAGATAGCAGCAAATGAAAAAACTCTAAAAGACAGTAAAAAGAAACTGGACGCCAGCTTGAAAAAGCTCCAGGATGGTCAGGCAGAAATAGATGCAAACAAGGCTAAAATGAACTCTGCTCTGGCCGAAATCGAGGCAAATGAGCAAAAACTGAATTCCGGTGAGGCCGAGATAGCAGCAAATGAACAGAAACTGGTCGACGGTGAAAGAGAAATCCAGGAAAACGAGCAGAAGCTAAAAGATGCAGAGAAGGAGCTTGAGGATGCCCGAAAAGAGCTTGCCGATGGCAAGAAAGAATATGAAGACGGTAAAAAAGAAGCAGAAGATAAAATAAAAGACGGGCAGGAAAAGATTGACGATGCAAAAAAAGAACTTACAGACTTAAAATATCCGGAATGGATTCTCACAGACCGAAATGGACTTCCGGAATACTCTGATTACGGAGACAATGCAGACCGTATCAAAAATATCGGCGAGGTATTTCCTGTTATTTTCTTCCTGGTAGCAGCCCTTATCAGTCTTACCACCATGACCAGAATGGTCGAGGAGCAGAGAACGCAGATTGGAACAATGAAGGCTCTCGGCTACAGTAAAATCAGTATTGCTTCCAAATATCTGAATTATGCGTTCCTGGCAACGGCAGGCGGCAGTGTTGCCGGTATCCTGATCGGTGAAAAGATCATTCCGTTTGTAATTATCAAGTCTTATGGAATTATGTATCACAATGTGGAGAATACCCTTCAGATACATTATGAACTGAAATATGCACTGCTTGCTTCCGTGGCGGCATTGATCTGTACAGTTGGTGCAACGATTTTTTCTTGTGTGCATGCGCTGGCAGAGACACCGGCATCATTGATGCGTCCACCGACACCTAAAGAAGGGAAACGAATCCTTCTGGAGCGGATACCGATTTTGTGGAAACATCTGAATTTTACCTGGAAATCTTCTCTTCGAAATCTGTTCCGTTATAAAAAACGTCTGTTCATGACTATTTTTGGAATTGCAGGAAGTATGGCGCTGATGCTGGTAGGTTTTGGTATTCGTGATTCTGTTTCAGACATTGTACATCTTCAGTACACGAATCTGCAGCATTATGATGCGACGATCATCTCAGATGACGATGCCACGGATACGGAAAGGGAAGCACTTATAGAATCTCTGGATAAAAATGAATCACTGGATCATTATACGAAGATAAGACTCTCAAAGCTCACGGCTCCAAACGGAAAATCAAATCTGAGTGTATATGTGTTTGTTCCTGAAAACCTTGAGAACTTCAAAAAAGATGTGACACTTCGAAACCGTGTTACAAAAGAAGAATACGAGTTGCCTGAGGATGGGGCGGCGGTCTGTGAAAAGACAGCAAGCCTTCTGGGGCTGAAGATCGGTGATGAACTGACACTTAAAAAAGATGACAAAGAGTATCATGTGAAGATCTCTGTTATCACCGAAAACTACGCAGGCCATTATGTGTATATGACACCGCAGATCTACAAAGAAACATTTGGAGAAGAGCCGGTTTATGAAGATATCGTTTTCTCAGTAAAAGAGGAATATAAGGATCAGGTAGAAAAAGTCGGACAGAAGATCATGGATTCACCGGCTGTCTTAAGCATCAGCTATACAGAGAGTACGATCGAAATGGTAGACCGTATGCTCAGCACTCTTGGTGTAGTTATTCTTGTACTGATCGTGTCTGCCGGAATGCTTGCATTTGTAGTACTTTATAATCTGAACAATATCAATATCACTGAGCGCCAGCGAGAGCTTGCCACATTAAAGGTACTTGGTTTCTTTGATATAGAAGTTTCTCAGTATGTCCTGCGAGAGAATATCATTCTGACGATCGCAGGAATTCTGTTTGGATCAGGATTTGGTATCCTGCTCCATCGCTTTATTATTGTCACAGTAGAGGTGGATGCGGTCATGTTTGGAAGAAACATTGCTCCACTCAGCTTTTTGTACTGTGCGGTGATCACCTGTATCTTTTCAGCTGTGGTAAACATCTTTATGCATAAAAAACTGAAAAAGATCGATATGGTAGAATCGCTGAAATCCGTTGAATGACGATTTGAAAAAATAATACAGGAAAGCAAATCTCCCAGATTCTGTGAAAAATGCACAATCCGTCTTGACAAGGCGAAAAAATGCAATTACAGTAGATGGGAGATGCTTTT
>OGQY01000548.1_pt1 | contig 29994 bp, 28 predicted proteins | sample 1553361 | NCBI WGS metagenome assembly OGQY01 (sample SAMEA2579963, study PRJEB22360) | human gut metagenome | reverse complement strand
TGATACAGTCTTTTGCGCCGGGCGAAACCACGCCGGAGCAGGCCCACGAGATTGGCCGGCAGCTTGCAGATGAAGTCCTGCAAGGCAAATACCCGTATGTGCTGACCACGCACATTGACAAGGGGCACGTCCATAACCACGTCATCTTTTGTGCCGTGGACATGGTGAACCAGCGGAAGTATGTTTCCAACCGACAGAGTTATGCCTACATCCGGCGCACCAGCGACCGGCTGTGCAAGGAACACGGCCTGTCCGTGGTAATGCCCGGCCAAGACAGGGGCAAAAGCTATGCCGAGTGGGACGCGCACCGAAAAGGTACGAGCTGGAAGGCGAAGCTGAAAGCTGTCATAGATACCACCATCCCGCAGGCCAAGGATTTTGACGATTTTCTGCAGCTCCTGCAGGAGCAGGGCTACGAGGTCAAGCGTGGCAAGTATGTTTCGTTCCGCGCGCCCGGACAGGAACGGTTTACCCGCTGCAAAACGCTGGGCGAAGCCTACACCGAGGAAGCCATCACCGAGCGCATCAAAGGGCGGTTCGTGGAGCGGATGCCCAAAGAAACCCGCAAAATTTCGCAGCGGATTGATTTGGAGAACAGCATCAAGGCCCAGCAGTCCGCGGGGTATGAGAAGTGGGCAAAGCTCCACAATCTGAAACAGGCTGCCCGGACGCTGAACTTCCTGACCGAGCATGAAATAGACAGCTACCCGGATTTAGAAAATCGTGTGGCCGAGATCACCGCCGCCAGCACCGAAGCTGCCGCTGCGCTGAAAGCAGCCGAACGCCGGCTTGCAGAAATGGCCGTGCTGATAAAGGATGTCGCCACCTGTAAAGAACTGCGTCCACTGGTGCAGGAATATCAGCGGGCCGCTGACAAAAAGCAGTTCCGGCGCAGGCATGAAGGCACCTTGATTCTCTATGAGGCCGCAGCCAAGGCCCTGAAAGAGCAGGGTTTTCAAAAGCTGCCCGACCTTTACGCGCTGAAAACCGAGTATAAGCTATTGGCCGAGCAGAAAGACCAGTTGCAGCGGCAGTACATCGAAGCCAAACGCCAGATGCAGGAGTATGGCATCATCAAGCAGAATGTGGACGGCATCCTACGGACAACACCGGGAAAGGAGCAGATGCAGGAACGGTAAAATTATCATTGGAAATGTATCCAACGAAAATGATGAGACATTGACACAAGATTTTTGTATGCTATGGATTTTTTTGAGAAAATCATATAAAATGATAGGTACAGATATCGGAATATTTAATATGTAGACAACAACGAAAGGATTCAGGTAATGTTATGCAACTAATTAAAGAACGACAAATCAATCCTATTGAGAGTGAAGTTCTCGCAAGAATTTCCATAATACGGCCTATATTAACAAGCCTTTTAATTGGCATAAAACAAGATGTTGTCGATGAAATGGGCGGTATAAACAATGTTAAACTCAAAATGCTACCTCGTGCATATCGTCCGGGCAATGGAGACATCGGCTTCTGTTTTGAGTGGGCAATTCATGATGCAATTCGTCATCAGGACCCACGAGTTTTAGAGCGTTTAGAAACTGCAGCTCGCCGTTGCAGGCTGCCTGGTAGAAATTTTGAATCAATTCTTTTTGGATTAGAAAAAAGTGGAAAGGTTCAGATTATTGATACAGCAAACCATATTTTAACTGCGGATTCCAGAATTCTAACAGGCGAACGGGCCCAACCTTTAAAGTTAAAAAGCTATTTGAACATGCTTTCTGCAGCGTTCAATCGACCTGAAACAAGGAAAGCGTTGCCTTCCTCTATAAGCGGTCTTTGGAAGGCTGATTTATTCTTTGGAACTACCGATGCTGATCGGTGGCTTGGCACGTCTTTAAAAATAAATCCAACACAATTAGAAGGTGCTCGTGGATTGAGAATTGGAATTGTTCCTGCAATGCAAGGAAAATCAGACAAAGTATATCTTGATGATAAAAAGAACATTATGGTTTGTCCGATTCCTTATGATGGCTCCTTTATGGAACTGTTTTATACTTCTTGGGGAATTGTACAACAATTTATCGCGGCTGATGCTCAAATGCCGCGGGAAGTTTCTCTACCTGTTCCAGCAGATAGGCAGGCAGTAAAAGAGCTTGTGGTCAGACGGGAATTTCCTATTGTCGATGTTGTAGACGCTCTTGAGCCGCTTGCTCAACCCAACCTCACAGAGCAAATCAATCAGACGATAGACTTGGTTACTACTAAAGAAGGTGAGTCAATTCTTAATAATGCTATAATTGCCCCTGTTGCCAGCCTTAGCTGAACTTCAAGTAACCTACGATACTTTTGATTAGATGTACTTCTTAAAGGGGATGTAATCATGAACAAGGGTGATCTTATAGTTTTTGATTCAAAGAAGAATTTTAAGTATATTAAATCTCTCGGTGCTGGTGGAACAGGCGACACTCACCTGTTTCTTGATGAAACAACTGGGATTCAGTTTGCAATAAAGAAATATGCACCTAAAGATTTTCGCTATGTGGATGAATATTACTCAAGATTTGTTGACGAAATTATCATTCTTTTCAACATCACACACCCTAATATTGTGCGGATATATAATTACTACCTTTACCCAGAATTGAAAACTGGGTATCTCCAAATGGAATATGTTGATGGAGTTACGATTGACCGCTTTGAACCACTTGACGGAGGTAAAAGTTGGGATGATATTTTTTCTGAAATTGTTTCAGCATTTGAATATTTAGAAAAGCATCATATACTACATAGAGACATTAGGCCCGCAAATATTCTTGTTGATGATAACGAAAATGTAAAAATCATTGATTTTGGATTTGGCAAGCAGCTACATGATTCAGAATCGGAAAAAAATAGCATTCTCCTCAACTGGCCAGCAACAGAAATGCCCGATGAAGTTGTACTGAATCAAGAATACAACGAATGTACTGAAATATACTTCTTGGGTGTACTTTTTAAGCACATTTTATCAAATACAAAGGCACCTTTTCATTTTGCACATATCATTGAAAAGATGACACAAACAAGTCCGATTCAGCGTTATTCCTCATTTTCTGAAATCTCCGGCGACATAGCCGCAGGTGTTATTAGCGAAATTGGTTTTTCTGACAGTCAAAAGCAAGTATATCGTCGCTTTGCAGATGTTCTATCCAGACACATAGACTATTATTCCGAAAAATTCTCGCCGATAAATAATATTTCTCTGACACTTTCAAAGTTGTCCGAACTTATTAGAAGTTCTTCTTTAGAAACCTATATTCAAGATAACACACGTCTTATTAATTGCTTTGTAAATTCCGGATGCACGGGATACACTTATCGTTCAACAAAAGACATTGATGTTCAAATTGTTATAGACTTTTATAACTTGATAATCAGTCTTTCTGATCAGAAGAAGAAAATACTTTTTGACAATATTTATGGTAGACTTTCTACTATTCCAGTTCAATCAGATGACGAATTACCGTTTTAATTTGATGGATTTCTAAAAGAAAAATTTATTGTATACAAAGGGGTTCTTCAAATGGACAACAACCTCATTCCGTATCAGCCTGTAATCTCCGATATTAAAAATTTGATTACCGTCGGCCAGAACGTTGCCTATAATGCAGCCAACCGTGCAATGATTATGACCTACTGGAATATTGGAAAGCGCATTGTTGAAGAAGAACAAAGCGGTGCCGAGCGTGCAGAGTATGGCAAACGCTTAATTCCAGTTCTTTCGGCAGAACTCACAAAGGAATTCGGCAACAGCTATTCCAGCCGGAATCTTCACTATTACCGTAAATTTTACCATTGCTTTCCTGATTCCGAGATTTTGAACACGCGTGTTCAAAATCTTAATTGGTCGCATTTTCGGGCTTTGCTTCGTGTTTCCGATGAAGATGCCCGTGTTTGGTATATGAATGAAGCTGCCAATGAAAATTGGAGTGTCCGCACCCTTGACCGCAACATTGGCACACAGTATTATTATCGGCTGCTCCATTCTCCAAAAAAAGAAGCTGTGATGGCAGAGATGAAAGAGAAAACAGCGGCAGAGCCCAAGCATCAGTTTGAACTTCTCAAAAGTCCCATCGTGGCAGAATTTTTAGGATTTCGCACCGAAGATTCCTTTGCAGAGTCCGATTTGGAGTCTGCAATTCTTTCTCACATCCGGGACTTCCTCATGGAGATGGGAAAGGGATTTGCTTTCGTGGCCCGACAGCAGCACATTGTGACCGACACGGAAGATTACTACATCGACCTTGTGTTCTATAACATCGAACTGAAATGCTATGTTCTGATTGATTTGAAAATGGGCACGATCACCCATCAGGATGTCGGCCAGATTGATATGTATGTTCGGATGTACGATGAACTCAAATGCAAAGAGGGCGACAATCCCACGATTGGCATTCTGCTGTGTGGCGAAACCAGCGAGGACATCGCACGCTATTCTGTCCTGCACGATAACGACCACCTGTTTATGTCAAAGTATCTAACCTATCTGCCCACTAAAGAACAGCTGCGGGCAGAAATTGAACGTCAAAAGAACATTTTCTATATGCAGCATCCGAAGCTGGATGATAAATCGGACGATTCCGAATTTTAATCAAGATGCAAGAAAGCCGGACACAGCAACCCTAAGGCCACCGTGTCCGGCTATTTCTGTGTTGACAACGACACATTACTTTGATTGAAAATAATGTGTCATCATCAATCTGGCGGTATCACTCCCCCGTAAAATCGAATCTCTGTCCGTCAAAGTCAGCATCGGTCATTTGCTCCAATTTTGCAATGGTGCCGTTTGCCAGCCGAAGCATTTCCGTATCCATATCCGGCAGGGCGGCGAGCATCCGCGCCATCGTTCGGCGGCAATCAGAAGTGTGGTACATACAGATCAAATTTTCTTCTTCTACGCTGAAATTCATGTGTCAGACCTCCATTTCATGTTGCTTGCTGCGGGCCGCTGCCTTTTTCGGGCTGGCAGCCTGTTTTGTTTCGGAAAGCTGTTTGCGGACGGAAGTGCGGGGCTTGCGAATGCACTTGTCCCGGTTCTCGTTTTTATCAATCAGCGCGTAGATGCCGAAACGGCCTTTCACGCTGGACAGGTGCAGGGATTTGTACGGCAGCATGGCAAGCAGCTGGTCCGTATCCCGACTGGATGCCAGTTTGGTGAAGTAGGGCGATACCTCCACCATAAAATGATTTTTGTCCGGGCTGTTGGGAGCAGCCAGCCGCTTCATATCTGTTGCAATGCGCTGGGCCTCGGCCTCGATCAGCCCGGTATGCAGTGCCGTAAGATGTTCTTTGAAATTACCGGGCCGTGCTGGTTCCCGGCTGCGCTGCTCCTGCCGGATGGCCGCTTGCAGAAGTTCCGGGTCACGGGGCTGCATTTCATACCGCACGAACTCTCCAAAATATTTGTCCGAGCGGCTGTTGAAATGCTCTTTGGGGCCAATTTCCCGCATCCCACTTTCGTAGATCAGGCGATTGGCACCCACAGGCAGAGCGGCATCCCGGATATGCTGGAAATGCTGCTGGTAGTCCAGTTCATACAGATTGCCTTGCACGGTTCCGTTGGCCGCACCGGTCAACTTCACCGCATAGGCAAGAATCCTGTCATGGGTCTGTTCACCGCAAAATTTCCATGTATTGTAGGCTTGGGTGTCTTTGAGCAGCACGTCCCGTTCCCGGAAACAGAATGTTCCAGAGGGCCGGGACAGCCACAACAGCAGCTTATCTTCCGGCTGGTCGCTGCGGGCGGCCTCCCGCAGCATCTTAATGTCATAGGCAAAATCGCTCTGATAGTATGCGGTGTTCTGGTGCATAATGGCTTCCAACGCAGCGATCACATCCATATTTTCAAACTTCTGCACGGTTTACACCTCCAATTCTTTTGTCTCTTCCCGTGGCGGTGTTTGTTTGCTTTGCTCCTTTTTCGCGGCATCCAGCTGTGCTCGGATGCCTCCTTTCTGTTTTTAGGCAAAGAAAAAGCCGCAGGCTTTTTGTGAAAGTCTGCGGCTGTAAAGCAAAATCGCTTTGTCTTACTTTGCCATGGAAGGTATTCAATATTGTCGCTGAGGCGAAATCGTTTCTTACGGTAGTAAAATGGTAGTAAATTCGGGGCTTAACATCCCGAAAAGCGAGGATTCATCAGGGTTTTCAGACTTGTTCATATCCTGCCGTGAGATAACAATAGCCCGGTATCCGCTTTGCTCCAAAAAGTGCGGTACCGGGCTGTGGCGATATTCTCCTGCTTATTTCCATCCGCGGGCGGTGGGGTCCAGCATTTCGGCAGCGGAATAGATCAGCGCGTTGCAGATGGCCGCCGCCACGTTGCTGCCGCCCTTGCGGCCCCGAGCCACGATGTAGGGCGCGGCAGCGGCCTTGATGATGCGCTCCTTGCTCTCCACCACGTTCACAAAGCCCACCGGCACCCCGATGATGAGGGCGGGATGGAGCTTGCCCGCCTCCATCAGCGCCTCTAAGGAGAAAAGCGCCGTGGGAGCGTTGCCGATAGCAAAGATGCAGGGCTTGGGCAGGGCTGCCGCCCGCTCCATGGATACAAAGGCACGGGTCACACCGCGCTCCTTAGCCTCCGCCGCCACGTCCGCGTCCGACATGAAGCAGTGTACCTCTCCGCCCAGCGAGGCGAGGATCGTCTTATTGATCCCGGCCTTGGCCATCTGGGTATCGGTGACGATGTCACAGCCCGCCCGCAGGGCGGCAATGGCCTTTTGTACCGCGTGGTCGGAAAAGGCCAGATTGTCCACATAGTCAAAATCCGCCGTGGTGTGGATGACCCGTTTGATGACCAGCTCTTTCTCCGGATCCAGCCGCCGGTCACCCAGCAGCTCGGTGATGATGGCGAAGCTGCGCTTCTCGATATCCATAGGCTTCATCTGTTCCGTCATAGCGTCTCCTTTCTGCAAGCCGCCAAAAAGCGCTGTGCCATGACGGGCTTGGCGTAAAAATGGAAGTGAGGGAAACCAGCGTACAGCGTATCCGTGGCATACGCACAGCGCCACTGCTTGCCGGAGGGCTTTTCCGCCAGAAAAGCGCTGCCTGGCAGGGGCGTGTCCCAATGGTGAAATTCATGCATCGGCACCTGCTCCCCGGCGCGGCACAGGAGACTGCCCTCTCGGGCCGTGGCGGTAATATATCCGAACCGGGTCAGCTTCCCCGTGTCAAAGCAGTCCCCGGGCAGCGCACCCACCATGGCGTGGCCTGCAATGGACTCTGTCAGGTACATAAAGCCGCCGCACTCGGCGATACAGGGAATCCCCGCGTGTACGGCCTCCCGAAGCTGCCCGCGCAGGGTACGGTTTTCCGCCAACTGCGCCGCGTACAGCTCCGGGTAACCGCCGCCCAAGTACAGGCCCTGTACGCTGTCGGGGAGCCGCTCATCCGCCAGCGGGCTGAAGGGTATCAGCTCCGCACCCAGCTGCCGCAGCAGGTCGAGACTGTCCTCGTAGTAAAAGCAGAACGCCCGGTCCCTGGCCACGCCGATACGCACCGGCGCGCCCTTTTCCGGCAATACCGGCGGCGTGAAGTCCAGCACTGGCGCATTGTGGGCGATCTCCAGCAGCGCGTCCAGCTCCAGCGTTTTTTCCGCCTCGGCCGCCAGCTTGCACAGCTTCTCTTGCAGATCGGCCACCTCGTCCGCTGTGATGAGCCCCAAGTGGCGGCTCTCCAGCGCGCACTCCGGCAGATGGGGGAGGTAGCCGCAGGCACGGACGCCCAGACGGTTTTCCAGCTCCCGTGCCAGTGGGCCATAGCTCATGGCGCTGCACCCGTTGAGGATGACACCACGGATGCCGCTGTCCGGCGCGAAGTGGAGAAAGCCTTCCACCGCCGCCAGGACGGAAAGGGCCGCCCCTCGGGCATTGACCACCAGCACCACGGGGCTTTGGGTCTCCCGCGCCACCTCGTAGGTGCTGGCCCGAGTGGAGGTGAGGCCCAGCCCGTCATAATAGCCCATGACCCCCTCTATCACCGTGACATCGCGGCCCCGGGCGTTGCGGGCCAGAAGATAGCGCAGGGTATCGGGATCAAAGAAGAAGGCATCCAAATTGGAGCTCTTCGCGCCAATGATCCGGCTGTGGAACATGGGGTCGATATAATCAGGGCCGCATTTCGCCGCGCCTACCCGCAGGCCCCGCGATACCAGTGCCTGCAAGACGGCACAGGTGACGGTGGTCTTGCCGCAGCCGCTGTTGGTGCCGGCCAGCACCAGCCTGGGGACTTTTTGCTCCATAGCGCCCTCTCAATCCGCCACGATGGTGGCAAAATAGCTGATCTCCTCCGGCAGCTGCCGCAGGTCGGTGTAGACCTGCTCTGTCTCCAGTCCGCAGTCCGCCACAATCCCGGCATTTGCCAGCAGACCGTGGCGCTCCAGCGCCGCTGCCGCTTTGTAGATGGCCTTGCCGGATTTCATCACGACCTTTGTTCCCGGCAGCGGCAGCGCGTTGTCCAGATCCGTGCTGCCCGGCAGGATGTGGAGCGGCTCCTCCATGCGGGTCAAACTCCGTCCCAGCCGCGCCGCCACGGCGCAGAAGCTGGTGACGCCGGGACACATCACCGTCTCAAACCCATCAGCGCGGATGCGCTCCAGAATATAGTAGGCAGTGGCGTACACGGATACGTCGCCCAGATTGACCATGGCCACGTCCCGTCCTGCCGACAGCTCCGCTTCGATAGCGGCTGGCGCCCCGCGGGCGGGGGCCCCCCCCCCGGGGGCCCGGGGGTCAGCGAGGCGGCTGCCGCCATGCGGTAGCTGTCCTCCCGCACTGCCTCGCTTCGCTCCATGGTAAAGTCCAGCGGCAAAATGGTCTTGCCCTGCGTATCCACCGCCCCGGCGGCGATATCCAGCGCCAGCATCCGCCCGGACTTCATCCGGGGGGCTGCCACCACAGGACAGTCCGCTAAGACCCGGCAGGCCTGCCGGGTCAGCAGCTCCGGGTCACCGGGGCCCACGCTGACGGCGTAAAAAACACCCTGTTTTTCCATGTCGCTACTCCTTACGGCACAAATTCCAGGCTATCGAAGCAGGGGTCATACTTCCCGTGCTCCATCCGGTACAGCCTTGCAATATATGCGCGGGTGAAGATCTCCTCCGGGGTGCCGATGCGGTCGATGCGGTCGCCCGCCACACACACCACCGTGTCCGAAATGCGCTCCGCCAGCTCCAGCTCATGGAGGGACAGCAGCACCGCCAAATCGTTCTCCCGCACCATGCGCTTGAGCACCGTCAACAACTCCAGCTTATAGCGGATGTCCAAAAAGCTGGTAGGCTCGTCCAATACGATGATCTCCGGCTCCTGACACAGCGCCCGGGCCAGCAGAATGCGCTGGCGCTGTCCGTCGCTGATGGCGGAGAAGGGGCGGTCGGCAAACTCCATGCCGCCTACCTGCGCCAGAGAGCGCTCCACGATAGCCTGATCCTCCGGCTGCAGGATGCCCAGCCGCCCCGTATAGGGATAGCGGCCGCTGCTCACCACGTCCCTGCAGGTCATCAGCTCCGGATCCATGCGGGCCGTCATCAAAATGGCCATGCGCCGGGCGATCTCATTGCGGCTGCGCGCCTCCATGGCTTTTCCATCCAGAAACACCGTGCCGGACACCTTGGAGAGCTGGCCGATGATGGTTTTCAATATGGTGGACTTTCCAGAGCCGTTGGGGCCGATGAGCGTCACGATCTTGCCCCGCTGCACATGAAGGGCTATGTCCTCGATCAGCGGCTTGCCGTGGTAGCCCACGGTCAGGTCTTTTGTTTCCAGATATGCCATACTCACGCCGCCTTTCTGTGGATCATCATGTAGATGACGATAGGTGCGCCGAATACCGCCGTGACGGAGCTGATGCTCACCTCTGTGGGGGCAAAGGCGGTGCGGGCGATGAGGTCGCAAAACAGGCAGAACACGCCGCCGCCCAGGAAGCAGGCTGGGATCATGACGAGCGGCTCCGCCGATTTGAACAGGGATTTCATCAGGTGCGGCACTGCGATGCCGACAAAGGAGATGGGGCCAGCAAAGGCCGTGACGCAGGCGGACAGCACGCTGGACAGCAGGATAAGCGCCGTACGGAAGGCCCGCAGGGGGACGCCCATGTTCTGGGCGTAGACCTCGCCCAGCTGGTACGCTCGGATGGGCTTGGACAGGAAAAAGGTCAGCAGCAGTGTGACACCGCATACACCGGCCATGGTCTTTACATTCTCCCAGCTCATGCCGGAGAAGGATCCGAGAGACCAGTTGTGCAGGTTCACGATGCTGGAATCGTCGGCGAAGGTCACGAGAAAATCCGTCAGCGCCGAGCAGATGTAGCCGATCATCACGCCGCAGACCACCAGCAGGCTCATGCGCTTGACCCGCTGGGAGATCAGCAGCACGAAGCCCATGGATATCATAGCGCCAACGAAGGCCGCTGCGATGAGAATGGCGGAGGAGGTGGTCTTGCCCCGGCTCAGCAGCGCCAGCATGGCCACGCACACCGTCATCTTCGCTCCGGAGGAGATGCCCAGCACAAAGGGGCCGGCGATGGGGTTGTGGAAAAAGGTTTGCAGCAGATAGCCGGACAGGGACAGCGCCCCGCCCAGGATCAGCGCCGACAGAAGCCGGGGCAGCCGGATCTTTACGATGATCTGGCTCTGTGTAAAGCCCACATCGCCGCCCAGCAGTATCCGCCATATATCAGACGCGGAAAGAGAGACGCTTCCCGCGAATATGTTCCAGAGTATAAATACAAACAAAAGCAGGAGGAGCAGCCAAAAGCCTCCCCAGATGCGAAGTGTTCGGGTCCTCTTCATGCCGCTCCTCCTTATAATGCAATGATGTAAAAAATGCTCACTTCATCCGTGTCAGGAAGTGAAACGCCGTATCCGGCGCGTCGTTCAACGCATGGTTGACGTCCAAAATGAGGTCGCTCAGCTCCAGCGACTCCTGATAGAAGTTTTTGGTCAGGCACCACACGTTACCGCTCTTGACGGCCTTGAAGTCGGCCATCAGTGGATCCAGTGCCACCAATTCGTCCAGCGTGTGCAGCTCGCCGTCGATGATGCTGTTGTAGATCAGCACATCGGCGTCCACTGCACCATGGTAGAAGGATTCCATCTGAATATTGATGGTGGACTGAGCGTTGTCCTCCGCCGATTCGTCGAAGGAGACATAGTCGCCGCCGGCGATGGCGACGCACTTCGCCACATAGTCGGTGGATTTGCGGACGTTTACAGCGCCGCTGCTGGTGATGTAGAAAAACGCCACAGTCTTGCCGGTGGGCTGCTGCTCCAGTACGTCCGCCACGCTGTCCATCTTCTCATTAAACAGCGCCTCGGCCTCGTCCTCCTTGTCCAGCAGCGCCGCGTACAGCTTGATCCACTCCATCCGACCCAAGGGCTGGGTCTCGTAGCTGGATGTCTCCACCAGCACAGGGATACCCAGCCGCTCCAGCTGCTCCAGCACCGCCGGGGAGTGGTAGATCATGGTGTTTTCCACCGCCAGATCGCAGCCCTGCGACAGGATCAGCTCATAATCGGGTTCGGAATATTTGCCGGCGTAGGTCATTGCCCCGCTGTCCATGGCGTCCTTGGCGCGCTGGATATACCAGTCCGACTGCTTTTTACCGCTGAGGGTGATGCAGTCGATGGCGTTCAGCTTGTCGAAGTAGTCCATGGCAGCGGCGGCTACCAGATAAATCTGGTCCAGCGGCTGCTGCAAAACGGTGACACCGGTAGGTACCCCGTCAGGCACAGCTGCACCCTCCGCCACCAGCAGGTATACCCGGTCGTTGTTGATGGTGATGCGCTTGTAGCTGTCCCCGGCGTACTCCACGGAGAACCGCTCCGCGTAGCGCAGGGGCATGGTACGGTCGAAGACCAGCTCGTCCCACGACACGGCGGCGGTTTGTCCGTCTGTTTTGCCGGGGGCGTCAGCCGCGCCGCAGGCGCAGAGGGACAAGACCATCAGCGCCGCCAGCAACCCGGCGAGAAAACGCCTCACTGGGCAGCCTCCACCGCCGTGGCGGACTTAAAGGTCAGGGTGTACTCGATCTCGTGGGGGGTGCTCATGGCGGTGGTGTCGCCGATGACCGTCAGCGGGGTATCCAGCGCCCGCACGGGAATCTCGAAGGTGGAGCCGCCCTCGGTGGTGAGGACATCAAAGCGCTGGCCGTCCACCAGCATATAGTCATACTTCTCACTGCTCCACACGATAGTGGCGGTGGCAGCGCCGTTCTCCACCTTCAGGGTGCAGGGAGTCAGCACATGGGACTTACCGGAGCCGCCCTCAAAGCCTACCTCAATGGTGTAGGTACCGTCCGCCAATGCGATGGCGGCAGCGTCATCGCCGTTCTCCTCCTTCAGAACAGGGTTGGAGACGGACACCTTGTGGTCATACCATACGCCCTTCTTGCCGATGAGGGCCACGTCGAACTCCTCGTCCAGCGCGGGAACGGGGATATCAAAGCCATTGACTGTCTCGGTCAGGCCATCGGGATAGGTGACGGTGTCCTTGGTGGGCTGGAGCAGCACGGCGCCGTCCTTCTGGGCGTCCTCCTTCAGACCGGGGAACAGATTGACGATGCTGGTGGAGGCCAGGCTGACGTGGATGGTCATCTGGCCGTCCTTCACGGTCAGCACGCCCTTGCCGTCACAGGTCTCGTTGGTGTGGAACATACTGCTGTCGGTGTTGAAGTCGGCGGTATACACGCCGTCCGCCAGAGCGGGCTGGTCAGGCTCATCGTTGCCGGGGGCATCGGTTTGCTGCTGTCCGCAGCCTACCAGCAGCGCCGCCATCATCAGAACGGCCAGCAGATAGGAAAAAATTTTCTTCATGGTCAAGGTCCTCCTTACTTTGAAAAAGGCTCCGAGGCGATAGTATACCGCCCCGGAGCCAAGTCAGTCCTTGTTACGCGATAGCGTCGATGGCAGCCTTGGTGTGTGCCACGTAGAGAGCCTGCACGTCCGCGATACGGCCCAGACCGGAGATCTGGCAGTTCACGGTGAGACCGGCGGCCTCAAACATGGTCTTCCAGGAGTCCTCGTCCGCACCGGCCATGTCGTTGTTGGCGTGGTCGCCCGCCACGACCATCAGGGGACGCAGCACCACGGTGGTGTAACCGGCTTCCTTGACGGCCGCGATCACGGCCTCGCAGGAGGTATCCTCGGGCTCACCCTCCACGGTGCCGATGAACACGTTCTCATAGCCCAGCTTGTCCATCTGGGCGGCCATCTGGCTGTAAGTGACCTTCGCCACATGAGCCGTACCGTGACCCATCAGCACGTAAGCCACACCGGCCTCCTTGGCGGCGGCGGTGGACTCGTAGCCGCTCTCGCTCAGAGCAGCGGCGACAACGGCCTTGGCAACGGCTTCCTTGTCGGCGTTGATGACGGTGGCGTCGCTGCCCACCTCACCCAGCATGGGCTCGGCGATCTCAACGGACTCGAACTTGTCGCGGACCTTGTCGATGGCGGCGCACATCTCGTCGTACTCAGCACCGTGCATCAGATGGGTGGGCTGCACGACCAGCTGCTTCACGCCGTTGGCGACAGCACGCTCCAGAGCCTGCTCCATGTTGTCGATCTTCTCGCCGTCACGGGCCTGGATGTGGTTGATGATGATCTGAGCGGTGAAGGCGCGGCGCACGGACCAATCGGGGTTGGCCTCCTGCAGGGCATCCTCAATGCTCTTGATGTCGGCTACGCGGCTGTCGTTGAAGGAGGTACCGAAGGATACCACCAGCAGCTCCTTCTCGCCGATCTCGTCCTGGTTGCGGGGATCGTCCTTGGAGGCGTCGCCGGTGTCCAGACCGAAGTAATCGGGGCTGGCCTCCTCGCCCTCCACCAGCGCCTTCTGGGCGTCGGTCAGCGCGTCCCAAGCGGCCTTGGCGGCCTCGCACTGGGCGTCGGTCTCCTCGGTGCGCTCCTGCACGTAGATGGCGTCGATGAGGGCGGCGACCTTGTCGGCGGCGGCCTTGTCGGTCTCCTCGGTGTTTACGTCGTTGTTGTCCTTTTTGTCGGCATTGTCCTTGTTGCCGCAGGCGGTCAGCATGCTCATCAGCATCACAGCCGCCATCAGAAAGGCAAGTGCTTTCTTCATGGTTGATCTACCTCTTTCCAAATATTTGTTCTGAAAGAAATATAAAAGCGGCTGTGTCTCATACAGCCGCCCTCGGTGCTTCTTACTACATATACACCCGTGCGGCGCTCCGCGACGGATCATAAGTTCGTAGGAAAACCAACCTGTTGGCAGCAGGCTTGAGATTCCACACAGAGGCAGGTCTCCTGACTTCGTTCATCACGGCGTTGCCCTTCCCGGTTTCCCAGTGGTTTGCAAGACCGCTCCCGTACACAGTGACTGCATCGCTCCGGATTCACACCGGATTCCCTTTTCATCTGCTTTTGAGCAGACACCTCTGTGCTACAACTTTATATTTTTCCAGACAGTGGGATTATATCACATTTTGTCGAATTGTCAATCCATTCTGATGGCGGGGCTACCTAAAATCTGATGTGAGATTTTTTATTTTAAGCGTTTTAAGACCTGCGGTTGCTTTAAAACCTTTTTATCCATGATAAAAGCTCCTTGTTCTTTGTTTTGCCCGCTCTATTCTAATACATAAACCCGGCTTCAAATCAAGTTATTTTTCATGATCGGAAAAGTGAAATGCCGCGTGCCCCATGGGCACACGGCATTCCACTTTTCAGGAGAGAAAGTACCCCGTTTGCAAGGGTACGGAACCACAGGGCCTGGCGGAGCCCGGTGGGATCGGAAGCAAAGTTACTCCACGCCAAACAGCAGATCGCCGTAGGTGGGGAATGGCCAGCAGCCCTCGGCCGTGCGCTGCTCGGCCTCGTCACAGGGGGCGCGCAGCGCCGCCATCTTGGGCAGCAACACGTCGCGGACCATGTTGGCGCTCTCGGTCACATCATCGATCTTATGGAAAGTGGCCAGCGCGGCAGCCAGGTCCTCCACGGCAGCGTCGATGTCCTCTACCAGATCGGACAGGCGCGTGACAAGCGTCGTCTCATAAATGCCGGACACCACCGGCGCGATGGACTTCTTTACGGCGATATCCTGCGCCAGCTTAGAGGAGAACTTCTCCACGGCGGGCAGGATCTGACGGCGGGCCATATCCACCATCGTTTCGGCCTCGATATTGACGATCTTGCGGTAGTTGTCCAGTGTGATCTCATAGCGGGAGCGTATCTCCGCCTCGGACATGACCTTCAGGGACGTGAGCATTTTTACGTTCTTCTCGTGCAGCAGATAGGGCATAGCGTCCGGCGTGGTACGCAGGTTCAGCAGGCCGCGGACCTCGGTAGCCTCCTTGATCCAGGCATCGTCATAGCCGTTGCCGTTGAAAATGATACGTTTGTGCTCCTTGATGGTCTGCCGGATCAGACTATGCAGTGCTGCGTCAAAGTCCTTGGCCTTCTCCAACTTGTCCGCGTACTGACGCAGAGACTCCGCCACGGCGGCGTTGAGCATGATGTTGCAGCAGGCAATGGAGTTGGCGGAGCCCAGCATACGGAACTCGAACTTATTGCCGGTGAACGCAAAGGGCGATGTCCGGTTCCGGTCGGTAGTATCACGCAGGAACTTGGGCAGCACATGGGCTCCCAGCTTCATCACGGTCTTTTCCGTGCCGCTGTACGGCTCATCTTTCTCGATGGCATCCAGAATAGCCGTCAGCTCATCGCCCAGAAAGATGGATACCACCGCGGGCGGCGCCTCGTTGGCGCCCAGACGGTGATCATTGCCGGCGGTGGCCACAGAGATGCGCAGCAGGTCCTGATAGTCATCCACCGCCTGAATAACAGCACACAGGAACAGCAGGAACTGGGCGTTTTCGTGGGGTGTCTCACCGGGAGTCAGTAGGTTCACACCGGTATCCGTGGCCATAGACCAGTTGTTGTGCTTGCCAGAGCCATTGACACCGTCAAAGGGCTTTTCATGCAGCAGACAGACCAGCCCGTGGCGGGCAGCCACCTTCTGCATGATCTCCATGGTCAGCTGGTTGTGATCGGTGGCGATATTTGTGGTGGTGTAGATGGGCGCCAGCTCATGCTGGGCCGGGGCCACCTCATTGTGCTCCGTCTTGGCCAGAATACCCAGCTTCCAGAGCTCCTCATTCAAATCGGCCATATACTCGGCCACACGAGGCTTGATAGCGCCGAAGTAATGGTCATCCATCTCCTGACCCTTGGGGGGTCTGGCACCGAACAGTGTGCGGCCGCAGAAAATCAGGTCCTTGCGCTTGCGGTACATGGCGCGGTCCACCAGGAAATACTCCTGCTCGGGGCCGACAGAGGTGCGAACACATTTGACATCCGTGTTGCCAAACAGCTTCAGGACACGCATGGCCTGCTTGTTCAGGGCCTGCATGGAGCGCAGCAGCGGGGTTTTTTTATCCAGCGCCTCGCCACCGTAGGAACAGAACGCCGTGGGGATACACAGTGCCTTGTCCTTAATAAAAGCGTAAGAGGTAGGATCCCAGGCGGTATAGCCCCGGGCCTCGAAGGTAGCACGCAGGCCGCCGGAGGGGAAGCTGGAGGCATCCGGCTCACCCTGGATCAACTCTTTACCGGAGAACTCCATGATGACGCCGCCATCCGGCGATGGGGTAATAAAGCTGTCGTGCTTCTCGGCGGTAATGCCGGTCAGCGGCTGGAACCAATGGGTAAAGTGGGTCGCGCCGTGCTCGATGGCCCAATCCTTCATGGCATCCGCCACCACATTCGCTACCTGGTTGTCCAGGCTTCCGCCCTCGTCAATGGTCTTCTTCAGGGAAATATAGACGTCATGGGGAAGGCGTGCTTTCATCTGTCGGTCGTCAAATACCAGTGTGCCGAAAATGTCCGATACGGTTTTCATGTGTTCCACCCCGATCTTTTGTAGATTTGGAAAATAGAAAAAGGCGTCAGGAAGCCCGCAGCTTCAAGACGCCTTTGCCTTTGATGTGCGAAATTATAGGCGGTTGTGACGGATTTGTCAATCAGCTTTTTACACAATTTTTGGCGTTTTATTCATTGACTTTATGCACATCTGATGCTATAATGCCGAACCATGATGAGCAAAGGCGTTCATCCGGACAGGACATTTGTCCCTGCCGGATGGGCGTTTTTTGCTTTCCGAGGCGGCTTTTCAGCGGATCACTCCGTGGAACGGCTGGAACCTACGGAAGCACATAAAGAAAGGGTGAGAAACTATGAAGCTGGAGGGACAGGTACGTATCCCATCCGGGTGCGCCATTTCGGCGGTCATTTCCCGGGAGGGGCGGCGCATGACCGGTGAGGATATCATCAGGAGCATGGTCCCCATGCATGATCGGTCCAACGGTCTGGGAGGCGGCTTCGCCGCCTACGGCATCTACCCGGAACACCGGGAGGAATACGCCTTCCACATCTTTTTTGATGATAACACCACCCGGCGGGAGTGCGAGGCTATGCTGAAGGAAGGCTTTGAGCTTGTAGACGCGGAGCTGATCCCCATCCGCATCATCCCGGAGATCACGGACATTCCCCACATCTGGCGGTACTTTGTGCGGCCCCTTAATTCGGTACTGGCACGCCTGCAGCTGGATGAAAAGGAGTTCGTGGCACGGACCGTGATGGATATCAACACCAAGCTGAAGGGCGCATACGTGTTCTCCAGTGGAAAGAACATGGGAACCTTCAAGGCCGTAGGATATCCCGAGGATGTGGGACGCTTCTACCGGCTGGAGGAATATGAGGGATACAGCTGGACGGCCCATGGGCGCTATCCCACCAATACCCCCGGCTGGTGGGGCGGCGCGCACCCCTTTTCCCTGCTGGACTGGTCCATCGTCCACAACGGAGAGATATCCTCCTACGACGCCAACCGGCGCTGTATTGAGATGTATGGCTACAAATGCAATCTGCAGACGGATACGGAGGTCATCACCTACATCGCCGACTATCTGCTGCGGCGGCAGGGGCTGACGCTGGAGGAAATGGCGTCGGTGATCGCGGCGCCCTTCTGGAGTACCATACGCACCAGAGAGCCGGCCGCGGCACGGCAGCTGACCTATCTGCGGACCATATACCCCAGCCTGCTCATCACCGGACCATTCTCCATCATTCTTGGGTTCAACGGCGGACTGATGGCGCTGAACGACCGACTGAAGCTGCGCTCCATGGTAACGGCTGAGAAGGACGACAAGGTATTTATCGCCAGTGAGGAGGCCGCCATACGGGTCATGGCCCCGGATGCGGAGAACCTGTATGCGCCCATGGGCGGCGAGCCGTTTATCGTGAAAGTGAAAGAAGGTGCCTATTGATGGCTCTTGACTACATCATACCGGAATTTGAAGTGGTACGAAACGACGCACGGTGCACCCGCTGCCGCATCTGCGAATCCCAGTGCGCCAACGGCGTGCACACCTATAACGCGGATGGGAAGGTCATGGTCAGCGACGAGAGCAAGTGTGTCAACTGTCAGCGCTGTGTGTCCTTCTGTCCCACCCACGCCATTAAGATCGTAAAAAACGACAACTGCCTGCGGGAAAACGCAAACTGGTCCTGCGCCACCATCAAGGAGATATACAAGCAGGCGTCCACCGGCGGCGTGCTGCTGAGCTCCATGGGCAACCCCCAGCCCCTGCCGGTGTATTGGGACCGCATCCTCATCAACGCCTCACAGGTGACGAACCCGCCCATCGACCCCCTGCGGGAGCCCATGGAAACGCGGGTATTCCTGGGCAAGAAGCCGGAGACCGTCCGGCGGAATGGGGACGGCAGCCTGTGCACCGAGGTACCGCCGCAGCTGGAGCTGTCGGTGCCCATTCTGTTTTCGGCTATGAGCTATGGCTCCATCAGCTACAACGCCCATGCGGCGCTGGCCAAGGCTGCCCGGGAGTTGGGCATCTGCTACAACACCGGCGAGGGCGGACTGCACCGGGATTTCTATCCCTACGGCGCCAACACTATCGTACAGGTGGCCTCCGGCCGTTTCGGCGTCGATGAGACATATCTGAACACCGGCGCGGCCATCGAGATCAAAATGGGCCAGGGCGCCAAACCCGGTATCGGCGGACATCTGCCTGGCGCAAAGATCGTGGGCGACGTGTCCAAAACACGGATGATACCGGAGGGTGCGGACGCCATCTCCCCTGCTCCGCACCACGACATTTACTCCATTGAGGACCTACGGCAGCTGGTGTACTCTCTAAAGGAAGCCACAGCGTACAAAAAGCCGATCATCGTCAAGGTGGCGGCGGTACACAACATCGCCGCCATCGCCAGCGGCATCGCCCGCAGCGGTGCGGATATCATCGCCATCGACGGCTTTCGGGGCGGCACCGGCGCGGCGCCCACCCGGATACGGGACAATGTGGGTATTCCCATTGAGCTGGCGCTGGCAGCGGTGGACCAGCGGCTGCGGGACGAGGGCATACGCAGCAGCGTATCCCTGATCGCCGGGGGCAGCATACGCTCCGCTGCCGACGTGGTCAAGGCCATTGCTCTGGGCGCGGATGCCTGTTACATTGCCACCGCGGCACTGCTGGCCATGGGGTGCCACTTATGCCGTTCCTGTCAGACAGGCCGGTGCTGCTGGGGTATCGCCACACAGCGGCCAGAGCTGGTGAAGCGTCTGGACCCCGAGGAGGCTGCGGCGCGGCTGGTAAACCTGGTAACCGCCTGGAAGCACGAGATCAAGGAGATGATGGGCGGTATGGGCATCAACTCCATCGAGGCGCTGCGGGGCAACCGGGTCATGCTGCGGGGTATTCACCTGAATGAAAAAGAACTGGAAATTCTGGGAATTGCCCACGCCGGTGAATAAGGTCTGTCGAAAAAGCGATATTTATAGGAAAAATAATGGAAAACACTCGAAAGGAGTGGTACAATATGGACTTCATAGAGGCGAGTGGTCTGTCCTTCTCCCAACTAAACGAAACGATACGCCACGCCGGGAAGGAATGCCGTATCTGTGCCTGCCAGGGCCAGCGGTTTATCGCCGCCGGTATGAGCAGCAAACGGCTGGAGATCGACGGCATTCCCGGCAATGCGCTGGGCGCCTATCTGGGCGGCGGCTCTATTACCGTAAACGGCAATGCACAGGATGCGGTGGGCGACACCATGAGTGCCGGACGCATCGTGATCCACGGCAGCACCGGCGACGCTGCGGGGTACGCCATGCGGGGCGGTGAGATATTTATCCGGGACAATGCGGGCTACCGCGCCGGGATACACATGAAAGCCTATAAGCAGCATAAGCCGGTGATCGTCATCGGCGGGCGGGCCGGCAGCTTTCTGGGCGAATACCAGGCCGGCGGGCTGATTTTGGTGCTGGGCCTGCACACCGACGGCCGGCCGGTAGTACATTTCTTCCCCTGCACAGGAATGCACGGCGGAAAAATGGTTTTCCGCGGCGATGTGAGCAGCATACGGTTTCCGGATCAGGTCACGCTGCACAACGCCACGGCGGAAGATATGGCGGAGATCGCACCCTATGTGCGGGAGTACTGCCGTCTATTTGACCGTGACGCGGAGGCGATGCTCCGCGACAACTATACCGTTATCACACCGGACAGCAAAAACCCCTATCAGCAGATGTATGTAGCCAACTGAGAAAGGCAGGAGCACGATGGAGTACACAGTGGATGAGATCAGGCAGTTTACGGCGGAGGAGGATGTAAAATTCCTGCGTCTGGCCTTCTGCGATATTTTCGGCAGCCAGAAAAATATATCTATTTTGCCGGATGAGCTGGACCGGGCCTTCAGCTACGGCATCGCTTTCGATGCCTCCGCTGTGCCCGGCTTCGGCGACGAGGTCCACTCGGACCTGTTCCTGCATCCGGACAGCAGCACCCTCTGTATGCTGCCCTGGCGGCCGGATCACGGCCGAGTGGCGCGGATGTTCTGCCACGTGCTGCGGCCCGATGGCGCCGCCTTCGAGGCCGACTGCCGCGCGCTGCTGCGTCAGGCGGTGGCGGACGCGGAAGCACTGGGCATCCGTTTCTCCTTCGGCACGGAGATGGAGTTCTATCTCTTCCGCCGGGACGAAAACGGTGAAGCAACCCACATCCCCTACGACAACGCAGGATACATGGACATCGCACCGGAGGACAAGGGCGAGAACGTACGGCGTGAGATCTGCCTGACGCTGGAGCAGATGGGGATACGGCCGGAGTGCTCTCACCATGAGCAGGGCCCCGGGCAAAACGAGATCGACTTTCGCTATTCCGATCCCCTGACGGCGGCGGATAACGCCGTGACCTTTAAGGCTGTCGTCAATTCCGTGGCGGTGCGAAACGGCCTGGCAGCCGACTTCTCTCCCAAGCCGCTGATGGGACAGCCGGGCAACGGGATGCACATCAACATCTCCGCCAAGAGCCGCGACGGCGCAGAGGTAATGCCACAGATCATCGCCGGTATTCTGGCCCATATTGCTGAGATGACGGTGTTCCTGAACACGCGGGAGGAGTCGTATCACCGCTTTGGCAGCAGCAAAGCACCGCGATATATCTCCTGGTCCAGCGAAAACCGCAGTCAGCTGATACGCATCCCTGCCGCGCAGGGTGAGTACCGCCGCGCGGAGCTGCGCTCTCCCGATCCGCTGTGCAGCCCGTATCTGGCCTTTACGTTGCTGATCCGCGCCGGCCTGGACGGTGTAACGCGGCATCTGGTGCTGCCGGAAGCCGCGGATGTGAATTTCTACACGGCGGCTAACGACGTAAAGGCACGTTTCCACACGCTGCCGGAGACTCTGGAGGACGCCAGATCACTGGCTGCATCCAGCGCATTTATCGCAGAGCACTTACCCAAGACCATTATACAGCAGTACACCCACTGAGCCGGTCTGCTTTGGAGAGGAGGGACGCATATGGAGGACAGCCGCCGGACGTACAGCGTGCTGGTGGTCGCTGCCGCGGCCAAGTTCCATATGTCCCTGCGTGAAATGCTGCCGGAGGATCGGTACGACCCGGTGTGTGCCGCAGGCAGCGTGTCTGAGGCACGGCGTGCCCTGCTGGAGAGGCCTTTTGACATCGTGGTCATCAGTACGCCGCTGCCGGATGAATTCGGCACAAAGCTGGCGCTGCACATCATCGACAAATCCAGCGCCGGTGTGCTGCTGCTGGTGAAGGCGGAACACTATCCGGACCTGGCGGCGCGGCTGGCTCCTCAAGGCATCCTGCTGCTGCAAAAGCCCACCACGCCGCCGCTGCTGCTGCAATCCATGCAGCTGCTGTGCGGCACACGAGAGCGCCTGCGGCGTATGGAGGAAAAGACTGCCACCATCGAGGAACGCATGGCGGAGATACGGCTGGTGAACCGGGCTAAATGGGCACTGATCGACAAGCAAGGCATGACGGAGCAGGAGGCCCACCGCTACATTGAAAAACAGGCCATGGACCGGTGCGTTACGCGCCGGTCAGTGGCGGAGGAGATATTGACAGAGTGAAATAAGCGCGCTCCTTTGACAAACAGTGTAAGGTCTGCTATGATGGCGTAAACCGTTTGAAAGGAGCACACTATGGAAAAGTTTATTCCTTATGAAAAACTCTCGAAAAAAGAGAAGCACCGGCGTGACGCTATGCAGCGGGGCACCTGGGGCGTGCTGAACCCCGTTACACGCAAAAGTCCAAACCCCAAAGCTTACAACAGAAAAAAGACACGGAAATGGATGGAGTATCCATATGCCGTGTCTTTTTTTATATGAAGAAAAGATATCCCCCGGCCGCTGGCCGGGGGATATCAAAGGAATGACAGCTTACTTCATGAAGGTGCCGTCCATCATCTGCTGCAGATAGGCGTTATACTTCTCCACCTTCTCAGCGGGAACCAGCTCGGTATTGATGGCACCGGCGGACAGGGCACCATTTTCCAGCGTACCGAAGATGGTGTTGCCGCCGAAGGTACCGGCCACAACAGCCTCCATGCAGACACCGATCATAGCGGCGTTATCGGTGACCTGGGAGCAAATGATGCAGGGGTTCTGACCCAGGATATCGGCAGGCTGGCCGATGTCGTAGATCTTGATGGCGCCGGCCTTCTCATTGGCGGCGTCGATGGCCTCACGGGCACCGGAGTCAACGGCGGAAGCATCGCCGAAGAACACGTCAGCGCCCTGGGAGATCAGCTCAGTGGCGAACTCCTTGCCCTTAGGGGCATCGGAGAAGGAGTTGGCATAGGGAACAGCCAGCAGCTCAACGGTCTTGCCCTCCTGCTCGCCAACATACTTGGCAGCAGCCTCGAAGCCCGCGATCTTGCCCTTGGTGGTATCCAGCTCCATACCGCCGATGAAGCCCAGTTTGCCGGACTCGGTCATCAGACCGGCCAGAGCGCCGGCGATCCAGCCGATCTGCTCAGCGTTGGGCAGCAGAGACGCGACATTGCCGTTAGTGGCCTTTTCGGGGGTGGACTCAGCGCCGTTCAGCAGAGCGAAGGCGATGTCGGGATACTCCTCAGCAGCCTGCAGGACCGCATCGGTGTACTGGTTGCCGGGAGCATAGATCATGTCGTAGCCCAGGTTGCAGAAGGCAACGATGGTCTCGTAATACTGATCCTGGGAGATGGAGTCGGTGACGTCGTAGGTCCAGCCCTTGTCCTCAGCAGCCTTGACCATGGCGTTGTAGCAGGCAGCGCCCCAACCGCCGTCGTTGATGCTGGAGTCGCAGATCATGGCGACCTTGTAGGTCTTCTCGCCATCACCGGCGCCGTCCGTCTTGGTGTCGTCCTTCTTCTCGCCGCAGGCGACAAGGGCCAGCGTCATAGCGAGCGCCAGCAGCAGTGCAAGAAACTTTTTCATGGTTTTCCTCCTTGTTTTTTGTGACTTGCTCTTTGTTCTATAACAACGTCCTTGCGGACATCATTACCGTCATGTCACCGCTGTTCGCGGCGATAGGGCTGTCCATTGGCCTTGGGTCCCGCCTGCTTCGTACCGATGACGGAGAGGACGACCACGGTGGCCACATAGGGAATCATCTGGAAGAACTGGTACGGGATGGCGATGCCGGAGACCTGAAGCCGGATCTGCAGCGCATCGCAGAAGCCGAAGAACAGGCAGGCCAGCAGGATGCCGCCGGCACTCCAGCGGCCAAAGATCACGGCAGCCAGGGCGATGAAGCCGCGGCCGGCCACGATACCGTCGGTGTAGGTACTGGAATAGCAGGTGGTCAGGTACGCGCCGCCCAGTCCGGCCAGCGCACCGCAGATCATGCAGGCCAGATACTTCACGCCGATGACATTGATGCCCAGCGTAGCGGCCGCCTGCGGATGCTCTCCCACGGATTTATAGCTCAATCCCGCACGGGTACGGTTGAAGAAAATGGAGGTGAACACCACCAACAGCAGCGTCAGATAGACCATGGGACTCTGATCAAACAGCAGTGGCCCGATGACCGGGATGTCCTTCAGGCCGGGAATAGCAATGCTGGGCATGGTAATGATCTGCTTCAGGTCTGAACCGGTACCGAACACGATGCGGTAGATAAACGACGCCAGCGCCGGAGCGAATATGTTGATGGCCATGCCATAGACCGTATGGTCCGCGCAGAGGGTGACGGTGGAAAAGGCGTAGATCATATTGACCAGCAGGCCCGCCAACGCACCGCACAGCAGACCGATCCAGTTGGAGCCGGTAATGTAGCACATCAGAAAGCCCACCAGCGCGCCGATGGCCGCCAGGCCCTCCAGGCCGATATTCACCATGCCGGCCCGCTGGCCGTACAACTCGGCCAGTGAGATAAGCAACAGAGGGATGGCAAGCCGAACCGTTGCCAACAGTAAGCTGGAGATCCAATCCATTACTTGTCACCCGCCTTTCTCTTGGAGAACACGCGATCCTTCCACGCCTGGAATTCAGGCAGCTTGGTCAGCGCCATACCGGCCACGGAGAACACGATGACCAACGCCTGGATGATATCGGAAACGCTGGTGGGAACGCCGGTGGCCGCCTGCATAGTGGTGGAACCCACACGCAGCACAGCAAAGAACAATGCCACCGCCATCGTCGCGATGGGGTGCAGCTGGCCGATCAGTGCCATAGCCACACCGTCAAAACCGTAGCCCGCCCCGAAGCCGTTGATCAGCCGGAACTGGGTACCCAGCAGCTCTGCGCCGCCGCCCAGGCCGGCAATGGCCCCGGAGATAATGAAGCTGGTCAGCATACAGCGCTTCACATGGATACCATTAAAGCGGCTGGCGGTCATGTTATAGCCCACCGCCCGCAGCTTGAAGCCGCCGCTGGTCCAGAACAGCACGTAATACAGCACCAGGCCCACCACCACGGCGATGACAAAGCCCCAGGTAAAGCGCATTCCGGTGATTACACGGGGCAGCTTCACCAGGTCGTCCACCGCAGGGGTCTGTGGTACGCTGGCGTCGCGGATCCAGCTGGTGTACAGCACGCCCATAAACAAGGTAGCTACATAGTTGAGCATGATGGAGATGATCATCTCGTTCTGGCCGCGGCCGATCTTCAGCAGGCCGGGAATCATGCCCCAGATACCGCCGGCCAGCGTACCGGCCAGCAGCGCCAGCAGCACACCGGCAAAGCCGGTAACACCGGAGAAATACGCCGTAACGAATGCGGCGATCGAACCCATCAGGAACTGACCCTCACCGCCCAGATTGAACACGCCGCACTTATAGGCAAAGCAGGCACACAGGGAGGTGAACATCAGGGGCGTGGCCTTGGTTAGTGTCGTGCCAATATTGGCCTTGGAGCCGAAAGCTCCCTGGAAGAGGTACTTCACCGCGTCAAAGGGATTGGCACCCAGCGCCGCCATGATGATACCGCCGATCACAAAAGCCAGGATAATAGACAGTAGTGGGACAATAAAGCTGCCCAGAGAACGTTTTAACTTTTCCATATCGCAGCTCCTCCCCTCACTTGCCCGTCATGGCGAGGCTGATCTCCTCGATGGGCGGGTTTTTTCCGGAGAATTCGCCCATGATCTGCCCCTCAAAGCAGACCAGGATGCGGTCGGACATCTCCAATATCTCATCGAAGTCTGCGCTGATCAGCAGGATTCCTACACCGCGCTCACGGGCAGCGATCATCTGCTCGTGAACAAAGCTGGCCGCGCCGATATCCAGGCCGCGGGTGGGATGCGCCATCACCAGCAGGGACGGCTGGGACTCCAGCTCACGGGCCAGGATGACCTTCTGCTGGTTGCCGCCGGACAGGCTGCGGACCGTCTGCCCCACAGAGGTGCAGCGCACGTCGTACTTCTGCACCATCTCCTCGGCATAGTCGTGAATGGCACGTTTATTCAGCCGCAGCCCCTTACCCCGGCTGAACTTGGGAGAATCGGTCTCCTTGAGCACCAAATTCTCCGCAATGGACATATCGCCCACCAGGCCCTGCGCATTGCGGTCCTCAGGAACGTGGGAAACGCCGTCTGTAATGAAAGAATGGGGGTCGAAGACCGCTACGCTCCTATCCTTCAGGTATATCTTGCCGCCTTGAGGCGCGATAACGCCGGTGATCAGCTGCGCCAGCTGGGTCTGACCATTGCCGTCCACGCCGGCGATTCCTACGATCTCACCGCTGCGGATCTGCAGGGTCATATCGTTGACACCGCTGTGCTTATGTTCCTTGTCATAGTCCACATGGTCCAGAGACGCCACGACCTCAGCGCCGGAGGCATCCACCTTCTTGTACTGTGACTCGGTCAGTTCCTTACCGATCATCATATTGGCCAGTTTCTGACCATCGGTATCAGCGCGGGCCACGGTGCCCACCACCTCGCCCAGACGCAGGACGGTGATGCGGTCAGAGATATGCAGGACCTCGCGCATTTTGTGGCTGATGAAGATAATACTCTTCCCTTCGCCGATGAGCTTCTGCATAATGGCAAACAAACCCTCGACCTCGATATCGGTCAGTGCGGCAGAGGGTTCGTCCAGGATCAGCAGCTCCGCACCGTGGTACAGCGCCTTCAGTATCTCGGTGCGTTGCTGTTCGCCCACGGATATCTCGGTGATAAGCTTGTCCAGCTGCACGTCCAGACCGTACTTGGCAGACAGCTCCTCGATCTCCCTGCGGCGAGCCGCCCGGTCGATAAACAGGCCCTTGGCGTGCTTGTCGCCCAGGATAATATTTTCAAAGACAGTCATTGCCTCCACCAGCATAAAGTGCTGGTGCACCATGCCGATTCCCAGCTTGACTGCCTGGCTGGGGGACTCGATCCGCACCTCTTTGCCATTGAGGAATATCTTTCCCTCCGTGGGCTGATAAAGGCCGATGAGAATGTTCATCAACGTGGACTTACCGGCACCGTTCTCACCCAGCAGGGTCAGTACCTCGCCGCGGTTGACGGTCAGGCTGATATCCTTGTTGGCGTAAAAATCACCAAACCGCTTGCTGATATGCTCCATACGCAGCAGCTCGCTCAAGTTCCCTCACTTCCCTTCGTTCATGTGTTTGCAGAAGTTGTCATTTTCCAAGTGGAAAATGACAACAGACCACGGTCCGTTCTCAAATATTAAATCGAGAGTAGTATACCATATCTGTCGGATTTTGGGAAGAATTTTTTTGTAAAACTCCTACATTTTTTTAGCGTTTTTTATCTATTGCACCGGTACCGTTCCCATAGTATAATCAAACGCAACAAAGCGAAAGAAGGTGTTGCATATGATACATATCCGCCCCGCAGTCTCTGATGACGCCCCGGCGCTGCTGGATATCTATGCGCCCTATGTCATCGAAACCGCCATCACATTTGAGTATGAAGTGCCCACGCTGGATGACTTCCGCCAACGTATTAAAAACACACTGCACACGCATCCTTACCTGGTCATGGAACGCGATGGCGAGATCGTGGGCTATGCCTACACCGGACAGTTGGGCAGCCGCGCAGCCTACGCCTGGGCGGCGGAAACCAGCATCTATCTGCGGCAGGACTGCCGTCGCGGTGGTTTGGGCACCCGGCTGTACCACGCGCTGGAGGACGCCTCCCGCGCTCAGAATGTACAGGTGCTGTACGCCTGCATCGCCGCACCTGTTTCGGACGGCGACCCCCACCTAACTCGCGCCAGCATTGATTTCCATACCCGGCGCGGCTACGAAATCGTGGGCACCTTCCACCGCTGCGGATACAAGTTTGACACCTGGTACGACGTGGTCTGGATGGAAAAACGCCTGTCCGATGCCGCCATTCCGCCCGCCGTGGTACCCTTTTCTTCTTTTGTGAAGTAAAGTCATTCTGTAATGCATTTATACTTTACAGAATATCTAAATACAGTTTATTCCCCACGCAATAGATAATTGCTTGCCAACAATCCACCTTCCTGTTATACTGGCGGCAGTACATACGGGAGGTATAGCAATGGAAGCAAAGGATGTCTTGAAGGAATTACGGCAAAGGCACAATATGACACAGGATCAACTGGCTGAAAAGCTGGCCGTCACACGACAGGCTGTCTCCCGCTGGGAAAACGGCGAGTCCGTCCCCAACCCGGAAACATTGAAGCAGTTGTCCGCACTGTTTGATACCTCCATCAATCATCTGCTGGGCGACCCCCACAAGCTGATCTGTCAGTGCTGTGGTATGCCCCTGGACAGTGATGAGGTCATCAGCCGGGATCTGGACGGCAGCTTCAACGAGGACTATTGTAAGTGGTGCTATACCGACAGCAAGTTCACCTATGACAGCATGGAACAGCTCCTGGAGTTTCTCGTCACCCATATGTCCAACGAGCAGTTCCCTCCGGAGCAGGCCAGAACCTATTTCAATCAGATGCTGCCAAAGCTGAAGCACTGGAGCAAATAATTTCTTCGAAGATATAACAAAAGCACCCGAAAGGGTGCTTTTGTTATCGATGTGTATAGCTAATTATCGCAGCGGCAGCATGGTACATCAGCAGCGTGCCCATAAGCATTGCATATGCTGTCTTGTTTCCCCACTCCCATGGCGTATTCGTTACGGTCACTACAATGAGGCATATCACTGGCAACAATAACCAAGTTACCAAAAGCTCCACATGATACTTTGCTGTGTTCCGCATCCGCCTTTCAACGGCTTTGCTTACTACGTCATCCGGCACATCCTGCTGTATTTCCGCCACAAAGGAGCAGCTATCGCTGCATTCGAAGATCTCTGCACAATAGGGGCTGATCTCCTCCTCGGCGATTTCTTTCGGAGATCTTCCGTGTGCGCCCCACTTTCCGATATCGTCCTGTCGGAATACATAGAACCGCCGCGGCAATGGCGGCGCACTCTCAAAGGAGAATGTATAGAAGCTTCCAAAATTTTCTACAGCTATAAGCAGATAACCCATCTCTGCTTGTTTCTGCAATACACGCTCGGCCCGCCAAGTCAAAAATGAGGGCAGCCACATTTTTAGCTGTTTCTGCTCCATATGTATTTCCTCCGTATAAGTTCACCACCAATATACCATCTACTACAACAGACGTCAATCAGGCAAATACTCTATGTCACGGAAAGATGCCGCAGGCATACCGAACCGTACTCCCATATATGCCAAAAGCCTGTGACAAATGTCACAGGCTTTTGTGTTGGCGCTACCTATCTTTCCGGGCCGTCTCCAGCCAAGTATTGTCAGCAGAAGCGAGCTTAACTTCCGTGTTCGGGATGGGAACGGGTGGACCCTCGCCCTAATCAGCACCAACTATTCAATTGAAGGTTTGCACCTTCAAAACCGAACAATAAAGAAGTGAACGGAGAAGGCTAAGATTGCCTGCAAATTGTAGGTCAAGCCCTCGGGCTATTAGTACCGGTCAGCTGCACACGTTACCGTGCTTCCACCTCCGGCCTATCAACCAGATCGTCTTTCTGGGCCCTTACTCCATAATGGATGAGAGATCTCATCTTAGGGAGAGTTTCACGCTTAGATGCTTTCAGCGTTTATCTCGTCCGTACATAGCTACCCAGCTATGCCCTTGGCAGGACAACTGGTGCACCAGAGGTACGTCCATCCCGGTCCTCTCGTACTAAGGACAGCTCCCTTCAAATCTCTTACGCCCGCAACAGATAGGGACCGAACTGTCTCACGACGTTCTGAACCCAGCTCGCGTGCCGCTTTAA
>OGQY01000533.1_pt1 | contig 30665 bp, 25 predicted proteins | sample 1553361 | NCBI WGS metagenome assembly OGQY01 (sample SAMEA2579963, study PRJEB22360) | human gut metagenome | reverse complement strand
GCCCCGTACGACCGGTCAGCCAGCCGCTCCGGTCATAGCTGAACACCAGGCAGCCTGTCATTAATGCCACTGGGTGGCTGACCATCATCGCTGACAGCGACGAAGTGCAGGAACTGAGGAAGGAACTTTATCAGGTTAAACCGTCTGTTAAGGGGATGCGGAACAGGATGTTTAGTGTGCTGAACGAGAGTTAAATATAAAAACCAGGAAGATTTAATATTCTTCCCGGTTTCCATCTACTTCAATTGCGAGGAAACAAAACGACTGCTAGTGAGGTATTGTTGTTTATCAACATACTATCTGCTCTCTTCAATACACTCTTCACTAATGAGAAATAGTTTATCAAAATGATTAAAAATATTTTTCATGGATTTGTATCTACTTAATTTATCTGCATTCTTTCCATTAATGAATGACACTTTTATTAATGTTTTGAATTTTTTATTTTCTTCATCTAACCATTCATCAGATATAGGGATGTAATTATCTGTAATCATCAACTTATCTGCGTAAAGCCCAGAGTATGAAAAATATAAACCAAAGTAACAACTATCATATTCAGAGCAAGTTATATCCCATTTATCATCAAGTAATTTACTTATCTCTTCTTTAGTAATTTCGCTACCGTATTTAAGAAAATATGATTTCTTCATTTATAAACCACCACATTTCCCTGGGATTCTAATCCCTTTTCCTTTAGCTTTGATTTCCGCAGGAGATGCAAAAATCATTGCATTCACCGGCCGACCACCTGACATTCTGGATAATTTTTGTAAAATATCATCAATCCCCAGAGATTTTGCTATATCGCTACCCATATCAATTGGCCCTGTTCTCCCACCTTTTCCGATACCTAATTGTTCAGCACGTTTATATAATTCGGGATGTGAAATAGCAACATCAAAATCACTAACTCTACCGACATCAAAAGGTTGACCTGTAGAAAAACTAACCCCTGATACAGAACTACCTTGCATATAGGAAACTGCGCCGGGATATCCCAGTTTACTCATTCCAGCCTGCAAGGTTTGACCAAATTGATTAAATTGCCCATAGCTCTTAAAACCATACGGTATGCCTACACCAGATAAGCCAAACGGGTCGATCCATGATAGCGGATTCGGCGCATAAGCATACAGGTTTAATCCGCCTCTCAGCCCTATCGGATCAAGAAAGCAAATCTAACCATTTCCCCGTTCATACCAGATGTTCGGGTCGTAACTTAGTACGGTTTCCCCATTATAAATACAACAATCTAAGTGAAAACATTAATATCATCAAGCGCATCTTCAGCTCTTGACGATATTACCTCATTTGAATTTTCCATTTTCTCTTTTAGAAATGGAATGACTTTTCCTTTATCTATTTTACCATTTATTCTTGCCAAGTGCCCAATGCAAGTTAAAGCAAGTCCACATATATCACCATTGGAATTATTAGCCATCCTCATGAATACTTCTTCAGACCATGAAATATCTTTAACATTGTAGGCTATATAAAGGAGTGTCTCAGCTACTTGCTTTTCATCTTCAGAATTAAGCAGTTTTTCAAGATGCAATTTATCTTTATTATTCACAAATCCTTCCTTTTCTCGTAGTCTTACCCGCCTTAATCAGGGCAGATTGCTGTTTATTATCAAGAGCATCCCACTCACGTACATGACCATGGTACTCATCCACATTATCTGACAAAGAACGAGTTTTATCTAATACCACGATTTCATTGTTAGCAGCGTCTACACCAACACGTCTCGGTGATGTGGGTTTTACTTGAACAGAATTATCTAAAGCGCCTTGACCATTTGTAGGGGCACGACTTTTTACTGAATTATCAGTTGTACCATGATAAGGAGCATCTTTATAGACATTAACCTTATCACCACTTAGCCCCAGCGGATCGATCCAGCTAATTGGATTCGGCGCATATACATATAAGTTTAACCCGCCTCTTAGCCCTATCGGGTCCTGGCTGATAAACCGCCCACACTCCGGCGCATAATATCTGAACAGATTGTAATGCAGCCCCGTTTCTTCGTCAAAGTACTGCCCCGGCAGTCGCAGCGGCTGTTCAAAGTACGCCCCGCTGTTGCTGATGTCGCCCCGGTTTTCACCAAACCCCGCCTGGTAGCCCGCCCACACCAGTGTTCCGTCCGATGCGGTCACCTCCTGTACCGTGCCCGTCAGGTCCGCGTGGTAATACCAGATTTTTTGACTCTCTCCGCGCCCGGTGATGGCCGCCACTGGCGTGTACGGCTGTTCCACGTCGTACAGGTATGTCCGCTTTCCCTGCCACGTCGTTTCCTGCAACAGCCGGAATCCTTCCCACACAAACGTCGTCCGCCACTGTTCCCGCTGGTTCGTATGGCGGCCATACGTCGCCTTGCTGATACGCCTGCCCAGCGCATCGTACTGATACCGCGTCTCGCTGTTGCTGCTGATGACCCGCGTTAACTGGCCCTGCGCGTTCCACTCCAGTTGCTGCTCACGTCGCTCTGTCAGTTCGCCCCATTCGTTATAGCGGTAACGGTCACGCCCGTAGCCCGGCAGGCGGTTGTCCATCACCGCTCCCTGATATTCATCCGTCAGCAGGTTGCCCGCTTTGTCGTAATAATAATGGTCATGGTCGTACATCTGCCCCGTACGACCGGTCAGCCAGCCGCTCCGGTCATAGCTGAACACCAGGCAGCCACGCAGTTTGTCGTTAATGCCGCTGACTTCACCGTCTGCGTTCCAGATGTAATCCCGCCCCGTCACGCTGTCGCTCTGTGTCGGAGGATTTCCGACCTGTTGCGGACTCCGGCTGCCGCCTGGCAGGCTGCGCTGCCAGCTTAACCGGTTGTCGGCGTTGTAGCCGCTGAACGTCGTCAGCGCCCCCTGCGTGCGCATCACCTGGCGGTGCAGGCTGTCACGCTCATATTCACTGACCGTGATACCATCCAGCGCCGTCTGGAGCAGATGCCCGCTGCCGTAGTAAAGATGGCTGAGGTGCTGCCCGTCCGGTAACGTGATATCGGTGGGGTTGCCCAGCGCGTCACGCCGGTACTTTATGCTGCCGTGTACGCTGTGCTCTGCCGTCAGCCACCCGCTGCGGTCATACGCAAAACGCACCGTGTCCGCCTGCATGTGGTGCAGCCGTTCCCCCGCCTCCGTGGGAGTGAGCGTCACCTCCGTTATCTGGTCAAGACGGTTGTAGCTGAAGGTCCGTGTACTGTGCTGCGTGTCACTGCGCAGCAGGCGACCCAGCACATCACGCTGCTGTTTCTCATTGCGCACCCCGCCTTCTGTACCCTGCGTCTGGATGATGACCGGATACCCGCCCGCATTCAGCGCAAACATCCGTATCAGGCCGTCCGGGCGCTGTTCTCCCGTCAGTCGTCCATCCGCATCGTGACTGAACCGGTAAAGCGCCCCGTTGCCGTTGCTCAGGCTGGCAATCCACCCCTCCGCAGTGTAATGCCAGCGCGTCTCCCGTTTCTCTTCATCCGTGTGGAGCGTCAACAGCCCCCGCGGCGTATACTGCCAGCTCTGTATACTGCCCGTAAGACGACGGTGGCTGCTCAGTAATCCCAGCGCGTTCCAGGTGTAACGGTCCTGCTGTTTGCCCGGATGGCTGACTGTCTCCGGCTGTCCCAGACGGTTATAGCTGATGTGTACCGTTTTCCCTTCCGCGTCCGTCACCGCCGTCAGGTTGCCGTCTTCATCGTATTCATAACCCGTGGCGCGCCCTGAACAGTCGGTGTAATGCACCAGTTGACCGCGCGCATCGTGCACCAGCGCAACCAGGCCGCCCCTCGCATCCGTGCGGCTGACTGCCAGCCCCTGTTCATCATACCCGTAGCGCGTGACGCGTCCTTCCGGGTCTGTTTCCTGTATTACCTGACCGTGTTCGTTGTAACCCGCTTTCCACACATGGTCGTCATCCAGCGCACGACGAGTGATTTCATCAAAACTGCCGTTCCACTGCGTCTGTGTCACCCGGCCTGCCGGATCCGTCTCTTTCACCACCCGACTCAGGGTGTCGTATTCCAGCGTTACCCTGCGTTCGCCGGGGAGTTCAACTGCTACGGGAAAATGGTTTTCGTTGTACGTGAAGCGGTACATCCTCCCGCCCGCCGTCCGGTGCGCAGTCACATACGTCTGTTCATCAAACCACCACTGCCACTTATGCCCCGGCCTGCCGGTAACCACCGTCTGCCCGCCAGCAAAATCATAGCGGAACCGGTAATCCTCGCCATCGCTGGTCGAGTGCTCCACCACCCTGGGAACCCCCTCAATCTCTTCCCAGCGGTAGGTACAGGTGAAGCCCGTCGCGTTGCGGTGCTCTGCCATCAGGCCATTTTCATAGGCGAACTGTCGCACTGCCACACCGGCCCGGTTCACCACACCGGTCAGTTGCCCGTTATTGTCGTAACGATATTCCACCAGGTTACCGGGACGTCCTCCCTTCACCAGTTCAATATGCGAAAGTCTTTCCCCCGCCGGGGTCATTGTGCGGTGCAATAACAGATGGTGCCCGCTGCTGGAAGCCACCCGCACCAGCCTGCCGTTCTCTCGCCCGAAAGCTATACGCTGTCGGTAGGGCGTCTCCATAAAAAGTAACGGTGCGACGCCGTGGTCATCAAATTCATCAAATATGTAATAGCTGCGGTCGGTGTAATGCAGTACATAGCGTCCGTCATGCAGGCGGCTCAGGTAAAACTGCTCTTCCGGATCGAATATCTGGTGCCCCGGCGTCAGCATGTCTTTCGGATAACTTAACTCACGCCCCTGGCCGCCAATCAGAGTGATATATTTCTCATCGGTGCGCAGGGTTATTTCCCAGTTCAGCCGCCATCCTTTGCCCAGTAGCCCCTCAGTTTCCAGATGGCTGGCATAAAAGCGCGAACAGGTAACAGGCAGGCGGCCCGGCAGGGTGAAATCCGTTTCCGGCAGCAGAATTTTTTGCCCGGTAGTTACATCAACCGGGTTGCTGAACAATCCCATAGCGGCCTCGGAAATGCCCATCCCGGCAATTTCGCCACCAATAAATTTTGCCGCGCATTTTGTGCCAAATTTCGAGCCCATCTTTGTCGCCTGACGCGAGGCTCCAGCCAGCCCCCCCAGCATTCCGGCGACCACATACAGCACATCCACAACCTGACGCAGCCAGTCCGGGATTTCCGGGCTGATTTCCAGTACCGTCTGCGTACCGCCGCCGAGAAAGACATTGGGGGAGCCATCCTCAATCACCGCATCACATTCAGTATGATCATCTTTTCGGGCGGCAGGCTGACTGTTGATGTAGATGTTGCCGGAACCCTGGGCAATGCGGATTTCCGGAGAATGGTCTTCGCATATCACCGTACTCAGTACGGCGCGCGCGGCCGGGCGACTGTTAGTTCTGACATTATCAGATCCGGTCAGAATTTTTCCTGCTGTGGAATGTATCGAGCGCCCGATGGCCTCCCCAAGTTGCAGGACTCCGGAAGCGATCTGATCAGCCAGAAATCCCAGAACAAGTCCGGCAAAAAAACCACAGGTAGCAAAAGCAAAGCTGGCGGCGGCAATAATGGCAATGCCAATGATGGCCCCTATCAAAAAACCGGCAAGGGCGCTGGTGTGGTAGATAGGATCATCCACCCGTGCGGCTTCATACATGATAAAACCTCCCTGTTTTTTAGTTTTTAGCAGGCTGAAAACTGGTCAACCATGCAGTCCATAGCTGGTCGGTGTGCTCATCAAAAGGGCGCTGACTGGTCAGCGTCAACACCAGTACCTTTGCTGACCCGGTGATAAACCCGGCCTGACGCTGATACACTTCTGTTTTTCCAGAACGGTGGGTGGCGAGGATCTGCTCACCTGTCATGGCATCTTCGCCGGCTCCCGCCAGTGCCGTTCCCCGCGAAAGTACCCGATGCTGGCCAAGGTTTTTTTTCATCAATGCTATCTGGCGATCAATGTAGGTCGTCAGGTTTTCCTCTGGCCTGAGCGTGTCGCGGGAAATATTCAGGCTGGGTGATGCTCTCTCATTGCCCGACGGGACGAAGATATTGACGGTGCGGTCAAGAAAAGTTTCAGGCAGGGCAAAGCTGCCCTCCTGAATACGGTAAAGGCTGGTCATAGAAAAAATTCCTTTTATATTTTTTATTCAGAAGCGTCCGGGCTAGGTAACGGGGCAATATCATCCGCAGTCATGGCTTTGCCGCCATCCGGGTTCATATCAATTCCACTGCCAATGAGTTGCATAACATCGCTGGTGTGCAGTAAAAGTTGTTTTCCGCAAAACTTAATCGAGCCATCCTTGTGTAATACAAGCGCTGCATTGCCGCAGCGAAGGGTAAATTGATCGACAACGTCCAGACGATATGTCGTTCCGACATTGATGGTTTGGGCCTGTTTGACGGAAAGCCCATCATTTTTTGTGATGGTGGCATTGCGGTCTTCTCCCACGCTGATGGTTTCATTTTTAACAATGGTTTTTGTGCGATCGACCATGACTGTATGCGTTTCATTGTTTTTTACCGTAGTATTCAGGTCTTTTTCCGCGTGGAACTTCACTTCTTCCGCACCCGTTTTGTCATCAAAGCGCAGCATGTTTCCGTTCGTCGGCCCGCCCTTTAACGAGTGACTGAATATCCCGCTCTGCGACGCCATGCCCGGTAGCCCCCACGGTGGCATGGTGTCCTGGTTGTAGGTGCGCCCGATGATTATCGGTAAATCCGGGTCACCATTTTTAAAGTCCACCAGTACTTCCTGGCCGATGCGCGGGATCTGGATCATGCCGAATCCTTTCCCCGCCCACGGATAGCTGACACGGATCCAGCAGGAGCTGTTTTCGTCATTGTTACCGTAACGATCCCAGCCAAACTGCACCTTCACCCGCCCATATTTATCCGTCCAGATTTCCTGCCCCGCCGGGCCGGTGACGATGGCGCTCTGCGGGCCTTTGGTGTGGGGTTTGCTCAGGGTTCGCTGTGGACGGTAAACTTCGCAGGTGGGGTGCAGTTCAAACGTGGTGACATAGGTAAAATGCTGGTTCTGACCACTGTGCTGCGCATTATCCCGTAAAAACAGCGTGGTCTGTACCAACAGGTAATCCTGGTTAACTTCTGCCGTCGGATGATTCATCAGCGTGAAGGTGTAGCCCGTCATGAGGGTGCGGATATTTCCCGCCCCGCCAACACGGCTGCCGGGGCTGCGCTGTGCTTCCATACGAATGCGCGTCAGCATCTCACCTTCTCCCGTAGTGAAGTAATCACCAGGCCATTCGTAATGCTCATATTCAGCATGACCGGTATCGCGCGGACTAGCTACGGTACTTTTCAGCAGCGAACGTGGCTTCATAAAATCAAAATCGTCCAGCACCCACTTTCCAGTACGCAGCTTCTCACTGGCCGTAATGGTGTGGATAAACTCCTTATCCAGCTTCAGTCCTTCCTGGTGCCACTCCACCAGCGGCGAGTCCGGGCATGCTTTATGACCATTGATGGCATCAGCCAGCACCAGCGTGTGGCTGTTCTCACTGTGTTCAAACCACCAGTAAATCCCCCATTCCTGCATCAGGCGCTGAATGAAATCAAAGTCAGTTTCACCGTACTGTACCTGCCAGGCGCGGGGCGGATAATTTTCCACCAGCCGCTTTTCCACCGGAAAGGAATATTCATCCAGTACTTCACTGAGAATATCCACCACGGTTTTGTTCTGGAAAGCTTTGTAGTCACTGGTGTGGGTCAGCAGTTTCAGCCACGGTTCAATGCGTAATTCATACGTGACCGAACGTCCCTCATGGCCGACTACCCGCGCAGCGGTCACCAGCCCGCTGATATACCGTTTTCCGCCACCGTCCAGTTCGATACTGACGCACAGATCTCTGCCCACCATCGGCTTGAGCGGCAGATTGGCGGCGGGCGAAACGTAGCCCAGGTTCAGGGTGTCTGGAGTTTTAAGCTGCACAGTGTAGGAAAACAGATTTCCAAGCCCTTCCGAACCATTCATCCCCGCGAACAACAGCATCTGCGGTGGCACCGCACTACCGCTTACAGTGATGTTATGCGCCCCCGGTCCACCGGCTGCAAGCGACGCCACCGCATCCTGAACTGCGCCAGCCATATCCGAGATCCCTGCCGCCGCAGCGGCGGCCCGGCTACCGCCGCTTTCACCAGTCCCGATGGTTCCGGCAGCGCACCAAACAGATCCGCTGCTGCCTGTTCTGCCATCTGTTCGGCTGCATCAGCTACATCTGTTGCGGCTGAACCTGCGCTTACAGCACTACTTTCTCCGGCTATTGGCGGCGTGGTGATGGCTGGCCCACCGTTACTGCCAGATTTATTACCCGTAGATACAAAACTCATGATATTTATTCCTTTAATATCGGATTAGAATTTAGCGCCCGGCGGCCAGAAAAAATAAGAAATAACCTGCCACTGTCCATCTTTATAATGAAAAAAACATGTCAGATTTAAATCCCCCGGCAAATGCCAAAACATTTCTTTGATGGGGATATTTCTGAATTCAGGATTTGTTGAGCGATAGGTATTTTCAATTTCTATATAATATTCACCGACAAATTTATAACGAGGTTTTATAAATTCATACGCTGGCTGACCATAGTTATTTAATAGAACATTCTCTTCAACTCCATTATACACACCACTCGCATTCAGATAAGCATGCCCAGGAATATCAGACATGTTATTTTTCGCCCCACCCACTATCAAAAAAATAATCACAGCGTATATTAGTTTCATTTTTTTACGCTTTTCACAAAAAAATTAGAACCCGGAACCATTCTATTTAACCGCTCAATGACATTTCCCATATAACGAGAGCGCAGCTCCATACCAATATTCATTAACGCACTGGAATCCCCGGAAAATGGGGTAGTTGCTTTATCGGCATCATCACTATAGTATTCATCAGTAAGATATCCAATAATATGCCCAAGCTCGTGAGACAACCCTATTTGCTCATGGCAAACTTTTGATGAACCAAGACATTTAGCTGCAGCAACTATATCTTTAGAGTCAAGTTCCACGTATCGACTATTCCAGACAATGGAACTCTGACGAAAACTATTTGGATCATCATTATCAATTTTAAACACCACTACATCCCAATACCCATGACGATCAGTCTGAATTATTTCTATTGTGAAAGGTAAATCCTTACCATTAAACTTACTGACAAACTCAGACTTCCCAGAAACGGATAAAAAAACCTTATTATTCCATGTTTGATTAATGACAAAAATAACTTTCCCATGAAAGGTATTTTTCTCCATATCTGTCCAATCAGTTTTTGCATCCCATCTTTTTATCCAATTATATTTCCATCTCAGCAATAATGAGATTGCACCATTTTCACGGTCAATTCTTAAATCTCCCCAGGCATCATTGTCCCTGATATATCGTTTATCCAGCATTAAGTCGTCATAAGCATCGTATGCCTGCTGAATAGCCTCATCATGAGAGTTACCCATGTTCACCTCCTTATATTGCTATATATCCAATAAACCTGAAGATGATTGCTTACCCACCAATGCAGACGGGACCAAGGGTAGCCTGAAGTCAACAAATAGCAATCAACTTGAAGTTCATGGGTATATTTGTTTCCCATCCACACGTTTATCGTCATATTTTTGTATAGCTATTCTCAGCATTCGTGGGCACATTATTTTTTCTCCAACCGCAGCGCATCCACATACCGCCCCTCGCTGTTCTGCTGCCAGAACCAGCCTTGCCCCTGCTGCGCCTGCGCCAGCATTTTGTCCGGCCAGCCTGGCCACGGCAGGTGGCGCACACCAGGCAATTCCACTATCGGCGCGTCCGGTAGCCCGGTGAGTTCCCGGCTACGCTGCGGTACACGTCGCAAGCCGCGCAGCCACTGCGCCCAGCGCGGCCCCGGCCGCCACATCGCCCACAGTTGATCTGTCTGCTCAGCCAGCCGCCCGCAGCATTCTGTCTGTGGTGAGACATATACTGCCGCCAACTGCGCCAGCCAGTACAACCAGCCCTGCGTGTCATCCAGGCTCTCTTCCAGCCATTCCCGTCCGGCACGCTGATAAATCACCAGCGGCCACGGTCTGCCCGTACTGTCTCGCGATGCGGTCAATACTCCGGTCAGCCATTCATCACGCCCGCCAATGGGGAGAAACCCCGGTGATAGCACAAAACTCCACGGCAATGGGTGGTGCTCCGGCAGCGTCTTTTTCTCACGCGGTGACAGGTGCATCCAGCCGTTGTTTGCTCCAGCCTTCGCAGCATCCGTTCCTTCCGGCAGAACAATATGCCGCCCCTGTCCCAGCCACGTCTGCTGGTTCAGCCATGCCTGCCACACCTGCGCTTCGTTCGCACTCACCCGCCAGCGCACGTAGTCCCGCTGGTCCGGCAGTCTGCCGAACATCGCCGGAGCCGATACTGCCGTAGCCCGGCGCATCAAAGCGTCCTCTCCGGGCAGGCGAAGCGTTGCAGTAGCCCCCGGTTCACCGGGTCAAAATCCCGCCCAGCGGTAATCTCCAGCACCACCCGCCGCCCATCAAAACTGTACTCCACCTGCTGAGTTCCCCGTACCGCTGTCTCCTGCGCGTTACCCGCATCCAGCAGATGAAACAGCGCCCACGGCCCGTTAGTCAGTAGCGTCGAGGTGTCCTGGCGGATGCGCGGGCTGGCGGTGATTTCCGCCATTGAGCCATTACGCGGCCCGGGCCAGCTCACTTTCAGCGGCCTGACCGGGCCGTGAGCGTAACGCAGCACCTGCCCGTCAATGTCAATCACCAGTTCGGTGATGGCAGGGTCCATATCCACGACGCGGACCTGCATCGCCCAGGAGAACTTTTTCCCGCCTTCCCCGTTAAAAAAAACGCTACGGATCTGCTTTGCTTCCTGAAACGGTGTCAGATCCGGCCCGAGCAATGTCATGTTGCCTTCGGTCGGCTTGTAGCGCCACGGGTTACTGGCAGTGTCCGCCAGCGGGGCAAGTTGCTTCGTCCAGAAAGCATCCAGCACGCCGCCGCTGGCAAAGATACGGTTAAAATCATCCGCACTGACTTCCTGTGGGCTGTCGGCAAAGGGGTAGCGTCCGTCAATGGCATCACGGCACTCATCACCGATCACCGCCTCCATTTGCGCATTCAGCACTTCACCCGTTCCGGCGTTGATTTTGCGCGTCCCCTGCTGTGTTAAATCCAGCAGAATATTTTTCAGCGGTGCAGGCAGTTTTGCTGCCTCCAGTTGAAGTTTATCCGCCGCCGAAATGCGGCCCGGTAATGTGCTGGCCGCCAGCGCACTGTCGGCAATGGTGAGCTGGGTGTAATACTCATTGAGCATCGTCAGCAACGAATTAAGCTGTGGTGCGCTGCCCCCTTGTGCGCTGTCCGTACGCCCGGAAACCACTTCCCGCAATGCGGCAAAACGATCATCCACCAGTGTTTTCTCCAGACGTTCTTCCGGATGGATGTCCTGCAACAGCTTCGCCGTCTGTACCGCTTTCCCCGCATTACCGGAAAGCCGATCCTGCGCTCGCTGAGCCATCTGCTTTTGTCTGGCCTGCGCATCCAGCGGCGGCACCAGGGTGGTCTGATCTACCACGACTTTACTCAGCCGCATCAGCGGGGAATCAGGTGAGGCCAGAGTACGCAGCACCTGAAGGTCATACGCCAGTCCGGGGCTGCCGTCTTCCCCAGCGCTGTTGATGCTGTGAATGCTTGCCAGAAAATCCTGCCAGCGGCGGGCATATTCAGCGAGGTACAGGCGACGGACTTCACGGGTAATCGGGAGTTCCTGTCCCGGTAACTGGCTCATTACAATCTCAGTCGTTTTTTTTTGCGCACTTTCGCGCCCCATCACCCAGGCGTCATCCGCTGATGCGGCGGCGACAAACTCCGACAGCCGTTTGTCGAACAGTTCCCGGTAGCCTTCGCGGGTGAAGATGCCAGGCACGCCCCGATCTAATGGCGCACCATCCGTGCGGACAAAAACCGTTCCCGCATCCGCGCCCACGGCACGAACCAGCGAAAACTCCTGCGGCGCTTCGCTCTCCATAGAAGCCAGTGCACGAGTATAGATACGCTCGGTGCTGGTATGACCGTCAAGAAAGGCTCGCGCCAGGCGGATCAGCCCCTCATCTTTTTCGTATGGCGAATGCACCACGCGACTGCCGTCAAACAGAGCATCGATATGTTCCAGCACGGCTGCGCGACCGCCGAAATCCGCCACGCTGTCGCGGTTGTTCAGATCGTTCAACACCCAGGCGTGGATCTCCGCGGCGTTGTATTTGTCCTCGTGGTCTTTATCGAGGTTCAGCAGCAGATAAACATGCAGAGCGTCATAGGCAGCTTTACTGTCCTGACGGGCAATCGCATCCGAAAGTACGTATTCCATGCGCTTCACCAACGGCGGTAGCAGTAACTGGTCAAGCAGGCGGTCATACAGGGATGCCACGCTCTCCATCACCGGAGGGACGCTGTAAAGACCATAACGCCAGGCCAGCGGCGGTGAGTCCGGATCCAACCCCGGCCAGGCAGAGAGCGCCCGCGCCTGGTTCAGTAATGCGGGAACCGGCTGCATGGCGGGTTTTCCGGTATAGGCTTTGACGTCATCATCCAGTTGGGTCGTCCGGTTGGTGATTTCATGCAGATAATCGCTGTTACCCTGCTGGCTGCCCTGCATTCCCTGCCACAACCAGAAAGCCAGCGCCAGTACCAGCAGATGCCCACCGGTACGCAGCAGGCGGTAACGCCAGGCCCACTGAAGGTTCGGCTCCACCATGTGCGCTTCACGGAAGATAAATTTAGTCAGCAGGTCATGGAGAAAATAGCTTCGGTTGCCATCCGGCAGAGTATGGGACGGAGACTCCTCGTTCCCTTTTATTGCCCGGACAAAACGCTGCCAGATGCCCGTCTGGTCTGCTACGGCGTCTGCCTGCGCCTGTGCGGCACTGGTGAAAAATACCCCGCGCAGGGTGTTGTTAAGCTGGGTGGCATCGAATTTTGAATCGAGGAAAATCTGTTCAATGGCTTCCAGCAATGGCGTGCCCAGCGCGGCAAATTCACGCGGGAAGCGGTAGAGCCGTTGGCGGCTTTTAAGGTCGTACTCTTCCTGCAACCGACTATCCATCCCCTGATCCAGCCGCAGCGTCAGATTTGCCAGTTCCTGACCACAGAGCGCATGCAGTGACTGCGAATCACTGGCGCGACGCCTGCGGCTGTATGGCAGAGTAAAGCCCCAGACCTGAGCACGCAGGTGACTGGTCAATCCACGGAAATACTCCGTAAAGCCGGGTAGCAGATCCATTTTGGTGACAACCAGATAAACCGGGAAACGAATGCCCAGTGTCTCCCGCAGTTCCGCCAGCCGCGCACGCAGGGCTGCACAGGCAGCCAGCCGTTCAGCCGGGGATTGTGCGGTCAAATCTGCCACATTCAGCGTCAAAATTACGCCGTTCAGCGGCGCGCCGGGACGGTGTTTACGCAGTAGCCCCAGAAATCCCTGCCATTCCCCGGCGTTGCGCTGGGTTGCACTGATTTCACCGCCATCATCGTGGCGGGCATAGCGCCCGGCGGTGTCAATGAGCACAGCCTCATTAGTAAACCACCAGTCGCAGTGCAACGTGCCGCCGCCCGGCACGGTGAGGATATGCGCGGTCTGCTCCATCTGTTCCGCCAGCGGAAACTGTAGCCCGGTATTAAGCAGCGCGGTGGTTTTACCATCACCGGGGCTGCCGATAACCATGAACCACGGCAGTTCGTACAGGAAGCGTTTCCCTTCCAGGACCTTACGCCAACCAGGTAGATCCACACGCAGTTGTTTCAGTTGTCGGATGGCGCGGTTGAAAATATGGCTGACGGTGCGCAGATCGGCCTTAATTTCCCCTGCCACCGGTACGTCTTCCCCGCGCGGATGCAAGAAACGGCGCAGCAGTTGTTCATCCAGACGCAACGCCCGCCAAAGCCGGTACAGGCCATACAGCGCATAGCTCAGCAGGATCATGCCGATTAGCGTCAGACGCAGCCACAGCGGCGCAAACGGGCGAACGTCACCGAAGGCCAGCAACGGTGAGACAAAGCCGATAACCAGGCACAGAACCGTCACGCCAATGATGCTCATCGACCAATTCACCAGCCACAGCGCGAGGAACATTAGTAACAGAACGATAGTGACTACCCTACTCCCCACGGATGCAAGCGGATGCAGGGTATCAAACGCCACCAGCGGCCCGAGAAACCAGACCAGTAGCGCCAACGCCACCACGCAGACAACGACCAGCGCACGGCGGGAAAACAGCAGACTGAGAAATTTTTGCATTATTGTTCCACCACCAGAATCTCCACCCGGCGGTTCTGCGCCCGTCCGGTTTTAGTGCGGTTATCGGCCACCGGTACGGTATCCCCCTTCCCGACAACCCGGATCCGGCTGGCCGAAACGCCACCGGACGTCAGCAACGAAGCCACTTCTGCCGCACGTTTTTCTGATAACACCTGATTCGACGGGAATTCAGCGGAGTGGATAGGCTGGCTGTCGGTGTGACCGGTCACCGTCACCGCACCGCCCACACGCGCAATCTCGCGCGCGGCCTTATCAATCACCGGGCGGAGCGCATCATTTACGGTTTTCTGCCCCGGTATAAACATCGTATCGCCTCGGAAGATCACACGGCTGTGATGGTCATCTTCCTCCACCGTCAGCAGGCCACGGGCAATTTCGTTCGCCAGCAGGATCTTCAGTCGCAGTTTGTGCACCGGAATCGGTGGCGGCGACAGGTGTTTACCGATGGCGTCGATATGCTGCTGTACGGTTAAGGTGGCGAGATTCATCCGGTGGCTGTAAAGGCCAAACAACGTCAGCATCACCAGCAGAGCTATTCCGGCACTCAGCCAGACCGGCACCCGGCGCATCCGGCGCATCCGTCCGCTGACAGCTCCGGTAAATCCCGGCGAGAGCGTCGGCGTGACCGGATCGCGGCGCTGGACCAGTTGGGTCAGCAGTTGCTGGCGAATATCGTCCAGTTGCTTACGTCCGTCGGGCCGTACGCTGTAGCGACCTTCAAAACCCAGCCCCAGAATGTGGTAAATAATTTCCAGCACATCGCTGTGCTCCTGGAAGCTGGAGGCCAGACGACCAATTATCTGAAATAGTTTGATGCCACCTTCACTTTCGCCATGAAAAGTGACCAGCAGACTCTTCCCAGCCCAGACACCGCGTCGTCCCCAGGTGGTGTTGTTGGCGGCTTCATCAAGCGACGTACACAGGCAGTAGCGCACCGCCAACACATGTTCGCGGCGCAGGTTTGCCTGGTCGCACAGCGTCTGATACCGACGAACTTCACGCTCCAGCAGGGCGCGGTAATGTTCGACAAAAGCAGGGGCAAGTTCACGGGGCATCTGCGCCAGTGCGCACAGCAGCGGACTTGCCGCCGCCAGCAGGGGATTAGCCGCAGCGGTGATTTCGGCCAGCCGGAGTTTCATATCCGGGCCGTCTTCAACCACCACCTTTATATCTTCCCTGCGAAGGCTGTCCTGTATTGCGATATCATAACCTTCATTATCAGGTGGTTTTGTCCCCCCCACTGATGGCTGGAATGGCTGGGTATTCATCGCAGGATGCGTCAGAATATCGTCGGTCATTTATCGCGAACTCCCCACAGCTCCAGCTCCAGCCCTGGAAATTCTCCGGCGGTATGCATTGCCATGCCGCCATAGCGGGCGATATGTTCCCACAGCACGCCGTCGCGACGGATGTCGTAATAGATATAACCGGACTGGAACGGAATCTGACGCGGCGGCACCGGCAGCACCTGTAAAGCAAGGCCCGGCAGGTGCGAACGAATCAGCTCCGGCAGGCGTTCGGACGGCCCTATTTTGGTCTGAGCCGAAAAATGTTGCAGCAAGGTTTCGGCGGACATCTGCGCCTTCACCGCCAATACTAACGAGCTGAAATCTGACAGTTCGGTAGGTTCAATCACCGCATTGAGAATACCGTAAGTTCCCTCCTCCAGAGTGATTCGCTGCGCCCCGCGGATCAGCACAGCATTTAGCAGATACTGCACCTCATCTACCACCGATTTCAGCCCGGCATAGGGCGTCAGGTGCTTATATTCTTTATATTTTTCCGGACGGCGTGTTTGCGGACGCACGTAGGTAGAGAGTTCTCCGGCCAGTGCGCAAAGATTACGATAGAGCACTTCAGGCGACAGCGGCGTTTTCGACATATGGATCAGTAAGGGGCCAAAACGATTGAGAATTTGCAATAGCAGGTAATCCGACACTTCCGCCGCCTCATGGCCGTGTTTATCACTGCCCGTCAATCGCTCAGCCAGAGAATTTGCCCGCATTTTGATCAGATCGTTGATCCACGACAACCATGTACATATCAGTGAACTTGCCTGATAGTTCACCACCGGCGGGATCAAATCTTCATCAATATCAACCCGCCCCTCTGGATGCAATGCTGTGATACGTGTCAGCGGCAGGCCGATCCACGCATCCGTCACCGCCTTTTCCGGCAACAGACGGAGGCGCAGGTGGCTGAGTTGCAACAGTTGTGCGCCGCGCCCCAATGAGTTTGCATCACGGATTTCATTTTCATGAACCGAAAAGCGTGCCAGCGATTCTGGATTATTGCCAAAACTGGTTTCTTCGCTGTTCGGTGTACGTATTGGCACCGCCAAATAAATCAATTGGTTAAGGTGCTCTGGCAGGATGGTAAGAGGCGGCGGTAGTGGTGTGTGTCCCGGCGCATTAAACGGTGTTCCGTCGGCAAACACCCCAAAAGCCTTCGTGAGTACCAGCTTTCCGATGTTCAGTGCTTCACTGTCAATGCCGTATTCACTGAAGCCCCAGAAAAAGGGGGAAAGAGGCAAACTGCGGTAATGAATGACATGTTCCAGATAGCGTTCCTGCTGCTGAAACATCTGTGGCAGCAAAAATTGCCCTTCACTCCAGACTACCCGGTTATTCCAACTCATAATTTACTCATCCCGTTCTTTAATCACTATGGCGCTTTGCTCTATACCGGCATCCAGTTCGACTTTTTTCTTTGGCATAAAGCGGCTGTACCAGCTTTTTTCCGGGGGATCAGGAATTTTATACGTGACTCGCCATACCGATTTTCCCAGATTGCGATAGCCAGCAAGGATCCCCAGTGCCGTGGTTTCTTTATTGAGAGAGCGACGCAGCTTTTTCTCCTCGCCCGGACGCAGGATAAAGCTGTCGCGGTGCAGTAAATCATCGGTAAGAACAGTTTTGTCATTGTCCTGAAGAGACCACCAGTCCGCCGCCGTGAAAGCTGCATCATTTTTCAGTTCATAAACGCGTATCTCTATGGGCGCGGCTTTCTTCTGATTGTCTGGGTTCACCTTATCGGAAGCCTTCATCACCAGATCAAGTCGCTGTGACATCAGGTCCGGCACGGTGTCGCTGTCAATGCTGCACCCGGGCAAAAGGCAGATAAAAAACAACGCTACCGCCCATAACCGCCAACCGGGGTCACGCCATTTATTCACTGTAATTTCCTTTAAAATCAAATGATAAAGAACGGCCAGGCTATATACCTGGCCGGAAAAAAATTGCTTAAATTTCTTTGTTAGCTTTGAAATCGTAACCTGCCGTGATAGTGCCGCCGCTGCCGCCCTGCTGGTTCTGCACCACGTATTCCTGTTTCACGGTGCTGAAAGAGAGTTCGACTCTTTCGCGGGAGGCGATCTCGCCCTCCTTGCTACCACTGGGGGAAACCACAGCCACAATCAGGTCAGTAAAAGTGTACTTGAGGTATTCCAGCGGATTGCCGCCTGCTTTACGCATGACAAGGATGGACTTCGGAATGTGCTTGCCGGAGGAGCAGTATTTGAACAGGTTCGGGCTGGCGCGATCGATATAATGTTCAAACTCCAGGTTAGTCACGGAGACTTTACCGGATCCCAGGCCGCTGCCCGCGTGCATGGTGGATTCCTGGTGGATATTCCAGCGCCAGCTCAGCACCTCAATTTCATTTTTATGTTTGTCATCCATTGACTCGCCGTCAATGCCGTCAATTTTCAAAAAAATGTCATAAGCCATTTTTATTTCCTTATTAAGAATTACTTAAAAATAATCTCTGATTTATCTGCATAGCTGAATGCAGATAAACCATTGCCGTACAGAACCCCCTCTCCTTTATTTCAGAAGAACAGAAGGCTGTATAATTTCCGGTAATGAGATACCAGTATTTAATTAATTTACATGTTAAATGTATTACGTCTATTTACATATCACAGATATCAATAACTCTCCTTGTTCCCGCTGACGCTGTAAAGAAGATGCCTGGCACTGTGTTGCAGATGCTGGTACTGGTTGTGATAACCAAACCTGTCCGTGGTTATAAATACAAGAAACCCAGTAACGCTCACTATCCTGATTAGTGGTCATTGTGGTATCCCATATTTGCCTGGTTTCACCCTTTATTTTCTCTGTCTCTGGTTTTAGATCTATCCGATTTTCAGGTTTTCCCTGCGACATCCCTACGCCGTCCAGCCACAGACGGGGTTCATAGCGGGAAGATCCCTGCCAGGATGCAGGTACATCCGACTCCAGTACTGTCGTTGAGGATTTTATATTGATAAACTCGGGGCAACTGACTTCCCACGCTGCAACAAATTGTGAATAAAACAACATATAACCCAATAACAGAGAAAAAATAAAACGGGTCCCCATTGAATCTATCCTCTACTCAATAACATAAAAAGCTTCAGCGTTATTACTGGCATCATGATATGTCCCATCACTGCGCATCCCACCTTTTCTGGAGATTTTGCGCGCAGATACATTCGAGGCTTTGCCTGTCCACTGATCCATAACATAAATATACGAATCATCCTGTTCGAGATAGAAAGCAGCATGTTTATGAGCATTGTCCCCCGATGGATATTTCCCATTCACAAAAGTCGCAATTGCTGTTCCTCTGGGAATCGATTTGTCTCCGAAAACCTTCCGCCCCTGCTTCCACGTTCCGGTATGCCCCACATGTGCATATACCTGAACCAAGAACACACATTCCTTTCTGTCTCCTGCCCCCGCCATTCCCACCATTTCAGTGCCCTGCAATGAATCTACCAGTCCATAAACATATGCCATATATCCCCCCTGAGTATTACCCGACATCATTCATTCAAATATTCATAAAAATCAGGCGGTTCCCTGTTTTACTGACGGCAGTTTTGTCACCAGACGCAGCGATCCTGTTAATCCTTCAAGCTGAAAATGCGGGCGCAGGAAGAATTTGGCATCGTAATACCCCGGATTCCCCTCCACTTCTTCCACCACTACCTCAGCAGCAGCCAACGGACGGCGGGCTTTGGTTTCCTGCGAGGAGTTCACCGGATCGGCATCAACGTAGTTCATGATCCATTCATTGAGCCAGCGCTGCATATCTTCACGCTCTTTGAACGAGCCAATCTTGTCGCGCACGATACATTTGAGGAAGTGCGCAAACCGCGAGCAGGCGAATAGATACGGCAGGCGTGCGGAGAGATTGGCGTTGGCCGTGGCGTCCGGATCGTAATATTCCTGTGGTTTTTGCAACGACTGTGCGCCAATGAAGGCGGCGTAATCAGAGTTTTTGCGGTGGATCAGCGGGATAAAACCATTTTTCGCCAGTTCAGCTTCCCGACGGTCAGAGATGGCAATTTCCGTCGGACATTTCATGTCCACACCACCATCGTCGGTAGGGAATGTATGACAGGGTAGGTTTTCCACCGCACCACCAGACTCCACACCACGGATCAACGTACACCAACCGTAATGTTTGAAAGAACGGTTGATATTTACGCCCATTGCATAGGCAGCATTGCTCCAGACATATTTGCTGTGGTCTGCACCATCTGCATCTTCTTCAAAATCAAACTCATCGACAGGGTTTGTTTTCGCACCATAAGGCAAACGGGAGAGAAAACGTGGCATCGTCAGGCCAATGTAACGAGAATCCTCACTTTTTCGCAGCGAATTCCACGGAGCATATTCGAGGTTTTGGGTCACAATTTTGGTCAGATCACGCGGGTTAGCCAGTTCCTGCCAGGAGTCCATCTGCAACACTGACGGAGAGGCCCCGGCAATAAACGGCGCATGGGCTGAGGCAGCCACTTTGGCAATGGAGCCGAGCAGATCCACATCCGGCGGGGTGTGATCAAAATAATAATCCGCAATGATACAACCGTAGGGTTCTCCGCCTAACTGCCCATATTCAGCTTCATACAGCTTTTTGAACATGGGGCTTTGATCCCAGGCGATCCCTTTGTAACGCTTCATATTTTTCCGCAATTCATCCTTTGAAAGGTTCATAAAGCGGATTTTTAATTTTTCATCGGTTTCGGTGTTGTAAACCAAATGTTCCATCCCACGCCAGGAAGACTCCAGTTTCTGAAAATCCGGATGACTCAGGATTAGCTTGATCTGTTCCGTTAATTTGAAATCGATCTGCTCAATAATCGTAGCAATACTTTTGTAAGCATCGTCACTGACGGTGACTGTATTTGTCAGAGCCTGTTGGGCCAGCGTCTGAACTGCAGCCTCAACAGCCTTTGCAGCCTGAGGTGTCTTGGGACGGAAGGCTTTATCCAGCAGTGAATCAAATTCAGTGTCCTGATAGGCTGTGCTTTGCTCAGCAGTGAGATCGCCTGTCGCCAGAAGAGTATCGTTTACCATGAAAGTTCCTTAATAAAATCGCAGTTAGTCTGTTGTTCCCGTTTCACCTGATAAGACACTTTCCTGTTGAGTGACAGGTTTTGGTGCACTGGCCAGAGCGTTCAGTAACGTCGGGTCTTGTAAGAGTTTATTGATCAGATTTTCTGCTCCTGCTTTACCATCCATATAGGTTTGTAGGTTGGCAAGCTGAGTACGTGCTTCCAGCAGTTGGTTCAGGGCGTCCACCTTGCGGGCAATCTGCGCAGGTGAAAAATCATCCATATTCTCCAGCGTAATATCGACCATTAACTGCCCTTCGCCCGTCAGCGTATTGGGGACAGCAAACGCCACGCGCGGCGCAATAGCCTTCATTCGCTCGTTGAAATTGTCGATGTCAATATCAAGGAATTTACGATCGGTTACTGTGGGCAACTCTTCACGTGGCTTACCGGCCAGATCGGCCAGCACCGCCATGACAAACGGCAGTTCGATTTTTTTTTCGGAGCCATAAATCTCAACGTCATACTCAATCTGCACGCGGGGCGCACGGTTGCGGGCAATAAACTTCTGCGCGCTGTTGTTGATAGCCATAATCCTTCATTTCCTTATCAGTCAGCCGCCGACCGCCAGGAGAGCGGTTCAACGGTACAGTTTAAAAATGCACAGCAAACAGTTGGTTCATACGGATAAATCATGCTTCATGAACCGTTTCAAAAATAATCTGTTCATCCTCATCAACACGAATGCGGATTTGCGTGATGGCCGTTTTCTCTGTCATCGCCTGCAACCAGTAACGGGACAGTTGTGGGAGGAGATGTTGTTCGATATAGCCGATAAGCAAACGAGCGCCGGTTTCGTGCATCGGGCAATGTGCCACTATGTGCGTAATTAATTCATCGCCATAGACGAGTGAAACGCCATGCTGCTCTGCCATCCGATCCATCAGCCTGTCAAGATGCAGGCGGGCAATAACACCACGCGCCGTCTCATCCAGCGGCAGATAGGGGATAACCGTCACCCGTCCCAGGAAAGCAGCCGGGAAGTGTTTGCGTAACTCCGGCATTAAGGCTTCTTTTAATCCTGACAAATCAGGCAGTAGCGCCGGATCCTCACACATCTGGCTGATAAGGTCCGCTCCTGCGTTAGTGGTCAACAACAGCGTGGTATTTTTGAAATCGATGTGGACACCTTCGCCATCCTCCATCGCGCCTTTATCAAATACCTGGTAGAACAACTCATGGACGTCATGATGGGCTTTTTCAATTTCGTCGAGCAGCACCACGCTCCAGGGATGACGACGTACAGCTTCCGTCAACACGCCGCCTTCGCCATAGCCCACGTAGCCGGGCGGCGCACCTTTCAGCGTGGAGACGGTATGGGACTCCTGAAACTCGCTCATATTGATGGTGATCAGGTTCTGTTCGCCGCCGTAAATAGCTTCCGCCAGCGCCAGCGCGGTTTCGGTCTTACCCACACCGGACGGCCCGGCCAGCAGAAAGACACCCACTGGTTTACGCGGGTCACCTAAACCCGCCCGCGCGGTCTGGATACGCTCACCAATCTGCACCAGCGCATCCATCTGCCCGGTAACACGCTGCGCCAGACGGATGGGGAGTTCGAGGATCTGGCTGGCTTCATCTTTCACCATGCGCCCGGCGGGAATGCCTGTCCAGTCGGAGACAATCGCTGCCACCACCGCCGCGTTAACTTCCGGGAACACAATGGGGTTTTCACCCTGCCAGACTCGTAATGCAGTTTCCGACTGTTGTAACGTGGTTTCATCACGCTCATCGGGCTCTGCGGCACGCTGTTCCTGTAAGGTATGAACCAACTCCAGTTCCTGCTGCCAGCGCGCTTCGGTGTCAGAAAGATCTGCATTCAGTGAGGCGATCCGTATCGTCAGTATGTCGCCCCGCTCTGCGCGGATACCCATTTTTTCCTGCTTTAATAACAACTCCTGCTCCAGTTCGGCGGCATTGAGCTGCTGACGCAGATACTGGACTTTCGCTGGTGGGGTATGCAGCGACAGCGCTACACGGGCCGCCGCCGTATCCAGCAAGCTGATAGCCTTGTCCGGTAGCTGCCGGGCCGGAATGTAACGGTGAGAAAGCTGTACGGCGGCGCGCACAGCCTCATCAAGGATCAGGACGTCATGGTGTTTTTCCAGCGTGGTGACTAACCCGCGTACCATCTCAACAGCAGCAACCTCTTCCGGCTCTGCCACCTGCAACACCTGAAAACGCCGGGTCAGCGCCGGATCTTTTTCGATATGGCGTTTGTACTCACTCCAGGTGGTTGCGCCGATGGTGCGCAGGGTGCCACGCGCCAGCGCCGGTTTCAGCAGATTGGCAGCGTCGCCCGTACCGGATGTACCACCAGCGCCCACCAGGGTGTGAACTTCATCGACAAACAGAATAACCGGCTGCGGCGAACGCGCAGCCTCTTCCAACAGCGCCTTCAGGCGGGATTCAAATTCGCCCTTCATGGACGCCCCGGCCAGCAGCGCCCCGACATCCAGCGACAGCAGACGCACGTTTCGCAGTGAAGGCGGCACTTCGCCCCGGGCAATCGCCAGCGCAAATCCTTCCACCACAGCCGTTTTCCCGACGCCCGCCTCGCCGGTCAGCAGCGGATTGTTCTGCCGACGACGCAGCAGAATATCCGTCATGGTACGAATTTCGTGTTCGCGGCCGGTGACCGGATCAATATTGCCTTCACGCGCCAGTGTAGTCATGTCCTGACAGTATTTCGCCAGCGCAGATTTACTTCCGCTTGATTCGCTGGCAAATACCTGGCTAGCTTCCCCCGGTACTGCAGAATTCAAACCCGAGCCGTCATATGGCATTTCTGTTATTTCAGAAGATGATGTGATTAAAGACGGAAGGATATCTAATAGTTCATCTACCGGTAGCCCAGCCAAAGGCGCACAGATATTTTTTAACACCCGATGCAATTCTGGCGTGGTTAACCAGGCAAGTAATAACCAGCCACTACGAATTTTTTGATCACCAAAACGGATACTTGCCAACATCCAGGCTTTTTCGACAGATAGATCGATATGATGGGAAAAATCGTTAATTACACTCGCCCCGGCAGGCAATATCTCCAGTTGTCGAATTAACGCATTCTCTACATCAGCAGATGTTATTTGATAGTGTCGAAGCACATTGTGAATGTCATTCTCTGGTTGTTGTATGAGTTGATGCAACCAATGTGTCAGTTCGACATAAGGATTAGCACGTAATTTACAGAACGTTGTCGCGGATTCCAAAGATCTAAATAAAGATTTGGTCAGCTTTCCATATAGTGCACTGCGTGAAACAGGAGTGTCCATCTGTTACACCTGATGATGTAAAATCATATAAATGATACATAAGCATAACTGTATCGATTAAAATTCCTAATTAATAGAATCATCAAAAATCCAGAATGAAACAATGATGCATATCACAGAACACAATGTAATATAGCAGTTAGTATCTTTTTTATGGTGATGTTCAATATAGCAATTTAATTTCATATATATTATGAATATATTACACTAAAAATCACCACTATATATTTCCACGAAGACTAATATTGATAAAGCAAATTGATCAGTATTGCTTATCTAAAAATTTTAATTAATTATTCTGTTGAAAAAAACACTCTACACAGTGATATGCAATGAAACAAAATATTACCTGGGGACTACAAAAAATACAGGCGCATGGGATCTCCGATAACACAATTTATGCGACTGCAGGAACCCAAATTATCTTCACCGTTACCACTCCCTGGATCCCTGTTTTTGAGGCAAATGATGATGTAAAGATTGCCCTCAGTCTGACCCGCCACGAAGAGGCATGGTGGATAATTAATCAGTCTGATGAATATTGTTGCACGGTAAATGATCAGATTGTCGAGCCGCATCACCGTATGCGCCTGAACGAAGGAGACTTGATTGAATGGGGATTATCTTCATGGTGTCTTGTGCGCGGTAACCTACCATCCACGGCTTTACACGTGGAAAAGACGACAGCGCAGATTACCGCTTCACCAAAAACAATGATTGAGTATCTCGATCTCGACTGGTTTCGACAACAGCAAACACAACCGCAAAACCCGTTCGATATCATTCCGATCCACGGCGCAGTCACCACAGAAGTTGCCCCAGAAACAGATAACCCACTCCCCCTTCTTTATCAAGAATACCGCCAGGCGTTGTCGTCCCCCGAACAGGATATTCATCACCATGTTGATCCTTTTCCCCTGTACGAAGAGGCAGTCACACAGGATCTGACCTCCTTATGCAGCCTGACCTCTGAAACTGATACATTGCAGGATATAGTCACTGGTGGGCTAAGTATTGACGCGATTCTCGATGTGCTGGATACCACCGGCGAAGAAGAAACCACCTGGCCTGTCGAAACGATTCTCCCCGATATCCTGCATCTGCTTTCCCCGGAATATGCACAGGAAACGATACATAACGCCATTCTACCCGACCTGACACAACGTGAGCACCGCATCATCGGCATTGACAGTCATTACCGGGTCACCCCGGTACAACACGGAGATATTTATCATGACAAATAATAACGTGCTACCGGCGATGTTGTCGGCGCTGTTGCGGGATTATTCTGTAGCGGAAGGAATTCAGATAGCGGAGCAACAGGTAAAGAAGCAGCCGACGTTGGCTTCACATCGGCACAATCTGTTTCAGTTATTGTGCGTGACAGGCTGTTGGTCGCGGGCGCTACAACAAATTCAGCTTTGCGCCCGAATAGACGCTAATTATACCCGAGAGGCTCAGATATTTGGGGAGCTGATCCGCTGTGAGATATACCGCCACACCTGCTTTCAGGGGGAACAGCGTCCCGGTTTTATTCTCTCCCCGCCCGCGTGGATGGAGAATTTGCTGGCCGCCCTCACCGGTAACACCCGTGGTGAAGCGCAGGAAGCTGATGTCCACCGCAACCGCGCACTTGAGGCCATCACAGACACTACCGGGCAGTGGAATGGCGGTAAATTTGACTGGATTAGTGACAGTGATTCCCGTACCGGCCCGGTACTCGAACTGATCGCGGGCGGTGTATATATCTGGCTGCCATTTTCACAAATTCGTTCGCTGAAATCGCCACGGCCCGTGCATCTGACCGATTTGCTCTGGAAACCCGTCAACATCACCCTGCATAACGGTGACACGCACAGCGCCTGGCTGTTTTCCCGCTACAGCGGTTCTGAAAGTGCTTCTGACACCTTACGCCTTTGCCGGGAAACCGTCTGGCAGGACGGGCCAGGAGATACCCTGGTTACGGCACTGGGACAAAAAATGTGGCTCACCAGTCACGGCGATATCAGCCTGCTGGATATGACCGCCTGTACCTTTAATGCGCCCGAAGGTAGTGACGCATGAGCGACTTTCGCCTGCGCCATAGCAACCACCTGATGCCTACATTGTTTGATCGACTGTGTGACGATGCTCCACAGCAGAAGCGCGACCACGATATCAGCGTCAGTCCGGTACAGCTCAGGGAGATCATCCGTAGGGATTTGTCATTTTTGCTCAACACGGTCAGTCATGAAGATAATATTGATGCCGCGCGTTACCCGCAGGCTGCGGCTTCCGTACTGAACTACGGTCTGCCGCCGCTGGCTGGCAGCTTTCTGTATGAACACAAATGGGACGATATCCGCAGGGCCATTTTACGTACCATCATTCGGTTTGAACCCCGCCTGAAAGCATCCACTCTGCAAATCATCCCGCTCCAGGATGAGCGCCGCCAGAGCGGTCATAACACATTACAGTTTGAAATTCGCGGCGAAATCCTCACGCAGCCGTACCCTACAGCATTTCGGGTACGCAGCGTGCTGGATATGGAACAGAGCCACATTACATTTTTTTAATACAGAAGGTGACCGATGGATCCACGGCTACTGGAATACTACAACCGCGAACTGAGCTATCTGCGGGAAACGGGAGCCGAATTTGCCGCCCGTCATCCTAAAGTCGCCGCCCGGCTGGGTATGCATGGAACGGATATTGCCGATCCGTATGTAGAAAGGATGGTCGAGGCCTTCAGCTTCCTGACCGCCCGCACGCAGCTTAAAATTGATGCTGAATTCCCCCGACTCACCCAGCGTCTGTTGGAGGTCGTCAGCCCTAATTACGTTACCCCCACGCCCTCAATGAGTGTGGCGCAACTCCATCCCGACCCGGAAGAAGGTGATCTGGCAAAGGGGTTCACCGTACCGCGCAGCACTGCCTTTTTTTCCGCCATCCCGGAAGGTGAAAGCACCGCCTGTCAGTTTCGCAGCAGCCAGGATGTGACACTGTGGCCACTTGCCATCGAAGAAGCACGTCTGACCGCCGCACCGCCAGATATGCCCGCCCTGCACCGCTACCTGCCTGCTAACATTCACGTTGCTGGCGCGCTGCGTATTACCTTGCGCACCTTCGGTGAACTGACTTTCAGCCAGCTTGCCGGGCTGGACAGGCTGCCGCTTTATCTCTGCGGCGAGGAACGCACGGCCTCACACCTGTTCGAACTGCTGCATACCAGCGCTATCGCCACACTGGTTGGCGTTCCGGGCCATTTTGACGGCATGTTGGATGTGAACCTGAAACAGCCCGTCATGTATGAGGGTCTGGAGCCGGATCAGGGACTACTGCCGCTGGCGTGGAACGTATTCCACGGCCATAACCTGTTGCATGAATATTTCGCCTGCCCGGAGCGATTTTATTTTTTCACACCAACGGGACTGTCTGCCGGGCTACAGAAAATTCACGGCGGCGTGGCGGAAATCGTCATTTTGCTGAACCGCCTGCCGCCGGACTGGCTTACCCACCAGACGGATGCCACACAGCTCAGTCTATTCTGTACCCCGGTTGTCAACCTGTTCCCCCGAGTCACCGCCCGGATCGACGTCACGCACAGCACGACGGAGCAGCATCTGGTAGTAGACAGAACCCATCCACTGGATTATGAGGTGTTCTCGGTTCAGGAAGTGGAAGGGCTGGAAACTGACACCACACGGAAGATAGCCTTTCGCCCGCTCTACCACACGCGCAATAACGATGAAGGCAACCACGGGCGTTATTTTTCCCTGCGCCGGGAACCGCGCCGCTTATCAGAAAACGCCCGCCGTTACGGCACCCGAACCCCCTATACGGGTTCGGAAGTGTTCCTGTCACTGGTTGATCAGTATGAAGCGCCGTACCCGGAAAATCTGCGCCATATCACCATCACGGCCATGATAACCAACCGCGATCTCCCCTGTCTTATTACACGCAATGGCCGGAACGACCTGACCGTGGATGCGGCAATCCCGGTGGCGGGCGTCGGGCTTATCCGTCCACCGCGACCGCCGCAGCCCCCGCTGGCTGAACGTGAAATGGCCTGGCGGTTGATCCGCCAGTTATCTTTTAATTATCTGCCACTGGCCGATCTGGATCACCGCACCGGCGGCCAGGCGTTGCGCGATCTGCTGAGCCTGTTTATTCCGGCGCATGACAGTCCGCTGTCGCGTCAGGTGCGTAGTCTGGTTGGCTGCAAAACGACACCGGTCACACGTCGTCTGCCAGGTTCCGGTTTGCTGGTCTATGGTCGAGGCGTCAGTTGTGAACTGACCGTGGATGAAGAAGGCTTCTCGGGTATCAGTCCATATCTGTTCGGTCTGGTGCTGGAGCATTATATCGCCCGTCATGTTTCCATTAACACCTTCTCGCAAATGACGCTACACAGCATGCAGCGCGGCAGAATTATGACCTGGCCGGTCAGGGCTGGACAGCGGGGAAGCATATGAGCGGCAATTTCACGCAGGCGCAGGAAACTCCCTGGCGTTACGGTTTTCTGAACCTGATGCGTCGCGTTGATGTGCAGTTGTGCACCGTCCCGGCTGGCGGCACATGGCAACCGAGGATGGAAAAATTTCGCCTGGGACAAACACCTGCGCTGACCTTTGCACCAAGGGAAATCGCCAGTGTGAGCTGGCAGGAAGGACGACTGAACATCAGCCTTTACAGCCTCGGGCTGTGGGGGCCGAACGGCCCGCTACCGCTGCACTACACAGAACTGGCACATAACCGGACCGAAAGCCGCCGCGATCCGACACTAACTCGTTTTTCCGATCTTTTTCATCACCGCTGGCTGACGCAATTTTACCAGGCATGGCGCAGCGCTCAGTCCGCCGGGGGCGGTCTGGATAATCCGCAACATGACCGCTTTGCCTTTTATATCGCCAGTCTCAGCGGACAGGATTTGCGGGAATGCGCCGACAGCCCGTTGCCGGATCACGTTCGCCTTGCGGCATCGGCTCATCTGGTGCGTGAATCCCGCAATCCGGACGGACTGGCAGCCACGCTGGCGCACTATTTCGGCGTGCCATTCCGGGTACAGGAGTACGTTTTGCACTGGATAGCCGTAGCAAATGACGAGATCACCCGACTGGGCATTCCTGCCCCCTCTTCCGTTATTGGCAACGGCGCACTCATAGGACAGGCCGTACCGGACATGCAGTATAAGTTTCGGCTGGTCATTGGTCCGCTGACACTAGAGGATTACCAACGTTTTCTGCCTGGCGGCAATAATTTGCCGGTGCTGACGGAACTGGTTCGCGCCTTCACCGGTTTTGAATACTGCTGGGAAATTGAGCTACAGCTTAAACCACACACTGCACCTCCGGTTGTTACAGGCGGCCCATACCAGCTTGGCTGGACTGCCTGGGCTGGAAAGGCCATGCATGATAACCCGGTGACGGGCATGATTTTCGAACCTGAACACTATCTGGCGTACTGAGGATAATTTAATGGAAACATCTCTGGCTGACCCTGTTTCGGCTGAATGCCCATGTGGCCCGGATCTGGAGTACGATCCTGAATACCTGCTGCTGTTCACCCGCGCAACGCCACGTGAAGAAGCGCAATACGGCGATTTTGTCAGTACGCCGGAAACCATTAACTGGGCGGAGCTTGAGCGGGATGCCCGCCGCCTGCTGACGCGCAGTAAAGATATCCGTATTCTGGTTGTCCTGCTGCGCTGCCGGATCCAGCAGGCCGGTGCCAGAGGGCTGGCGGAGGCATTTACCTTACTGGAAATGCTGTGCGCCACGTACCCGGACACCATCCATCCACAACTGCTCGCGACTGAAGATATCACCGCCGAAGATGCTACAGTAGCACGCAGTAACGCGCTGTCGGCGCTGCTGGACCACGAAGGAGTAATGGCGGATATTCGTGGCATTATGCTGTCAAACAATGCTGCTATGCGCCTTCAGGTACGGGATGTGGAGCGTTCGCTGTCTGCATCACGCCCGACGGATGCGCTGGCACCAGAATCAGTACGCCAGCAACTGGCCGACCTGGAAGCTCAAGGCGCACTGCCGCTGGATGCCTTTCGCCAGGCCTCGGAAACCACAGAGCGCCTGCAATGTCATGCGCGTGCAACGCTGAATGATCATGCCCCGGACTTTTCGCGTCTTACACAGTTGCTGGCCCTATTGCCAGGAGCGGTGCAGAGCACCACGCCGGAGATCCCGCCGCAACCGCAGGCTGAACAGCCGGAGAACGCCGCCATCGATCATACTGAACAGATACAGGCAGAGCACGTTGTGCCACCGGTACATACTGCGGTGGGAATATCTCCGCTGCCCGGCGCAGAACCCCGGCAGATCCGTGACCGGAACGACGCGCTGGAACGTTTACGAGTTATACGTCGATGGTTTGAGCACAGCGAACCGAGCAGCCCGACTATTCCCTTGCTGCGCCAGGCGGAACGGCTGATTGGAAAACGCTTCTCGGAGGTAATAAATGAAATTCCAGCAGAACTGCTGGAGAAATGGGATGCGCTGGAATAACAGAAATGGACGGAATGTATAACGGCTGGCCATTATATTATGTGGCCATTTTTTAAATCATATCCGTTTTAATTCTGGGGCAACAAATTCCCTCAGCGTCCAAAACGACGAAAGCCCGAATCATTACTGATTCGGGCTTTCTGAATACTGGCGGAACGGACGGGACTCGAACCCGCGACCCCCTGCGTGACAGGCAGGTATTC
>OGQY01000521.1_pt1 | contig 31007 bp, 30 predicted proteins | sample 1553361 | NCBI WGS metagenome assembly OGQY01 (sample SAMEA2579963, study PRJEB22360) | human gut metagenome | reverse complement strand
TCTGATGGTGACACACGATGCTTTCTCGGCAAGCTATGCCAATCGTATTCTCTTTATGAGGGACGGGGCAATCTTTACGGAAATCCGTAAGGGGGGTGATTCCCGCAGGACTTTCTTTGAAAAAATCCTGGATGTCCTTACCATGATGGGAGGGGGCATGAGCGATGTACGCTAAACTTATTTTCAAAAATGCAAAGCGGTCTATGAAGGACTATTTGATTTATATTGTGACCATGACACTCTGTGTCACCCTGTTCTATGCGTTTTTGTCTATCAGCAGCACCCATTATCATCCGACCATTGGTGCGGAATATAATATTTCCCTGCTGGCTGGAGGTATGAAACTGGCAATTTGCGGGATTAGTTTGCTTTTGTTGTTTCTGATCCACTATGTCAATCGTTTCATGCTGAGAAAAAAGCAAAAGGAGTTTGCCGTTGAGGCAACCTTGGGAATGGAGCAAAAAACCATAGGCCTGCTCTTTTTTGGAGAGACTTTTTTCCTGCTCATATTCTCTGTGTCGGTGGGAATCCTTCTGGGGATGGTCGTTTCTCAGGTCATTACGGCTATGCTGCTTGCTTCTTTTGGGGAACCCTACGCTTTTTCTTGGTCGTTTTTCCCGGATACTGTGCTGTTGACCGTGGGCTTCTTTGTTGTTTGCCAGATTCTGGTTGGAGTCGGGAATGTCAGAATTCTCAACAAAAGCAGGATTATTGAGCTTATGACGGCAAACCGTCAGAATGAAAAACCGCTTCATAAAAGCAGATGGATGCCGATGATCTGTATTTTCTATGGCATTCTGCTGCTGTGGATGCTGGAGGTAGGTACTGTAAAATATCATTTTTACTTCGATTCCAGACATCCGCTTCCTGTAAAGCTCATGTATTGGGGGAATGTCCTTTTCCCTGCACTGACGCTGCTTTGGGCAATCGCAGGTGCTGTTTTACACAGAAAAATAGGGTTTTCCCGATATCTTTGCGGACTTCTGGCTGGTGCTGTATTGACCGCTATCCCGATTTTTTCCATCGCAGAACTGGAAAAAGCCTACTTCCTTGGATTTGACGCTCCAACTCTGAATCAATATTTGCTGTTTGGGGTTGCGGATATTTTGTTTATCATTTCCGCAGTCATGTATTTATCGAATGCGGCGCTCCTATACTGGAAGGAGTCTAAAGTGTCCCGCAAATATCATAATACGAGTTTATTTCTGTTTGGACAGCTTTCCTCTAAGCTGGCTACCAATACGAAAACGATGACGATCATTTGTGTGACCCTGACTTTTTCTATCTGCTTGTTTGTCATTGCGCCGGTTTTAACGGGATGGAGTCTGGGCTATTTGGACAGTCGGGCTGTCTATGATATTCAAATTTCAAGCCGCTACAACGATGTTTATGAAGTGGAAAATCTTCCGGATACAGACTATGGAGAAATTACTGCGTTCATAGAACAAAACAAAATAGCGATAAAGGACGATTTGACTTTTTCGGAATATCTTCCCAAGCAAAGCGACTTTCACCAGCGAGTAAAGTACAATTTTCCTCCCTTGGCGATCGCACTGAAGGATTATAACGCTGTTCGGAAAATGTTGGGATATGAACCTATTATCTTACAAACGGATGAATTTGCTACCCACTGGCATCGTGCAGCAGAGGACAAGGATATTGAAAACTACATTGCTGAGCATACCTTATTGGAAACTGACGCAGGCACCCTGAAACTCAGTGAGAACGCCGTGTTTCAGGAGCCTGTGGGGGAATCCATCTATAATCTTTATACAGATGTGGTGTATATCATACCTGACGAAATAGCGCAAGTCTTGCTTCCGGTACAGCGCAACCGATTTGTGATGACCCAATATCCGCTTCCCTTCAAAACGGCAGAAATGCTGGAACAGCTTCTTGGGCGTTCTTATCCAGAAGATCCTGATAAAGACAATCTGGCAGGATACAGTACAACTGTCCATACTACGGAAGTGAACCGTATAATCGCCCTTAACTTTATCCTAAAAGCGTCCTTGATCTATGGTGCAATTGTTCTGATGGTGATGTGTCTTACCGTGCTGGCTCTTCAGCAGCTCCTGGATGCAGAAAAAAACAACTACAGATTTTCGGTTCTGCGAAAAATGGGAGTGGAAGAGAAGGACCTGCATACTTTGGTTCTAAAACAGCTTGGTGTTTGGTTTGGGATGCCGATCACAGCGGCAATCGTTGTAGCAATTATTGTGATTGGCTATTTTCTTCAAAGTGTTTCTGCTGAAATCTCAGCTTATATTGGCTGCGGAGCCTTGATAGTACAAGTAGGGATTATCATTGGTATTCTTTTCTTACTGCTGATATGCTACTTCATAAGTACATGGATATTGTTTAAGCGGTCCATTTCGGAGAACTGATAAAGTCACAGTACAAAAAGGAAAAGCCGCCTGTATGAGCATTTGATATGCCCGCACAGGCGGCTTGCTTTATCTCTGGTAATCAGTCCAAAGGTTTATATTCTGTAACAGTTTTCAGGTATGTTTCCGGGTCGCCGTTGAGAACTAAATCTGCATAGGCTGCCGGATCGTTGTAAATCAGCCAGTCCAGCTCTGACCGCTGATATATATTATCGGCAACCTCATTCTCTACCGCAATCGTATCAATGGCAATCATGCTGCCATTTGCAAATTTCAGCTCCACACAGGCAGTATCCATATTGAACTCACAAGAAAGTAAACGCTTCATTTTGCCCTCCTTAGATCATGCCGAAGTGCTTGAGCGCCTCCTTGATTGCTTTTTCCTTATCGGGCGGGCATTGGGGCTGTTTTGCATCATCGGACTTCGGTTTGTTGTAATTTTCTCGCTCGATGATACCGCATTTCTGCTTCACCTGAGCGATATACAAGCTGCTGACCTTGAGTCCGGTATGCTCCAGCACATATTCCTTGATTTCCGAATAGGTGGCTTTCTTCTCTGCATCGGTGAGATCAAGTTCGTCCATGTGGATATCTACCTCGATATGTTGCTTCGCATTAAGTTTGGACAACAAACATACCGTCTCCACATGTTCAGTCGCGGGGAACATATCAAACGGTACTGCTGTGACTGCACGATAGCCGTGTTTGGTAAGGTATTTGAGGTCACGGGCAAGTGTTGTCGGCTCGCAGGAAACGTACACGATCCGTTTCGGACGTAACGTCACTACAGAGGATAAAAACTTCTCGTCACTTCCGCTGCGTGGCGGATCCATGAATACAACATCCACACTTTCGCCTTCATTGGCCATCTGGCGCATAAACACACTTGCATCATTACGGTAGAATCGCACATTTTTGATTCCGTTTCGTTTTGCATTGACAATTGCGTCTTTGACTGCATCCGGATTCAGTTCCACACTGACGACCTCTTTTGCCTTGTCGCTGGCAATCAAACCGATCGTACCGATTCCACAGTATGCATCGATCACGCGTTCTTTTCCTGTCAGTCCGGCAAGCTCGATTGCTTTTGCATAAAGCTTCTCTGTCTGAACCGGATTGACCTGATAAAAAGATTTTGAAGAAATGCGAAAGGTATGTCCACAAAGCTCATCTTCAATGTACCCTTTACCGTACAGTACAGTTTCTTTTTCGCCAAGAACCATACTTGTCTTCTGATCATTGACATTCAAAATAATCGTCGTAATCTCCGGATGAAGTTTACGAAGTGCTTTTACAAAATTGTTTTTGGATGGCAGAATCGGGGAGCCAAGTACAAGAACCACCATCACCTGTCCACTGTGATAACCGGTGCGTACCAGCACATGGCGAAACAATCCGTATCCGGTGTCCTCATTATAGGTCTTTATCTTAAATGATTTCAGAAGTCCGCGAATATCGCAGATGATCGCATCTGCTCTCTTATCTTCAATCAGACATTCATCAACGGGTACGATAAAATGCGTTCCCTGTTGGTATGTTCCTGAAATCACGGTACCGTCCTTTCGATGACCGAATACAGCATGTACTTTGTTTCTGTAATGGAACGGATCCTCCATTCTGATGATCTTCTCTGTCTTGCAATATGGCTGAAGAAGTTTACTTACATGATTCTGTTTCTTTTTCAGTTGCTTCTCATAAGGCATATCCAGAAGCTGACATCCGCCACATTTTCCATGCACCGGACAGAGTGATTTTTCAGTCTTCTTTGAAGCCACTTTTTTAGGCTCGCATTTTTCGTCTGTTGTCTTCTGTTGCTTTTTCACCGGTTCTTTATAAGTTTTCTTTTTCATATATGTGTTGTTTTTTGTCTTCTTTTCTTCACTCTTAAAATCTCGTTTCTGTCCAAATTTCTTCGTTAATTTCTTCTCAGCCATTTATACTCCCTCTCCATCAAATTCCGGTATAAAACTTTCTTTTGCTGTTTCACCTTCCTGCATAAATCCATTCTTCAGTCCAAGTGAAATCGCATAATCAATCAATCGTTCATACTCTCTGTCCGTTACTTTTCTTGATAACTGCGGATCATCCTTCATCACTGGCATCGGCGTATACTGATTCATCATACTGATATAGATCCTGTCACCATAAGTCTCATAGAGATATTTTAACACATTCTTTGCATCTTTTACATGGCCCGGTAATAACAACTGACGGACGATTACTCCTTTTTTCATCATACCACGACTGTCAAATTCTGCTTCCCCAACCTGTCGGACCATTTCACTCAGGGCTTCTTTTGCAATTTCCGGATAGTTTTCAGCATGTGAATACTTTTTTGCCAGTTCATGATCCATATATTTAAAATCAGGAAGATAAATATCTACCAGTCCATCCAACATTTTTAGACTGTCGGCTTTTTCATATCCACTACTATTATAAACCACAGGAATCTGAAGTCCCTGGTCTTTTGCTGTCACAAGAGCAACAGCTACCTGCGGAAGATAATGTCCTGCTGTGACAAGATTGATATTATTTGCATGCTGTTCCTGAAGTTCCAAAAACAATTCTCCCAGGCGCTCTACCGTAATTTTTTTCCCGCTCTGTCCTCTGGATATCGTACGATTCTGGCAAAAGCTACAGCCTAACGAACATCCCGAAAAGAAAACCGCTCCTGATCCTTCTTTTCCGGAAATACAAGGTTCCTCCCACATATGAAGTGCAGCTCTTGCAACCATGACATCAGAATCAACTCCACAGAAGCCTTTTTGACCTTCGAATCGATTTATTCCGCAGTTTCTGGGACAAAGACAGCACTCCTTCATCCAAAGCTTTATATCTTCTGATTTATCCATAAACATTTACGTCCTTTAAAATCTTTCTATACAAGCGATAATTATCATAACAAAATTCACTGAAAATGTCGACAGTATATCTATCCTTTATCCAGTTTCATTGACAAATAAAAGCAGTTATTTTATAATAATTGTCATACATCTTCCGCAGATTATAGTCCTGAGTATTTTTATGCTTGGGATTTTTTTACAACACGCATCTCTGCGGAATTGCCGTCTTAGCGTGCTAAATCAAAGGAGGTAATCAATTTGAGACAGATCTCAGGAAATAAATTACTGGTTAAAGCCTTAAAAGAAGAAGGTATTACCACTTTATTTGGATATCCAGGTGCGTGCACAATTGATATCAGTGATGAATTATATAAACAAAGTGGAATTGATATTATTCTTCCCAGACATGAACAGGCACTGGTACATGAAGCAGATGCCTATGCAAGAACAACAGGAAAAGTTGGTGTCTGTCTGGTTACCAGTGGTCCAGGTGCTACCAATCTTGTAACCGGACTTGCTACTGCAAATTATGACAGCGTTCCACTTGTATGCTTTACTGGACAGGTTGCAAGACATCTTATTGGTAATGATGCCTTCCAGGAGGTAGATATCGTTGGAATCACTCGAAGCATCACTAAATATGGCGTTACTGTCCGTAATCGTGAAGACCTCGGTCGTATCATCAAAGAAGCGTTCTATATTGCCAGAACCGGACGTCCTGGCCCGGTACTTATTGATCTTCCAAAAGATGTTATGGCTGAACTTGGAAGCGCTGAATATCCTAAAAGTGTAAATATTCGTGGTTATAAGCCAAATACCAGTGTACATATGGGGCAGCTTAAGAGAGCTCTCAAAATGCTGCAAAAAGCCAAAAAGCCTCTTTTTCTTGCCGGCGGAGGAGTTAATATTTCAAAAGCAAATGAAATATTCACTTCAGTGGTTGAAAAGACTCATGTTCCGGTTGTAACTACAGTTATGGGACGCGGTGCCATTTCAACAAAACATCCTCTTTTTATCGGAAACCTTGGGATGCATGGTGCTTATGCTGCAAATATGGCAGTAACAAACTGTGATCTGCTTTTTTCCATCGGTACACGTTTTAATGACCGTATCACCGGTAAGCTTCATGAATTCGCACCTAATGCACAGATCATCCATATCGACATCGATACAGCTTCGATCTCCAGAAATATCCACGTAGATATTCCGATCGTTGCCGATGCCAAAGAAGCTATCACAAAAATGGCTGAATACGTGACTGAATGCAATACTCAAAAATGGATCAGCGAAATCAATGAATGGCAGAAGGAACATCCACTTACCATGAAAAACCGTCCATTAATGGGGCCGCTTGATATCTTTAACGAGATCAACAAACAGTTTGATAAAGCTATTATTGTTACTGATGTCGGACAGCACCAGATGCTTACTTCCCAATTTGTAGACATTACTGAAAATCGTAAACTTATTATGTCAGGTGGACTTGGAACTATGGGCTATGGACTTCCTGGCGCTATCGGTGCTCAGATTGGAAACCCTGACACTCCAGTGATTTCTATTTCTGGTGATGGCGGTTTTCAGATGAACATCCAGGAACTGGCAACTGCCGTACTGGAAGAATTACCAATCATCAATTGTATTTTCAACAATACTTATCTTGGTATGGTACGTCAGTGGCAGAAGCTCTTCTACGGAAAACGTTATTCAATGACAAACTTAAGATCCGGTGCTCTTTCCCGTAGGACTAATGGTGAGGAATATCCTAAATACACACCTGATTTTATCAAGCTTGCTGAAAGCTATGGTGCAAAGGGAATCCGTGTAACCAAACGTGAAGAAATTGCTGCTGCTTTCGAAGAAGCCAGAAAGAGTGACAAAACGCCTACAGTAATCGAATTTATTATCGATCCTGAGGAAATGGTTTACCCTATGATCAAACCAGGCGGAACTCTGGCTGATCTGATTATGGATTGTTAGGAGGAAGTTAGAATGGACAAAGGAATGAAAACTAGATGGATTTCTCTCTACGTTGAAAACCAGGTTGGTGTACTTTCCAAAATATCAGGCCTTTTTTCCGGAAAGTCTTATAATCTGGACAGTCTGACTGTAGGCACGACTGAAGACCCTACTGTCTCCAGAATGACCATTGCAACTGTCAGCGATGATGAAACATTTGAACAGATCAAAAAACAGCTCAATCGCATGGTCGAAGTTATTAAAGTTATTGACTTTACAGATGTATTCGTACGAATGAAAGAAATTCTTTATGTTAAAATTAAGAAATGTACAGCTGCTGACAAAGTAGAACTGTTTCAGATTGCAGAAACCTTCAAAGCACGTGTTATCGACTACGGCAAAGACAGTCTGCTTCTTGAATTTGTTCAGACAGCTACAAAAAATGATGCAGTTGTTAAACTGATCAAAGAAGAATTTAAAAATATAGAAGTAGTACGTGGAGGAAGCGTGGGCATCGAATCCATCAGTATGATGGAACACTGATGCCCCTCCTCAAAATATTAATTCAGTCGATCAGATCATTCTGAAATCTGGAAAGATGTTCATAAGGAAGGATCAGGCGGCCGCGGTACAAACCGCAGCCGTCGTTGATCAGACTGTTATCTACTGCTGCAAACATATTCACATCCAATTTGGACAGATCAAGTCCAAGAAGCTTCATTCCTCTCTCATAAGCCTCATCAAAATAAATGCTTTCTCCCTTTGGAATCGCATCTCTTCTGCCTCTTTCGCTCTCCTGTTTTTTCTCATAACCCAAATGATTCGCAGCTCCAATCTCAGCAATATCATCCATTGTTTTTGTTCGAAGCTGTACTTCCATATATGATCTGGAACAATTGTCATAAAATGTAATATGCAAGGACTGATATTCATCTGAATCTGCTCCATAAATATAGTCCCTGTAATAAGGTTTTACATTTTCATTCAAAAGCGGTGAAGCACTTTTTTTGATACCATGTGCAGATTCAGCTGTAAATCCTCTCTCTTCCAAAAACCCCGGAAGCACATTTGCAATCTGATAAAGATATTTCAATTCTTCACTCCCCCGGTCATCCTCACTTTGCAGATGACATCTTGGCATGGAGATAACAATACGATATGCAATAAAATCCCTAAAGCAGCTGAGGCGATCTTTAAGTTCAGCCAATGAAGGGTATTCTCCATGTTGTGAATAATAATCATAGATGTGTTCTACAACATATCCATTGAATTTTTCTTCTGCACGTATCAGCGACTTGATTCTACCCTTAAATGTAAAAGCAAGAAAGGGATATTCTTTTGACATATATTTATAAAACTCCCTGATTTGCTGCGACTGCGCAGTAAGGAAATCATTATGCTCCAGCAATTCTTGAATATGAAGCAGAAAGTTGCAGTGTATCATATCAATTTCATTATGCGTTTTTTTGGCATCTTCTCTCAGGTCATGTATATAATTATGCAGGATGCGAAGAACAGTATCTCCTGAATAAAGATAATCATTTAATGTAATCACAAAGCATCACTCCTTTCCATCATTTTACCAGAATCCATCTTATTATCAAGCTTTATATGTCTCATCATTATTCTTTTATTGACATAAACCAGATTCTAAAGCTAAAATAGGACAAAACACTTGCAAACGCTGAAAGGAATTTAACATAATGGATGGGCTGCAGTTTGAACACCGCTGTGCAGAATTATTAAGATATCGAGGATTTCACAAAGTCACCGTTACCAAAGGAAGCGGTGACCAGGGTGTAGATATCCTCGCAAAAAAGAATGGTATTAAATATGGAATTCAATGTAAGTACTATTCCTATCCTGTTGGAAATAAAGCCATTCAGGAAGCTTATGCAGGTGCTGTTTTTTATGACTGCGATAAAGCTATGGTAATGACTAACAGTACTTTTACAAGAGCCGCATGGGAACTTGCTGATAAGCTTGGTGTCGAACTTTGGGAACGTTGTTCCCCAAATGGAAGTTCTTCTTTTATCTCAAGGATCATGCGTATCTTTAATGTCTTTTTTATGATCTGTGGAGTCAGTATGTCAATATCCGTCAGTCTTCTTAACTTTCCTGAAGACACGATTCGTAATTACGTTAATCTGCTGATGCTGATCCTTGCTGCTGTTACGGGACTGATCGGTTGGAATCGCTTTCTTCCTTGTATAATTTCGGGAATGTTATATTTTGGATTCTTTATATCCGCACTGATACCAATGGTTTTTGCTTCTGATTCCTGCTGGTACATGCTCTTAATGCTGCTGCCGGCTATCATTACGATTGCCCATGCTTTTTACGCTAAATTCAGAAACCGCAAACCTGATCAATAACAAAGTTCATTCATTAAATCATGAACTGTTGTCATTTCATGAATACGATCTACGTTTTCTCCACAGAATATCAGACCATTTTCTACATTTCCCTGAACAGCTTCGATCAATGCTTTCGTAATACAATATGGAACTGTTCGGGGATCACATTTTTCCAAACAATTGTAACATTTTGTAATAGGTTTTCTGGCAGTCTCCAGTCCTTTGATAAATTCATTTCGCAATGCTCTTCCTGGCATTCCCACCGGACTTTGGATAATCTGGATATTCTTTTTTTCTGCCTGAATATAAGCCTGTTTGTAAGCATCGGAGGCATCGCACTCTTCTGTAGCGACAAATCTGCTTGCAATCTGCACTCCATCTGCCCCAAGTTTCATCACATGTTCAATATCTTTTCTATCAAAAATCCCACCTGCAACAATGACCGGGATTTTTCTCTGAAACTTTTCCTCGTAATCTTTTTTGCATTCAATAATATCTCTGATTTCTTGATCATAATCCAGCTTATCAATGTCCTGCAGCTGCTCTTTGGAAAACCCAAGATGTCCACCTGCTTTAGGACCCTCGACAACTATAAAATCTGCAGTACGGTTATATCGATGCGCCCACATCTTCAAGATAAGCTGTGCTGCTCTTTTCGAAGACACAATCGGAGCGATCTTTGTCACATTCTCTCCAACAAGCTTAGGCAGGTCCATTGGAAGTCCGGCACCGCTTATGATTACATCTGCACCTGCTTTGACTGCCTCCTGCACATGTTCTTTATAATGTTTAAGTGCGACCATAATGTTAACACCTACCAGACCTTTTCCTCCGGCAATTTCTTTTGCACGTTTGATGTGTTTTTTGATTGCTATACGATTACATCCAGCCTGGTCTTTTTCAAAGCCTTCTTCATCATAACCAATCTGTGCTGTTGAGATAATACCAATGCCGCCTTCTGCTGCAACTGCACCTGCAAGGCTGCTTCTGCTCACGCCTACGCCCATTCCTCCTTGAATGATTGGTTTTTCAGCTACTAATTCTCCTATCTTAAGTGGTTTTAAAACTCTGTTATCCTTATTCATACTTAAACCTCCAAATTCCCAATATTTATTTTGATATCCAAACTATTTGATAGTATATACCTTTTTATTATTTATGTCAACGTAATGTTGATTCTTTTTCTTTATTACATAGTTTTCAATACTACATAAGTGTATAAAAAAGGAAAGACCTTTTCAGTCTTTCCCATTTGTACCAAAAACTTTTGGCATATGTACGTTCATTATATAATAATACATAACGATCAATAAAGCAGCTGCAAGTACCCAGGCTGCCGGTCCGGCAAGACAAACTCCCAGATAGCTTCGCATTTTGCCAGCTATCACTGCTACAACTCCACGGCCAATTAACTCTGCCACTCCAGCCATCATAGGCAACATTCCGTATCCAAGGCCCTGTATACCATTTCGATAAATGTTTACTATTGCAAGAGGAATGAAGAAAATTCCAATACATTTCAGATAGATGTCAACCGAACTCATGATCACGGTCACATCTTCTGAAACAAACAGATAGGTCATATATTTGCCAACTGTCATGATAAATGCAGCTGCAACAAAGGAGTAAACTGCACCAATGATCGTACATGCTTTAAAGCCTTCTCGGATTCGTTTTACTGCACCGGCGCCCATATTCTGTGCTCCATATGTTGCCATCGTCGTTCCCATTGCAACATAGGCCTGGGTGACCACCTGTTCAATCTTACCTGCTGCCGTATACGCTGCCACCAGTGTAGATCCCAGAATATTCAATGAAGACTGTACCATCATAGTTCCAATTGCTGTGATTGAATACTGCAGTGCCATCGGAATCCCAATCCGAAGCTGATTGCTGTAAATCGTACCGCCCACCTGAAGGTCATCCCTTTTGATATGAAGTACCGGTACTTTTGCAATGATATACAACAGACAGAGTACACCGGATGTTCCCTGTGCGATCACCGTTGCCACTGCCGCACCTTTGGCTCCCATCTGAAATCCAATGATAAATACCAGATCAAGTACAATATTCAAAAGTGCACTGATGATCAGAAAGTATAAAGGAAGTTTGCTGTTACCAAGCGCTCTCAGAATACTGGACAAAAGATTATAAAGCATCTGTGCAAGAATTCCTCCACTGACGATCATAATATATGCATATGCATCTGCAAAAATGTCAGATGGCGTATTCATAAGGATCAGAAGTGGCTTCATAAATACCATAAACAAAATCGTCAGTATTGTTCCTATCACTAACGAGAGAACACCTGCTCCGACAACCGTCTTACGCATTCCCTCCATATCACCTGCTCCAAACTTCTGAGCCGTAAGAACTGTAAACCCGGCGGTCATTCCAACTACAAATCCATAGATCAGAAACATGATCGTTCCGGTACTTCCAACCGCTGCCAGCGCCTTATTTCCCACAAACTTACCAACGATCACGGCATCTGCCATATTGTAAAACTGCTGAAACACATTTCCAAGAAAAATTGGAAATGTAAAACTCAGTATAATTTTCATAGGATTCCCAACAGTCATATCATTCTGTGCTGACTTCATTTTCATTCACTCTCACTCCGTTTAGCAGATTTGTCTTCTTTATCAGTTTTTTATATACTCGTTCTACAAACCATGGCTCTGTAGACTTTTCAAGTGCCTCTTCTGGTGTAAACCATGCCACACCACTATTTTCATCCTCTTTTATAGAAAGATGTTCCTCAGGATCAGCCTCCAGAAGGTAAGTAATATTCAGATGCAAATGACTGGATACATATTTGCCCTTTTTGATATGGCCATCCACAGTCAGTGATTCCAGAGAAAATATTTCTTCCAACACAGGATACACATGGGCAATGCCGGCTTCTTCACGCACCTCTCGAATGGCAACAGCCAAAAGATCTGTTTCTCCATCCGCATGTCCGCCAAGCCATGACCAGGAATTATATATATTATGATATATCATAAGTACCTTACTTCTGTCTTTATTTACTACCCAGGCGGATGCTGTCATATGTGCCACCATATTTTCCCTAAAAAATACATTTTTATTATTCCCGATCCAGTCAAGAATCAACACTTTATCCGCTTCTTCTTGTTCATTAAAAGGTCTGTATTTTTTTATCCGCTCTGTCAGTTCTTCACAAGTCATTATATCTATCTCCCTGATTCTATATATGCCACCTTGCTACTGTTCTTCCGGCCATACGAAATGTGCATTTCCGGCTTCAAGACCATCGATCAGAATATTCTGTCCGGTACAGAAACGGTTGGTAACTGTCATAAAATATGCCCAGTCTGCCGCTTCCTCAACTGTCATCCAACGCTTCAGGGGGGTCTGTTCCATAATCTCATTCCACAGAACTTTATCCTCCATAACCGGTTTATTCAGTTCTGTCAGAACACCTCCAAAATCAAGACTGTTGCATGTTGCACCATATTTTGCGATACGGAGAGCAATGTTCTTTGTGTAAGAAAGGACCCCTCCTTTGCTTGCTACATATTCCGGAAATTCTGACCCGTTGTGTCCACTGGCCGATCCTATCATAAGTACTGCGCGAATCCCCGGGTGTATTCCGTATTTCTCAGTAATATCGATGGTTCCCTTTAAATTCACATCAATATCATTGTTATTCTGTACGCCTGCATTATTAATCACTATATCAAAAGGCCCTAACTCCGGATAATGCATCTTATCACGGATGTCCATGCAGATATGTCTGTAAGCAGTATGCTGAATAGCTGACTTATTACAATCAATTCCAGTAACATGATGTCCTTCTCTTAGAAATTTATCTGCAATCCCTTTCCCTATTCCGGAACTTGTCCCTGTAATCAGTACTTTCATGCCCTAACCCTCCTGTATTTTCTGTCATCGAAATGCATAAAGCACCATACATCATTCTCTTTTCAACAGTTGAAAATATTTTGCCATATCAGTTTATCAGAATCTCTCGGAAATTAAAAGTCGATTTATCATAATACATGTTTTTCAAAATAAAATTGCACAAAAAAACAGAATCCTCAAAATTTTCTTACTTCAGAGGATCCTGTTTTCTGACTGATCACATAAATGGAATCAGCGTTGCTTTCATCATTCAATTTTTCATTATCTTCTTTTCCGAAGAATTTTAAACCTTTTACGTCACTGGCCACATCTTCTGCTGTTACTTCTTCAAAACCACTTGCCATCTCTTCGTACGCCTGATCCGGATTTTTAGTATGAAAAACGTGGACATAAAGTTGGCAAAGACCTTTATGAAGCAAAAAAGTACCGCAAAAACTCCGTTCGTTGACCGTAAAACGGAAGGCAGTATTTTGTTAAAATGGTCGCCAATTTGGCGACCATTTCTGTGTTTAAGGTTAAATCAGATTCCATATGCACTGAGCATCTCAGCGATATCCGGCATCGGATCCTCTGGCATTGAACAGGTACCTCTCTTCACCTGAGCACCGTCTGTGATGATCATTGAGCTTAAGAACTTCCGTCCGATAGCCTCCAGCTGCTCATCTGAAGTATCTTCCGGTACAAGAATCGTAAGATTGCTGTTCCCCAGATTTGCCCAGTCATCTTCCATCACATCTGGATCAATTCCTTCCAAACAGATTGTTTCGATTGACGGCAGCATTGCAAATGCTCCCAGACTCATATGCTCAACTCCACCACGGATATGAATCTCTTTCAAAGACTCCATTCCTGCAAATGCACTCATATCAATATCTTTTGCATTCACACAGAGCCTTTCCATAGGAGTTACTCCAAAAGTCTGAATTCCAATCCGGTCTACCTGGTTCTTGCACCATACGGTCTCCAGGTTCTTACAGAAGTTAAACAGATAGTTATCCATGTGCAGTACTCCGTTTACAAACACCACTTTTTTCAGACCCTGGCATTCCGAGAACAGACCCTTATTTGTAGTTTCCAGAGGTGCATAACAGATCACTGTTTCCAGATCATGACAGTTTGTAAATGCACTGTCCTCAATTGATTTCAGTGTCTCCGGCAGGATCACGCAGCGCATCGGCACCCAGTCTCCTTCTTTCTGGTTTGTCTCCATATCTGAATGTACATAATCTCTGGTATTTTCAAATGCATTATAAGAAATATTTTCTACCGGCACTCCGCCAATCGTACGCGGAATGATAACATCCACAGCTGTTCCAACATATGCTGTGATTGTTCTGCTCTCTTCATCAAATTCAAAATTGTCTTCTGGCAGAGGTTCATATGGCATCTTCACCAGCATAGATTCCTCGCCAACTCTGCATATTCTGTCATACCAGGGATAATTCAGTGCTGCACTCCATTCAGCCACCTGTTCATCCGTCGCATCTGCACTGAGCCTGATATTACTCAGTTCAATCCCTTCAAAAGCCTCTCCATTAACTGGTATATTTGCAGGTATCACAAACTCACTCAGAGAAGTTCCGGCAAAAGCTCTTGAACCAATCTCAGTTATGCCCTCACCCATATTCAGTGAGGCAAGTGCTGATCCTTCAAAAAGTCTTGCAGGAATACTTCCTACTGCCACAGTTGCTTCGGTAAGATTTGGACAGTCCGCAAAAGCTCCCTCCGGAAGCAATCCAACATCACATAAAATATTAACACTTGTCAGTCCGCTGCAGCCTGCAAAAGCATTTTCTCCAATCTCCGTCACAGAAGCAGGGATTGTGATCTCCTTAAGCTGCGCACAGTCGCGGAAGGCTTCCGCTCTAATACTGGTGACAGAATCAAACAGGTCCACATGCTCCACAATACTGTCTGCAAAAGCTTCTTTTCCAACGTAAACGAATTCATCACTATGAGGCACCGCAAAGTAGGTTATCGTCTGATCACCCTTCAATGCACCATCGGCGATTCCTACTACTCTTTTATCCTCCTCGCCTATTGTATAAATATCATAGCTGCGCACCTTCGCGGCTTCTTCCTCGTATCCAGTTAAGTATAACTTACTCGGGTCATCCGGAAGCTCTTCAACAGAAAAGTATGCATGTTCAACCTCTGTATTCTGATTTCGCCATACCCGGCACTCCAGTCCCTGTGCATCAACGAGCGCCTGTACATCCAGCATCTGCTGCTTGGTACATTTTTCGTTAAGATCTATGTCTCTCAGGTATTCACACTTATCAAAGGCGGTATCCGAAATTTCCGGCAGCTCCAATCCCTCCATATAAACATAAGTAATAGGAGAATTTCTAAAGCAATTATCCCCTATCTTCTCTAAACTTGCCGGAAGAAATACTCTTTGTAATCTCGAAGCCATTGAAAATGCACCTGGGCCGAGTTCCTTTACGCCTTCAGGAATGATCAGGTCTGTTTCTACTGAAAAATAGCTGAACGCTTCTTCTCCGATATATTCCAGACTATCCGGAAGATCCAGCCTGAATCCCCGATAAGATGAAAAACCTTTCTTATCAATAGTTTTCAGAGTAGACGGAAATTCCACATATTTTAATGTATCAGTGATACTAAAAGCATCTTCTCCAACATATTCCAGTCCCTCTGGAAGAGTTACATACCCTAAAAGAGGATCTTCCCATAAAGCTCTTTTACCAATTGCTTTTACCGGCACACCATCAATACTCTCCGGGATCGTCAGTCTGGTATTCATTCCATTATAACCTGTGATGCTTCCCGTTTCTGCATCAAACGTCAGATTCTCTGTATCCAGATAGTCTTCAGCTGAATAAAGCACAGCCGGATTTCCACTTGGCTGAATGTTCAAATCTTTATTATTTTCTTCAAAAACCTTCTTGTACTCTTCTATCTGGTCATCCGGCACATAAATTACTACATCATCTGAAAGCATTGCAAAAGCCTCTGAACCTATCAATGGGCATGCACCCTCAAACACAATTTTCTTCAGAGCATAGCAGCCGCTGACTGCATAGCTGTCTATAATACAGACCGATGCCGGTATGGTGAGTTCTGTCAGCGCATCATTACTGGAAATAGCATTCCACCCGATATTGATCAAATTTGAAGATAAAGTTATCTCCGACAGATTATTATCATAGCTCAGCGCACCAACATCAAGTATCGTCACGCTATCCGGCACTACTACAGAAGTAAGCGTCTCTGAGCCAGCCAGTAATTGAGTTCCCAGTCTTTTAACCGGCACGCCCTCATCCATAGTGTCCGGCACCACTACATCCGTCTCTGTACCTGTGTACTCCTTCAATACAAAACGCTGGGCATCAAATTTCCAGACATCATCTGCTTTTACCGGTACAGCAGCTCCCATCAGCATCAATATTGCGGTTAATCCTAATAATATTTTACCTTTCATCCTGTTACCTCCTTTCACTTCTTGTATGGATTAATAGTTCTCCTAATACCAGAATATATAAAAAAGGAGGGGGTGTCACTATCAAAAAAGCCAGTAAAAACTGGTTTTACTGGCTTTGACTTAATTAAAGATGAATACTTTGAAAAACTACAGGATTTCAATTTAATGTAGAACAAAAAAGGTGGTACATACCGTCCTACACATATTTCCCCACAAGTGCATTTAGCTTGTCTACCCTTGGAAGTCCGTCTAAAGTCCGTCTATATGCAGATCATTTATTTCATTTATCAATTGCATTTTAAACTCTTCAAACTGCCCATTGTCACTAAGTTCATCATACCTTTTCCAGTAATCTAACTTTGGAAGCATTTCTTTCAAATAAGATCGTACCTGTTCTTCTGTAAAGTTTTCATTTACCATATTCTTTACACACACATCAATCAGTTCATCCATATCATTATATGTGTACGTTCCATCTGCATAGCACCATTTACAATATTCCTCATTCAATGTACCATCTTTGTCACGTCCCAAGATAGAATCATCATCAATTGGCATTCCACAGCACTGGCAGATCAGTTTTCTCGGTTCTCCCAAAAGAGTATTAATGGAGACATCAAATTCTTTTGATAAGAGCTTTAATGTATCAGTATTTGGAACGGTATCACCATTTTCCCAACGTGATACCGCCTGCCTTGTTACCATAATTTTATCTGCCAGTTCGTCTTGTGACATTCCTCTTTCAGTACGAAGTTTCAAAATAATATTTTTTGTTTTCATAGTAGTTACCTCCACAACCATATCATATAACCAAATCCATGTTCTGAAAAGCAACTTGCTGTTGCCATGCTATAAACCTGACACACATTTTGCAGTAGATATGTTTCCGCATAAAATAGCCGAGCTTTTTCAGGAGCCTGGCATCAAATCCAAACCTCCGAAAAAAGCCCGGAAATAGGCCGCTTTCTGGCACTTATTTATCTTTCCTTGACAGCAGGCACACAGTCTCCACATGGCACGATACGTCCAGATTGATGTCAGTTTTCGGGAACCGATCCAGACTAATATAGAGTGTTACAAAATATCTCCGTTTGTTTGCGGAAACATATCAACAAATTCTGTAGCAAAAAAGTATTAATACAACTCGCTATCCATATCACAATCTGAACCTCGCCTGTTCACGGAAAAAGTTCAACTTTTTTATTCGTTTCTACTATTATAGTGATTCAAACATAAAAGTCAAATTTAACGAAGAACTGCCATCGCCTCCACCTCGTCTGTTCTTCGTACAGAGAACAGGTCAACAGCTATTTTTCGCCCCGACTGATGGCTCAATTTCCATGCACTCGACCTTGGAAAACTGAAAATTTTAATGGCAATACTGCTACTTCTTCGCGTTCTCTTCCAGTTCCAGCATATACTTATCAAAATCAGACATGAACAGCCTATCCTGTATAACACGATATTTTTCAAATTCGGTTTCAGCTTTTGTCTTGGCAATCTCTGCTGTGATCTTACCTGCATCCTGAAGAACCTCTCTGTCATCAGCCATCAGGAATAAGTCCAGACGCTTTGCCCAGTCCTCCATCGTCATCGGAATGTGACGTTCTGCACGGTCCTTTGCCAAGTCCAGATAAGCAGATACAATACGCTCCAGTGAATGCATTTCCTGCTCACTCAGATAATTCTTCGCAACGCTCACATCACTTTTTACAATCTTGCCTTCCGGTGCTGCTGCCCAAGTGGTCAGTCCCATATGTGGCTTATCTGCATCGGCCCGCTCGTAAATCAACTCTGCTGCTGTATGTCCATTAACTGCATAATGCATCTTATTTTGAACCTTTGCAAAGAACTGCTTTGTTGTTTTGGCTGTTCGGTCATAATCGAGAGCTGTAGCATAGATGTCTGTTATCTTCTGATAAAATCTACGTTCTGAGAGACGGATTTCTCGAATCTGCTCAAGCAAACGGTCGAAATACTCTACTGTAAGCACAGATCCACCATTTTTCAGTCGCTCATCATCCATGACCCAGCCCTTGATGGTGTAGTCTTTTACGATGCCATTTGCCCACTTGCGAAATTGTACAGCTCGCTCATTATTCACCTTGAATCCAACCGCAATAATCATTTGAAGATTATAATGCTTTGTATCACGAGTCACCTGACGGGGACCTTCGGTTTGAACTATCCGGAAATTCCGGATAGTTGAATCTTCCTTAAGCTCCGAGTCGGAATAAATCTTCTTAATATGCTCATTGATCGTACGAACATCCACGCCATCTTCTGTATCCAATCCACAACACGCAATATTACAGAGAAGATCTATATCATAATTTCTGATATCAAACTCAGAAAGATCTACCCCCTTACCATCATACAAATATTCTTGAATTATCTCGGACCTCTTATTTTGATATTCATATCCATTATTTTCTAGAATCCAATGGTCCACGCAAAATGCTTTCTTGACACTCTTTGTCCCCATAATGATTCCGCTGATTTACATGCCAGTTCTGGTAATTCCATAGCAAATGAAAGTGGACATTTTTTCACAACAGCCTTTAGAATTTCTTCAGCAACACTGTCTCTTCTACTAGTTCCAGAGCAATATTCTGCTATCATATTTTCAACAAATTCTTTCAGCCATCCATCGTATTCACAGACTGACCATTCACCGAGGACATCGCATCTTTGGTAACTCCCATAGTTGCCTGCACCTGAGACATGGACGACTCAAAGTTTGCTGCAGTCGTAACGGATGCAGCGCCTAACCCCGTAACCGCAGCGGTGACTGGAAGCATCTTTTCTCCGGCAGAGGAGATGTTATTTCCTACAGTTTTTAGCTTTTCTCCGGTGGCTGCGATCTTCTGCACTGCTGTTGCTGACTGATTGGCTTGTTCTTCCAATCGCTTTAAGTCTTGCTCAGTCTCAATGATCTCCCTTTGCAGTGCATCATACTGCGCCTGAGAGATTTCTCCTTTTGCAAGTGCAGTATTGGCCTGTTCCGCTGCAGTTTTTAATGTAGCCAGCTTGTCCTTCGTTTCGCTGACAGCCTGACCTAGAAGTTTATGTTTCTGAGCCAAAAGTTCTGTATTACCAGGATCCAGCTTTAAAAGTTTATTTACATCCTTTAACTGCTGCTGGGTAGACTTAATTTGTCCATTCACGCCCTTCAGCGCATTCTGTAATTGGTTGTATCTCCACCGATCTCTACGGTAATACCCTGAATACGACCTGCCATTTCTGCCTCACCTCCTTAAAAGCGGATACAAAAAAGGAGCCCCTTAAGCTCCCAACAAAAGAAAAACACCTGCCATTTCTGACAGATGTTTTATATGACTATTTATTTGATTCTCTGATTGGTTAGATTTTACCCTTCAAGACAATTACTGAACGTCCATGTCCTCCCATTGGCTGATATGGGCCAAAACATACACATACTTTTTTCCCCGGTTTAACATAAAAATCAATGTCCGAATATTTCATTTTCATAATATATTTATAGCCTATTCTATAAACTTTTTTTGCATACGTATCAGCTATCTTTTTCTTGACAGATGATCTCTTACCATAAACCACATCTTGAACTGTCATCTTCTTACCATCTCTTAATCGATAGGTTAGACCGTAGTCCTTTGTTTCTCCAATCCCTCCAGCATACCAGCTACTAGTAAATTTAAAACTAACGTATCCTTTTTGATTATATGTCACTTTACATTTATTTAGATAAAAAATGTAAGTATGTGATGATTTTTTTAAAACGTCAAAATAATCAAACAAGTTTCTTTTATATTCGAATGTCTTCTTGTAATCAGCCATTATTGATTTGTTAATCTTCTTTATAGCTGCGCTCTTTCCCTTCAATTGTGGAAGCTGATAGAGATATTCTGCCTTATGGTCTTTATATCGTTTTACTTGTCTTTTATTAACAATTTTGTATGAAGCCTTTGATGCTGCAGCTACTTCAGAATAATTCTCATAACATGTCAAAGTAAAAAGAAGTCCTACCATACAACAAATCAATAATACTTTTTTTAGAATATTTCTTTTCTTTTTCATACTTTTAACCTCGCTTTTTAAGTTGAGTGCCCTTGATGGGGCTGTGGGAATCGAACCTACTCCCTTCATTTAAAATAAATGATGCGCCTCTCCCATGCGCTAGCACCCCGTACATTTCACCTCGCAGAAAATAAACTCGTCTATTATTTCGACTGATAGTTATCTTTTACCCCTGCCATTGTATCCAGCGGCTTCAATATTTCAGCTTTTGTTATTCATCTCCGATTTATTAATCTAAAACTCATCAGCCCCTATCAATACACCATACTCATACATTTTCATAGATACATTTTTCGTGATGTCATCCATCAGGTTGATTAAAAATTCCAGGTCCTTATCTTCTTCTACTCCTAGTTTATCACAAATTCTTTTCTTTTGCTCATAAATTTCTTCATACAAATTTTCACAAGGATGCCCTTCCAAAAATTCATCCTGTACTTCAACTCCAGCAACGGTATGATCTTCTGCCTCACTGATATAACCGCAAACCAATTCATGTACTTTTTCTTTGTTCCCCATTTCCGTTTCCTCCGATTTATTATTTATCTGAAGTATAACGAAACCGTCTCATCATTTCAATGATTAGTGTCCGTTTTCTCGGACTTTTTTCGTTATTTTTCGACACGCAGAGTTACGGAATCCCTGATAAAATATAACGTTAATGGTAATCAATTATTAAATGTCAGTTACGCTTACACCACCTATCACCAGATACTTCAAAAAAATATGCAAAAGTCCAACTAGCTTTTATATTTGAATTTTTGCATCACCTAATCAGCTTCTATTTTAATCTCTGATATTCGCTTTCCAACTTACTATACTTCCAATAGTTTTCCTATTCAAACCCCTGCAAATTGAAAGCACTATCGTTTGCAAAGGTATGCACTTTTAAACGATAGCGAGTCGATCAGTTTTCTCAAACCACAAAAATAGAGGCTTCTCTATAGCCGCTCGTATCTTTCAACGATAAGCTCTTGAAAAGCCCCTATTTACTAGCTTTGATTTATTCAGGAGTGTGCACTTTTGAAAGTAAAACTACCGTCTCCACATGTGTTGTCACTAACATAGGAACACACATCCTTTACCTCGTCTACGATATGGGAACACATTTCTTTCGCTTTTTCTACTGCTTTTGATTTCTTCCCAAATCGTTCTTTTGCGTTTCCAATTTCATTTTTGAATCCTGTTTTATATACGAAAATGATTTTATAGGGATCTTTCTCTCCATTTTCATCGTAACCACCGACAATAACTTTTTCGATGATACTTTCAAATATTCCTCTGTCAAATTCTTCTAAAATCTGATTTTTTGACAATGCTTTTCTAAAATCTGCCAGCCTTCTTTGCAAGCTGCCTTCATTGTCATATTGTTGTTCCAACATACTTAACTGTGTTTTTGCTTCAGACAATTTCTTTTCATACCCCACATCTGTTTCCTCATAAATGTCTTTAGCCACAACACCTTCTAAATAGTTTTCCAGCAACTTTTTTCTCTTATATTGAATATTATAAACACTTCTATTGAGTTTTTCAATTTTATCTTCTATCGAGTCCTCTGATAAAGTTTTCTCGACTCTCTTAATAAATTCTTCCAACACATCTTTATGATCTGTACATAACATACGGTAAGATTCAATAAAAGCATCTTCTATAACCTGCTCTGGAATTCCTTTACTATCTGGACAAAACCTTTTACCATGTTTTGTTGATTCTACACATTGCCAAATAGTTTTTGTATATTTCGAACTGCTATGCCACCTTCTCCTTGATAAATTCGCACCGCAAAATCCACATTCAAGCATACAACTAAAAGCATATTGTCTACTGAATTTTTCTCGTTTTCCAGGTGCTACTCCCTTTTTGCGTCCTCTATTACGGCGTTCCCGTATCTCCTGAGCTCTTGCAAATTTTTCTTCTGATATAATCGGTTCATGATGATTTTTGATATAAAACCGATCTTCTTCTCCAAGATTTTCCAGCCTTCTTTTTGATATCGGATCTACGGTAAAGGTTTTTCCTAATAAAATATCACCTTTGTATTTTTCATTATTAATAATTCCCATTACACTGGAAGAAGTCCACGGATTCCCTTTAATAGTTGGAATCCCCTGTTCATTCAGTTCCCTTGCAATCATCGTACTTCCAGCACCTGCAACATATCTGTCAAATATGTATCTGACCGTTTCCGCACCTTCTTCGTTAATAGACAGCGACTTTGTTACTACATCGTAATCATATCCAAGGCATCCCTGAAAACCAACAAGTTCTCCACGTTTCATCTTCATTTTCAAACCTTTTTTTACATATGCAGATGTATTTTCCACTTCCTGCTGTGCAACAGAACTTAAAATAGTCAGTAAAAATTCTCCATCTTTTAAGGTATTAATTTTTTCGACTTCAAAATATACCGCTATATTTCTCTCTCTTAACATTCTTACATATTTTAATGTATCTAATGTATTTCGTGCAAATCTAGGAATACTTTTGGCAATCACTAAATCAATATTACCAGAAAGGCATTCCTGAATCAGTAATTGGAATTCTTCTCTTTTATCTGTTTTCGTGCCTGTAATTGCTTTATCAGCAAAAACTCCTGCAAAAACCCATTGCTTATTACTCTTTATCAAGTCCGTGTAATATCTGACCATTGAATTATAACTTTTAATCTGATCTTCATCATCAGTACTAACACGACAATATGCGGCAACTCTTAATCTATCAATCTTTCTTCCCGTAGAAGTATCCTCACCAGCACCCTTCGCCTTAATGATTTCAACTTCCATTTCACCGCCCCTTTCTTTTTGTGTTCCTACCATAGTGTTGATATAATCATACAACGCAACACTCCGATAGTCAAGCGGTAATATTAGAAATAACACCATAATCTTTTTTTAACTTTTTCTCTACCAGCTGATACTCTGCTTCACTTATAAGTTTTAACGAGCGTAATTGTTTCAACATTGACAGCTGCATACTGTATCTCAACAATTTTGCACTATTCATTTTCCCTCTCTATTCTTTCTCATCTACTTTTATTCAAAAATCCTGCAGTAGCTGTCGGGTAACAGCCTCATTGGTATTTCACCATCTTCTCAGACCGGGCAGCTTTCCCGGAAGTATCATTAACAAAAACAGTATCTTCGCTACAAAAATCCCACTTTCTGATCACAGTCAAATATTTATCGCTCATGCCTTTGCTTCCATATCATTTTGATACCATTTCCACTTTGCGTCACGATGTCGCAAAGCAATAATGCAGACAGTCCTGGCGTATCTACTGTATAGCTCCTCTGTTTCATTCGTCCTGCAGGATAAATATGAAATTTTCAAGGTACAATGATTGCTCTTTTTATATCAATTTACGAAAGGGAGTCGTTCAGATAAAAATTATGCAATCTTAAATTTCAGTATTTTAGTAATCAATTTTGTTTCAAGTCTGCGTCTCAATGTTTCATCCACACAATAATGTAAATTTCCGTATTCATCATATAATTTTCTGGTTGATAACACTGCAATATAACCTTCATAATGTTTCAAAATCCTGTTAATTGCTTCCACATCTCCGGACGCTGCCGACACAATAATATGATACGGTAGTAACTTTGTATTATTTCTTTTTTCCAGTCCTGATCTCCTCCATAATCTTTTTTAAAGCTATAAGGGAACTTGTACGATGATGATGAATGGTACTTCTTACAAGATTCATATATTTTGCAATTTCTGTATCTGTCATACCCAGAAAAAAAGATAATAAAATTACATTTCGCTTCTTTTCCGGCAAAGACTTTAATGCTTCACCAATCAACTCATCTTTTACTTCTATGTCATAATCAAAGACATGAAACATTTCTGATTCAACTATGTAATCATCCATGATTTCCAGTTGTCGTAGTTCCTTCTGCGTTAATTCCGAAAAAGAAATTTCATATTTTAAACGATAATTTCTTTCTCTCTCATAATCTATCATTTCATTCTTCAACAGGGTTTTGCAGAAACTGTCAAACTGTTTCCTTATTCTTGGCTGCTGTTCGGAAGAAGATTTCTTCATAAGAGATCACCTCCTTCCGTAACCACCTGAAGCAGAGTGAAATATCTCCCTTTCACTCCATAGCACAAATGGATATATATCCAGCGTCGAACACCCGACACTGTTTTTAAAAAATATTTTTTTATATAAAAAACGCCCTTACAGGCCGATACCCATAGGACGTTGTTTATATCTGATATTAAATTTTCCCCACATGTTTCGAGTGGGTATAATGCACTCTCAACTGCATAACTATTTACATTGCTTAAAATGCAACTTATTTATCTGCCTTTCCACGCATTACGCAGGATTGGCTTTGATTAGCACCAAAAAATCCTTTCAACAGTTCAGAATACATAGCTCTCCCAAACATGTTCAAAGGATAAAAACACGAAAAAAAGCCTTTGAACATTGCGTTTTTTTTATATGCAATATCCAAAGTTTCTTACTTTTTCTAAAAGTGCATGATACCCCTCTAATATAGTGATTTATTAGTGCATTTTCTTTCTCTAAAGTGAAATATACACTATACATGGAGGTGTATGATATGGCTAAATCTAAGAAAATTGATAAAGACATGGGTTTTCGCCTGAAGAAAGCCAGATTAGACCAAAAGCTGACTTATGATGAGCTATCCGAAAAATCCGGTGTTTCATCAAGATATATTAAAGAGATTGAAAATCATGGCAATGTTCCAAGTCTTGAAAAACTCGGACAGCTCATTCGTGCTTTACACATCTCTGCCGATCCATTTTTTTATCCAGCGGCTCTGAACGATAATCTGGATTACCAAAGGCTGTTGATCTATCTTTCAGAATGTACTCCCGATCAGATAACCACCATCCTTGCACTTGTGGAAGCCTATCTTCGTACATATAAAACCCATGAAACAGAATAGCAGAAAGATTTCTATTTTTTCTGGATTATTTCTGAATAATTCTGGATAAAACAGGGTGGTCAGCTTGTCTGTAAGCCTTCCACCCCGTTTGAACTATTTTTCAGTATGCATAAGCAGTTCTTTTACTTTATTTCTTTTTTTCAAAATTCCCAATCCTTCAAATATCTGTATCGTATCTATCATTCCCTGATAATACGCTCTTTGTTCTTCTTGAAAATGGGCATGATCCACAATATCCATATATTTTTCCAAAAGCTCCCTCTGTTCTCCTGAAATCTCTGCCAGCAACTTCTCATATTCCTGATTTGCCTTTTTTAATTCTTTAGCTGCATTTTTCGCTTCTTTCGTACAAACGGAATACTCACGCTCTCCTGCTTCGCTACGAAGCTCCTCCAATACCTCTGCCACCGTTTCAAATACTTCGTTCATTTTTGTATCCACCTTTCCATATAAGTATTGCATTTTGCAGGCAGTATTATCAGTCCTTGCATTATTTTCAACAACTTTATTCTCTTATACTTCATCTTTAGAAGTATATTATCAATAATATTCCGTAAAATCAATCATGTAACACTTCATCTTTAGAAAGTTGGTGTTTGAATGAAGATTTACTGGAATAAGGAAAGTAATTCCAAGAACCTTATCGGACAACGTGTAAAAGCCCTACGAATCGAAAAACATATGTCGCAAAAAGCATTAGCTGAACAACTGCAACTTGCCGGATATGAATTCAGTGATCTTACTGTACTTCGTATCGAACAAGGAACACGTTTTGTCCCGGATTATGAAGTAGTTGCCCTTGCAGAATTTTTTCATGTATCTTGTGAATACCTCTTGGGTGTCAAAAACGAAAAATAAGCAGTGATCTGTATTATTTTCACAGACCACTGCTTAAATTTTTGTTAAAACGATACCCAACTCCCCATACTGTTTGTATGTAAATCGGTTTACTTGGGTTATCTTCTATTTTCTCACGTAGATTACGGATATGGCTCATGACAATGTTGTAATCGCCGAAATATGGTTCTTTCCAAACTCTATCATATATCTGTTCTTTGCTGAACACTTTGCCCATATTCCGTGCCAACAAAAGCAATATTTCAAACTCTGTATAAGTCAATTCAATTTCGTTATTCTCACGAACCGCAATTCGTTTCTGTTCATCAATGTAGAGTCCTTCAAAATGAAGCTGCCCATTTCGAACATCTCCCTGATGCAAAATCTCTGTTTCTCTATTCATACAGGATAAAATGCGATTAATAATATATTCCTCATCATCTCTAAATGATAAAATCAGCACCTTCCCAAAAGAGCCACCTCCCTTCATGCGTGGAATTGTTGGCAAATTACTAAAAAAATAATCGTCTCAAAGGTTCTTGTTTTTTCATGCAGCATCTCCGTTTTACCTTTTCTCTGATAACTAATTGTTTTATACCAGCTATAATCAGCAATATTGCACTAGTATTAGAAAAAGTAAACAATACCTCTTAGAGAGAATATCTGAGCATTCGCTTCATAGCCATGTGAAAATGCTTCTGCCAAACGACGGCAGTTTTTTACCGTCGTCTGGCAGTTTGGTTTTCTTTATTACTGACGAGCTGCGTCCGCTTCTTCTTGGGTGAGCTGTCCAGTTTTAACTGCATCAGAAATTGCCTCATTCAATTCTTCAACTGTTGAGTAATTTCCAATGTGTACCTTTTGACCATTATCTGTTATAACGTCAACGCTATAATCGGAAACCACATCGTCGGTAGGTGGAATCATTGAGTAGGTATCACCATCGCCGCTGTCTTTGGAATACAATACTCCATTTTTAATGCTTTCCAGCGTTTCTTCATAACTGGACATCATTGCGTCAACGCTTTCTTTCGTAAATTCATGGAATACGCCTTGTCCATCATACCAACCATCGCCGGTTCCAATCAATGATTCCATTTCTTTTTTTTGTTCGTTCATCCATGCCTCATACTCATCGGCTGTCCACCACTGCACATCCGGTGCTGTATTGTTCTTTTCGTAATCTGCCTCGGCAATCCAGTTTTTACCGTCAGTGCTGATTCGACCACCGTCTGTGTCCTGATAGAGAATATCTACACCGGATGTGTTTTCTGTTTCGGATGTCGAAACCTTTGGCGTGTCCGAAGCCAATGCACTTGCATAAGTAAATCCTGCAACGCTTAAACAGATTGCTCCGCACAAGCAGCCTACTGTCCAAATTTTTTTGTTCTTCATAAATAAGACCTCGCTTTATAAAAATTATAGCTGCCCTTTAAGGACAGCTATAATATAACAATGCAACTTGGATATAGTTTGCATGGATTATGGATTTTAGATGGAGTTGTCTATCGGCTGCTTGCAGGACAATTCAAACCAAAACAGCACACCCTTGCTTGTATTTGAGATGCCATACTTTGCATGGTGCATTTCCATAATTTTACGAACAATATAAAGCCCTAATCCAGTTCCACCTGTATTACGGTTACGGGATGCGTCCGCCCGGTAAAAAGCCTCAAATAAATGTGGAATCGCATCACCGGACACATGAACACCTGTATTTTCAATTTCACCACGAATTGTACCGTGTATTTCAGCTAAAGTTACACGGATCAATTCGTTACTTGGAGAATAACGAATTGCATTTACCAATATGTTTTGAATTGCCCGTTCCATCTGCACTTGTTCTACTTCACAGTAGAGTCGATCAGGAATATTCACCTCAATGTGCTGTTTCTTTTCTTCCAATAAATCTGAAACTGCAGCAATCTGTACCCGAAATACTTCCGCAAAGTCAACGATTTTATATTTGGATTTCTGAGTTCCCTCTGCTTTAGAAACATACAGCAGTTCTTTTACCAGCTTTTCCATCCTGTCTACAACCGCAAGGGAACGCTCCATGTACTCTGTGTGGTTCTCATAGCCTCTGACTCCGTTCAGCATTCCCGTCAAATGACCTTCCAAAATAGTCAACGGTGTTTTCAATTCATGAGATGCTGCCGAGAAAAAGTCTACCCGTTGTTGCTCTAATGCTTGTTCCTTTTCAATGTCTGTTATGAGCTGCTGATTTGCAATTTGAAGGTCGTTCAATGCAGTAGAAAGCGAAGTAGACAGCGAATTTAGATTTTGTGCTAAACACCCCAATTCATCTTCTCTTGCTATATCACATTGACCAGAAAAATCCAGTTCCGCCATTTGCTTTGAAATCTTACTCAATCGCACAATAGGTCGAGTAATGTACGCTGTATAGAGCCAAGCACACAGGAGAGCAAGTACAAAAACCATTAGGATGACATACGGAAGTATAGACAGTAATACTTTTGTTGCCTGCTGTACAACGAGCAAATCTGTTTGAACTGCCAACGTATAAGTAGTACCGTTTTTTAGAGTAACCGGGTAAAAGTTCGTCGTGGTTGTCCCAGACGGTTGCATATCTATGAATGACTCACCTTGATCAAATGTAACTATTTGATCTGCAGAAACGGTAGAAGTTTCTGGCGACGCTTCATTTGGATAGATAATATAGCCGTTGCTGTCCTCAATCCAAAAAGTAGCATTTGTTTCCGCTGAAAAATCTGTCAATTCATCTTCACAATCGTCTATATTATCAAAATCCGTCATTTGCTCGGCAAGGTGCATGGCTGCTTTCTCCGTAGCCGAGTTTATAAAATTTGAATATGTCGTAGGCAGTAGCTTTGAGATAAAGAAATATGTTCCACAGCAAGCTACCCCCAACAAGAGAAAAGTAATTATAAAAATCTTGACAGATAACCGCTTTTTAATGCACTTTATCAATTCTATATCCCACCCCTCTAATTGTTTTTATATAATCGGCATTTAGCTTTTTACGAATGTTCTTTATATGGCTGTCAACAATTCGATCTTCGACTTCCAAATCATCCGGCCACAATCGTTCAAGTAACATCTGCCGAGTAAAAACTCTCCCTTGATTTTCAACCATAAGCCTAAGAAGCGAAAACTCCTTACTGGTCAATACGACTTCGTTTTCACTTTGATACACATGAAATCCGTCAATATCTATACTCAACTCTTTATAGATAAGTAAGGATTGCTTTTGATTCTCAGTAGTTCTACGCCGAAGTATAGCCTCAATCTTACATAACAATATTTTGGGAGAAAAGGGCTTGGGAATGTAATCATCAATCTGTTGTTCAAAGCCCCTCAACTGATTTTCTTCATCTGAGAGTGCAGTAAGCATAATGATTGGTACTTGTGACCTTTTGCGAATGACCTCACATACACCATAACCATTAATTTTCGGAAGCATAATGTCTAACAATATAAGATTGATTGTATCGTCAAACATCGCTATCCCAGCCACGCCGTCAGAAGCAACAACAACTTCATACCCTGCATCAATAAGATGGTTTTTCAGTATATCTTGAATATCAGCATCATCTTCAACAATTAAAATTTTCTGCATTATTCCACCTCCAAGCCCATAGTGTATCATATTTTTTTGAATTTCCGATGAAGTACACTATTCTTTCTTACTCCCGAAAGACTTCCTACGTCCATCAATAGGCTTTTCCGCATCTCTTGGTATCAGCCACATGTATCCAAGTTTAGAAGCACCCGGAATTCGATTCTCTTTGCAAAGTATCTGCACTCGTCTTTCTGAAATGCCCCATTTTTTTGCTGCCTGTGGTGCGGACATATATTCCATAGCTCCGTCTATCCTTTCTCATATAGTTTCTGCATGATTATACTCGGATAACCGAACAATAGCAAGACATGAATTGTGAGTTAGGGCAACTATGTAAATGTATCACAATTTTATAGCACTGATTGTCAAGGTAGTTATCAGGAAACTTACCACATTGGTTCCAAAGAATAGCAGTCTAATCGAAATGACTCTACTTGGAAAAAACAGCTTAGAAGAGAGAGACATCAATTTTTGTATCAAGTCAGCTTCCACATACGAGGATTGCTGCACAAATCTATAATGAAGTTGCTTCTCTCTCCTAACCGAAACATCAAATTACTGTAAAAAACGAAGCCGGAAAATCTGCCAAACAGAGCGTTATGAAACTGGAACACCGCGGGAAATATCTCTCAGAAATCATCAACTATGCCGAGTAGTATAAAAATAACTGATCCTACCATATTGCCACAAAAAGTCAAAGAAACCAGAC
>OGQY01000519.1_pt1 | contig 31017 bp, 33 predicted proteins | sample 1553361 | NCBI WGS metagenome assembly OGQY01 (sample SAMEA2579963, study PRJEB22360) | human gut metagenome | reverse complement strand
GTCCCCGCGCCAAGGAAGTCTTGAAACGTAGTTTCAAGCGGCTTTCTTTGGCAGCTTTCTTTCAACGATGAAAGAAAGCTGCTCGCGCCAGGGGGCGGCGAAACCCTCCCCCCGCCGCGAAGTATTGACGCAAAATCCCCCGCCGTTACTGCCACGCCGCCGGTACCGGCGGCATAATACGCCGCACATCTTTCTCCATGGTATCCCCCGCCGTGGGCACAAAGCCCAGCCGCGCGAAGAACAGCCGCAGCCCCTTGTCCGGGCAGTCCACCCGCAGGATATCCCTCCCCCGCCGCAGGCAGGCGTCAACAGCCTGCCCCATGGGTGGGATACCCAGGCCCTTCCCTCGCCATTGCGGAGTCAGGCCGTACCAGCTCAGCCGCAGGGCGTCCCCCTCGTCGGACAGGCTGAAGGCTCCGATCAGCGCCTCGCCGTACCACACGCCGGTAGCCTCGCCCCCGGCGGGCATACCCAGCGCCGCCCGCTTCTCCTCCGGCAGCGGGCCGTAGCCCTCGCCGGACTCCACCATGTTCTTCTCCTTCCACCAGCTCTGCCTGGCAAAGGTGGACAGTCCCCGTTCCGTCAGATGGCTGTTGTCGTCCCGGTATACCACCCGGAACGTCCCGTTCTCCCATTCCAGCAGCGACACGGCGGTGTTGTCCCCGTGGGGCGTCTGCCCCACCTCCGCCAGCGTCTGCCCCTGCAAAACGCCCAGCACGGTCCGCAGCGCCATCCCATGGGAAAATACCGCTGCGGTGCCGCCCTCATGGGCCCGGGCCACGCGCTCCAGCGCCGGGATAAACCGGTCCACCACCTGCTGTGCCGTCTCGGCCCCCGGCACACGCCACAGGTCGGCCCGCCGGTTGAAGTTGTACATCTCCTCCGGGTATTTCACGTTCAGCTCATGCCAGGTGTGGTCCTCCCACTCCCCCATACAGATCTCCCGGAACGCCGGCTCCAGATGCAGCGGCAGGGCCTTGGGCAGCCAGATGGCCCGTGCGGTGATCTGCGTCCGGTACAGGTCGCTGCTGTACACCGCGTCGATATCCACCTTCCGGAACCTCTCCCGCAGAGCGTCGATCTGCTGATACCCCCGGTAGTTGGTGATCAGCCCGTTGCAGTGGCCGTGTGCAACGCGGTACAGGTTTCCCTCCGCCTCCGCGTGGCGGATCAGATACAGCCGCGTCATACCACCGTCACCCACTGCTTCCACGCGCGGACCGCCTCCTCGACCGCCGCCGCCGGCTCCGCCGCGTACTGCAAAGCACTGTCTGCCGCCAGCGCCCCGTGACCCATATCGTCAAAGGCCGGCAGTGCATTCTCCCCGTCGCAGTCCTCCAGCAGCAAAAACGCCCCCGGGCATACTCTCCGCACGTCCCTCACATCCAGACTGTACCCCGTGGACACAGCCAGCGCTGCACCCCGGCGTGCCATCTGCTCCGCCACGGACAGCCACAGCGCCCGGTCGCCGGCCACCAGACTCTGCACCTGTCCGCCAGTCCGTACCGCCGCGATGGGCAGCATCTCCCCAGCCTCCAGGCACCCGCTTCCGCCGTAGGGGCACACCGTCACGGCGTCCGCCCCGTACCCGGCCCAGCACTCCGGCTCCGCGGTGTTCATATCCAGTATCACATACAGTTCCTTGGCATGGGCCGCGCTGACAAGGTTCGCCAGCACGTCCGCCCCCATCATCCCGTGACGCAGATACGCTCCGCCCCGCAGCACCACCGCGGGCAGCTTTCCCGCCGCCGCGTCCAGCAGCGTCGTGCCGTGATACCGCAGCGCCTCCGCCTGGGCCATGGGCGTGTCGCCGAACATATCGATAAAGTTCTTCACAAACTTCCCATTCAGCTTCTCCGCCTCCGGCGCCAGCGTCAGCGCCAACGGTGTTTTTTTCTCACGGATACGCCGCTGCAATTCCAAATCAAACATCATGTTCTCCTTTTTTACCTTTGCGCTCCCATATACACGCACTAAGAGCACGCAAAATGACAAATGGCATATAAATAGTGTATAGATAACCTATAAACAACATCTACGCAAGTGTCTGACATCGTCTCATGGTATTATACCAATTCCGCCCCCGCTTGGCAAGAAACACCGCCGTCTTTTTCGCATTTTTTCACCTCTGCCGGGCATACTGTACACAGGCCGATAAAGGATAAAAATGCAACGAAAAAGAGGTGAACACGATGAAAACGTGTACTTTCCTCAAGGGAATGGTCGCCGGCATGGCTGTCGGCGTCCTGCTGGACAACGCCCTTCGTCCCTCGCCCAAGTTCCGCAAGACCCAGGCGGGCAAAACCCTCCACCGCCTGACCTGCGCCCTTGACGACGCCGTGGACGAGGTCTGCTCCAAGCTGCAATAATCGCGGTATCGCATCCGGGCGGTGTATGGTTATGTAAACCATACACCGCCCTATAATCAGCAGATTTTCATTGTTCAAAATTACACATTATGTTAACTTAGATATTTGCTGTCATTTCCACAACTCCCCCCGAAAATTCCATCTTGACAAACCTGGTATTTTTGGTATAATAGTCCATGCTGTTTGTCAGCGAATCGAATATGCAGTGGTATCGAAGAGGTCATAACGAGCACGACTGGAAATCGTGTTGTCGTCAAAAGCGGCACGAGGGTTCGAATCCCTCCCACTGCGCCAGTGAAAAGCCCTGTAACCATGCCGGTTACAGGGCTTTTCTTCTGCGCCAGAACGGGGATTTGACCATAATTTTGACCACAAACACGCCGGTGCTTACTGACCGCGCGGGCTGTCACTCCTCCACCAGCGGCGGCTCAAAGCTCTCAATAGCACTACGAAGCTTGGCGTGACGGATGACAAAATGTATGGCGGGTGATTTTTCCTTGGACACCATGGCCCACCGCCCCTCGTGCATGACGATCTGCAAATTGCGGAAGGTGCTGTCGGCGGTCAGTTCCAGGCGGCAGCGTGGGTGCACTGCCGCGAACTGTTCTGTCTGATCGATGTGTTCCAGATACTCCTGATAGGTATACGGTATATCACGTTCATAGAACGATCCTGACAGGGGCAGGGACATCGGGTATCGTTCAAAGGCTTCCTCTGTCAGTCGGGGCAGAGCCAACACCATTTCATTGTCCCGCAGGATGGTTTCGGCCTGCTCCCGGTGGCTTTTGGCGTGGGCCAGGATGCGCTCCTGATCCGGCGCAGGCACATCGTGTCTTTGCAGCACCGCCGTCAAAAACGCGGGGTCCGCGGTATACAGCGGCGGCGCCGATAGGACACACCGCCGTCGGCCGGGGGTGCGGCTGTCTGCCAACAGAAACGCGTTCAGCCGGGAAGCGACGTCGGCACGGTATATCTCCATCAGCGGCTTGGCGTTCTCCAGCAGAGCGTCGGCCCGACGGCGGTAATAGGCCACCTCTGCGCGGTTGTTGGTCAGGTAATACCGCCCCTCGCTATGGTGGCCGGACACAGCCTCGCCGGTCAGCGCGGCTGTGCCGGATACCCGCAGGAAATGCAGGAACACACCGCCCTGGGGCGCTTTGAAGTAATACGGCTCGATCTGGCCGGTCATATACATGGGGATGAAGCTCTCCAATCCCAGCATCATCTCCGGCAGATTGCGGTCAATGTTGTGGATGATCTGCAGCCGCAGACCTTTTTTCAGCAGCAGCGCCATGCCGAACATCCACTTCTTGGGGAACTCCGGGTCCTGGGCCATCTCCGTCATGGGCATATCGCTGTACATAAACACCGGCTCCGTGGAGCGCGACAGCACCGCCGCCTTCATAAAGTCCAGCTCGCTGTCCATCATCTGCCGCAAACCGGAGTAACTGCGGCTGGTGGGCAGCTGGAAGGGCGCCACAGGGACCTTCAGCTCGTCAAAATGGACGGAGCGTATGTACGCATTTAGATCGAACTCATCCAGCTTGGTCAGGAAGCGGGAGACGCTGTCCTCCCGGGGCGCATGGCTGCCCAGCAGCCAATCCTGCACCCGCCGGCAGTAGGCGGCGCGGTCGCCGAGATCTTCAGCGGCACAGCCCAGCAGCGCGGAGGCCACCTCCCGCTGGGCGGGGCCGTCCATCTCCCGGGAAACATAGGACGCCACGGCGGCGGCGAACTGCTCCGGCTCCGCCGGCTGACGCTCGCCCCGGCGGAAGCGGAAGATGGCGGACGGGTCGTAGTTGGCGCAGCGGCACAGCTTCGCCACGCTGAGCCCCATGACCTCGATCAGCGCATTGAAGTTCTCCCGCAGCATTTTCTTGTCCGTGCCGGCATATTCATCGCATTGCAGGAACGCGCTATACAGTGTGTCCGCGTCCATATCCGGCAGCGCCTTTGCTTTGGCCATATCGGCCAAAGCATCACTCAGCGCCGTGCTCACGGCGCTGCCGCGGCCCGGCGTGCGCTCGCCGGTGCGGTAGCGGCTCAGGGACGGTGCGGATAGCCCGGCGGCCTCCGCCAGCTCCTTGCCCCGGCAGTCCAGCCGGGTAATGTATTCGTTCAGCTGCTCACAAAAGCGCATGGCGCACCTCCTGCGGTGAAAGCTGTGTATAGTATACGCCCATATGGCAGAAAAGTGAAGCAAGAAAATTTCCAAAACCAGCAATCGCCGCAGCCGGTAATCGCGTTTCCCTGCCTCGGCCGCCGTGGTACAATAGAAAACGTAAAAAGCTTGTAAATACGTGAAAAATTGAAACAGGAGGATGGAACAAAATGGCAAAGAAAAGGTTTTTTCCGGCGCTGCTTCTTACGCTGGTCCTGGCGCTGTCGCCGCTGTCAGCATTTGCGGAATCTGGAGCGTATGCCGTTAAATTTTACCCCGGCGATTATGGAACCATGACTAAAAACGACCAGATTCCGTTTGTGTATTATGGCATTGACGATGATGTTAACAAGCCCTACTACTACAAGCTGAATGTATCCGAGACAGAGACTCTCAGCTTTGCCGGCAGCATCATCGATACTTTACTTCCAAATTCGGGATACGAGTTTGCCTACTGGACAGCCGATGCTGCCGTATACCAGGCCGGCAGTGGTACTGCCATTCCGGCCGGCACCGCTCTTTCTTCTGATCAAATACAGAACAGCGTTAATGTGCGGAGAGATAATGTGATATTCACGGCTCACTTTAAGCAGAACTCTGAAAATCCTGACGATTCAGAAATCACCACCGTTGAAATCATCGGCGCAACCCTTTCCTACAAAACAGGAGATACGCCAAAGGCTACGGCCGCCGTAGCCGCCGCCGATCAGGGCAAATACCGAATTTACGACGAATGGTGGCAAGAATTAAATGAAAACGATGAGCCCGTTGCTATATGGCATTCCGACGACGAGATATACAGCACCTTGCCGACCATTACAGCGTTTGAAAGCGGGAAAAAATATGTGTATTCCGTTTTGCTGATGCCGGAAAGAGAATATGACTTCGCCAGAGAAATCGCCGCTACGGTGAACGGGAACGCAGTGACGGCGGGTGCCCCCCCCAAACGAGAACCTGCGCTTTCCCGTTTTTGCTTAATTCTTGCGGGACAACCCCCCCCCCCCCCCCCCGGCGGCTACTACTATTCCCCCTCTGCCGGCGGCAGCAGCGCCAGCCCCAAGACCGCGGACGCAGGCGTGGCGCTCTATGCCGCTGCCGCCCTGCTGAGCACCGCCGGTCTGGCGTGGAGCAGCAAGCGCCACGGGCAGTAAACCAGCTATTCTCTCCGGGTCGATACCGACAGGGGTACGCCGCAGCAGCGGCAAGCAAAAACGCCGCCCTTTCGGGCGGCGTTTTTGTCGACTGCGCACACGCGGAAAAACAAGCGTCATATCGGTGGAAATACCTTAAGACCCGCGAACCGAGTCATACTTGGAATTGCCCAAAGCGCTGAGGTAGGCATCGTAGGCCTCCTCTAACGAAGAAAACTATTCTCCGTTTCTCAGAATCTGCTTATACTGGTTTTGCGAAGTAAGTGATTGGGAAACGGCGACATATTCGCTGCCGTTTTTCGTCCTCTTGCCGGTCGTGGTTTCGGAAACATAGTACTTCCCGTCCCCGGTCTGGACGATCACGGGAATTTCCTTTCCGGCCCCGACCTTATCCGTGTTCAGGGATGTCCAAAAGAGATATCGGTCTGCCTTTTTCCCGTCTATTCCGCTGCCGAGAAAAGCCCAGGTGCAGTCCGGCTGCTGCAAAAGACTGTTATCCAGCTTTTCGATCGCCGCAGTAATGGTCGGAACATATTCCGAATTCGGACATCTGGAGTCAAACTCAAAGTTTGAATGCGTTTGCATTTTGCTCCAAAAATCCGTCTCGTATAAAAGCTGGAAGAAATCCGTCTCCTTTGTATTAAACGGGTATTTCTGCCCGGGCGGATCGGCCTTCCCATTCCAGGTAAAAATAATTCCGTGATCCGCACTATAGGAGACGACACAGGTCCCGTTGGGAGAAGCAACACCCTTCCAATTATCCGTATCTCCTTTGCCTTTGTAATGGACGATGCCGCCGATATTTACCGGATCGACCGACTGCCAGTCCGCCTGCTTCTGCTTCAGATCGACCGTGACCGTGGCCTCAAAATTTCCGAGCTGCGCCTCTGTGGAGACCTGTGCATACGCGGCGCGTACATTCGCAAGGTCTGTGGCCTCCCTGCTCTTTTCAAGCTGTGACGCAAATACCGGAATCGCGATCGCGATCAGTACGGCAATGAGCGCAATGACGATCAGCATTTCCATCAATGTAAATCCGCTGCGATTTCGTTTTCGTTTCATATGATCCCTGCTTTATCTTTGATAGGACAAACACATGGTGCACCCATCATGAATTGTTATCTTTAGAGTATAACACACCGCTGCCGAAAAATAAAGTAATCAAATGAAGCCAAAAAAGGATTTCTGCGAAAACTCTGCTTTTTTCGATCCCACTTTTCAGCCGCACCGGTATTTCGCCATCGGAGAGCCACGTCTGTGCGATCGTAGTCCCGATCCCAGGTAACAAACTGGATGCCGTGTTTACTATGCGTTCCCGCCAGTACCGTGCCATTGAAGTCGGCAAGGATGCGGTAGTCACCCTCCAGCCCGCCGGCTTCGGGCTGCGGAGCAGTTTCCATCGCAGTCATGTACTCCAGCGTTCGGGCGGCGATGTCCTCATCACGTGGCTCGACTCGCTGCTGGCATCCCACGAATGGCAGAGCCATTCGCAGGAGCCCTGCCGGACCTCTTGATTTAACGCGCTCCGCGCCGATCGAGGCAGCGAGTTTTTCCTGATACCGCAAGGAAGGGGGAGTGTGAGGGGGAAAACTTTGCGGGTTTCCCCACTCGCGTTCAGTCACCCGCCCGCAGGCGACCACTTTTGCGTAGCAAAAGTGCTGCTCCAAAAAAGAAGAGACACACGAATGTGTGTCTCTTCTTTTTTGGAGCGGGCGACGAGGCTCGAACTCGCTACCTCGACCTTGGCAAGGTCGCGCTCTACCAGATGAGCTACGCCCGCAGGCGGCACCACTATTGCGGCGCCTATGGTGCCTCAGGCCGGGGTCGAACCGGCGACACGCGGATTTTCAGTCCGCTGCTCTACCAACTGAGCTACCGAGGCATATGGCGACCAAGAAGGGGCTCGAACCCTCGACCTCCAGCGTGACAGGCTGGCGTTCTAACCAACTGAACTACTTGGCCGTGTGGATGGTGGGAACAACTGGACTCGAACCAGTGACCCCCTGCTTGTAAGGCAGGTGCTCTAACCAGCTGAGCTATGCTCCCGTACCTGTCGTTCAAACGACAAGGCATATTATAACGTTCCCATCCGCATCTGTCAACAAAAATTTTTCAATTTTTGTCCTTTTCCTTACATATTTTTCAGCAGGCCCTTCAGGTCCTCCGCCGAGAAGTCGTACACCGCGTCACAGAACTGGCACGTCAGCTGGCAGCCGCCCTGTTCCGCCAGCATCTGCTCCAGCTCGTCACGGCCCAGGGAGATCAGCGCCCGTTCCACCCGTTCCCGGCTGCAATAGCACTTGTAGGATACCGGGTACGTCTCCAATATTTTCAGGTCAAAGTCGCTCATCACGTCCCGCAGCAGCTGCTCCGGGTCGTCGTTTTTATCCAGCAGCGCCGAAACCGGCCCCGCGGCCATGATGCCGCCCTCCACCTTGGTGATGACGTCCTCCCCCGCGCCGGGCATCAGCTGGATAAGATATCCGCCGGCGGCCTTGACGCTCTGGTCCCGGTCCACCAGTACGCCCAGGGCACAGGCGGTGGGGATCTGCTCCGATTCCACGAAATAGCCCGCCACGTCCTCGGCGATCTCGCCGCCCAGCAGGTCGATGGTGCCCACATAGGGCTCCTTCATGTGCAGATCCTTGATAACCGTCAATGTGCCCTCATGACCCACGGCCGCGCCCACGTCCAGCTTGCCGTCCGGCCGCAGAGGCAGGTCCACATGGGGGTTGGTCACGTAGCCCCGCACGTTGCCCTCGTTGTCGCTGACCGCCAGCACCGTGCCCAGCGGGCCGCCGCCCTTGAATTGCAGCGTCAGGCTGGCGCCGTCGCTTTTCAGGGCGTTGCCCATCATGGACGCTGCCGCCAGTGTGCGGCCCAGCGCCGCCGTGGCCACAGGCAGCGTCTTGTGTATCTGCCGGGCGCGCTCCGTCAGGCCACGGCTGCAAATGGCCGCCGCCTGCACCATGCCGTCGGTGGAAATAGCTCTTACGATACGATCTGCCATAGATATAACCCTCTTTCGCCTCACACGCCCCGCCCAAAAGGGCGGGGCGCGGTCATTCCTTTTGATCCGCCCGAGTACCGGGCCGCTTTATTTGCGGACACAGCTGATGTAGACCCGTTGCTCATCCGCACGGGGCCGGCGCATACGCATATCGCCGTAGACCCGAACATCGCCAAAGCCCGCCGCTGCCAGCCAGGCGGTCAGTTCCTCCACAGAGTAGGCCCGCTGCCGGTGCACCTCCGCGCTGCGGCGCCATGCGCCGTCGCCGCGGCGGCGGAACAGATCCATGTAGTAGGTACAAAGGCCCCTGTGGTACTCCGTCCGCCACACGCAGTAGGTATCCTCCGTCTCATCCAGAAATACCTGACCGTCCAGCGCCGCCAGCTTAGCCGCGGTGTTCACGTCGAACACCAGCATCCCGCCGGGGGCCACAAACAGATGCAGCCGCCGGAATGTCCGCTGTACGTCCTTTGGGTCCGTCAGGTAGTTGAGACTGTCCAGACAGCACACCGCCGCGTCCACCGTGCCGTACAGGTCCAGCCTCGGCATGGACTGGTGCAGGAAAACAGGCGGCACGCCCTGTGTCTCCCCGCCCTTGCTTATGGCCGCCGCCAGCATATCCTCGCTGCCGTCCACGCCGATGACCTCGTAACCCCGCTGCGTCAGCAGCCAGCTCATGGTTCCGGTGCCGCAGGCCAAGTCCAGCACCAGCTTCACCGGGATACGGCTGCGGCACAGCAGCTTCTCGATGAAATCCAGCCGCTTTCCATAGCCCACATCCTCGGTCAGCGCGTCATATGAACCGGCCAGCGCCTCGTAGCAGCTCATTTCTTCTCTTTCTCCTTCATCTTCTCCAGCACGCTCTCATACCCGCCGTTGCCGTAGATCAAGCTGCGGTTCACTCGGCTGATGGTAGCGCTGGATGCGCCGGTGCGTTCCAGAATGTCGTTGTAGATCATCCCGTCATTCAGCAGCGTGGCTACCTCATAGCGCTGCTCCATGCTCCGCAGCTCAGACACCGTGCACAGATCCTGGAAGAAGTTATAGCACTCCTCCTCCGTCTCCAGCATCAGAATGGCCTTATACAACCGGTCGTTCTTTTCTTTCTTTCCGATCTTGGACTTTGCGGTTCGAACCATGATCGTCTCTCCTTCTTTCTCCCTTTTCGGGTACTGATGCCAGTATAGCATTTTAGTCCGCGAAAGTAAACCACCTTATCAAAAATATTTTTGTCGACTAAAGCTGTAAAGCGTCACAGCAGCTGCCCTCTGCTCGCCACCAGCTCATCGATAAACACCTTGGCCGCCAGCGGCAGGGTACGGCGGTCCTTGGTGACCAACAGCCAGCGTCCGGATGATGGGCGGATCAATGGACAGCTCCCGTTCCAGCGAGGTCATCATCTGGCTCAACGCGGGCTGGGTGTAGCCCAATAACTCCGCCGCCTTGGTAAAGCTGTCCACCTCCGCCACCTTCAAAAACGCTTTGTATCGATGCATGCTCAAATAACATTTCTGCATGTTCATATAATGAACATCAATTTTACTTATTTATAAGTTAAGCATATAATGAGGTCACCAAAAAGTCCAGGAGATGGTAACGATAGGGAAAAACGAGTTTGCCATCGGCGCGAAGGCCGCGCTGTACTCCGAAGCGGAGTTCCATGTATAAACCACACATCACCATGCCTTTCTCTCCCCCAAAAAGACAGCGGCGGACGCGAAGCGTCCGCCGCTGCCTTTTTCACGTATTCACACTTCCGTCTTGCCGTGCAGCTTCTTTTGCAGCCAGTCCTTGCCGTCCACATACCGGGACACGATGAAGGATACCACATAGTCGCCGGCAGCATTGACCATGGTGGCGGGAGGATCCACCAGATTGCCGATAGCCAGCGCGATGGGGTACGCGATGGCCAACTGGTCAGGGAAGAAGATGGTGCAAACCACCAGTTCGCCGGTACCGCCTCCGCCAGGGATACCACTCATGGCCACAGAGGAAAACACCGCCACGATGATAGCCAAAATAGCCTTATCCGTGGAGAAGTCCATCCCGAACACGCCGAACAGAAATGCCACCTTGATGATGGCGGACATGGCCGAGCCGTCCATGTGCATGGTAGCGCCCAAGGGCAGCACGATATCCGTCACGTCCTTGCTGATGCCGGACTCCTCCGCTACCTCCATATTGGTGGGAATGGTAGCCACGCTGGAGCAGGTGCCGAAGGACACCGCCGCCGGGCGGAACAGCTTGGAGAACATGATCTTGGCGCCGCCTTTGCCGCCGCCGAACCGGGCATAGATGGGGAAGAAGATAAACATATAGGCAAAGCTCATCACATAGTAGATGATAAGCGTACGGCTGTAATCGCCGATGAGCGTCGGGCCGTAGGTAGCCACCAGGCTGGCAAAGAAGCCGAAGAAGCCGATGGGCGCGTAGTAGGTGACCAGCTTTACGGTCTTCATAATGCAGTTGGTGATATCCTCCAGGAACTGCGCCGTCTTGGTCTCGGGACCGCCATTCATCTGGACACCGAAGCCGAACAGCACCGCCGCCACGATCAGGGGCAGAATGGCCCGGCGGCTCAGCAGCTCCATGAAGTCAGGCTTCGTAAAGAAATTGACGATCATATCGCCGAAGCCCAGCGCTTCGCCGACCTCGCCCTCCACAATGGTGTAATGTCCATCTACCAGCGGGAAGATGCGGCAGACGATATACATCAGTACACCGGCAATGGCGGCGGTGACGAGGAACGTGGCGATGGTCACGCCCATGATCTTGCCGGCGCGCTTCACGCTCTTCATATTGGCGATGGCGGAGGCAATGGAGCAGAACACCATAGGCACCACCACGCAGAACATCATATTGATGAACAGCGTACCCAAAAACTCGATCTTGCTGCCGAAACTGGGCGCAAACGCGCCTACCAGGCAGCCTGCCACGATGCCGGCAAGCATACACAGAATAAACCAGTAGTTCTTCAAAAATTTTTTCATAGTGACCTCCCACTCTCTCAAATGAAGTCTTACAGTCCCTATTATACGGGCATTTTTCGCAAAGTAAATCAGAATTCCTGCGTTGTTATTTGCAAATCCTGCTGTTTTCCTTTGGTGTCCGCCGAAGGCCCATGGCCAAACTGCTTTTTATAGGCCCGAGAAAAGGTAGAGTAATCCTGATACCCCGCCTGTACCGCCGCCTCCGCCGGGGTGCAGCCCCGGCCCAACAGCTGCCGGGCCAGCAGCAGCCGTTTCTCTGTCAGGTATCCATGCACGGAATACCCCGTCTCCTGCCGGAACCGGCGCATCATGTGGTACTTGCTGATATAAAACCGCGCGGCCAATTCATCAATGGTCAGCGGGTCCGCCAGGTGCAGGTTCAGGTATTGCAGCAGTGACACCACCTTGCTGTCGCCGCCGGCGGCGCCTACCCGGTGGCCGCCCCGGACCACCCGGTTCACCTCCACCATCAGCTCCGTAAACTGCGCCTGCGCCAGCAGCGCTGCCCCGTAGCCGCCCTGCCGTACCGTCTCCGCCAATGCCTGGAACAGCGGCCGCACCCGGCTGCCGCCCTCGTCCCGGTATACATATTGAAATGTCTCCTGTGCCTGTCGGAAGCATTCGGAGGGATCGCAGTCCCCCACCGTCAGTGCACGCAGATAGTCCGGTGCGATATACAGGATCATCCTCTCATAGTAATCCCCCGTCTCCACCACCGGCCGGTGGATGCTCCCGCTGCCCACCAGCACGAAATCCCCCGGCGCCAGCTCATACCGTTCCCCCTCCACCGCATAGCCAGCTCTGCCGGCCAGCAAAATGATGATCTTGTGGAACGTATGGTAGTGATATTCGATATATTCCCCCCGCCCGTCCGCCAGATGGAACAGGCGGAACGGCTCTTTCAGGTAGCCGCGCACCTCATATTGCAGTGGTTCCATGCGCTCACCTCCGCATTTTTTGTCGTTATTATAGCACTCGCTATGCAAATATTGCAAGTTTCCTTTTCAATTATAACCATTCTGAAAATTTTGTTTCCATTTTGTAATTTTTGTGTAGCTTTTTTGATAGACTTGTGCTATGATACTTCATGTTAGATGTCGGGGGAGCCAATTCCCCGCCGACTGACGGTATATGCCGGGAGCCTTACTCCGGCAGATCCTATGCGAACGGAAGGTAATATCCCATGCTTGGAAAACAGATCGCAGCGCTGAGTCTTTCCGGCCTGCTGCTTTTCTCTGGCGCTGTCACCGCCGCTAACGCGGACGAGGCCACGCCCATCGACACCACTGGCTACGCCGCCGCGACCGAGGTCCTGGCGGGCAACGGCGTGGCATCCAGCGCCGCTACCGCTATGCAGACCGGCAGCGGCCTGCGCCTGGCCCAGGCCTCCGGCCTGCTGGACGGCGGCGAGACGCCCACCCTCAATCAACTGGCCGCCCAGGCCCTGCTGCAGGAAACGGCTGCCCTGGAAAAGCGGAACTTTCTGGCAGAGTATGACGGCGTTCTGGTAGACTGCGGCTCCTATCTCTCCCTGCGCGCCGAGCCGGACACCTCTGCCGATCGCCTTCGCATCATCTTTGACGGCAAGGCGGCCCAGCTGTTGGACGTTACTGACGACGGCGAATGGTACAAGATCACCTATGGTACCGACACCGGATACGTTCTGGCCGAGTACTGCCAGCCCGTGCACTACGCGGACTATGAGGGCACCGCCGCCACCAATACATTGCTGGAAGATGTCATTTCTCAGGCGTACACATATCTGGGCACCCCCTACCGCTACGGCGGCACCAGCTACAGCGGCATCGACTGCTCCGGCTTCACCATGAAGGTCTTTGGTGCCTTTGGCATCAGCCTTCCCCACGGCGCCACCAGCCAGTATTATATGTGCCGCGGCGTCACCACAGAGGAACGTGCCCCCGGCGACCTGGTGTTCTTTGCCACCGGCGGCAGCGGTATCGGCCACGTGGGCATCTATCTGGGCAACGGGCAGTTCATCCACGCCAGCACCTCCAGCGGTGTCATCATCAGTTCCCTGTACGAGAGCTACTACGCCCGCACCTACCTGTATGCCGCACGGCTCATCGAAATGTAAACACGGCAGCTTCTTCATGGCTCCCTTTTTGGATTCGGAAGCGCCAGTCAAAAGGCTGGCGCTTCCGCTTTTTTCTTGTACTCTGCATATTTGCATATTTATTCAATTATGCGACTATCGTATACAGCAATATAAACAACCATCTTTCCTTTGCCCCCCAGTTTGTCATGTGCTTTTTGTACAAATTTACATTTTGTGCGGATTTTTATACAAATTCATGTTGACATTTATTCACGTCAGGTGTATAGTAGCCACTGTCAGGAGGGACACCTCCGAGAATACATGTCTATATTCCGGTTCCCGGTATAGGACCATACAAGATCTGAAAGGAAGTACATAACATGAAAAAGTTTATGGCAATGCTGCTGGCGCTGGTCATGGCGCTGAGCCTGGTAGCCTGCGGCCAGAAGGCTGACGACACCAAGAAGGATGACGCCGCCGACACCGACGATTCTCTGGTGGTTCTGGAGAACGTGGTGGATTGGGGCGAGACAGAGCCCTATCGCGTTCTGGTGCAGAAGGGCGACCCCAAGGGTCTGCTGCCCGGCATCAATAAGGCCATCGCTGAGCTGACCGCCAACGACGGCGCGCTCATCAAGGAGATCGAGAACAAGGTCGCCTCTCAGGAGACGTACACCCCCGATTCCGTGTCCTCCGATCTGGCTGCCGCCGATAAGGATGCCGCTGCCAGCGACAAGCCCGTTCTGGTCATGGGCACCAGCCCCGACTATCCCCCCTATGAGTTCTTCGCAGATGCCGCTATGACCGAGTACGCCGGCATCGACGTGGAAGTAGCCAAGTATATCGCCGAGTCCATGGGCATGACCCTGCAGATCGAGTCCATGAACTTCGACAACCTGGTGACCTCCCTGAGCAACGGCGACTTTGACGTGGTGCTGGCCGCCTGCGAGTACACCGAGGAGCGTGCCAAGGCCTGTGACTTCTCCGATCCCTACTACACCGATCTGCCTCCCGTCATTCTGGTGAAGGCTGCCAACGCCGACAAGTACAAGACCGTTGACGATATCAACCAGGCCTCCGTCATCATCGGCGCCCAGAAGAACACCACCAAGGCCATGGCCGCCGCGGATATGTTCCCCGAAGCTGCCAACGGCATGGTTCTGGAGTCTCTGGTCCCCACCCTGGTCACCGAGCTGAAAAACGGCACCATCGACCTGCTGGTGCTGGATGGCAATGTGGGCCTGAGCTACGTGGGCTGATCTCCCTGTTCCCTATCGCAAACGTGCAAGGCAGATGCCTTGCACGCTTGCGTGTTCTTAAGAACTTTTGAAAGGATGCTTCGTCTATGTCGTGGAATGATCTGTTTGTCAACATGGACAACACCAACTTCTTCAACTTCTCGTTCCTGCCTAAGTACGGCTCCGCCTTTGTCCGCGGCTTTGAATACACGCTGCTGCTGGCGGTGGTGTCCGTGCTGCTGGCCGTGATCCCCGCCCTGCTACTGGCCATGATGCGCCTGAGTAAGATCAAGCCCATCAAGTGGTTCGCCGGCGCGTATATCGCCGTGTTCCGTTCCACCCCCATGCTGGTGCAGCTGTCCATCATCTACTTCGGATTGTTCCACTACATTAGCCTGCCCCGGACACTGTTGTTCGGCTTCATTGCCATCAACCGGTTTATCCCAGGCGTGGTCGCTTTGGCGCTGAACAGCTCGGCGTATGTAGCCGAGATATTCCGCGCTGGTATACTGGCCGTGGACAAGGGGCAGACCGAGGCGGCCCGTTCTCTGGGTCTCAGCAGTTGGCAGTCCATGCGTCTGGTCGTGCTGCCCCAGGCCATCAAGAATGTCCTCCCTGCCCTGGCCAATGAGGTCGTTACCATGGTGAAGGAGTCTTCCATCTGCTCCGTGCTGGGCATGGCGGAGATCATGTACACCGCCCAGACCGTCTCCGGCAACAGCTACATCACCCTGGCTCCCTACGTGCTGGCCGCGCTGGTCTACTTCTGCATCAACTATCCCGCCTCCAAAGCCATCGAGGCCATAGAAAGGAGAATGCGCCGTGGCGATAAGCAGTAAAGTTCTCATCTCCGTAAAGCACCTGGTCAAGGAATACAACCACGGCACCGTTCACGCATTGGACGGCTGCGATCTGGATATCCACAAGGGCGAGGTGGTGGCCATCATCGGCCCCTCCGGTTCCGGCAAGTCCACGCTGCTCCGCAGCTTGAATATGCTGGAGGAGCCCACCTCCGGCGCCATCTACTTCGACGGTGTGGACCTGGCCAGCAAGCAGGTGAACATCGATCAGCACCGTCAGAAGATGGGCATGGTGTTCCAGCACTTCAACCTGTTTCCCCACAAGACGGTGCTGCAGAACATCACACTGGCACCCATCACCCTGAAGAAAAAAACACCCGCTGAGGCCGAGACCCAGGCCCGCACCCTTTTGGAGCGCATCGGCCTGTCCGACAAGGCCAACGAGTATCCCAATATGCTCTCCGGCGGTCAGAAGCAGCGTATCGCCATCGTTCGGGCGCTGGCCATGGATCCGGAGGTCATGCTCTTCGACGAGCCAACCTCCGCCCTGGACCCCGAAATGGTGGGCGAGGTGCTGGACCTGATGCGCGACCTAGCCAAGGACGGGATGACCATGGCTGTCGTCACACACGAGATGGGCTTCGCCCGCGAGGTGGCTGACCGCGTGGTCTTCATGGCCGATGGCAAGATCCTGGAGGAAGGCTCCCCCACGGACATCTTCGACCATCCCCAGGACCCCCGGCTGCAGGATTTCCTCAGCAAAGTGCTGTGACAACGATAAAAGCCCACCTCTTCGGGGTGGGCTTTTTTATGTTTCTTATGATTTTCCGTGTATCTCATTGCCGCAGCGGGGGCAGGTGATGACGATGCGCCCTTTCCCTTTTGGCACCCGGCACACCGCGCCGCAGCCCGGGCAGGTAAAGTAGCAGTGCTCTTTATCCATCCGCTGCTGCCTTTTCCCGGTCATACGTCGGCTGATGGGCCACCAGACCTTCTCCATGAACTTCGCGTTCTCCGCCCGGCGCTTCTCCAGATTGCGGGAAAACATCCGGAACAGTGCCAGCAGGGTGATGATCCCGGCCACGGTGCCGATGATGCTGTATGCCAGCGGCACCTTCTCCCGCAGAAAAATGTTGATGATATCCAGTACCAGAGCCGTCCAGACCATGGTCAGCGTCAGCCGGTCCACACCGTTGCGCCCATACATGAAGCGCGACAGCGCGTTGCCAATACGTTGCAAGAAGTTCATAAAACCGTCCCTTTGCCTTCCGCGTCCACACCGCAGGTTTTCTGACAAGATATTTTACAGGAAAAGTCAGCAAAGGTAAACCCCTTTTATTCAAAATTCACAGAATGGACAAATTTTTGTTTTTTTACTGCCGGTGCAAAACCAGTCCCGCCGCCTTGCAATTCGCCATAAACCTATGCTATAATAAATTGATTATGCACCGCGAGCCGGCGGTCACCCGCAGGCCCCGACCTCTCCGGGCGGGATCGGCTGCGCTGTCTGCCGCACTGCGGGGCCTGCATATCCCATACTATGCCGCCGCACCGCTGCCGGTGCGGCGCGAAAGGAAGCTGCTCTATGATCAAGATCGCCCCCTCCATCCTGTCCGCGGATTTTGCCTATCTGGCCCGCGACATCGAAAAGATCTCCACCGCCGACTACGTCCACGTGGACGTGATGGACGGTCTGTTCGTACCCAACATCTCCATCGGCATCCCGGTGGTCAAGTCCATTCGTCCCACCACCGCCCTGCCGTTGGATGTCCATCTGATGATCGATCGCCCGGTCCGCTATGTAGAGCAATTCTGCGACGCTGGCGCGGACATCGTCACCTGTCATGTGGAGGCGGACACCGAGGAGAATATTCTCTCCGCCATCAACAAGATCCACGCCAAGGGCAAAAAGGCCGGTGTGGTGGTCAAGCCCAAAACCCCGGCCAGCGCCGTCCTGCCCTTCATCGACAGGGTGGAGCTGATCCTGGTCATGACCGTGGAGCCGGGCTTCGGCGGTCAGAAGTTTATGGCCGATATGATGCCCAAGGTACAAGCCATCCGCGGTTATATCGATGCCATGAACCCCGCCTGTGAACTGGAGGTAGACGGCGGCGTGGATGGCGACACCTGCAAGCTCTGCATCGCCTCCGGTGCCAACGTGCTGGTGGCCGGCAGCGCCGTGTACAAGGCTGCGGACATCCCCGCCAAGATCAAAGAACTGAGAGGGTAACGTCCTATGGAGTATTTTCCCGCTCCGCTGGAAAAATTAGTGGAGCAGTTCGCCCGCTTGCCGGGCGTAGGCTATAAATCCGCCCAGCGACTGGCCTTCTATGTGCTGTCCCTGCCGGAGCAGGAGGCCCGGGCCTTTGCCGACGCCATCATGGACGCCAAGCGCAGCGTGACCCTCTGCCCCGTGTGTCAGAACCTGACCGCCGGCGGCCTGTGTCCCATCTGTGCCGACCAGAAGCGCGACGACGCCACCATCTGCGTGGTGGCTGACCCCCGGGACGTGATCGCCATCGAGCGCAGCCGGGAGTACCGCGGTCGTTACCATGTGCTTCACGGCGTGCTGTCCCCCATGAACCACGTAGGCCCTGACGATCTGCACATCAGATCCCTGCTGGACCGCGTGGCCCAGGGCGGCATCACTGAGGTCATCATGGCCACCAACCCGGACACCGAGGGCGAGGCTACGGCGCTGTACATCGCCCGGCTGCTCAAGCCCTTCGGCGTCAAGGTCACCCGCCTGGCCTATGGTATTCCCGTGGGCGGCCACCTGGAATTTGCCGATGACGCCACGCTCATGCGTGCGCTGGAAGGGCGGCGGGAACTGTGAAACGATTTGCCTGCCTTATCTTGGCCGCGCTGATGGCCCTGTCGCTCGCCGCCTGCGGCACACAGAAGCGTGAGACGCTGGAGCTCTTCGCCATGGACACCTACATGACCTTCGTGGCCATCGGCGACGGCGCTGATGACGTGCTGACTGACCTGAGCCGCACCGTCAACACGTTGGAATCCTCCCTCTCCCGCACGGTGGACACCAGCGAGGTCTCCCGTCTGAACCGTGACGGCTCCGCCGTCTGGGACGAGGACGGTGCGCAGCTGCTGTCGTGGGCGCTGCAGCACAGCCAGGAAACGGACGGTGCCTTCGATATCACCATCGCCCCGCTGGTGGAGCTGTGGGGCATCACCTCCGACAGTCCCCGCGTCCCCTCTCAGGCGGAGATCGACGCACTGCTGCCTCTGGTGGGCTATGAGCACGTCCACCAGTCCGAATTTTGCAGCATCTCTCTGGATGAGGGCTGCTCCGTCGATCTGGGCGGCATCGCCAAAGGCTACGCCTCCGACTGCGCCGCCGTCCTGTTCCACCGCAGCGCCCTCACCGGCGGCTGCGCCAATCTGGGCGGTAACGTGTACGTCTACGGCACCAACGCCCAGAACAAGCCCTGGTCGGTGGCCATTCAGGATCCCGCCGACAGCGAGGGCTATGTCTGCACCCTGAGCCTGTCGGATGCCTTTGTGGTCACCTCCGGCGGCTACCAGCGCTATTTCACCGCGCCGGACGGCACGGTGTACCAGCATATTCTCGATCCTAAGACCGGCTATCCCGTCCAAAGTGACCTGACCAGCGTCTCCGTCGTCACACGGGGCGGCTTCGGCGGGCAGGGCACCCGTGCCGACGCCTACTCCACCGCCCTGTACGTTATGGGTGAGCAGGCCGCCGTGGACTTCTGGCGCTCCCAGAGCATGTCCTTCGACATGGTGCTCATCACCCGGGACGGCCGCGTGGTCTACACCCCCGGTCTGGCCGACTGTTTCAACGAAAAGGACGGAACCACCTATGTCTACCAGCTCCTCGCCTCCTGAACTGAAATGGAACCGCTTTGACGCGCTGGTGGCGCTGGCGGTCGTGCTGCTGGCCGTCGTCTCCGCGCTGTGCTTCTATCTGCCCAAAAACCAAAGCGGCGCCCTCACCGTGGTCATCGACATCTCCGGTCAGGAGGTCCGCCGTGTCCCCCTGTCCGACTTCACCGAGACCACCGTCACCAGCCGCGGCTATACGCTGCACATTGCCGCCGAGGGCGGCGCCGTCTCCGTGACCGACAGCGACTGTCCCACCCAGGACTGCGTCCACACCGGGGCCATCTCCCGCGCCGGGCAGTCCATCGTGTGCCTGCCTGCCCAGGTGGTCGTCCACCTGGAGGGTGCGTCCGTACCGGACGCGCCTGACGTGATCGTGGGGTGAGCACATGAAGTGGACAGCAAAAAACATCGCCCTCTGCGCCGTGCTGGCAGCGCTGGCGCTGGGGCTCAGTACCCTGGAGGGGCTGTTCCCCATCTCCCTGCTGGTGCCCCTTCCCGGCGTGAAGCTGGGTCTTGCCAACATCGTCACTGTGTTCGCCTTGTATCAGTTGGGTGCCGGCGCGGCGCTGGCCATTCTGCTGACCCGCTGTCTGCTGGGCGGACTGTTTGCCGGAAACCTGTCGGCCATGCTGTTCTCCGTGCTGGGCGGACTGACCGCCATGCTGGTGATGATATTCCTGCGGCGTCTGCCGAAGCTCAGCGTCTACGGCGTATCCATCGGCGGCGCGGCAGCGCACAACATCGGCCAGATGGCCGCGGCGGTCATCACCCTTGGCAGCACCATGGTCCTGGGCTATCTCCCCTTTCTGCTGGCCGTGTCCCTTTTCACCGGTGCGCTGACCGGCTTCATCACTGCGCTTCTGCTGCGTGCCACGCGGCATATCCGATTTCACTGAGAGGTGCCACTATGGATAAGAAAGATCAGATCATTTTGCAGCAGCTGGACGTGATACGCTCCATGACGGAGAACAACGTCCGCCGCATGGGCAGCGACTTCTGGGGCACGCCCTTCCAGGACGTTGGCAAGGCCCCCGCCGCCCCCGGAAAGCCTGCTGAGCCCGAAAAGCCCGTCCCCCCCACCGCCGACGCCAAGCCCGGCGATGCCGCGCCCGAAAAAGCCGAGGAGCTTCCGCCTCCGGAAAAAATCGAGGACCTACTCGCCGAGCTGGACACCTACATCGGCCTGAACGTGGTCAAGGACGAGGTCCACGACCTCATCAACATGGTCCAGGTCTACAAGCTCCGCGAGCAGCACGACCTCCCCACCACCGATATGTCGCTCCACATGGTCTTCACCGGCAACCCCGGCACCGGCAAGACCATGATGGCCCGCATGATGGCCCGCATCTACCGCAGTCTCGGCATCCTCAGCAAGGGCCAACTGGTGGAGGTGGACCGCAGCGGTCTGGTGGCCGGCTACGTAGGTCAGACCGCCCTCAAGACCCAGAAGGTCATTGAAAAGGCTATGGGCGGCGTGCTGTTCATCGATGAGGCTTACGCCCTCAACGGCAAGTCCGAAAACGACTTTGGTCAGGAGGCCATCGACACCATCCTCAAAGCCATGGAGGACCACCGCGATGACCTGGTGGTCATTGTAGCGGGCTACACGGAACTGATGGACAGGTTTATCCACTCCAACCCCGGTCTGGAGAGCCGCTTCAACCGTTTCCTGCTGTTCGAGGACTACACCCCGGAGGAGATGTTCGAGATCTTCAAAATGCGCTGCGGCAAGGGCTACGTCCTCGCGCCGGAGGCCGAGCCCCTGGTCCGCGACTACATCGCCGAGGAGAGCGCCGACCCCAGCTTCGGCAATGCCCGCGGCGTCCGCAACCTGTTCGAGCACATTCTGGTGGCGCAGAACAACCGTCTGGCCAAGCTGCCGACCGTCACCCGCGAGGACCTGATGACCATCACCCCCGACGATGTGCTCCATGCCCGGGGCAAGCTGGACGACTGACACGCAAAAAAAAGAAAGCCCGTATGGGCTTTCTTTTTTTGTTCGCTCAGTGCCGCTTGTTGCCGACCCATGCCATGCCGGTGACGGACAGGACAGCCGTCACGGCGTAGATACCCACGCCCGCATCAAAGGTCTTGGGGCTGCCCTTGGTCTCGTCCGCCTTGGTGTCGGTGGTAGTGGAGTTGTAGTAGTAGTAGTAGCGGGGCGGCTGCTCGGGGGTCGGTACAATCAGCTCGCTGAAAGTACCGGTGATCTGTGCGACCTTATCGCTATTGCCATCCGCTACAACAGGCGTGACAACATTCGCCAAATCGTTGTTGGCAAACTTCACAAGGTACTTCACGCTGTCCGTCGGATTCGCACTCATGCTGCTATGAACGCGGATGGCAGCGTATGCGGTGATGTCGTTATTGGAAATGGTAATCATTTCATTGCCCGCAGCGGTCAGATGCGCATCATCCCAATTTCCGGCAATCTGGATGGCCATATTTTTGGCATCCGTTTTAGGCAGATCAAAGGTGTTCCCGGAGATCACCACCGTGGGCTTGGCATTGCCGATGGCCTGTGTCTCGGTACCAGGGATAATATTGATGCCGCGGCCCTTGGAGTTGATGGTGCAGCCATCAAACACATAGGAGATCGCTCTGTTGTCAAAAGCTGTTTCCGACACATTCAGGGTAACAGCATACTGCCCGGTCGCCTGCTGGTCAAAGACGCACTTTTCAAAGGTGAACTTGGTCACGTTACAGGGCATGATCTTGTATACCTGCAGATGCGCAGACGTTTGGTTGAAAGCGCAGTTGACGAACTTGACCTCGATGGAATCCTTGAACTGGTCAGAGGTATCCGCTCTGCGGTCGTTCAAAATGACCTTATGCAGCAGCTTCATATCTTCACTATTATCCGTCAGTTCCTGAAAGTTGATACCTGTGATAGTCACGGTCTTGACCCACTGCCACTTGTTCGAAGTGCCATCTTTTGAAGACGCACACATCTTCGTATTATCGTAAGTATACGCAACGTGGGTACTGTTGGCATCAAATGTGCCATCCCCCGCTTCAGCCAGAGTGGACAATGCAACACGTCCTTCCGCCCACGCCATCGTGGTGAGGCCCAGCGCCATGACGAGGGCCAAAATGGTTGCTAATGCTTTTTTCATTGTTCATTCCCCTTATGGTAGTAGATTTCCGCAGATGCGCTCGTTTTAATCCTCATTAAAACGTAAAAGCAGAGGTACCTCTGCGGATAGCTTCATTATAGCAAGAATTTCCGGTTTGTCCAGAGCATTTTGTGAAAAAAGCCCAATTTTATCATTCCCGGTAACGGCGCTTACGTTTGATTTGCAAAAATTGGAAATTCCTTCCCCGCGGGCAGCGTCGTTACCGCCTCGGCGGGAAGCGCGGGGAACAACTCCCCTATCCTCCCCGGCGCGGCGGCAAGCGTTTCCTTCTGCCCGTGGGTCAGCTTCGCCTTGATGGCGTATTCCAGCCGCGACGCCGTTATCTTGTCCCCGCAGCGCCACAGCGCCGCCAAAGCCTCCGGCGGGTGTGCCCGGGTGTACTTGGCGCCCCTGCCGCTGCAATGCATGGCCATCCGCCGCGCCACGTCGTTGGTCATCCCCGTGTACAGGCTTCCGCCACGGCACCGCAGCATATAGACATAGTATGCTTCCATAGGCGGCTCCTTTCACGGTTTTCCCCTATCATACCCGATATTTCTTGCATTGGCAAGCGCTGTATGATACAATTCCAATTTGGAAAGTGAGGGAGAGCTATGACCCTTTTTGATTACTATCTGCGCTATATGACCGAGGTATGGGAGGGCACGCGTCCTGCCCCGGAGGGTATTGCCCTGCCGGAAGGCGGCGATGAGAACGCCCGCATACAGGCGCTGGGCCAGCAGCTACAGGATATGGGCATGGCCGCCTTTGTCCGCGCCTGCGCCGCCCAGGACGGCACGGTGCTTCCGGAGGAGCTGTTCGCCGAAAGCGGCGACCTTGGCGGTTTTGAGCTGTTTCTTCAAAACGCGGGCAAGGCGCAGGAATCCCCTGCCGCGGAGAAAAAGTCCGCGACCCCCGACCCCGATGCCAACAAGCACGCCTTTGAGGTGTTTCTGGACTGCATTGCCATGGACGACGGTCTTGTGCAGTATCTGATCGACGTGCTGAAGCGCATGGACCGCAAGGAGTTTTTCAAGCTCAGCCAGATCACTACCAAGCTGGACCTGGACCCGGAGGAGTTCCTCTACTGGCTGGGCCGTCGGGAGACGTATGCCGACGAGGAGGAGCAGGGCTGTGCCGCCGCTATGGACCACGCCCTGCTGCGGCTTGCGGATGAGGGACGGCTGGATGTGGTGGCCGCCCTGCTCAGCGGCGACAGAAAGACCTTCGAGACCTTTCGCTGCGAGGCACCGGAGCTTATGCACGCACCCATCGCCACCTTCGAGTGGTACGAGAAAAACTATCTGGATCGGGACTATCCCATCCGACTCATTATGCGCCTGAACGGCGTACAATTTCCCAACTGAGGTGAACTATGAACGAAGCATATAAGGCGCTGGGCGTCAGCGAAAACGTGCTGGCTTTCAGCGAAACGATTCTGTCCGACCTGAAGGACCGCTTTGCGGCCATCGACGCCATCGCCGAGGCTAATCAGCTGAAGGTCATCGCCGCCATGCAGAAAAACCGCGTGGCCGCCAATCATTTTAACCTTTCCACCGGCTACGGCTACGACGACGAGGGACGCGACACGCTGGAGCGCGTCTACGCCGACTGCTTCGGCGCGGAGGCGGCGCTGGTGCGCCCGCAGATCACCTGCGGTACCCACGCGCTGGCGCTGGCGTTAGGCGCGAACCTGCTGCCGGGGGACGAACTTTTGAGTCCGGTGGGGGGGCCGTACGACACACTGGAAGAAGTCATCGGCATTCGGGAGTCGGTGGGCTCACTGAAGGAATACGGGGTAAGTTATCGTCAAGTCGATTTATTGCCGGACGGGTCGTTTGATACCGATAAAATTTGCGCGGCAATAAGCGAGAAAACAAAGCTCATCACGATACAGCGCTCAAAAGGCTACGCTATAAGGCCCAGCTTCTCGGTAGCGCAGATCGGTGAGTTGATTACGTTATGCAAACAATGCAAGCCGGACGTGATCTGTATGGTGGACAACTGCTACGGCGAGTTCACAGAGCTGATCGAGCCGGTAAACGTGGGCGCGGACCTGATGGTGGGCAGCCTTATCAAAAATCCCGGCGGCGGGCTGGCCCCCACCGGCGGCTATATCTGCGGCCGCGCCGACCTGATCGAGCGCTGCGCCCGGCGGCTCACCGCCCCCGGTCTTGGCCGGGAGGTGGGCGCAAATCTGGGGCTGCTGACCCAATTTTACCAAGGCTTTTTCCTGGCGCCGACGGTGGTGTCCTCTGCGGTGAAGGGTGCTGTATTCGCCGCAAATTGTTATGAAAAACTCGGTTTTCGCGTTATTCCAGGCGCTTCTGAGGTGCGTCACGACATCATTCAGGCGGTAGAACTGGGCAGCCGGGAGGGCATGATCGCCTTCTGCAAGGGTATACAGGCTGCCGCGCCGGTGGACAGCTATGTCACCCCGGAGCCAGCCCCTATGCCGGGCTATGACAGCGACGTCATCATGGCCGCCGGTGCTTTTGTGCAGGGCAGCTCCATAGAATTGTCCGCCGACGGCCCCACACGGCCGCCCTACGCGGTGTATTTCCAGGGTGGGCTGACCTGGTACCACGCCAAGCTGGGCATCCTGATGAGCCTGCAGAAAATGCTGGAGGCCGGCCTGATCTCATTATAATTATGTAAACCATGGAGGAAATCGTATGTTTCTCCCCAACCATCCCTTTCGGCGGCGGCCGCCTCCTTTTTCTGTGCATTTTATGTTCGTTGTTTATACTTTTACTTTCTGAATAATGTACATTATCGTATAGCAGGTCTTGCTATACATGATAGAATAAGGAGTTTTTTATGTGGTTTTGGTTTTCTCTGATCGCACTGATCTGCTGGAGCGGCTCTGACCTGTTCAGCAAGATCGGCTGCCAGGACGCAGACGACAAATACAGCCATCTTAAAATGGTGATGGCAGTGGGCCTGGTGATGGGTCTGCACGCCGCCTATGAGATTTTTATCAACGGCACGGAGATCAACGGCAGCATCATCCTGACGTATCTGCCGGTGTCCCTGCTGTACATCAGCTCTATGACCATCGGCTACATCGGCCTGCGGTATATCGAGCTGTCCATCTCCTCCCCCATCTGCAATTCCAGCGGCGCACTGGTGGCGGTGCTGGCGCTGGCCACCGGCGGCCTGGGCGAGCTGGTGCCGGCGCAGCTGGCCGCCACAGCACTGGTATGCGTGGGTGTCATCGGTCTGGGCATCGTGGAGGCCCGGGAGGACGATGACCTGCGGGCTGCACGGCAGCAGGCCAGCAACCACCGCTACGCCAAATCGGCGCTGGCGCTGATCCTGCCTGTGATCTATTGCCTGCTGGACGCACTGGGCACCTTCGCCGACAGCCGGGTGCTGGAGACATTGAACGAGGACAGCGCCAACTGCGCCTATGAGCTGACATTTCTGCTGGCGGGCATCGTATGCTTCGTGTATGTGGTGCTTATCAAGAAGAGCCGGCTCGTCCCCAAGCGGGAGGGCCCCAAGTATGCGGGCGCCGTGTGCGAGACGGCGGGCCAGTTCGCGTACATCTACGCGCTGGCGGACACGGAACACGTGGCCCTGGCCGCACCCATCATCTCCGCCTACTGCGTGGCCTCAGTGCTGTGGAGCCGCATTTTCCTGAAGGAAAAGCTCAGCTGGAAGCACTACGCCATGATCGCACTGGTGGTGGCGGGTATTGTGATACTGGGCATCTACGATGCATAACAACAAGATATCCCCCGCCGGGTCCGGCGGGGGATTTTTTTGTATCCCGAAAACCACTCGCCCAGCGAGTGGTTTTCGGGATACAAAAAGGGACCGCTTTCGCGGTCCCTTTTGTTGGCTCGTAAGAGGTTCGGCTTAGAAGCAGCCCTGCTCCATCATCGCCTCGGCGACCTTCTTGAAGCCGGCGATGTTGGCACCAGCCACCAAGTCGTAGCCCAGGCCGTACTCGGCAGCGGCCTCGGCGGACACCTTGTGGATGTTCTCCATCATCTTGTGCAGCTGATGGTCGACTTCCTCGGCAGTCCAGACCAGACGCTCGGAGTTCTGGGCCATCTCCAGGGCGGAGACGCCCACGCCGCCGGCGTTAACAGCCTTGGAGGGAGCGACGATGATGCCCTTCTGCTTACGCAGGAAGTTCAGTGCATCGTTGGTGGTGGGCATATTGGCGACCTCGATGTAGTACTTCACGCCGGAAGCAGCGATCTTCTCAGCGGACTCCATCTTGACGTCGTTCTGCATGGCGGCGGGCATATACACGTCCACATCCTTGACGCCCCAGCACTTCTCGCCGGGAACGAACTCGCAGCCGAACTTATCGGCATAGGGCTTGCAGTGCATGGGATCCTTGGCGCGCATCTCGAGGATGAAGTTCAGCTTCTCGTCGGTGATGACACCATCGGGATCGTGAACGTAACCGTCGGGACCAGCAAAGTAGGTGACCTTGGCGCCCAGCTGAGAGGCCTTCTTCATGATGCCCCAGCCCACGTTGCCGTAGCCGGAGATAGCGATACGCTTGCCCTCGATGGTGTCATTCTCGTGCTTCAGCACTTCCTGCAGGTAGTACATAGCGCCGTAGCCGGTGGCCTCGGGACGGATCAGGGAGCCGCCGTAGCTCAGGCCCTTACCGGTGAGGACGCCGTTCTCCCACACGCCCTTCAGGCGGCGGTACTGGCCGTACAGGTAGCCGATCTCGCGGCCGCCCACGCCCATGTCACCGGCGGGAACGTCGATGTCCGGCCCGATGTAGCGATACAGGGCGGTCATGAAGCTCTGGCAGAAACGCATGACTTCGGCGTCGGACTTGCCGGCGGGATCGAAGTCGGAACCGCCCTTGGCACCGCCGATGGGCAGGCCGGTCAGGCTGTTCTTGAAGGTCTGCTCAAAGCCGAGGAACTTGATGATGCCTTCGTACACGTTCTTCTGGAAGCGCAGGCCGCCCTTGTAGGGGCCGATCGCGCCGTTGAACTGGCAGCGCCAGCCGCGGTTGGTGTGCCACTGACCGTTATCATCGCACCACACAACGCGGAAGGTGAACATACGCTCAGGCTCGACCATACGGCCCAGCAGGTCGACCTTCTCATACTCGGGGTGCTTTTCGATCACAGGCTCCAGAGAGGACAGAACTTCCTCGACGGTCTGCACGAACTCGGGCTCGTTGCCGTGCTTGGTCTTGACGCTCTCGAGCACGCTTGCCAGATAAGCATTCATATTAAATTCCTCCTAAAAAATGTTCCGCAGACATATGAGATGTGCGCTACGCAGACTACCCATATACTACCAATGTTGATAATAACACCATTTGGCCGATTTCTCAAGGGGGTTTGGGAGAATTCCCCCCTCGCAAAACCACAAAACTTTTTCGTCCCTTTTTGTGCAATTTGGCGAATTGTGCCCCGCGTTCCACTATGCAGAAAAAGGCCGCGATTTGTGGCCTTTCCGTGCTGTTTTTGTATGCTTCGTTACTTTAAAGCGCCGTTCGCTTTTCCGTGTGAAATCGGCGGCACATTCAAAAGCTGCCGATGGGGATATCGCCGTTGTCCGTTCCCTTTTCGATGGCGCGTATCTGGAGATAGTAGCCCTTGCCGCTGCCCATATCCACATAGACACGGTCGCCGGCCTTTCTGCCCATAACGGCGCGGCCCACGGGGGATTCCTTGCTGATCCAGCCCTTCAGAGCGTCCTGCCGCAGGGTGGTGACCAGCTGGATCTTTCGGCTTTTGCCCAAATTCTCCATGAAGATCTCCACGGTATCATAGAGCCCGGCGGTGTCGGCGGCGGACTTGTCCTCGATGACCTTGGCGGTCTTGATCATCCGCTGGAGGTAGCGGATGCGGGCGTCGTTGCGGTTTTTCTCCTGCTTGGCGCACTTGTACTCGAAGTTCTCGCTAAGGTCGCCGAAGGCCCGGGCGGTCTGGACATCCTCGATCAGCTTGGGGCGCAGCTGCTGCACCCGGTAGTCGATCTCCTCCTGCATTTTTTGCAGGTCGGCGCGTGTCAGTTCATCATACATGGTCATTCTCCTTCCATAAGGCGGCAAGACGCTCCAGGGCGGCGGGAAGCCGGTCCAGGTCGATGCCGGTATAGTTGACCACCAGCACGTGCTGGGGTGCGTCCTGGGGACACTGGTAGTAATCGGACAGCATGGCCAGACGGATACCGCGCTGCTCCGCCTCACGGCGGAGTGTCTTCTCCCCCCGGGCGGCGCACCCTGCGCGCTGCGTTTTTGCCGTTTGACCTGTGCGCAGCAGGCAGGGCGTGCCGTCCCACGGCGCGCCGTCCAGCCGCAGCAGGAAATGCAGGCCCGCATCCTCCTCGGTGATGGCGGCATAGGGGGCCAGCGGGCTTTTGTACACGGCGGCGATGACGGCGTCACGCTTCTGGCGGTAGTGCTTACGCATACGGCTCAGGTGCTTTTCATACCAGCCGCCGGCGAGGAACTGGGCCAGGGTGTACTGCTCGAAGGCGGAGACGGTGCAGGCGTAAAAGCCCAGCTTCTGCCGGAAGTCCGCCAGCAGGCGGCGGGGCAGGACCATGAAGCTGATACGTATGGAGGGGGCGATGGTCTTGGAAAAGGTGTTGAGATAGACCACCTGCTCGCCGCCGTCGATGGAGAACAGGGTGGGGATGGGACGGCCTACAAAGCGGAACTCGCTGTCGTAATCGTCCTCCAGGATGACCCGCGCCGGGACCTCCTGCGCCCAGCGCAGCAGCTCCTGGCGGCGGGCGATGGGCATCACCAGACCGGTGGGATAGTGGTGGCTGGGAGAGATGTGGACCACGTCGGCGTCGCTGCGGCGCAAGGCTTCCACCGATACGCCCGCCTCGTCCAGGGGCAGAGCCGTCACCTCCGCGCCGGCGGCGCGGTAGATATGGGCGATCTTGCCGTAGCCGGGGTCCTCCACGCCGTAGAGACGATCACGGCCCAGCAGCTGCACCAGCAGGTTGTACAGCACCTCGGTGCCGGCACCCACGATGATCTGCTCGGCAGTGACCTCCATGGCACGGAACTGCCGCAGGTGGGCGGCGATGGCCTGCCGCAGGGCCCAGGCGCCCTGCGGCGGCGTGGACCGCAGCAGGCCGGTGCCCTGCTCCAGAATGGTCTGGCGCATGAGTCGGGCCCAGACCGTAAAGGGAAAGTCCTCGGCGGCGATGGAGTTGGTGGCCAGATCCAGGAACCAGACAGGCTCGCGGGGCGGAGGCGGCTGCTCCGGGGACGCGGGGACGGCTGCGGGCGACGGCAGCACGGCGCTGACGAAATAGCCCTTCTTCTCCACACCGGTGAGGTAGCCCTCGGCCATCAGCTGTTCGTAGGCATTCTTTACAGTGATGACGCTGACCTCAAGATGGGCAGCCAGGGCGCGCTTGCTGGGCAGCTTCTCCCCTGCCGCCAGACGGCCGGAGAGAATGTCCGCCTTCACCCGGCGGTAGAGCTGTTCATACAGGCTGAGGCCCGCCTGTTTGTCCAGGGTATAGGTGAGCATTGGACTGGCTCCTTTCATCTGGTATTAACAAGTAAAATCAAAATGGATATTTTAATCATACCAGTTGCTACTATAATACAAATCGTCAACGAAAGCAAGGGCTTTTTCAACAGCTACCCTCTCACCCCCCCTGTGGCGGTCCCCGTTTCCATGCGGGGCGGGGGCCGCCTCCTATAGCAGAAAGAAAAAATCCTCGTAAAGGAGAATGTGTTATGTCCGACAAGAAGATCAGAACGATGGTAACGGCGGCGGTGCTGGCGGCACTGTCCTGTGTGGCCACGATGGTGGTGCAGATCCCCTCCCCCATGAACGGCTTTGTGAACCTGGGCGACTGCTTTGTGCTGCTCAGTGGCTGGCTGCTGGGACCCTGGTGGGGCGCGGCGGCCGGCGGTATCGGCTCCATGCTGGCGGACCTGCTGCTGGGCTACGGCCATTACGCGCCCGGCACGCTCATCATCAAGGGCGCAATGGCGCTGGTGGCGGCACTGATCTTTAAGGCTTTTAAGAAGAACACCGCAGGCGCGCTGGTCGGCGGCGTGGCGGCAGAGGTCGTGATGGTGGCCGGGTATTTCGGCTACGCGGCGCTGCTGCTGGGCAAGGGTATCGGCGCGGCGGCCAGCATCCCGGGCAATCTGGTGCAGGGTGCTGTGGGCCTGGTGGCCGGGTTCCTGCTTTTGCAGGTAGCGCGGCGGACGCATCTTGAAGAAAAGGTCTGCGTGTGATATACTTATGGCGGGGGGGGTGGGCGGCCCCCCCCCATTTCATGGGGCCG
>OGQY01000482.1_pt1 | contig 32278 bp, 28 predicted proteins | sample 1553361 | NCBI WGS metagenome assembly OGQY01 (sample SAMEA2579963, study PRJEB22360) | human gut metagenome | reverse complement strand
ACCAGTGCAATGACCATTGTATATTTTCTTAAGAAATCTTTTACATTAAATTTCATTTTTTTACCCCTTTCCCAGTAACTGTTCAGTCACTATTTCTTATTTTTTATTCTGTTCCTGCATGATCGAAGCCATGATACGTTCCTGAGTTGCCTCTTCCGCTGTAAATTCACCAGCCAGACGGCCTTCACTCATAACATAGATTCGGTCACACATACCGAGAAGTTCCGGCATTTCAGAAGAAATCATAATGACTGATTTTCCATCTTCTACCATCTTGTTGATCAGGCAGTAGATATCATATTTTGCACCTACATCGATGCCTCGTGTAGGTTCATCCAGAATCAGGATATCCGGTTCTGTAAACATCCACTTACCAAGCAGCGCTTTCTGCTGGTTACCACCGGAAAGGTTACCGATTTTCTGCTCATTGGAAGGAGTCTTGGTTCCCATTTCCTTTGTCATCTCATCTGCCAGATGAACTTCCATATCTGTATTGATGACACCTTTCTCACAGACTTTGGAAAGTCTGGCAAGTGTTGTATTAAATCGAATGGATTCTCCGAGAATCAGTCCGTTTGTCTTACGGTCTTCTGTTACATATGCAAGACCATGACGGATCGCATCGTGCGGATTCTTGAGATTTACTTTTTCTCCCTTGATATAAAGTTCACCGGAAATATTACTTCCATAGCTCTTACCAAATACAGACATTGCAAATTCGGTACGTCCTGCACCCTGCAGTCCTGAGAAACCGACAACCTCACCTTTATGTACTTTACAGTTGATTTTATTATCTACGATCTTCTCAGGATAGAGTGGATGATGAACGGTCCAGTCTTTTACTTCCAGCATAACCTCTTTGCTGACATTATGTTTTCTGGTAGGATAACGGTCATCCATAGAACGGCCAACCATACCTTTGATGATACGGTCTTCACTTAAATCATCTACACCCTTGGTCAGTGTCTCGATCGTTGTACCATCTCGGATGATCGTACAGCGGTCTGCACAGTAGATGATCTCATTCAGTTTATGAGTGATGATGATAGAGGTCAGTCCGTTCTTCTTGAATTCCATCAGAAGATCCAGAAGCATCTTTGCATCTTCATCATTCAGAGATGAAGTAGGCTCATCCAGGATCAGAAGTTTAACCTTCTTGGAGAATGCCTTTGCGATCTCTACCAGCTGCTGTTTACCTGTTCCGATATCTTTGATCAGTGTCTGTGCAGATTCATGGAGTCCAACCTGTGCCATGTGTTTTTCTGCTTCACTGTATGTTCTGTCCCAGTCAATGCTGCCGCTTTTATTCTTAATCTCGTTTCCGAGAAACATATTCTCGCCAATAGAAAGTAACGGAATCAGCGCAAGTTCCTGATGGATGATAACGATTCCTTTCGCTTCACTGTCGTTCAGGTTTTTAAACTTGCATTCCTCACCTTCATAGGTAACTGTACCTGTATAACTTCCATATGGATACTGACCACTTAAAACGTTCATCAGTGTGGATTTTCCCGCACCGTTTTCACCGATCAGCGCGTGAATCTCTCCTCGCTGGACTTCAAGATTTACATTGTCCAGAGCTTTGACACCGGGGAACTCTTTTGTAATGTGATCCATTACTAAAATATTGTCTGCCAAAATGGCGCCCCCTTTCAAAAAACCGGGCGGGGCTCTTCACCCCGCCCTAAAATTTCAAATTACATGTTTTATTGGTTACTTAAGCAATTTTTTCTGCTTACTGTGCCGGATGAAGATATCCGTCATCGTCCTGTGTATAGTATCCTGTGTCAACCAGTTCTTCTTTCATGTTGTCTTTTGTTACAACTGTAGGAACCAGAAGGAATGATGGGCATTTGTTTCCTTCAGATGTTTCATAGGATTCTGTATCATATGCACAATCGAAATCCCATTTGGAGTTTGTGATCAGAGAATCATCAATTGTGTCACCTTTCAGCATTGCTTCTGCAAGGTCAAGAGTAACAACTGCTTCATTTGCAACTGCTTTGTAAACTGTCATGGACTGTTTTCCATCTACGATGTTTGCAAGGTTAGCTTCGTCACCGTCCTGTCCTGTGATCAGAACGTCGTTTTTGCCTGCATAGTCAGATTCGATTGCCTGTGTAACACCGAGTGCTGTGGAGTCATTGGAGCAAAGAGCTACATCCAGCTGAGTTCCATCTGCATAGTAGGAAGCGAGGATGTTCTGCATTCTCTCGAGTGCTGTCTGTGTATCCCATGCTGCTGTTGCTACGGAATCGAAATCAGTCTGTCCGGAAACTACATTCAGGGTGCCTGCATCCAGATACGGTTTCAGAGTGTCATAAGCACCGTTGAAGAAGTATCCTGCATTGTTATCTGCCGGGTCACCTGCTGTGAACTCGATGTTATATGTTTTATCACCTGCATTGTCAAGATCCAGAGTATCGATTACGTACTGGCCCTGCAGAGTACCTACTGTATAGTTATCGAAGGAGATATAATAGGAAACTGCATCGGATTTGATTAGACGGTCATAAGCGATAACCGGGATTCCTGCATCTGCTGCTTCATCCATAACTGTATTAAGTGCTTCACCATCGATAGCTGCAACTACCAGGAGGTTAACTCCATCGGAGATCAGGTTCTGGATATCATTTACCTGACGGTCTGTTTCGTTATCGGAGTATGTCAGCTCTACATCATATCCAGCTGCTTTAAACTGTTCTTCCAGATAAGAACCATCTCTGTTCCAACGTTCCAGAGACTGTGTTGGCATTGAGATACCAATCTTTCCGCCTTCAGCTGCTGCATCATCTGCAAGTACCGGAACTGCACAAGATGTGATTGCCATTGTTGCTGCCATCGCTAAAACTAATTTTTTCTTCATAAAAGAAACCTCCCATTTTCGTTTTCGCTCTTTAGCTATTTCGTATAGCTTTTTGATGAAATTATAATACCATATGGATATATTAAACAAAATGGACTGTTTTTTGATATATCTTTCAATTTTTGTGATAAAAAAACATCCAGATGGCATGCATCTGGACATTTTCGATATGTTCATTAAAAAAACAATAATTTTGTGCTATTGACAGGTTATCTCTCACTACGTTCGTATCAACCTGTATGTCTCGGGATATTCTCAGACAACAGTCTGCTGTATGTTACCCCTGTTTACTCTTCTGCGTCAAGTGCACGGATTCTCTGAACAAGTTCTTCACAGATTTCCAGTTTATCCTTACCATCTGTCTCGATCACAATATCAGCTGCTGCCTGGTATTTCTCACGACGTTTTTCCATCAGACCTGCAATAAAGTCAACGTTTTTGTTGCCTTCCAGAAGTGGTCTGTCGTGATTATCTTTGACACGGCTTAAGATTGTCTCCGGCTTGGCTGTCAGAAGGACAACGCGTCCATTCTTCTTCATTTCGACTACATTGCGTTCTCTCATCGGCACACCACCGCCACAGGAAATAACTACATTGGTCTTGGACTGCATTTCTATAAGAAGTTCTGTCTCCAGATTACGGAAATACTCTTCTCCATATGTCTCAAAGATATCAGAAATGGACATTCCCTCTCTCTCGGCAATGATCTGGTCCATCTCTACAACTTCCATTGCGAATACTGTCTTCAGGAAATCAGAAATCGTAGATTTACCTGCACCCATGAAACCGATCAGTACAATATTGTAATCAAACAGTTTACGTGCCTGGATTCTCTTACTGTTTCTGGTAATTTCTTCAAAAACAGCAGTCACTTCATCTTTATGGCGTCTGCCTTCCATTCTGCGGTTCAGCCATTCTCTCTGTTTTGCTTCCTGCTCCGGCTGAAGGATCGGAATATCATTTGCTTCTTTGTAAGCCATGATATCTTCTACGATTCTGTTACGCATAAGTAATGCATCCAGCACGATCTCATCACACTGTCCAAGGCTCTCTCGAAGTACTTCCAACTGATTCATATGTATCGTTCCCTCTCTTATAAACAAATTTATCGCTGTGAACACTTTATATTCCCTTTGTTCACTGCATCACTATTTGCTCATTATAACAGTTATTTAGCACGTTAACAATATAAAGTGGGAACTTTTTTTATTACTCCGCATTTTTAAGTGCCTCACCCATCGGTACTTTCCGGATTTTTCTGTATTCCAGAAGTGCAACCACTGCATATGTCACAAGACCGATCACAAACATCTGTACATAGATCATCGGGTCGATCCAGAGCGCAATCCATCCGGAGATACTCTGCAGCATCATTTCCCTGAATAGAACTTCCATGATCGTAGTCTCAATTGGAAGGCTGATCAGAAGGCACAAAACAATCACGATCGACGTGGACAAGATGTATAGCCTGCTGATCTCACCATTGGTATAACCAAGAATCTTCGTCATCGAAATCGACTGTGCATTTTTTTCAATTATGATCTTAGAGAGAAGATATATCAGGATCATATAGATTGCAACTGCAAATAAATTTACCATCCCCATCATACTTCCCATGGAGACATTCAGCTGTCTGCTGATCTTTGTCAGTGCATCCAGGTCGATCACTGAACCTATGTAGCTGCTGTCAATATCTGTAATCTCTGAATTGCTGAAATATCCGCTGAAATAATCATCTCCCAGATCAAAGGTCCGGTTCAATTCCTCCTGTGGCATGAAAATACAAAGACTACCATTATAATCATAAATTCCACTGATTTTAAAAGTATACTCGTCATCCTCATATTTTTCTTTGAGTGTGATCGAATCTCCCGGTTTCAGCAGAAATTTATCTGCATACGCTTTCGAAATATACACGCCATCTGAAAAATCCACATCAATGTACTTGCTGTCATCGTGAACGCCATAGAGTGTTACTTCTTCACTTTTGTATTTGGTCGGAAGTGTATTCAGTGAGTAAGCACTGAATTCTTCTGCGTCTTCATTATCTGTTTCTGCGTCATGTGCAAACAGCAGCATATCCAGCATACTTTCAAGCTTATTACTGCCACCCATCACACTTACCGGCATTGAAAGCATATACTGATATTTTGCCAGCATATTGTTCTGGATCTCCAGCTGGTAATGATCCAGTGCGGACGGGAGCAGAAGGCCAAACATCAGAAGCAGATTTGCAAATATGATCCCCACAAAAAGGACAAGATAATTGCTGATATTCTGAAAGATCACGCGCAGGCGGAATCTGTGAAAAATTTTCATTCGCGGACTGAGATAAACCGCACGTCTCTGCTTTCTGGAAGAAAGATCTCTTCGCAGAAATTTAAGCGGCGACAGCTTCAACTTATGATACAAGACCGCATAGTTAACTACAAACATAATTATTACCGGAACTACTGTCGTCATAAGAAAAGCTTCTGCATTCCAGATTGTCACATAAGTCGGCAGACTGTAGCTTCCATAATACATACCGGCACATACATCCTTAAATGCCGTATAACCTAAAATATTACCGATCAGCGCGCCCACCAGCGTTACGATCACCGGAAGAGTCATATAATGCCGAATCAGCTCATTTTTTGTATAGCCGGATGCCCGAAGCGTTCCGATGACACCAGCTTCTTTTGCAATCGTATTACTGGTCGTGATGCCAAATACAAAAGCCATGATCACGATGATGATATAGAGAAGCATGATCATCATTGCCTTGTCACTTCCCATATCATCTCCAGTAAATATAATCGCCTGATTCTGATATTGCGGCACAAAATTTTCCAAAGTGACAACTTTTCCCATTGCCTTCATCAGATCTTCCGAAACATTCTTTTCCTCGAGTTCTGTCTGCGGTTTTTCATTGTAGGTCCATGCATAATTATATTGCAGCTTATCCTGATCCAGAGAATCAAATTCTTCATCCGTCACTACGCCTACTCCAAACTTTACAGCATCAAACATAGAATCGTTATTATTCTGAAACAAACAGCTGTAATCTGATAATGCAACCAGCCCGGTGATCGTCCAGGACTTTGTCCCATCATCCAGAGTATCTCCAGTCTTCAGTGAATTATTATCTGCGTACATACGGTCAATTGCGATCTCACCGGTTTCTGACGGTAATTCTCCGTCCATCAGGCATACTTTATCCACCTCTGTACGATTCTTGAAAAAGCGCATTGTGCTTCCATTTGAAAGAGAATCTTCTATATAATAGTTTTCATAGATTTTGACACCTTCCTCTTCAATTGCCTCGCGCTGTCCTCGATACAGACGCTCTCCGGTACGAAAATTTCCATCTTCAATATTGTATTTTTCAAATCCTTCATCATATGCCTGGATCATGCTTCCATCTGCAACCAGAAATCCGGACACCATACCGATCGTCGCAACCATCAAGATGAATACAACCAGATATTTTCCAATCTCCCCTTTCAGTTCACGGGGAATTCTTTTTCTCAGAGGACTTTTCATAGCACCGCCCCCTTACCATTCAAGATCCATCGCAGGAATCTTATGCTCGTTCTGATAGTTTTTACGGATCATTCCATCTCGAAGTTTTACCACACGATCCGCCATGTCCTTGATCGCATCATTATGTGTTACCATGATCACAGTATTTCCGTATTTCTGATTCACTGTTTCGATCAATTTCAGAATTTCCTTGGAAGTATTGTAATCCAATGCACCGGTCGGCTCATCACAGAGCAGAATATCCGGATTTTTTACAATTGCACGCCCAATCGCAGTTCTCTGCTGCTGTCCGCCGGAAAGCTGATTCGGAAGTTTCCTCCGATGCTCAAAAAGACCAAGTGTATGCAGAAGCTCATCCACATCCAGTGCCCGGTCACTTAAATAAGCACCAACCTCAATATTCTCCCTCACAGTCAGATTCGGAATCAAGTTGTACATCTGAAAGATATAGCCAAGATGTTTCCGTCTGTACTGAGAAAGTTTCTTTTCTTTCATATCAGCCAGCTTTTCGCCTTCGATAGAAATACTTCCACCATCTGCGCTCTCGATTCCACCGATAATATTCAGCAAGGTGGATTTACCGGAGCCCGATGGCCCCAGAAGTACACAGAATTCCCCTTTTTCAATATCCAGGTCCAGCCCTTTCAGAACATCTACTTTGCTGTCCCCGGTGCCAAATGATTTCTTAATATCCCGAATTTCCAAAAACATAAGTTTCTCCTTTTCATACCTTTGCCAACCTTATCGGTTAGTTGTATCTATACTTATGTTAGTTTAGGCTATCCGTTTTGTCAAGAAAATTTGCTTCATCTAACTATTTTCGAAAAAAAAATCCGGCCCTGCACAAAGCAAAGCCAGAACTTTTTCTACATTATAAATTCCATTATTCTCTCTACAATAAATACCGCCGCGCACGCGAACAACGCAACCGTAAGAAGACTCTTTTCACGATATGCCACGATCAGTGCTACAATGAGTCCCGCTGCACCGGAAATGATTCCGCCTGTCGTTGCTGTCAGGATTGCCGGAAATGTCATAGCAGCAAGACATGCATATGGCACATAGTACAGAAAGGATTTTACAAACAGACTGGTGATCTCCCTTTTGAAAAGGACCAGTGGAAGCATACGAATCAGATATGTTACGCCTGCCATCACCAGAATATACAGATATACATTCGGTTTCATATCAGTTTGCTGCCTCCTTTTCCTCTGTTTCTTTTTCCTCAACCGGGCAGAAATGTGCTGCCAGCCCTGCTACCAGCAATGTCGTGATAATGATCACAAATCCGGTAGAAACTTTATTCAGTACCGGAACCACTGCAAATAACGTACTCACAGCCATCGCTCCGATCACTACGCCAAGAACAGCTCGATTTTTCTTTGCCGGTGGAATGATCACCGCAAGAAACATTCCATAGATTGCCACACTCAGTGCACTTACCAAGAAATCCGGAAGCAGGCTTCCAGAAACAGCTCCTGCCAGTGTTCCCAGTGTCCATCCCGGAATCGCGACACACATTACACCATAATTATACCACGGACTAATCCTTCCCTCCTGACTTGCACTGACACCAAAAATCTCATCTGTCACACCAAACGCAACCGCAAGTCTGTGTCCATTGGAAACACCTTTTTCCAGTTTCTGTGACAGAGAAAAAGACATCAGACAGTATCTTAAGTTGATAACCAGCTGCGTCAGTGCCATCTCCCACAGCGAACCACCGGCTGCAATGATTCCAATACCTGCAAACTGTCCTGCCGAGGTAAGATTTGTCAGTGAGATCAGAACTGCCTGCCATGCAGTCAGACCTGACTGAATAGCCATGATCCCAAAGGTAAAGGATACCGCAAAGTATCCCAGGCCAATCGGAATTCCATCCTGAAGGCCTTTCCCAAAGCTTGTTTTATTCATGCCTGTATCAGTCCTCCAGTGAATTCAGTACACGGAATCCATTATTGCTCAGTACATTCTCTGTCACAAATACATCATCTGTCTGAAGGATCATGATCGGAAGGCTGTTTTCTCTATGATAGGATGTATAAATATAATCCAGATTCACATTACAGTTGCCAAGGACCTGCAGTACGGTATTCAGTCCGCCCACTTCATCTTTCAGGTCTACAGCAATGACCTCTGTCACACGATTCATATATCCATTCTCACTCAGAAGTTTCTCTGCTTCATCTGCCTGGTTTGTTATCATACGAAAAAGAGCAAACTCCGGTGCATCAAAGCATGCAAATCCATAAATATCAATTCCTGCTTCTGCCAGAAGTTCGGTGACTTTCTGAAGACTTCCTGCTTTATTTTCAATAAATACAATGTTCTGTTTGATCATTTTCTCTCTCCTCGTCCTGTGCATAAATAAATTAAAACTTGCATATTATACCAACTTTATCCATTATACTCACGTTTCTTTCAAATGTAAACCTTTGCAGTGGACAAAAAAATCCTGCGGAAATGTTCTGTACGTTTTCTTTCTGTACACCAAACCCTTCCACAGGACTCTTTTCAGTAGAACTTATCCACCTGTATTCTTTTAATCTAACTCTTCATCCACATATTTCTGAATATTGGATGCATTTACATATTTCTTCAGATGTTCTCCATCCGTAATGACCAGTGTCGGTGCCTGCATAATGCCAAACTGACGTGCCATATCCGGATTCTTCTCTGCATCAATGATCTCCAGATCTTCACCTTCCAGCATCTTCTTTGCCATGCGGCAGTTTGGACAGGTGTTGGTTGTAAACAGATATTTATGTGTTTCTACCGGCTCGATCTTGACATCATCATCTGTCACTGTAACCATACTGGTATGGACTTTCTTAAGTTTGGAGTGAAGCACATCATACAGTGTACGGTTCTTGTACTCCTGCGCTTTTCCATCATTCCAGTTCTGTACCGGACGGTAATATCCGGTAATTCGACTGTAAACCTCTGCTTTCTTTCCACATTTCGGACAGGTAAAGTGCTCACCACTTAAATATCCATGTTCCTTACATACGGAGTAAGTAGGTGAGATCGTATAGTATGGAAGTTTATAGTTCTCGGCAATCTTGCGTACCAGAGATGCAGCAGCCTTCCAGTCCGGAAGTTTTTCACCGAGGAATGCATGGAATACGGTACCAGATGTATAAAGAGTCTGCAGTTCATCCTGAATATCCAGTGCATCAAAAATATCTGAGCTGTATTCTACCGGCAGATGGGAACTGTTGGTATAATACGGAGTATCTCCTTTGCTTCCAGCTGTACGGATATCCGGCCAGCGCTTACGGTCATGTTTTGCAAGACGATATGCCGTAGATTCTGCCGGAGTCGCCTCCAGATTAAACAGTTCACCCGGATATTCTTCCTGATAATCAGAAAGACGGTTGCGCATGTGTGTAAGAACCTCTTTTGTAAATTTCTGTGTACGCGGATCGCTCATGTCACAGCCAAGCCATTTCGCATTCAGACCGGCTTCATTCATGCCTACCAGACCAATGGTCGAAAAATGATTGTCAAAGCTTCCAAGGTATCTCTTCGTGTACGGATAAAGACCTTCATTCAGAAGTTTTGTAATAACCTCTCTCTTGATATGCAGTGATCTTGCAGAAATATCCATCAGACGATCCAGTCTTCTGTAGAATTCTTCCGGTGTCTTGGACTGATATGCGATACGTGGCATGTTGATCGTAACAACACCTACCGAACCGGTACTTTCACCGGATCCGAAGAATCCGCCACTCTTCTTACGCAGTTCACGAAGATCCAGACGCAGACGGCAGCACATGCTTCGAATATCACTTGGTTTCATATCACTGTTGATATAATTTGAAAAATATGGAGTTCCATATTTGGAAGTCATCTCAAACAGCAGACGATTGTTCTCTGTATCGGACCAGTCGAACTCTTTTGTGATAGAATATGTCGGGATTGGATACTGGAACCCACGTCCATTGGCATCTCCCTCGATCATCGTCTCAATAAAAGCCTTATTGACCATGTCCATTTCTTTTTTGCAGTCTTTGTATTTGAAATCCATATCTTTGCCGCCAACGATCGCAGGAAGCTCTGCAAGATCATCCGGAACCGTCCAGTCCAGTGTGATATTGGAAAACGGTGCCTGTGTTCCCCAACGGCTTGGTGTATTCACGCCATAAATGAAAGATTCAATACATTTCTTAACTTCCGGATAACTCAGGTTGTCCACCTTGACAAAAGGTGCCAGATACGTATCAAAAGAAGAAAATGCCTGCGCACCAGCCCATTCATTCTGCATGATTCCAAGGAAATTCACCATCTGATTGCAAAGGACACTCAGGTGCTTTGCCGGCGCGGATGTAATCTTGCCTTCGATGCCACCCAGCCCTTCTTTGATAAGCTGTTTCAATGACCATCCTGCACAGTAACCGGTCAGCATGGACAGATCATGAATATGGATATCCGCATTTCTGTGTGCATCTGCGATCTCATTGTCATAAATCTCGGATAACCAGTAATTGGCTGTAACTGCACCGGAATTGCTCAGGATCAGACCACCTACCGAATATGTGACAGTAGAGTTCTCTTTTACTCGCCAATCCTCGACCTTCACATAACTGTCCACGATCTCTTTGTAATCCAGAATCGTGGATTTCATATTACGTATCTTTTCTCTCTGTTTACGATAGAGGATATATGCCTTGGCAACATCACTGTATCCGGCCTGGATCAGAACATTCTCCACACTGTCCTGAATATCTTCTACGGTTACCTTCCCATCCTGGATCTTATTCTGGAAATCTGCAGTAACACGAAGGGCCAAAAGGTCGATCATATCTTTACTGTAGTTTTTTTCTTTTGCATCAAATGCTTTATCAATAGCTGATGTAATCTTTGCCATCTGAAATTCAGCAATTTCACCATCACGTTTTACTACCTGAAACATGTTATACATTCCTCCCTCTACTGCTTGCACCTGTATTATATACGGTCATATTCATACCGTGAATTACATGCTGCAGATTGCTGTTTTCTCCGTTCACAGCAACCGTGTAGAACCTATTGTAGCAGACTCTTATCTATACGTCAATAGGCAAAAACACCATATATTGTGCCGATAATGCAAGTGCACAACTATATGGTGTTGTCCAATATTCACGTTTTTCCTTTATTTATGGGACTTTGGCATTACTGAAACAAAGATTTCTGCAGGTACTCTCGCCTTTACAAAAATTCCATCTTCCCGATATTCTTCTGAAAGCAGACTCCCGTACTCCCGGATGATCTGAATCTTACCAGCCTCTTTGTAAGTATATAATTCTTCCAGATAAATCTGGCTCTCTGCGAGGAGTTTTGCCAGAACATCTTTAAGTTCCTCCAGGCCCTCTCCGGTACGGGCAGAACATTTGACTGTATAATCCGCCCGAAAATCCCGAAGCGCTTCTCCCTGCACCTGATCCTGCTTATTCAGGAGTGTAATGATCTTTTTGCCCGTCGCTCCCAGCTCCCGGAGTGTCTCATACACCGTATGCATCTGAAGCTCTGCCTGCGGATTGGAAGCATCTACCACATGAATGATATAATCTGCATACTTAGCCTCTTCCAGCGTACTTTTAAACGCTTCTACCAGATGATGTGGCAGCTTGCGGATAAATCCTACAGTATCTGTCAGAAGGATCTGCTGCCCATCTTTGAGTTCCAATACACGCGTCGTCGGATCCAATGTTGCGAACAGCTTATCTTCTGCCAGAATGCCGGCTCCTGTCAGTGTATTCAAAAGCGTTGATTTTCCTGCATTTGTATAGCCTACGATCGCCGCTGTCTTCAGATTTCCTCTGGTTCTCTTGCCTCTGATCAGTTCACGGTGTTTCTCTACCTGCGCAAGTTCTGCTTTCAGAGCAGATATTCTGGTACGGATCAGACGTCTGTCTGTTTCCAGTTTTTTCTCACCCGGTCCTCTTGTTCCGATACCACCGCCAAGTCTGGAAAGAGATTCGCGCAGTCCGACCAGACGCGCCGACCGGTAACGAAGCTGCGCCAGTTCTACCTGGATCTTACCTTCACTTGTGGTCGCACGGCCGGCAAAGATATCCAGGATCAGAAGTGTCCGATCCATAACCTTGCAGTCCAGTTCTCTCTCCAGATTATTCATCTGTGCCGGTGAAAGCTCATCATCGCAGATCACCCCATTGGCATCATACGCTGCCAGAAGCGCCGCAACCTCTTCTATCTTACCTTTGCCAATATAAGTTCCAGGGTGTACTGCTTCACGGTTCTGGATTACTTTCCCAACAGTTACAGCGCCTGCAGTGGCCGCCAGTTCTTCCAGTTCGTCAAGCGATGCAGCAACATCCTCATCCTGTTCTGTCTGTACACCGATCAGGATGACACGCTCTTCAATTTCCTTGAAATCATAAAACTGCATAGATCAGTACTCCTCTTCACCAGATTCATCAGAGCCATCAGAAGTATCTGCAGCATCACCTGCATCGGAAGCCGCCTCTGCATCGGTATTCTCCGTTGTATCAGAAGCTGTATCATTACTCAGTTCACCATTACGTGACTGAAGGAAGGTCAGTTCCTTCGCTGCATTTTCGTCATCCGGGAACATCTTGATATATTCCTGCATTTTGCTCAGTGCTGTTGAAAAATCCAGTTTTTTCTCATATACCACGATCTCATTGAACAACAGATCCTGCATTTCTTCTGTAGATGCATCTTCCAGCCCCTTGCTGATATTTTCCAGTGCGCTGTCATAAGAGCCATCATCCATATCACAAAGTGCCAGACCATTGTAGCCTTTGGCCGGCTCACTGTCATCCTCTGACACATACTGCTGGTACATACTTCTGGCATTGGAAGTATCTCCCTGTGCGCGGTAGACCATTCCCAGAAGAAGCATTCCTTCTGTACTCTTCTGATTCACAGCCTCCGTAAGTTCCTTCTGCGCATTGGAATAATCTTCCATGTAGTAATAGACTTTGCCTCTGTTACAATAATCCTCTGCATTTTTCGCTTCCGTCTTCAACGCTGCTTCAAGATATCGTGTACCATCCGCTTCCATGTCTTTTTCCAGATATGCCTCATAGATCTGGATTGCTCTGTCATAAGTGGCATCTTCTCCGTAGGCTTCTGTAAAGTTCGAAGAAGCCTCATCATAAGAATCCATTGCCAGTGCCACACATCCTGTCAGATAATAAGTCTCCGCATCCATGCTGTAGCTTTCAGCCAGTGTCTGACAATCCGCCATCGCAGCATCATTCAGTCCGGATTTTAATTCTGCGGTTGCTCTGTAAGCAAGCATATCTTTCTTAAGTGCTTTTCCTGCTTTTTCATCGTTCAGACCATTGGTCAGGCTGTCAATGGCATCCTGATAATTTCCAAGATGAATATTTGCGATTCCGGCCCCACGATATGCCTCTGCTGTTTTATATCCGGCAGTGATCGATGACTGATACCCCTGAAGGGCATAATCATAACTGCCCTGTGCAAGATCTGCACAGGCCTGGTCATAAGTTTTCTTTTCTTCCCCTCCACAGCCGGTCAACATTCCAAATGTCAGTCCGGCTGTCAGCATCCATATGATTCTTTTATTTTTCATTGATATCCTATTCTACTACGAGTCCTTCTTCTTCCATTACACGAACAACGTTATTTACGTGTTCTGCACAGATTTCCTCTGTTCCGGCCTCTACCATGACACGAATCAGCGGCTCTGTACCACTTTCTCTTACAAGAATACGTCCATCTGTGCTGAGTGCTCTTGCAGCAGCCTCTACCGCTTCAACAACCTTCGGATTTTCTCTTGCAGTCTTCTTGTCTGCAACACGAACATTGCGGAGAATCTGCGGATAAACCTTCATTTCTTTTGCCAGATCACAGAGCGTTGCCTTCTGCTCCACACAAGCTTCCATGATCATAAGAGAAGTCAGGATTCCATCCCCGGTGGCTGCATAGCGACTGAAAATAACATGTCCGGACTGTTCTCCACCAATACTGTAGTTATTCTCAAGCATATTTTCGGCAACATATTTATCACCAACTGCCGTCTGTTCATAGTTGATGCCTTCTGCCTCAAATGCCTTGTAAAGTCCCATATTTGACATAACAGTTGTAACTACGGTATTTCCATTCAGTTTTCCCTGAGATTTCAGGAATTTACCGCAGACATACAGAATCTTGTCTCCATCGATGATATTTCCCTTATGGTCTACTGCAATGCAACGGTCGGCATCTCCATCATATGCAAAACCAATATCCAGTCCGTTATCCACCACATATTTCTGAAGTACTTCAATATGCGTGGATCCACATGCTCTGTTGATGTTTGTTCCATCCGGATCATTGTTAATAACGTAAGTTTTTGCACGCAGAGCGTCAAAAACACTCTTTGCGATCGCAGAAGAACTTCCATTGGAGCAGTCCAGACCAACTTTGATATTTTTGAAATCGCGGCATGGAATGGAAATCAGGTATCCAATATAACGATTGCGTCCGGAAGCAAAATCTACGGTACGTCCAATATCTTCTCTTGTTGCATATGGAAGTTCTTCAATCTTGCCATCCAGATATGCTTCGATTCTTGCCTCAACTTCAGCCTCGATCTTCTGTCCGTTTCCGTTCAGAAGTTTGATTCCATTATCGTAGAATGGGTTGTGACTTGCAGAGATCATGATTCCACAGTCAAAATCTTCTGTACGTACTGCATAGGAAACACTCGGTGTAGTCGTTACATGAAGCAGATATGCATCTGCACCTGATGCAGTCAGGCCGGCAACCAGTGCATACTCAAACATATAACTGCTGCGTCTTGTATCTTTACCGATGACGATTTTGGCTTTATGATCGCGGCCATAATACCATCCCACATATCTGCCCACTTTAAATGCATGATCTACTGTCAGCTGAATGTTTGCTTCTCCACGAAAACCATCTGTTCCAAAATATTTACCCATTTTTAACTCCTTACTGTGCACCCTTCTGCACATGATTGATCACATTGATTATTTATAAAGATTTGAAGGATATACTCCTGATTTTACAAGATTCGCAAATGCCTCTGTAACAGCCGCTTTATCTTCCTGATATGTTACACCAAACCAGGTATCTTTTGTCTCAAGAACATCTACTTTTGCTTTGCCTTCTTTGATCAGACAGTCAATCATCTCCGGAAGAAGATACTCTTTCTTAATATCCCCCTCTTTGATCTCAGAAAGAAAATCTACAAATCCCTTTTCCAGTGTATCCATAAATACCGGTGTCAGCCCCCACATATTCATGGAAACAAGGCTCTTCACATCCAGTTTCTCGACTTTATCATCATTACGTGCTTCCGCACCGTCTGCTGTCTTAAAAATGTTATGTGTCTCCGTAACACCTGTCAGCGCGCCCTCTTCAATATGGCATACTCCTCTGGTAACACTTCCATTGTCACTCAGAGTATTTCCAAGACGGAAGCCAGCCATACAGATATGGAGAATTCCATCGTCCGGCTGTTCCTGGATCAGATAATCATGGACTTTCACATAGGCTTCCTTACCATAATAATCATCCGCATTAATTACCATAAAAGGCTCATTCAGAACAGCTTTTGCTGCAAGTACAGCCTGACCGGTTCCCCACGGTTTGGTACGGTCTGCCGGTTTCTCAAATCCAGCCGGAAGATCTTCCAACGCCTGAAATGCATATTCTACCTCCGTGATCTTTTCGATCCTCTCCCCGATTACACGGCGGAACTCCTCTTCCAGATCTTTACGAATGATAAATACAACTTTATTAAACCCTGCCTCCAGAGCATCATGAATGGAATAATCCATAATGATCTCACCATTTGGTCCTACTGGTGCAAGCTGTTTGATTCCTTTTCCAAAACGGCTTCCAATTCCGGCAGCCATAATAACAAGTGCTGTCTTTTTCATAAAAATATCCTCCTTATGCACACTGGCATTCTACATTTGTTTATGCATCTTCCTCATTTAATGAACTCAGTTTTGCGGCCTGGTCTGCTGCTATCAGGCTGTCCAGAATTTCATCCAGATCTCCTCCAAGAACAGCGTCCAGACGGTGAAGTGTCAGCTTGATCCTATGGTCTGTCACACGTCCCTGAGGGAAATTGTAAGTACGGATCTTTTCGGAACGATCTCCTGTTCCGATCTGGCTTCTTCTGGCTTCCGCCTCCGCATCATGCTGTTTGGCCAGTTCCATCTCATACAGACGGGAACGAAGCACTTTCAATGCCTTATCTTTATTCTTGAGCTGTGATTTTTCATCCTGGCAGGAAATAACGATTCCTGTCGGGATATGTGTAAGACGTACTGCAGAGTCTGTTGTATTGACGCACTGTCCACCGTTTCCGGATGCTCGGAACACATCAAACTTACAGTCGTTCATATCCAGATGGAAATCAATTTCTTCGGCTTCCGGCATAATTGCCACAGTACAGGTAGACGTATGGATACGTCCGCCGGATTCTGTCTCCGGGACTCGCTGTACACGATGTACCCCACTCTCATACTTCAGACGGGAATATGCTCCCTGTCCCTGGATCATAAATGTAACTTCTTTGAATCCGCCGATCCCATTCTCATTCAGACTCATCATCTCCGTCTTCCATCTGCGGGATTCTGCGTATTTCACATACATACGATAAATCTCTGCTGCAAACAGAGCAGCCTCATCACCGCCCGCACCTGCACGGATCTCTACGATAACGTTTTTGCTGTCATTCGGATCTTTTGGTAAAAGAAGGATCTTCAGTTCCTTTTCAAGTTCTTCCACACGCTTCTTTGCATCAGAAAGTTCTTCTTTCAGCATTTCACGCATTTCTTCATCCTTTTCTTCTTCCAGCATGGAAAGACTGTCCTGAATCGTTTCTTTATTGTCTTTATATTCTTTATAGGCATCTACGATCGGCTGCAGCTCACTCTGCTCTTTCATCAGCTTCTGAAAACGTTCCTGGTTGTCCGTTACTCCCGGCTCACCAAGCTCATTCAGAACTTCCTCAAAGCGCACAAGCAGATCCTCTAATTTATCAAACATTCTGTTCCTCCTGCATTTTTCTTCCTGTAACAACCCTGTCCAGCCCGGCAAGGTCTTTTTTTATTTCTATCTGTTCAAAACCATTTTTTTTCATAATTTCCGACACATCCATACCCTGGTCACAACCGATCTCGTACATCAGCCATCCGCCGGGTTTCAGATATGTGCCCGCCTGTTCTGTGATCTTTTCATAAAAATACAGACCATTTTCTTTGCCATCCAGTGCAAGCACCGGATCATGAAAACGCACTTCCTCCATCAGACCTTCAATATCTTCAGTCCGGATATATGGCGGATTTGAAATAAGCATATCATATTCCATGTGGTCATTTCCACTGTTTTTCTGAAAATAATCTGCCGAAAACAGATCACTCTGTATCAGCTCAGCTCTCTGTTCCAGTCCCAGACGTTTTCGATTCTCCTTTGCCACACAAAGTGCTCCTTCTGAAACATCCACACCTGTTCCTAATGCCTGTGGCAATTCCAGAAGAAGACTCAGAAGAATACATCCTGAACCGGTACACATATCCAGAATCTGCGGTTTCTCCAGATTCCTCATGCGGGAAATCGCTTCTTCCACAAGCACCTCTGTATCCTGTCTCGGTACAAGTACACGTTCATCCACACAAAATTCGTATCCCATAAAATATGCACGCCCGGTAATATGCTGCAGCGGGATATGCTGAGCACGTTTTGTGCACAGCGTTCGATAACGTTCTTCTGTTTTAGCATCCAGTCCATCATCCATATGTGCATAATACCATGCTCTTGTAATATCTGCCGTATACTCCAGAAGGAGCCAGGCATCTAACCTGGCTTCTTCGATTGCGGCAGTTTCCAGAAGCTGGATTCCATCTTCCAGAACTTCTTTATATGTCCGCATTTTTTTCCTCATTTTCTTCTGGCTTCCAGCCGAATTCTTCTTTCAGATATTCTCTCCAGTCAAAAACAGCCTCTACTGCTGCAATCGCTACTTCAGCCATATCTGCTGTCGGCTCTTTGGTTGTCAACTTCTGCATTGCAAGTCCCGGTTTGCTCAAAATATCAGCAAGTCTGCTGTCTGTTCTGCCAGCCCACTGAATAAGTTCAAAAGAAACACCTGACACGATTGGAACCATCAGAAGACGCCCAAACAGACGAACCCAGTAGCCCGGTACCAGCACAAAAATAAAATGCAGGAATATACTGACGATCATTACCAGAAAAAGGAAACTTGTCCCACATCTTTTGTGCTGTCTGGAGCTTGCCAGGACATTTTCCACAGTAAGTGGAAGTCCATGTTCCACACAGTTGATGCATTTATGTTCTGCACCATGATACATAAACGTACGCTGAATATCCTTCATTCTTGAGATCAGCAGCATATATCCCATAAACAGTGCCAGTTTCACAAATGCTTCTGCAACCGTTACCCCTACTTCAGAAGCACCAACCTTGCGCAGAAGGCTTGCCAGTGCATACGGAAGCAGCATAAAAGCTGCAACAGAAACAACTATGGAAATAGCAACCGTTATGTAAAGAAGCCACTGAAACTGCTTTGCTTCTTTCGCTTTCTTTGCAGAAAGTTCTTCCTCTGTCAGTGTCGCATTCTTTGCAGCTTCCTTCTCGTCCTCTTCATCGCCTGCAATCTCAGCAGAATACATCAGACATTTGGTTCCTACTACCAGTCCGTCAACAAAGCTTACCACTCCGCGGATGATCGGCCATTTCAAAAATGCAGCCTTTCCAAATGTACATTTGTAATCTTCTACCTTTAATTCTATTTCTTTATCCGGACGGCGTACTGCAATGGCATATTTGTCCTTGTGACGCATCATGATGCCTTCCATTACTGCCTGACCACCAATATTCGATGATTTCATATATCACTCCATTATCACTGATAAAAGCAAAGAAAGGTTGAGATTTCCCAACCTCAACCTGTCTCTTCTTTCATTATTCAGTCTGAATTATTTGTTTAAGCCGTATTTCTTGTTGAACTTATCGATACGTCCACGAGCCTGAGCTGCTTTCTGCTGTCCAGTGTAGAATGGATGGCATTTGGAACAGATTTCAACATGGATATCTTTCTTAGTAGATCCTGTTACGAATGTGTTTCCACAGTTGCAGGTTACAGTTGCCTGATAGTAGTTCGGATGGATTCCTTCGCGCATGATTTTCACCTCTCTATATTTCTCTATTTTTCTATTCGTATTAACTTAACGAAATTGCTAATTTATTTCGCAGCTTTCTGATTATAACACACTGATTTCTCAAATGCAAGTCGTTTATAAAAATTTCTGTTTTTTTACCGTCTGCACAAATTCCTCATTATTCTTCGTTCTGGAGAACATATTCAGGATCTGTTCCACAGCATCTTCGGCCTTCAGACTGTTCAGTGCACGGCGCATATTATAAACTGCTTCCTGTTCATCCGGAGTCAGGAGCAGATCCTCTCGTCTGGTACCTGATTTCTGGATATCGATTGCCGGAAATACTCTCTTTTCCTGCAGTTTACGGTCAAGAACCAGTTCCATATTACCAGTTCCTTTAAATTCTTCATAAATAACATCATCCATTTTGCTTCCGGTGTCTACCAGTGCAGTAGCAAGGATCGTCAGGCTTCCACCTTCTCTCATATTACGTGCTGCTCCGAAAAATCGCTTCGGCATGTGAAGTGCTGCCGGATCCAGACCACCGGACAGCGTCCGGCCACTTGGTGTCACACAGAGATTATACGCTCTCGCAAGTCTTGTGATCGAATCCAGAAGGATCGTTACATCCTGTTTATGCTCAACCAGGCGGCGAGCACGCTCTACGACCATCTCTGAAACACGTCTGTGATGATCCGGAAGTTCATCAAAAGTAGAATAAATAACCTCTACATTGCTTCCACGAATCTCTTCTTTAATATCCGTAACTTCCTCTGGACGTTCATCGATCAGAAGAATGATCAGATGCATATCCGGATTATTCTTCTGAATCGATTTGGCAACATCTTTCAGAAGGGTTGTCTTGCCGGCTTTCGGTGGTGATACGATCATGCCTCGCTGTCCCTTGCCGATCGGACTTAGAAGATCCATGATCCTCATTGCCACGGTTCCACCTGGTCTTTCCATACGCAGACGCTCATTCGGAAAGATTGGCGTCATATCTTCAAAATTATATCGTCTCTGTCCCTCACTCGGTGGAAAACCATTGATGGAATCCACATAAAGAAGGGCACTGAATTTCTCTCCCTGTGTTTTAATACGGATGCTTCCTTTCAGGATATCACCGGTTTTCAGATTGAACCGGCGTATCTGAGACGGTGATACATAAATATCATTTTCACCTGGGAGATAATTTGCACAGCGAATAAATCCATATCCGTCCGGAAGGACCTCCAGAATACCATTTGCTTTTTCTCCACTGTCAAGCTGTGCCGTATCGGTCGGATTCTTATGTGCATATTCCGTCCGTTCTGTATAATTTCTGTCCTGATAATTTCGTTCCTGATAGTTCCGGTCCTGATAATTTTTATCCTGATATGTTTTTCTCTCATTCGCCTCATAAGATGTTCTGTTTTCTCTTACTCTATTTTCCTGTCTGCCCGGTTCCTCCTGCAGGATTTCAGTTTTTTTCATTTCTGCCTCTCCACCGGTGGACTCTTTTTCATCTTCCTGGAGCATACGCTCTATCAGTTCAGGTTTCCTCAATGTAGAAATCCCTTTCAATCCTCTCGCTTTTGCCAGATCTTTTAATGTTGCAAGCGACAATGATTCGTATTTTTCTCTCATAAAAAAATCCTCTCTGTCTTCTCAAAACCTGTTTACTTGATAATAAAATTATTTACGGAATATTTGTCTGAAATGACATGAATCAGAATACCAGCAGACACCATACAGAAGGTGTCACCGGTAAAACTGATAAGTAATATAAGTAATAAAATTAATGAATCAGATTTCCTACGATTCCATAGGATACCACATACATGATCACAGTTGCCATGATCAGTCCACAGAAAATAGCAATAGAAGACTTCTTGATATCCACTTCAAGAAGGGATGCGATCAGAGATCCTGTCCATGCCCCCGTACCCGGAAGAGGAATTCCTACAAACAGCAGCAATCCAAAGAATTCATACCGTTTGATCTGGTCACTCTTGCCCATGGCACGGTCTTCCATCTTAACGATCAGGCCATGAAACAGTTTTGTTTTCTTCAGAACTTTAAAAATCTGACGAATAAACAGTAATATAAATGGTATAGGAATAATATTTCCGATAATGCAGATCGGAATTGCTTTCGCCGCAGACACTTTCAAAAGAGATGCCGCCAGCAGACCTCCCCTAAGTTCCAGAATCGGTATCATGGAAATAATAAAAATAATAAGTTCTCTGGAAATATGCTGAGACAGGTTATCTGTAAACCACTGTACTAAAACTTCCATAAATTCTCCTTTTTTAGATATTCTCCTACAAAATTAATGAAGACTTCCATCTCATTCCTTGTTCCAATCGTAATACGCAGATGGTTACTGGTTCTTCCACCCGGAAAATAGCGCACGTAAATATGCTGCTCTCTCAATGCCTGAAACAGTTTTTCTGCCGGGCAGTTTTTATGAGCCGCAAAAATAAAATTTGCTTTTGATTCTTCAAAGTAAAATCCAAGTTTCCTGAGTTCTTTTTTTGTCCATTCCCGCGTCTCTATAATCTTACCGCAAGTTTCCAGGAAATATTCCTGATCCTTTATCGCCGCAACACCAGCTGCGATCGACGTACGATTCATTGTATAAGAATTAAACGAATATTTGACATCATTCAGATATTTGATCAGTTTCGGGCATGCAAGCGCAAATCCGATACGCATGCCTGCCATGGATCGGGACTTGGAAAATGTCTGTACCACCAGAAGATTCTCGTATTTCTCGATCAGAGGTAATGCTGACTGTGTACCAAAGTCAACATATGCCTCATCCACGATCACGATCACATCCTGATTATGTTCCACGATATCTTCAATATCACTCAGCGGAAGAGAAACACCTGTCGGAGCATTCGGGTTCGGAAAGATAATTCCACCATTCTCTCTGAAATAATCTTCCTTCTTTATATGAAAGTGTTCATCCAGTGCCGGTCTCTCATATGGAATGCGGAACAGTTCTGCCCATACATCATAAAAAGAATAGGTGATGTCAGGAAACAGAATTGGTTTCTCACTGTTAAAAAAAGTAAGGAAACTCATTGCCAGTACATCATCAGATCCCACGCCGACAAATACCTGATCGTCCTGAAGCCCATACTCCCCTGCAATGGCATGCACAAGATCTTTCGCTGCCGGATCCGGATAAAGTCTCAGTGCATCTGTATCTGTATTCCGAAGTACCTCCGTAACCCCCGGTGCCGGCGGATAAGGATTTTCATTTGTATTTAATTTAATCATATCCGTCTGATTTGGCTGTTCTCCCGGTGTATACGGAACCACCTTGCGGATATTGTTTTCCCAGTTGCCCATCTTCATGTCTTCTTTCTTTTTTATCTACTTTTTTATCTGCTTTTTTACGAGGATACATACGGATTGTTCCGTGCTACGCACTCTCACAATCCTACTTCCGAGCCACACCGGTCTTTCTTGCTGCTTCTGCAACTGCTTTGGCTACTGCCGGTCCAACTCTCTTGTCAAATGCCTTTGGAATGATATTATCTTCAGAAAGTTCTTCATCAGAGATCAGTTCTGCAATTGCTTTTGCTGCTGCAATCTTCATCTCCTCATTGATATCACTTGCTCTCACATCAAACGCACCTCTGAACACACCAGGGAATACAAGTACATTGTTGATCTGATTCGGGAAATCAGAACGTCCTGTTGCGATGACTCTTGCGCCACCTTTTCTTGCTTCATCCGGCATGATCTCAGGTGTCGGGTTTGCCATTGCAAATACAATCGCATCATCTGCCATTGTGCTTACCATCTCTGCTGTTACAATATTCGGTGCAGATACACCGACAAAAATATCTCTGCCCTTCATGGCTGCCTTAAGGTCCCCATGCAGCTGTTCTTTATTTGTTTTTTCTGCGATTTCCTTCTGTGCCGGATTCATCCATTCCTCACCAGGCGCCAGGATTCCCTTACGGTCAACCATGACTACATCACCGATTCCAAGTTCCAGAAGAAGTTTGCAGATGGAGATACCTGCTGATCCGGCTCCGTTGATGACTACTTTTGCTTCTGAGAATTTCTTTCCTACCAGTCTCAGAGCATTGGTCAGTCCTGCTGATACGACGATTGCGGTTCCATGCTGGTCATCATGAAAGATTGGAATATCACATTTTTCTTTCAGTTTTTTCTCTATCTCAAAACATCTCGGTGCGGAAATATCTTCCAGATTGACTCCACCGAAAGATCCTGAGATCAGATAAATGGTATTTACGATCTCATCTACATCATTGCTCTTGATACAGAGCGGAAATGCATCTACATCACCAAACGCTTTAAAAAGTGCACATTTTCCTTCCATTACCGGCATCCCCGCCTCCGGTCCGATATTTCCAAGGCCAAGGATCGCTGATCCGTCTGTAACAACAAGGCACATATTCCATCTTCTTGTCAGGTCATAAGATTTGTTCACATCCTTCTGGATCTCCAGACATGGCTGTGCAACACCCGGTGTATATGCAAGTGACAGGTCATCTTTATTCTCTGCCGGTACTCGTGTAACGACTTCAATCTTACCTTTCCATTCTCCGTGTAATCTCAGGGATTCTTTCGCATAATCCATCTCATTCTCCTCCTATTACAATTCCATTTGCTGGTCTTTTGTTGTTGCTGTTCTTCTGCATCTCATCCATGCATTTTTCGATTATCTCCATATGCTCGGACATGTACTGCTCGGCACCCTTCTCATCGTTATTGATAATAGCCTCAACAAGAAGACGATGCTGTTCATCCACTTTAAATTCCGGACGGTTTTTCTTCATAATATAATCTCTGGTTCCCGCAATTATATTTTCAATCAGCTGATCCGCTGCAGCAAGCACACTGTAGATCATCGGATTGTCTGCAATCTTTGCAATCTGCGTATGCAGTTCTTTATCCAGTTCTCCTCTGGTCTTCTCATCTTCCGCTTTATCTATACTCGAAAGTATCCTCCACAGTTCTGCCGCATCCAGTGGTGTGCACTTTCTCGCAGCCAGAATTGCCATCTCTAGTTCCAGTGCAGCCCTAAGCTGCTGTGTCTGCCGGATATATCCGTTATTCAGTTTAAACAGTATAGACAATGGGCCAATCAGCCAGGAATCCAGGTCATCTGCTATATAGTTTCCACCACCGGGCACGGTCTTTATGATTCCAAGCAATTCAAGTGCTCTTAAGACTTCCCGTACCGCCGGTCTGGATACTCCCATCGTCTCTGCCATCGTTCTTTCTGCCGGAAGCGCATCGCCTGCTTTCAGATGTCCATTTTGAATATTATCTATGATCTGATTCAGTATTCCATCAAAAGCTTTCTCATCTTTAATTTCTTTAAACATATATCTGCCTCCTACATTTCCCTATTAATGTATCATTTATGAACCCTGTTGGCAAGCATTCCCTTTGCATTCTGCCTGCATTCTTTTTCATACAGCTTTTTCTAATTTATTAAAAATATCGATATAATTTGTGTTTTTATTCTAAACTTTTCTCATATCCTATTGACAAGTTCAAAAAAGAACGCATAATAAACGTAAGAGATTATTATAGTAAGGGAGATTATACTCATGAAAAAAAGAAATCTTATGCTATTATCAGCAATTGCTGCAGCATCGATCCTCATGACTGGATGCGGTTTCACCGCAGATGATCCGGCTGACAGTCAGGCTGTAACTATAACTCCAGAACCAACTGCTACACCGGCACCTACAGCTACACCAGCACCTACTGTTACCCCGACAGCCAACCTGACAACTACACCTGCACCGGCCGGAACAGATGCTTCTTCCACAACTCCGGCAGATGGTACAACAACAGACGGAACTGCTTCTACAGACAGCAGCACATCTTCTGATGCAGCATCCACAGATACCAGTTCTGACTCTGCTTCTTCCACAGCAAGTGCATCTTCCGGTGATGCATCATCTTATGTTGGTTCTACACTGAATGAATTCATGAACATCTATGGAACACCAGTTGATTATGAACCTGCATACGATGCAAATGGCAACGAAGTTGGTGGTGTTTACTCATTCAACGACTTCTCCATCACAACAGATTTCACTTCCGGAAGCGAAACTGTCGAAGCTGTTGATTATTATTGATCATAATAAGCCGCACATGACAAATACCCTGTCAGGGAATTCCTGCCAGGGTATTTTTTATGTATGTCTTTCTTTATTTTTCAGGTCTTTCTTTTCGATGTTTTTTGGATTCTTCGTATTTTTTCAGCTCTTTCAACGCCTTCTCACCCTGCGGATACAGAAGAATGATATTGAATATTGTCATCAGACCGATTCCCACATCTCCAAGGTCCCATACAAAAGTATAAGCTGCAAGGCCACCTATAAACAACATAAACAGTGCTATGATCTTGTATGCCGTCTGTGATATCCAGTTATCTCCGAAAAGATATGCCACATTGCTTCTTGCATAGAATAAAATTCCAAGGAATGTCGAGAAACTGAACAAAAATAATGTCGCCGCAATAAAAACCACACCAAATCTTCCGAGATGATGTTCCATCGCCGTCTGCAGAAGATCCATTCCGGAAAGTCCTGCAACTTTTTCTTCCGGGGCAAGAAGCATGATCATTGCAGTACAGCTGCAGATCACGATCGTATCAATAAATACTCCAAGTGCCTGTACCAGTCCTGCTTTGACCGGCTGATCACATTTTGCCGCAGCTGCCGCACACGGAGCAGAACCAGAGCCTGCCTCATTGGAAAAAAGTCCTCTTTTGATTCCATTCATCAGTACCGCCCCGAAACCACCGGCTGCCACCTGTCGAAATCCAAATGCCTCCTGAAAGATTCTTGCAAATACACCCGGAAGACTACCGATATTCATCACAATGATCAGAATCGTGATTGCAAAATAAACAACCGCCATTATCGGCACGATCATATCCAGGACCTTAACTGTCGCATTCTTACGGAGTACGATCACTGCTGCAACTGCAACAAGCACAACCGTCGTATAGATCGGTGGAATGGAAAATGCATTCTTAAATGAAGAAACAACGGAATTACTGATCACCTGGCTGATACCACACCAGCAGATCAGGCCTGAGATTGCAAATAACACAGAAATCACAACTTTGTTTCTTTTTTTCTTTTGTTTTTCTTCCACATAGGCATGGATATAGTATGCCGGCCCGCCACGATAACCGCCATACAGTGGATCTTTTTCTTTATAGAGCTGTGCCAGTGTTGCTTCAATAAATGCTGTAGATGAACCGATCAGCGCTGTTACCCACATCCAGAACACAGCCCCGGCACCACCTGCTGAAATCGCCGCAACCACACCGACCAGGTTTCCCATACCAACCCTGGTCGCCGTTGATACGACCAGTGCCTGAAAAGATGAAAGACTGTTTTTATCCTTTTTCTTTTCAACCAGTGCTCTTACCATATCCGGAAACAGACGAATCGGCAGAAAACGCGTCCGGATCGTAAAATAAATTCCCGCCGGAATCAGTAAAATAATCAACAGCGAAATTCCAAGTGTACTGCCACCCGGCAGCGGAATATGCACCAAATCTCCCCACAGAAAGCTGTATATTTTCTCAATCAGATCAACCATCATAACTTTAACCCTCTTCCCATTTTCACACACCTGAAAGAACATTTCCCTCAGGCAGATACTATTCCAGTATAGCTCATAATACCCTTTAAACACAAGCACTTTTGAGGTTTAAAGTCAAAAATCGGCAGTCTTGACGTTATCCACTCCTTTGTTTATAATAAGTAAGTCTGGAAAATCCAGATAATATTAACTTACATATCAAGACAAAGGTGGTCTTATTTTATGTTTAATTTTATGGTTACAAATGAAGGTGGCCTGACAACAGCCGGATACGCCATCGCAATCATCGCAGGAATCATTCTGTTCCTGGCTGCAATCTGTTTTGCAGGAAAACACTCAGAAAAACACAAACTGACTACAAGACAGCTTGTATTCTGTGCTGTAGCTATGGCACTCGCTTTTATCACTTCTTACCTGAAGATTTTTACTCTGCCGTGGGGTGGAAGTGTTACTCTTTGCAGTATGCTGTTTATTGTACTGGCTGCTAACTGGTATGGTGTAGGCACCGGTATCACAGTTGGCCTTGCTTATGGAATCCTGCAGTTTATCCAGGAACCATATGTACTTTCCTTCTTCCAGGTTTGCTGTGATTATATCCTTGCATTCGCTGCCCTTGGAGTTGCCGGATTCTTCGCAAAGCAAAGCCATGGTCTGCTTAAAGGATACATTGTGGCAGTTATTGCCAGAGGTGCATTTCATGCACTTGGCGGATATCTGTACTGGATGAGCTACATGCCGGATAACTTCCCGAAGTCCCTGACTGCAATTTATCCGATCGTATATAACTACAGCTATCTGCTCGCTGAGGGAATCATTACAGTGATCGTGATTTCTATCCCGGCAGTATCAAAAGCACTGGTGCAGGTTAAGAAGGCAGCACTGGGTACTTCCCTGTAACCCGTTAATTTGTATTAACAATTTCCCATGGCATGCGCCCTGAGACCTGTTCTTCTCCTGATATTTCAAATCGATAAGCTTTCGTATAAATGATATCGCAATATGTAAAAATAGCGGGATTCTTCTTCTGTCGTATGGAGAAGATATCCCGCTGTTTTTTCATTCTATTGATCCCCATCCCCAGTAAAGTTAGTAACTTCTCGTCTTATTCCACTAAGAACTCTTGTATCCTTCCCACTTCCACTCATTCCATTGTCCTCACTCCCAGGGGTGTGCGAGGGGACTGGACAAGTCCCTTCGCGGTTTTCTTATTTTCCAAAATATATAATCCTTTTATATAAAAGGATTGTAGAACCTTCCAAACTTAATTGTCACCATCAGACTTACAACCAGCAGCACTACGCCCAGTCCAAGCGCTGCAAAATCTCTCCGCTCAAACGGCCGTCTGGTATACCACGTCCGTTTCTTATTCTTCCCAAATCCACGCAGTTCCATCGCATTAGAGATCGTATCAATACGGTTCAGACTCGTCAGAATCAACGGTAATAGAATATTAACAGAATTCTTTAATCTGGAAAAGAAGTGTTCATTTTTTCCAAGTTCCACACCTCTTGCCTGCTGTGCCTGGCTGATACTGTGATAATCCCTCTGAATATCCGGAATATAACGAAGTGCAATTGCCACAGAATATCCTACTTTATAGGAAATTCCAATACTGTTCAGACTGGCGGCAAACTCGCTCGGATTTGTCGCAGAAATAAACAGGATCGCAACTGGAAGGGCCACAAAATATTTCAGCGAAATATTCAACATATAAAACAGCTGCTCTGCGGTCACATCATATCTCCAAAACAAATGACACAATACATGCCTTGTTCCATACAGATTCGTTCCCTGATTCGGATCAAACAGAAAAATAAACAGGTTGTTCAAAAGCAGAAAAACAAGCATAAAGATCATCATAAAGCGGACTTCACGGTATTTGATCTTACTGAGTTTAAATGCAGCAAGGCTGACTGCAAACAATCCCAACAGCACCCAGGTATTATAAGTGATCATACTTGTGAACGTGAACAACAGGAAAAATGCCAGCTTGGTTGTTCCTGTCATTTTGTGTACCACGCTGTCGCGGTCCAGATAATTTAATACCGTTTTAGCAGCCATGGCTTCTCACCTCCCTGTCCTCTCCGATAAATCGTTCCACAAATGCTTCCGGCGGTGTGATCGCACAATGATTTGCCAGAGTAAAAAGACTTGTTTCTTTCAGTGCCGCACGTTCGATCAGTTCCGGATCACAGAGTACTTCGGATGCTCTGCGGTCTGCGATCAGCTGTCCATCGGAAAATACCAGTGCTCTTGGTGTATATTCCAACATCAGATGCATATCGTGTGTGATCATCACGACTGTCACACCACGTTCATTGAGTTTACGCAAAAACTCCATGATCTCTGTATAATGTTTAAAATCCTGCCCGGCAGTCGGCTCATCCAGAATGATCAGTTCCGGATCCTGCACCAGTACACTTGCAATCGTCACACGTTTCTTCTGTCCAAAACTCAAAGCTGAAACCGGCCAGTTACGAAACGGATAAAGTCCGCAGATCTTCAATGTATCTTCTACCTTCTGCCGAACTTTCTCCTCCGGCATTCCTGCCTTCTGGAGACTCAGTGCTACTTCCTCATAGATCATCGTCTTCGAAATCATCTGATTTGGATTCTGCATAACATATCCGATATATTTCGCACGGTGACGGATATTCTCCTTTAACAGATCTTTTCCATGGAACAGAATCTCTCCGGAATCCGGATCCTCAAATCCACATACAAGTTTGGAAAACGTTGATTTTCCGGCGCCATTCCTTCCCACGATACTAACCATCTCTCCTTTGTCAATTGACAAGCTGACATTATGAAGTGTCTGATGCTCTTTCGTATATCCAAAACTGAGATTCTTCACTTCCAGAAGCTTTTCCCGTTCTCCGGCCTCTTCTTTAAACGGCTGTGCCTCAAACCATTCCTGTAATCTCTTACGGTCTCCTTCATTCAGCACAACAGAGTCCACGTGTGCCGGCCTCTTTTCTTTTGTAATGTCGATTCCTGCATAGCGCATCGCAGTCACATAAAGAGGCTCACGAATGCCATTGTCTGCCAGCAGGCTGGTAGAAAGCAATTCATCCGGAGTCATATCTGCAAGGATCGTTCCTTCATTTACCAATATGATACGGTCTACGTTTCTCCAGAGAACGTCTTCCAGACGGTGCTCAATGATCAGAACTGTCGTATCCGTTTTTTTCTGGATCTCATCGATCAGCTCAATCGCCTGTTTTCCTGCTGCCGGATCAAGATTTGCCAGAGGCTCATCGAACAGGAGGATTTTTACCTGATCTACCATGACACCCGCAAGGCTGACTCTCTGCTTCTGTCCACCAGAGAGTTCATGCGGTGCATAATCCAGATGCTTCTCGATTCCTACCAGTTCTGCCGCATGTCTGGTGATCGCATGCATTTCATCCTGAGGAGTACAACTGTTTTCCAGAGCAAATGCAATATCCTCACCAACCGTCAGTCCGATAAACTGTCCATCCGGATCCTGAAGAACCGTTCCTACATGCGCAGATAATTCAAAAATACTGCTGTGTGGTGCATCCACACCATCCACCGTCAATGTTCCCTTACATTCTCCCGGATTTGAAAAAGGATTCAGTCCGTTGATACATCCTGCCAGGGTACTTTTTCCACTTCCGGAAGGTCCCGCGATCAGCACTTTTTCACCTGGATAAATATCCAGATTGATTCCAGTCAGTGTAGGTTTTTTTTGCGCCCGGTACTGGAATGAAAAATCTTTAAATGAAATAACAGGGGATTTTTTCTCAGCCATTCAAACACCTCAAAATTTATATTAACCATTCAATAACTACAAAAACAATTCAAGAATACTATCTGATCAACAATAGAAAAAGCCTTTTCACAAGCCATATAAGCTACATGAGAAGGCTTTTCCGACGCTGTCCACTTCTGCATGAACACCTGTGAACAGCAACTCCATATCTTATTCCTGATCCAGGGAACCCTTCTTGGCAATCGTCTTTGTATATGCCAGAATAAGAAGTCCACCTACGATCACACCGGTGACTGTATTAGAAACCGCTGCAAATACACCCTGTGCAAATACTTTGTTTGCAGGTTCTGCATAGATCAGAATGTCAAGTACAGGTGCTACAACTACCCATCCGATCACATGCGCGATCACATTTGCAACTACAAATACAGCAACTTTGCCTTTTCCGAATTCACCTTCCTGAACATCAAGTTTCTTGGCAAACAGTCCGATAACCACGCCGACAAATGCTGATGTGATTACCCAGCTCCACCACGGACTTCCACCCCAGGAAAGATCGATCAGTGCGTGGCCGATAAACCCGATCAGTCCGCCTGCAACCGGTCCATACATAGTAGCCAGAAGTGCAAGTACTGCATACTGAAGACTGATATTTGTGTTCGGTACCGGGCTCGGTATTGCAACAAAACGTCCAAGTACAAAGAACAGTGCTGCGCCAATTCCGACAGCAACCACGGTTTTGATACTGCTGTTGTTTTTCATGATAGTATCCTCCTCAAAAAGTTTTTGCTCCGGTCATGCCAGAGACAGTGATAGTATAAGTCTTTTGGGCAGATTTTGTCAATGGATTCCAAGTGCTTCTTTTGCAAGTTCATCGACCATATCATTGTACTTATCATTAGAATGTCCTTTGACTTTTCGAAATTCAATGTGAACCCGTTCTTTCGCCTTACGATAAAAATCACGATATGCAATCGTTCCGGCTTTGTTTGCTTTCCAGTCACCATTGCACCAGCTCGCGATACCCTGATAATCGTGATAAATTATAATAGAAGGGATTTTGTGGTCCAGAGCGTATTGCATCGCTGCTTCACTTCCTTTGATCTCACCAGCCACATTTCGCATCTGCGCCAACTCTGGATCAGACATTTTCTGCGAAAATTTCTCTTCTTTTCCATTGATCAGAACCACCATCCCGTAGGAAAATTCTTTCGTGCCTGCATGATAGCTTCCATCAACGTAGATTTCCACCGCACCTGCTGACGGATCACCTCCCTGCATGTCATCTGCAGCCACAGCAATTCCCAGATATTCCTTTGCTTCCTCTTCCGTCCCAAAGCTCTTATATATCGCGCCCGGATACCCCATTACCTGCTTCTTACACTCATCCCAGGTAAGGAACATCCC
>OGQY01000450.1_pt1 | contig 33400 bp, 29 predicted proteins | sample 1553361 | NCBI WGS metagenome assembly OGQY01 (sample SAMEA2579963, study PRJEB22360) | human gut metagenome | reverse complement strand
ACACTGAGGCTGAGCTTCTGGCAGGTTAAAATGGGGAGAAATTTCTCATTTTAACCTGTACTAAATCTTGACATAGGACCAAGCAAGCTCATGTGGATTTAGACCTTTTGACCCTGGCATCATACTATTATAAAAGTGTGGAAAGCCTTATTTTCCTTATATTTTTTAGAAAAAACACATAAAAGAAAAACGAAAGAAAGCTTGACTTGTCTGCAGGTGAAATATATACTAAAACAGATTTATCTAAAAAGGGGATACGCATCTCGCGGAGAAGAAGTTTCACCCGAACGTGTGCTGTCATGTATCGAAGATACATGATAAAAGCTAAAATACTTTCAGTATCATATAAAAAGAGATCAGGAGGGACCAAATGAAAAAGAGACACGTACAAAAAATGTTGACGATGGCATTGACTGTAGCAGTGATCTGCAGTTCAGTACCGGTATCTGCGGAGACCGTTTCGGAGAATGAAACAGCCGTGACTGTAGATACAGCAGCAGAACAGGAAACGGCAGAAAAGCCGGAGCTGGAAGCAGATCAGGCAGAAACGGAAGATACAAAGGTTGAGGATGGAAAAGAAGGATATCTGTCCTATTGCATTTATCAGAAACCGGATGAAACAAAATATGTGGAAATAACAAGGTGTGATTATAATGCAAAGGGAGCTGTAGAAATACCCACGAAAATTAAGGATATTAAAGTAACGAGCATAGGGAATGAAGTATTTTTTGGCTGTAGCGAGTTAACCAGCATAGAAATCCCGTCGAGTGTAACGAGCATAGGGAATTTTGCATTTTCTGGCTGTAGCGGGTTAACCGGCATAGAGATCCCGTCGAGTGTAACGAGCATAAGGGATTATGCATTTTCTAGCTGTAGCGGGTTAACCGGCATAGAGATCCCATCGAGTGTAACGAAGATAGGGGAAGCTGCATTTTCTGGCTGTAGCAGGTTAACAAGTATAAACGTAGAAGCTGGCAATGAGGTCTATGACAGCAGAGATAACTGTAATGCCATTATAAAAAAAGCGACGAATACTCTTATACAGGGCTGTAAAAACACAAAAATCCCGTCGAGTGTAACGAGCATAGGGTATTATGCATTTTATGACTGCAGCGGGTTAACCGGCATAGAGATCCCGTCGAGTGTAACGAGCATAAGGAATTTTGCATTTTGGTTCTGTAGCGGATTAAAAGATGTATATTATACAGGCACACAGGAACAGTGGAATGCAATCAGCTTTGGTAGTGGCGGTGATGCATCAGATGTTTTCGGAGCTTATGATGAAGACTTGGGTCAAAATATCTCAATTCCTTTTACCTTGCACTGTAACTATTCACGACCGAAACCAGATGTGCCTGCGGCTGGAACATCTCTGAAAGAGAAAACAGGCAGGGAATTTAAGGTGACAGAATCAGATGGTTCTGAAAGTAAGCCATCAGTAACGCTTACAAAGCTGTCTGCCAAGGAGAAAAAGGCAAAGAAGGTTACAATTCCCAAAACCGTTACAATTAACAATGTGAAGTATCGGGTGACAGGCATTGCGGCAAAAACATTTAAAAACAGTAAGAAGCTGCAGACAGTTGTAATTCCTGACACGGTTACAGAGATCGGAACCGGCAGTTTTGAAGGCTGCAAAAAGTTAAAGAGCGTAACGATTGGAAAGAATGTAACCTCTATCGGAAAGAATGCCTTTAAGAATTGCAAGAACCTCAAGAAGATTACTGTGAAGAGTACAAAATTAAAGAAAGTCGGAAAAGGTGCTCTCACAGGCATCAACAGAAAATGTGTTATTAAAGTACCGAAGAAACAACTGAAGTCTTACAAGCGTCTGTTCAAAGGAAAGGGGCAGAAGAAATCTGTGAAGATCAAAAAATAGACGATAGAAGAATCCGAAAGAAATTGCGAAAAAACCGGGTTTGTCAAGTTTTTTGTGTAAGTTTTAAGAAAAAATTTTATGGGGAGGGGAACCTCCCCATTGTTAGAGTTTTATACTTTTACAAATTAACTTGTCAAAGCATCCTTGACAAGCATCTCCATTTCATCGTTTAAAGCTCTGGATTCCTGTACCAGGGCATAGTCCAGACAGGTATCGGAGTTGTATTCTTTGATGGTCTGGGCAAGTTTCCGGAGAGCAGCCATTGCCCGTTCCGGTTCCTGCAATTCTGTCAATAAGGCAGCATAATTGTTGATTTGGGGAATGCTGTCATTGGTATAAAGCAGTCGGTAACGGCACTATTTTCATTGTCTTTCAAAAGTTGCTTCATCTCCAGGATAATCTCTTTCATACCTTTCTTGTACTGGTATTTCTCCATATATGGGAAGACATCCTCCAGAAACAGCAGGTACTTGGTCAGATTATCTTTTTCTATCATCCGCAAGATATTCCCGACTGTCTGGAACAGTTTTTTATAATAGCTGATGTCTGTTCCATGCATCAGACAAATTTTTTGCAGAGAATCGAGCAAAGTATGGCAGCCCGGAATATTTCAGGATCAGATGCACATTTTGTCAACAGTAATCGTTGTATAGCACAGAAGAGGCAGGAAATTGAAATAATTCTTACAAAGCTTTTTGTATGCATTAAAAAAGGTTGATGTTTCACCGGAAGAAGTAGTAATAGATCACCATTGACGAACATATTCGGTGAAGATATACTATAATTAGGATTTTTATAGACAAAATCAGATTTTAGATTGGAAAAGCTAAAACAGTAAAAGTCATGAGGGAGGAGACAGGGGTATGCAATATCGATTGTCGGAAAAAGAAAAGCAGATCGTGTCTCCGGTCAAAAAGGACTGAACCCGAAGACAAAGCTTAGTGGCAAAATATCTGGAAAAAGAAAGGAGAACAAATGAAAATTCGAGATCTGAAGGCAGTGATCGTTGATGATGCAGCTGTAAAATCGATACATATAAAAAGAGCTTTACAGTTCTGTGGTGTGGAAAATATTGTGATGTTTGACCATCAGGAGGCCTTATGGGAATATCTGGAGACAAGCGAAGCGGATCTGATTGTTACAGACATGCACTATCCACTGGCGAAAGGAGAAAAGGAAAATGAAGAGGCAGGATTTATTCTGCTGGAAAAGATGAAACAAAGAGAGCATCCGATACCGGTGATCATCTGTTCCTCGCAGAATTATCGCTCGCCGGATGCACTGGGGACGGTATGGTACAATAAACTCAGAGATATTGAGTTTGATTTTAAAGAAATTTTGGAAAATACCAACTGGGATCAGTTTCAGAGCTGAAAAAGCAGGAGGTTCTGGAATATCTTACGGAGTTTGAACGCAGAGAAGCATTCCCCCCGCTTCAAGTGTGCAGAGCACTAAGCGGTGGGTGAGGGGGGGATGCTTATGTCAGTGGGAGTTGAAAGCTCCCACTGACAGGTCGCGAAGCGACTGCGTTCATGAGCAAGTAGCGAAGCGGATTGTGAATGTCCACTTTACCTGTATCAGGAAGTATCGGTAAATGGAAAAGAATATCTTCTGGTGCAGGGAGGACTTAATATTATGAAGAATTCTACTCTCAGGCGAATATGCCCAAATAAGGGAACTCAGATGTAATTGGAAAATCCCTTTCCGATGATCTCACTGCTTTTGGTAACGGTAATAAAAGCAGTGGGTTCATTTTTTTTGATAAAACGCTGCAGCAGAATTGCCTGATTGACATCGACAACGGTCAAAATAACGGTTCTCTGTGTATGAGAGTAGGCTCCCTCGGCATGATAAGTGGTTGCAGTGTGACCGAGTTCTTCTGTAATAAAATCGCAAATTGGTTCTGGATAATCACATACAATAGTAAAGAACTTGTTCAGCTTCATGCGTTCGATCACTTTGTCGATGACCAGTGTCTTTGCCATTAGCCCAAGGATGGAACAAAGTCCGGTCAGAGTGTCAAAAACGAAGAATGCCATAACTACAATGAGCAGGTCGCAGAGCAGCAAAGCGGTGGAAATGTTCATCGTGGAGTACTTTTTGATGATCATGGCGATGATGTCTGTCCCGCCTCCGGAGGCGTTCTCGAAAAAGAGCAGGGCAGCTGCGATTGCCGGCAGCAAGATCGCAAAGCAAAGCTCCAGCGAAATCTGATCGGTCAGCGGTCCTGACATCGGGAAAAGATGCTCAAAAACATTTAATAGTACCGAAGAGAGAACGGTGACGTAGGCTGTTTTCAGTCCGAAGTTTCTTCCAAGAAAAGCGAAACCGACCACCAAAAGAACCAGGTTGATGACCAGGTTGATTACAGAGGCAGTAAAGGGAAGAAATTTTGCAAAAACAACAGCCATTCCGGATACTCCGCCGAAAGAAAAATTATTTGGAAATTTAAAAACATAGATGCCGATATCCATAATGAGTACGGCAACGGTAATAATAAAGTATTCTTTTAAAGTACGGGAAACGGAAGATGTGTTTTCCTTATTTTGTTCCATAGAAATCCTCCTCATTTGTATGAATCCAGATATGCAGTATCTTATTATACGCCCTGTTCTTCTTCCTGACAAGCGAATTTCTTTGACCGGATGAAAAAATTCTGTTAGAATAAAATTAAAATGCCAAAGCACATTACCAGACACCAGAAGATGCCTGTGAATTGCTTCGTTACAAAGTAACTTTTTAACATTCAGGAGAAACAAATGATTACTTTAAATGACTATTTATATTCCGGAGATACGATCTTCCGTATTCTGCAGCAGTATACCGATGCACTGCGAAAAGAGGCAAGAAAAAGTCACAATGAGATTGACATGGCACACAGCAATTTTCTGATTCTGATTAAGGGGCTGCTGGAGCACAATGATTTCCTGACTGCTCAGTCACAGCAAATCCGGGAATTTTATAAATATATGGCAAAACAGTATCCGTATCTTGCTTTTACTTTTAAAGGAAGGATCAAATCGCTGATCCGTGCAGAAGAAAAATTCAACGGTTATATTGTCTCTTACATTTATGACTACTATACAAAATACGGTAAGTACCCGTCAGTGAACAAGCTTAAGAGCCGCCTGAGCTGTTTTCGTGATTTTATCGCATACCGCATCGTGATCTGTATGCCGAAATGTCACCTGAAACAGGGAGAAGATCTGGAAACGGAGGAGCTGAAGTGCCTCTATGAGATCGCCAATGCTCTGCCGGGATTTCTTGAAGAGCGTGGCTTTGATGCAGAAGATGCAAAAGGAGTCAAACTGAGCACTTCCCCGCTCTTAAATGACGATGTAAAGCCGTATTATCGCGATTATGTATGCAACAAAAGCCACAATGGATATCAGTCCCTTCATATTACATTTTACGACAACAGTTCCAGAAGCTATATGGAACTGCAGCTGCGTACCAAGCGGATGGATGATATTGCCGAGATCGGACCGGCGAACCATCTGGAATACGAAAAACGCCAGGAAAAGGAACGTATCCAGCGAGACACGATCCCGAAAGGTGAATGCATTTATTTTGACGAAGCATATGAAAGAGGCATGAAGCTTCTGAATCTGGATCTGACAAAAATAGACGTTAATATGTTCACGGCGATGAGCAAGAGCCTGATCAACGATGGATGCGGACTGTACCATGGCAGACTGATCCTGCCGTATGAGCACCTGTCACGTTTCCAGAATGATCTGATCGATTAAAAGACATCAGGAATCTTTTACCTGTGTTCCGGCAAAAGAAAGAAAAGCCTCAACGCTGTTGTTTAAATATTTGCCCTTTTTCCATACAAGTCCAATATCCTGATAAATCAGCGGGACGACCGGGATCTTTACGAGATTGCGGTCGTTTTTTAATAGAGAAGAATAAAGAAAAGCACCGCCGAGATTATTAAGGACGAAGGAACGGATCGTGTAAAGCTGACTGGCATAAAGCAGGATATTTGGCTTCAGACCGGCATTTTCGAACAGGGCCAGCAGTGTTTTGTTCAGCACAGAATCGGTATTGTAAAGGATCAGAGGTTCTTCTTTCAGCATTTCAACCGTCACTTCTTTTTCTTTTGCTAGAGGATGTTCTTTTGATACGCAAAAGACAATGTGATCCTGCTGCATCCGCAGGGTATTCATCTTATCAATATTGTAAAAATGCATATTGACCAGTGCCAGATCCAGCACCTCTTCCTGAACCAGGTCGGCGGCACGCATGGAGCCGTATTCGGACAAAATGACCGGAATATCCGGATATTCTCTGCGAAAGAAAAGAAGCAGATCCGGAAAAAATATAGTGCTGAGCAGAGGCGGGATCCCGATGCGAAGGGACGGTTTCTGTTTTCCGAGATCATAAAGTTCGGATGTGGTCTGGCGGAACTGTGTAAGCAAATGATTTGCCTTCTGATAAAAAATCTCCCCTTCTTTTGTCAGGGACATATGATTTTTTGATCGGATAAAAAGATTGATGGAGTATTCTTTCTCCAGTTCTTTGATCGCGTTGGATATGGCAGGCTGGGTGACATAAAGCTTCTGGGCGGCCTGTGTGATGCTGTGGTACTGACAGACGGCACAGAAATATTCTAACTGTATCATTTTCATTTGACAGCAATCCTTTCTTGATATTCTGGATATATTGGATGCACAAAAAAAATATGCACATCTTTTCAGGCAGTATTCGGACATAATTCACAAAAACAACCCCTATTTTATAGGCTATTATAGCATATTTTTTAAACGAGTTGACGAAAAATCCGGTTTTTTATAAATATTTTTTATGCGTGCATTTATTTTCGTAAATGTACAGCGAAAAATACAAGTGCTATACTGGCACCATCAAAGAAAACCACCGGTGGTAAAGCGAAAACAGCAAAACAAAAAGCAAAACAGAAAATTGGGGGTAATACAAATGAGTGCAACAACGATCACATTATTGTTCCTCCTGTTTGCGGTAATCATGTTTGTACTGGAAAAAATACCGCTGGGGGTAACATCGATGATCGTCTGTATCGGGCTGGTTGTAACAGGAGTCCTGGATATCAAAACAGCCTTTGCGGGCTTCATCGACAGCAATGTCATTTTATTTGTGGCAATGTTTATTGTAGGAGGTGCCCTGTTTGAGACAGGGATGGCGAACAAGATCGGTGGGATCGTAACAAAATTTGCGAAGACAGAACGGATGCTGATCGTAGCCATTATGGTCATCGTCGGATTTATGAGCGGTGTGCTTTCCAATACCGGAACAGCAGCGGTGCTGATCCCGGTTGTCATCGGGATTGCTGCCAGATCCGGATACAAAAGATCACGCCTTCTGATGCCGCTGGTCTTTGCAGCGGCGATGGGCGGCAACCTTTCTCTGATCGGGGCACCGGGCAATCTGATCGCCCAGAGTGCACTGGAAGAGATCAACATGGAATTCGGATTTTTTGAGTATGCGATCGTCGGACTTCCGATCCTGATCATCGGCATCCTGTTCTATGCAACCATTGGTTACCGTCTGCTTCCGGATCATGATGTGACAGAGGAGAGCGGGTTTGATACCGCCAAAGATTTCAGTGACGTTCCGGCATGGAAACAGTGGTTATCACTGATCGTACTGGTACTTACACTGCTGGCGATGATCTTCGAGAAGAAGATCGGCATCAAGCTTTCCATTTCCGGATGTATCGGGGCACTGATCCTGATTCTGACGGGTGTCATTTCTGAAAAAGAAGCATTGAAATCCATTGATCTGAAAACGATCTTCCTGTTTGGAGGAACGCTTTCGCTGGCATCTGCACTGGCAGAGACCGGAGCGGGTGAAACGATCGCCAACACGGTGATCGGGGCACTGGGAAGTCATCCGTCGCCATACATACTGACATTTGTTGTATTTATTCTCTGCTGTGTGATGACAAATTTCATGTCAAACACGGCGACAACGGCACTGATGGTTACAATCTGTCTTTCCATTGCGGAAGGAATGGGGGCGGACCCGAGAGCAGTACTGATGGCATGTGTGATCGGCGGTTCCTGTGCTTATGCGACACCGATCGGCATGCCGGCAAATACCATGGTCGTAGGAGCAGGCGGATATCGCTTTATGGATTATGTAAAAGCAGGATTCCCACTGATCATAATTGCAACGATCATCAGCATGATTATTTTACCGATTGCATTTCCGTTTTTCCCATAAGGAAGATCAGCAGGATGTGCAAAATCATTTTAAGGCTACAGGAAATTTAAAATATAAAATCTGACCACAGGAGGCAAAAAGATGAGCAAAAAAGAACAAGTAGAGCAGCTGACACAGTATATGGCAAACTTTGTTGCCTATATCGGAAAAATGCTGCCGGATGACATTATCGCAAAGCTGGATGAGCTTGCAGAAAAAGAGGACAGCCCTCTCTCAAAAGTGATCTATCAGACAATGAAAAAAAATCAGAACCTGGCAAAAGAACTGAACAGACCAAGCTGCCAGGATACGGGAGTACTGCAGTTCTGGGTGAAATGCGGAACAAACTTTCCGTTGATCGGAGAGCTTGAGGCACTTTTAAAAGAAGCCGTAGTGCGTGCAACGTTTGAAGCACCGCTTCGCCACAACAGCGTAGAGACGTTTGATGAGTACAATACCGGAAAAAATGTCGGAAAAGGAACACCGACAGTCTTCTGGGACATCGTTCCGGACAGTGACAAATGTGAAATTTATACTTACATGGCAGGCGGCGGCTGTACGCTTCCGGGAAAAGCCATGGTACTGATGCCGGGAGCCGGATACGAAGGTGTGACAAAATTTGTGATGGATGTAATGACTTCCTATGGTTTAAATGCATGTCCGCCGCTTCTGGTCGGTGTCGGTGTGGCAACGTCCGTGGAAACCGCAGCTCTGCTTTCCAAGAAAGCACTGATGCGTCCGCTTGGCAGCCACAATGAGAACGAACGTGCCGCTTATATGGAAAAACTGCTGGAAGACGGCATCAATGCGATCGGTCTCGGACCACAGGGTATGGGCGGAAATTACTCCGTTATGGGCGTACATATCGAGAATACAGCAAGACATCCGTCCACGATCGGTGTTGCCGTCAACGTAGGATGCTGGTCACACAGACGCGGTCATATTATTTTTGATAAAGATCTGAACTATACAATCACAACACATTCGGGGGTGACATTATAATGCTGGAAATGAAAGATGGAAAAAAGATTCTGACAACACCGATATCTGCAGAAGATCTTAAGGATATCCATATCGGAGATATTGTATATCTCAATGGAAGCATGACAACTTGCCGTGACGTGGCACACAGACGACTGGTAGAAGAAGGAAGAGAACTTCCGGTTGACGTAAGAGATGCGGCGATCTTCCACGCAGGTCCGATCATCCGTCCGTTGGAGAACGATAAATTCGAGATGGTGTCCGTAGGACCGACTACCAGTATGCGAATGGAAAAATTCGAAAAAGAATTTGTGGAACAGACCGGTGTCAAAGTGATCATCGGCAAAGGTGGCATGGGACCGAACACGGAATATGCCTGCAAGAATTTCAAAGCGATCCACTGCGTATTCCCGGCCGGAAATGCAGTAGTAGCGGCCATGGAAGTAGAAGAGATCGTCGATGCACAGTGGCGTGACCTTGGTATGCCGGAAACTCTGTGGCACTGCCGTGTAAAAGAATTTGGCCCGCTGATCGTATCGATCGATACCGAAGGACGCAACCTGTTTGAGGAAAACAAAGTGCTGTTCAACGAAAGAAAAGACAAAGCGATCGAAGAGATCTGCAAACACGTCGGCTTCATCAAATAAAATAACAGAGAACGGAAATCCCCTGCAAAGAGTTTACTGCCATGCTCTTTACAGGGGATCTTTTTGTGTCTTTTGTGATATCTGTTTTTTTCAGAGGACAAACCGGATCAGACGGGTTCTGTCGAGTACAAAGATCGAGGCATCCATAAACAGATGGGCGAGCAGTGTGCTGACGATCACGCCGTTTGAAGTCAGCAGAAAACCGACGTGGAAGCCAAACCAGCAGACAAAGCCGGAATAGCAGCCCATCAGGATCAGCAGGTAGAGATTTTTCAACAGTTTTGAGATGGTGCTTATAAAATCTTCTGCCGTAAAATCAAAGTAGACGAATCGGCCGATTGCCAGAGAAACAAAATACAGGATCAGGGCGTCGTAGTTGGAATCGTCGTAAATAAATTTTATATACATAAGAATTAAAATGATATAAAAGGACGACACCAGTCTTACGGAAGATTTCTGATCCGGCGGCAGATACTCAAGCGGAACTAAAAAACGATCCAGCCATCCGGTGAAAAATACTGACAGGATCAGAAAAAGCAACAGGATAAAATCCTGATATTTACTCCAGTAGAAAAATGCCTGAGGGATCCTTGCGTCAATGATATAGTAAAGAGAAAGAAACAGAAGAACCGAGGTACTGGAGAATGTCATTTCGTAAAAGCTTTCAATCATGCCGATCTCACGGAACCGGTGTCTTCTTGTGATCTCTGCCACATCGCATTCGTCCAGCCCTTCATAGTTCAGCCGCTTGTGAACCTGAAGTTTGGCCGTGATCAGTACGATGGCAAGCACGGTGATCAGTCCGATCAGCGAAACCAGCAGAAAAATGCCAATATTCTTAAAATCAAAATAGTGAGAGACATAGTAACGAGTCATACAAACACCTTCTTTCAAAATAGCAGGGCAAGAATGCCGGAGGCATTCCTGAATTTATGTACCGCAACGCCATTGTAGTACGTTTTTTCTGAAAAATCCAGTGCTACCTGTATTTTACCGGAATGGATCTTGCTTTTTCATGACAGAAAAAAGTGATGTGAGGAAATTTTGCATGCGTGCAGGGACTGTAAACGTTGACATGATATAAGCAAAAGTTTATAATTATTTACTGCAAAGTATGTCGGAAACGGCATTAAGAAGGAGGAAATGCAGTGGCAGAACAGAAGAATGGACTGGAAGGTTATTTCGTGACAAAAGGCAGTAAAAAGCTCAGATATGGCTATACAACTGGATCCTGTGCAGCAGCAGCGGCAAAAGCGGCAACCTGGATGCTTCTGTCACAGAAAAAGATTGAAAAAATCGATCTTCTGACGCCACGCGGCATTTTATTACATCTGATGCCGCTGGATGTCTGCTTTGATGAACAGCAGGCTTCCTGTGCGATCCGGAAAGATGGCGGAGACGATCCGGATGCGACAGATGGGTTGCTGGTTTATGCAGTCGTATCAAAATGCGGAAAAACAAAAGAGGAGCAGGTTTTTATTGACGGTGGGAAAGGTGTCGGGCGGATCACAAAGCCGGGGCTTGAGCAGCCGGTCGGAGCGGCAGCGATCAACCGTGTTCCCAGAGAGATGATCACGGAAGCAGTGCGTGAAGTATGCGAAATGTGTGAGTATACAGAAGGAATACAGGTCTGCATTTCCATACCGGGCGGCGAAGAAGTGGCAAAAAAAACGTTCAATCCAAGACTTGGGATCGAAGGTGGCTTGTCGGTGCTTGGCACAAGCGGAATTGTCGTGCCGATGAGTGAAAAGGCTCTGATTGCCAGCATCCGTCTGGAGATGGAGATGAAGCGAAAAAACGGTGCCAAGTATTTGCTTCTGACACCTGGTAATTACGGTGCCGATTTTGTGAAAGAAAACACAAAGCTTGATGTGGAAAGCTCGATGAAGTGCAGCAATTATGTCGGTGAGACGCTGGATATGGCAGTGGAATTAGGATTTCTGGGCGTGCTGTTTGTGGCACACATCGGGAAATTCGTCAAGGTTTCCGGTGGCATTATGAACACGCATTCCAGACATTCAGATGCAAGGGCAGAGCTGATGTGTGCACATGCCCTGCGATCCGGAGCTGATCTTGAGACGGCAAAAGCGATTCTTGAGACCATCACTACAGAAGAAGCCATGGAGATTATCAGGATGCACGGACTTCAGGATGCGGTGATGGAGCAGATGGCAGAAAAGGTGCATCAGTATATGCAGCACCGGGTAGAGGGTGCAATCCAGACAGAGGCGATCCTCTTTTCCAACCGTTTTGGCTATCTTGGTGAGACAAAAGGAGCCGAAAAACTTGCCGAAAAATTCAAATATGACTTATAAAATAATATGATTAAGTGTCAGAAGACGAAAGTGTGATTGTGCTTAAACAAATGAGCACTTTAGACTTATTGACACGCTGAACACTGAAAATGTATTAAATGGAAAAACAGAAGGAGTATACGCAACAATGAATACAGGTACCTTATATGGCGTCGGGATCGGACCGGGAGATCCGAAACTGATGACCTTCCGGGCGGCGGAACTGATCCGTGACAATGAGATCATTGCCCTGCCCGGAGAAAAAGCAGAAGAAACCGTGGCATACCAGATCGCCGTGCAGACAGTAGAAGAATTAAAACAGAAAACGTTTCTGGAACTGCCGATGCCGATGACAAAAGACAGGGAATTGTTGGAAAAAAGTCATGAAGAGGCGGCAGACCGCGTGGAGGAGTGTCTGCAAAAAGGACAGAATGTAGTATTTTTAACACTTGGAGATCCGACTGTGTATTCCACTTATCTTTATGTACATAAACGGATTGCACAGCGTGGTTACAGGACGGAACTGACAAGCGGGATCACTTCATTTTGTGCAGTAGCGGCAAAGCTCAATATCGGTCTTGTAGAAAAGGCAGAAGAGCTTCATGTGATACCGGCATCCTATCAGATCGAAGATGCCCTGAAATTGCCCGGAACAAAAGTCCTGATGAAAGCAGGAAGAAAGATCGGACAGGTGAAAGAGCTTCTGAAAAAAGCCGGTATGCAGGCGATGATGATCGAAAACTGCGGTATGGAAAATGAAAAAATTTATCAAACGGTGGATGAGATTCCGGAAAATGCCGGATATTATTCGCTTATTATCGTAAAGGAGAATTAAAATGATACATTTTGTCGGAGCCGGTTCCGGAGCGGCAGATCTGATTACTGTTCGAGGCAGGAAATTTCTGGAAGAAGCGGACGTGATCATCTATGCCGGTTCTCTGGTCAATCCGGAGCTTTTAAATTATGCAAAAGAAGCGTGCAAGATTTATGACAGTGCAAAGATGACGCTGGAGGAAGTATTGGATGTGATGCGTCAGGCAGAAAAAGACGGACAGACGACGGTGCGTCTGCATACCGGAGATCCGTGCATTTACGGTGCAATCCGTGAGCAGATGGATGTACTGGATGCAGAAAATATTTCTTATGACTATTGCCCAGGTGTCAGTTCCTTCTGTGGGGCAGCCTCTGCTTTAAATATGGAATACACGCTTCCGGGTGTATCACAGAGCGTGATCATCACACGCATGGCAGGCCGTACACCGGTGCCGGAAAAAGAAGAGATCGCTTCCTTCGCGGCACATCAGGCAACGATGGTAATCTTTTTAAGCACTGGTATGGCAGAAAAATTATCCAAGCGTCTGATTGCAGGAGGTTATTCGGAAAATACGCCGGCAGCGATTGTCTATAAAGCAACCTGGGAAGATGAGAAAGCGGTGATCTGCACCGTAGGAACATTAGCAAAGGCAGCAGAAGAAAACAACATCACGAAGACTGCACTGATGATCATCGGAGATGCGGTAACGCACAGCCATTATGAACGTTCGGAGCTTTACAATCCGGCCTTTACAACAGAATTTCGTCAGGCAACGAAAGAGAGATGACAGGAAAATGGGACAGAAACTTGGGATCGTCAGTTTTACGGAGCATGGCAGTCAGTTAAATGAGCGGCTGCGGGAAATGCTGGAGCGTTCCGGATATGTATGCGAGTCCTATGCAGCGGAAAAATATGCAGGAAAATATCATCTGTTTCCACTGAAGGTTTCCGCAAAAGCGTGGACAGAAAAAATGTTCCAAAGCATGGATGCTTTGCTTTTTATCGGTGCGTGCGGCATTGCGGTGCGGAGCATAGCACCTTATCTTCAGGGAAAAGACAAAGATCCGGCCGTTGTTGTTCTCGATGAGAGGGGGATTTTTGCGATTTCCCTGCTTTCCGGGCATCTGGGTGGGGCAAATGAGCTGACAGCGGTGCTCGCAAATCTGACCGGTGCGATTCCGGTCATTACGACAGCAACCGATATCAACGGACGTTTTGCGGTCGATGTGTTTGCAAAAAAGCAGAATCTGTGGATCTCAGATCTGAAAGCGGCAAAAGCAGTTACTGCGGCGGTGCTCGATGAAGAGCCGGTCGGATTTTTCAGTGAATTTCCGGTGACAGGCGAAATCCCATGCGAACTGCAAAGACTTGCGGATGGAGAGCGATTTGAGGGAAACTGCGGTATGGTGCTTTCCTTGAACGAAGAAAAGAACCCGTTTGCCGTGACGCTGCACCTGATCCCACGGATCGTAAGCCTTGGGATCGGCTGCAAAAAAGGCACACCGCAGGAGACGGTCGAGCAGGAAGTTTTAAAAGCACTGCAAAGCTGTCATGTGTCGATACACAGCATTTTTGCGGCAGCCAGCATTGATCTGAAAAAAGAAGAAGCGGGAATCCTTGCATTCTGTGAAAAGCATGCGATTCCATTTTGTACTTATACGAAAGAGGAACTGATGGATCTCGAAGGAGATTTCACGGCATCAGCATTTGTAAAAGAGACAACCGGTGTGGACTGTGTCTGTGAACGAAGTGCCATTCTTGCAGGAGGCGGTGCAGAGCTGCTTCTGAAAAAGCGGGCGGCAAACGGCGTGACCGTCGCACTGGCTCTCAAAGATTGGAGTGTGGATTTTGGATAATAAGATATATGTGGTAGGAATTGGACCAGGAGCTTATGAGCAGATGACGATGCGGGCGGCAGAAGCACTTCGCAGGTGTGATGTGATCGTGGGCTATACCGTTTATGTGGAGCTTGTAAAGGAACATTTTGCAAACAAACGTTTCCTGACAACGCCGATGAAAAAAGAGATCGAACGCTGCCGTCTGGCATTTGAAGAAGCAAACAAAGGTTATACCGTTGCGATGATCTGCAGCGGCGATGCCGGAGTCTATGGCATGTCCGGTCTGATGCTGGAGATCGGTCAGGAGTATCCGCATGTGGAAGTGGAAGTGATCCCGGGTGTGACGGCGGCAAATGGCGGGGCAGCTGTGCTTGGAGCACCATTGATCCACGATTTCGCAGTGATAAGTTTAAGTGATCTGCTGACACCGTGGGAAAAGATTGAAAAACGTCTGCTCTGTGCAAGCGAAGCGGATTTTGTGATTTGCCTTTACAATCCATCCAGCAAAAAACGTCACGACTATCTGCAGAAGGCCTGTGATCTGATGATGAGAAGCAAAGATCCGGATACCGTGTGCGGAACGGTTTCCAATATCGGGCGTGAGGGAGAAACGTTTCGTGTGATGACGTTAAAAGAGCTGCGGGATACCGGGGTGGATATGTTTACAACGGTTTATATCGGAAATTCTCAGACCAAAATGCTGAATGGGAAAATGGTCACACCAAGAGGTTATATCCATGAATAAGATTTTATTGTTTGCCGGGACGACAGAAGGGCGAAATCTGGCAGAATTTCTGGAGAAAAATCAGATACCGACGGAAGTCTGTGTGGCAACGCAGTATGGAGAGACGCTCTTAGAAGAAGGGAAGTATCTTCATGTCCACGCCGGAAGACTGGACGAAACAGAGATGGAGCAGCAGATCCAAAAGCAGAAGATCACGCTGGTTATAGATGCGACGCATCCGTATGCGGTGATCGTATCTCAAAATATCCGCAGGGCATGCAGCCGGACGGGAACAGAGTACATCCGTCTTGCGAGAAAAGAGACGGACGCTTCCTGGAAACAGGAGATGGAGGATGTCATAGAAGTTGCAAGCGTGGCAGAAGCGGCAGCTTTTCTTGCAAAAAAAGAGGGGCGGATCTTTGCGGCGACCGGAAGCAAAGAGCTTTCTGCCTATCAGGTGATCCCGGATTATCAGGACCGGGTGGTGGCAAGAGTGCTTTCCACCCCGGAGGCAGTATCGGAGTGTGCCATGCTGGGATTTTCCGGGAAGAATCTGATCTGTATGCAGGGACCGTTTACGGAAGATCTGAATGTGGCGATGCTCAGGCAGGCACAGGCTTCATGGATGGTGACAAAAGAATCCGGAAAAGCCGGAGGTTTTCTGGAAAAGTTGCGTGCGGCAAAAAAAGCAGGAGCAAAGCTGGTCGTCATAAAACGACCGGGGGAGCGATCCGAAGAAATTGAGGAAGATCAAAAGGAAGAAAATTTATATGCAATATGTGATGAAGGACAGATCCGAAGCCTTCTTGGCAAACGGCTTGGCATTTGTCCGAAACGACAGCTGTATCTGGTCGGGATTGGCATGGGAAATGAAAAGAACCGCACCGTGGAGGCAGAACAGATCTGTCAGTCGGCGGAGCTTCTGATTGGTGCCAGAAGAATGCTGCAATCCGTGAAAACAGAAGGAAAGGCAGTCTTTGAATCTTATAAACCGGACGAGATTGCCGCTTATCTGGCAGAACATCCGCAGTATGAGACGGCAGCGGTACTCTTATCCGGAGATATCGGTTTTTACAGCGGAGCAAAAAAACTGTACGATGCGATTGAACGCACGGAAGGACTGGAACAGATGGAAATTTACCCGGTCAGCGGCATTTCTTCGGTGGTCTATTTCTGCGGAAAACTGGGCGTTTCCTGGGAGAATGTCCATCTTTTGAGCCTGCATGGCAGAAAACAGAATCTGATCGATGCAGTCAAATATCATGAGAAAGTATTTGTATTATGTGGTGAAAAAGACGGAATTCCAAAAATCTGCTGTAAACTGAAAGAATATGGTCTTGGCGATGTGAAGGTTGCAGTCGGGACTGATCTGTCCTATGAACAGGAGCGGATCGTACAGGGAACAGCAGAAAGCCTTATGAAAGAGGATTTTGCACCGCTTAGTGTGCTTTTGATCTGCAATCCGGATGTGAAAAAACGCATCGGTCACGGACTGGATGACGATCTGTTTCTGCGTGGGAAAGTCCCGATGACAAAAAGCGAAGTGCGGAGCATTTCGCTGTCAAAATTAAGACTGCACAAAGATGCTGTTGTCTGGGATGTCGGAGCCGGAACCGGTTCGGTTTCCATTGAGGCGGCAAGTCTTGCAAAAGACGGCGTTGTCTATGCGATTGAAAAGAAAGACGAAGCCATTGATCTGCTGGAGCAGAATAAACGAAAATTCGGAACAGACAATCTTGAGATCATCAAAGGATTGGCTCCGGAGGCATTAGAAGGGCTGCCGGCACCGACACATGCTTTTATAGGAGGTTCTTCCGGAAATTTAAAAGAAATCCTGGAAGTTTTGCTGGAACAGAATCCAAGGGTGCGTGTTGTCATCAATGCGATTGCCCTGGAGACGGTAGCAGAAGCGATGCAGTGCCTGAAGAGCATGGCGTTTACCGATGTGGATATCGCACAGGTATCGGTGGCAAAGGGAAAGAAACTGGGCTCTTATGAGATGATGATGGGGCAGAATCCGGTTTATATTTTCTCCTGCACAGGAGGTGAAACAGCATGAAACAGCCAAGATTTATGCTTGCAGCACCGTCAAGCGGAAGCGGAAAGACGATGATCACCTGCGGGATATTGCAAATATTAAAAAACAGAGGATATCGTGTCTCTTCCTTTAAATGCGGACCGGATTACATTGATCCGATGTTTCACACAAAAGTGCTCGGTACCATCTCCAGGAATCTGGATACTTTTTTTACCGGAGAAGAGATGACACGCTTTCTGTTTGCAAAAACGGCACAGCAGACCGATCTTTCCGTGATCGAGGGTGTGATGGGCTATTACGACGGACTTGGCGGCATCCGCACAAAGGCAAGTTCCTATGATCTTGCCAGGGTCACCGACACGCCGGTCATTCTGATCGTCAATGCCAAAGGCATGAGCCTGTCCATCCTTGCCCAGATCAAAGGCTTTCTGGATTATCAGAAAGACAGTAAAATAAAAGGCGTGATCTTAAATCAGACTTCTGAGATGACCTGCCGCATGCTGACACCGAAGATCGAATCGGAACTGGGAATCTGTGTGTTTGGATATGTCCCGAAAATTGCAGACTGGCATCTGGAGAGTCGTCATCTCGGGCTGGTACTCCCGGACGAGATCAGCGATTTAAGAGAGCAGATGCAGCGTCTGGCGGATATTCTGGAGAAAACGCTGGATATTGAAAGCATTTTGCAGATGGCGGAAGGTGCGAAAGAGATGGAGAACGATATGCCGAAATCCCTGAAACAGCTTTTTGCAGATCCACACGTTCAGAAGATACGCACTCAGAGACCACAGATCGCAGTGGCAAAAGATGAGGCATTCTGCTTTCTGTATGAAGACAACCTGAAGCTTTTGGAAGAACTGGGGGCAGAGATCACATTCTTTTCGCCGCTCCATAATGCGAAAGTGCCGGAAAACGCAGATGGACTTTTGTTGCCGGGAGGTTATCCGGAATTGTTTGCAGCAGGGCTTTCTGAAAACAGCGAAATGCTTGCATCGATCCGCTCCTGTGAAAAAAAAGCGATCCCGATCCTGGCAGAGTGCGGCGGTTTTATGTACCTTCATCAGGAAATGCAGGACATGGAAGGAAAGACATATCCGATGGCAGGCGTGATAAACGCAGTTGCGTACCGCACCGAAAAGCTGGGAAGATTTGGATATATCACACTGGATCTGAACGAAGAACAGGCAGAGGCAAGAAACATATGGCAGCAGGGATTTCCGGTGCGTGCCCATGAATTCCACTATTTTGACAGCACCGATCCGGGAAGTGCCTGTCTGGCAAAAAAACCGGCCGGGAAAAGAAGCTGGAGCTGCAGTTATGCAAAAGATGGCAGTCTGATGGGATTTCCGCACCTATATTATTATTCCAATCCGATGTTCGCATTTCGGTTCCTGGAAAATTGTATGGCAAAAAAACTGGAAAGGGAAAAAGTATCATGATATATGGAAGAGAAGGGATGATGGCACTTTTGCTCGGTGTGTTTCTGGATCTGTTGATTGGTGATCCGCACTGCTTTTATCATCCGATCCGGCTGGTCGGCAATCTGATCTCCATTACGGAAAAAGGGCTTCGGGCGGTTTTTCCAAAGACAGGACAGGGCGAAAAAACAGCCGGTGTATTTCTGTCAGTGATCGTCTGCAGCGTAACAGCCGGAGCGGTGGCAGCTGTGCTGTATCTGGCCGGAAAAATCCATCCGTATCTGCATCTGGCTGTGATGGCATTGTTCTGCTACTGGATGCTGGCGGCAAAATCTCTGAAAGATGAAAGTATGAAGGTTTATAGAGAACTGAAAAAAGAAGATTTAAAGGCAGCACGCCGTGCTGTTTCCATGATTGTTGGCAGAGATACGGATCAGCTGACGGCAGAAGGTGTAACAAAAGCAGCAGTAGAGACAGTGGCAGAAAATGCCTCAGATGGAGTGATGGCACCGCTTCTGTATCTGGCAGTTGGCGGACCTGTACTCGGAGCTTTTTATAAGGCAGTCAACACGATGGATTCTATGGTCGGATATAAGAATGAGAAATATCTGTATTTCGGTCGTTTTGCAGCAAAGGTGGACGATGTACTCAATTACATTCCGGCAAGACTGTCTGCTCTTTTTATGGTGGCGGCAGCAGGACTTACCGGCCTGTCGGCAAAAAATGCCTGGAAGATCTTCAAACGAGACCGCTATAACCATGCCAGCCCGAATTCGGCACAGACGGAGGCAGCCATGGCAGGGGCACTCGGCGTGCAGCTTGCCGGAGATGCCTGGTATTTTGGAACTTTATATAAAAAGAAAACGATCGGAGATGCACTGCGTCCCGTGGAATGTGAGGATATCAGAAGAGCAAACAGGCTGATGTATGCGTCTGCATGGCTGCTTCTTATCGTTGTTATGCTTCTTTATTGCAGCTTTAACATACTCACATTGTTATGATGCCAGGAAGGGAACATACCATGAACAACAAGCGTCACAAACATGGCGGAGATATTTATTCAGAGGCCTGCACTCTGGATTATTCCGCAAATATCAATCCACTCGGACCGCCCTCTTCTGTAATTGAGGCGGTTTATCGGAGCATGGAACAGATTGTAAATTATCCGGATGTACAGTGCCGGAAGCTCTGCCATGCGATCGCAGAACATGAATATGTAAAAGAAGAGCAGGTGATCTGTACAAATGGTGCGTCTGAGCTGCTCTATGCTTTTGCAGCGGCCTTAAAACCGAAAAAAGCACTGCTTCTGGAGCCGGGATTTGCGGAGTATGAGGCTGCACTTTCGGCAGTCGGATGCGAGATTTTTTATTATCCTTTGGGGGAAGAGAAGGGCTATGCACTGGATCTTGCTTATCTGGAAGCACTTTCAGATGATCTGGATATGATTATTTTGTGCAATCCAAACAATCCTACCGGTGTTCTGATACAGCAGCCGCTTCTGGTGCGGATCGCAGAGAAATGTGAAAAGTATGGGATACATTTTCTGCTGGATGAATGTTTCCACGAATTTCTGATGGCACCGGACAGTTACAGCATGCGAACGTTTCTGGAGCGTTTTCCGCATCTGTTTCTTGTGGATGCCTTTACGAAAATTTATGCCATACCGGGGCTGCGTCTTGGCTATGGTTTAAGTGCAGATGCAGATCTTATGGAAAAAATCCGGGATGTCATACAGCCATGGAGCGTTTCCATACCGGCACAGGAGGCAGGCATTGCGGCACTTTCGGAAGATACTTACGTACATAATACACGCTGGCTGATCCGGGAAGAACGCAAATACCTGGCAAGGGCACTGCATCTTCTGGAGATGGAGACATTTGATTCTCAGGCAAATTATCTGTTTTTCAAAGGCCCGGAAGATCTGGAAGAGCAGTGCCAAAAAAGAGGGCTTCTGATCCGCGACTGCAGCAATTACCGGGGGCTTTCAAAAGGGTATTTCCGCATTGCAGTGCGGACAAGAGAAGAGAACGATCAGCTGATTAAAATATTTCAGGATATTATCCGGGAGAAACAAAAAGAAAGTGGGGCGATATACGGATGGCGAAAGTAATCATGGTACAAGGAACGATGTCAAATGCAGGAAAAAGTCTGCTGGCAGCCGGGCTTTGCCGCATTTTTGCACAGGATGGCTACAAAGTAGCTCCTTTTAAATCACAAAATATGGCACTGAATTCCTTTATCACCGAAGAAGGTCTGGAGATGGGGCGTGCACAGGTCATGCAGGCAGAGGCAGCCGGCATCAAACCAAGTGTTTATATGAATCCGATTCTTTTAAAACCGACAAACGATGTCGGATCGCAGGTGATCGTAAACGGAGAAGTGCTTGGGACGATGAGTGCGAGAGATTATTTCCGTTATAAAAAGAAACTGGTGCCGGATATCTTGAAGGCTTTTCATAAGTTATCAGAAGAATACGATATCATTGTGATCGAAGGTGCGGGAAGTCCGGCAGAGATCAACCTGAAATCCGAGGACATTGTAAATATGGGCATGGCAAAGATGGCACATGCACCGGTGCTTCTGGTCGGAGATATTGACCGCGGCGGCGTATTTGCACAGCTGGTCGGAACGGTGGAGTTGCTTGAAAAAGAAGAGCGTGCTCGCATCAAAGGTCTTATCATCAACAAATTTCGCGGGGATAAAAGCATTCTCGATCCGGGCATTGAAATGCTGGAAGAGCGTGTGGGGATTCCGGTAGTCGGAGTTACGCCGTATCTGCACATTGAAGTGGAGGACGAGGACAGCCTGACCGAACGTTTCTGCGGGAACCAGGAAGTGGCTGCGATCGATCTTGCAGTGATCCGCCTCCCGCGGATTTCCAATTTTACCGATTTCAATCCGTTTGAAAGCATGGAGGGTGTCTCACTGCGTTATGTGACTTCCGTTTCCGAACTGAAAAATCCGGATATGATCCTGCTTCCTGGAACAAAAAATACCATGGAAGATTTAAAATGGCTGAGGCAGAGCGGACTGGAAAATGCCATCTGCAAAGCGACGGCAGAGGGAAAGATCATTTTCGGGATCTGCGGTGGTTATCAGATGCTTGGAAAAACCTTAAAAGATCCGCATGGCGTGGAGGCCGGAGGTGAGATGAAAGGCATCGGGCTTTTGGATACGGACACGGTATTTACTGAGAAAAAGACCAGGACAAGAGTAACCGGAAGATTCAAAAAGGTTGGCGGAATATTGCAAAATCTAAGTGATATGGAAATGGAAGGTTATGAAATCCATATGGGCAGCACGACATTGGGAGAACAGACAGCTGCTTTTACAGAAATCACAAGCTTTGCCGGAGAAGAGAAAGGTGCGGCAAAAGCAGATGGCGTCTGTCATGGAAATGTTTATGGAACATATGTACATGGAATTTTTGAAAAAGAAGAAGTAGTAAAAGCGATCGTAACAGCCATCGGAGAAGCCAAAGGACTGGATATGACACAGATCGCAGGCGTGGATTTTGCAAAATTCAAAGAAATCCAGTACAATATTCTTGCAGATGCACTTCGCAAACATATGGATATTTCGCGTATTTATGAAATTATGGAAGAGGGGACAGATGATGAAGATTGAACTGGAAAATGTACTTCCGCGGGAAATTGAAAAACGCAGTTTTGAACTGATCACAGAAGAACTTGGGGAGAGAACCTTTCCGGAAGAACAAGAACCGATCATCAAACGCTGCATTCACACTAGTGCAGATTTTGATTATGCAGATAATCTCTGTTTTTCCGAAGGTGTTGTTGAAAAAGCAAAAGAAGCGATCCGAAACGGAGCCTGCATTGTGACCGATACGCAGATGGCAAAATCCGGAATCAATAAGAAAAAACTGGCAGCATACGGCGGAGAAGTCTTCTGCTTTATGTCAGATGAAGATGTGGCAGAGACAGCAAAGAAAAACGGGACGACAAGAGCAACTGCCTGTATGGACAAGGCGGCAGCCATGAACAGACCGCTGATTTTTGCAATCGGCAATGCACCGACTGCCCTGATCCGGCTTTATGAGCTGATCGAAGAGAAAAAGTTAAAACCAGAACTTGTGATCGGTGTTCCGGTCGGCTTTGTCAACGTCGTACAGTCAAAAGAACTGATCATGCAGGCAGATGTGCCGTATATTGTAGCAAGAGGACGCAAAGGAGGCAGCAACATCGCAGCCTGCATCTGTAATGCACTGCTTTATAATATGTGACAGAGTCATTTGCAGACGTTTTTTAAGAAAAAAGAAAAGGAACAGGAAAACAAAATGAAGAAGCAAAGAAAAAATAACACAGAAAAAATGAAAAATCAGAAGATATCGTGGCTTGCAAAGGCTGTTTATGCAGCGGCAGCTATTCTGGCTGTGGCACCGACAGCAAATGCCATGCATATTATGGAAGGATATCTGCCTCCGGCATTTTGTATTGCATGGGGCATTGTCTGTTTGCCGTTTTTAGTATTTGGATTTCGATCGCTGAACAGGAGAGTGCAGGAAAACCGCAGATCCATTACACTGATCGCAATGGCAGGAGCTTTTGTATTTGTGCTGTCATCCCTGAAAATCCCTTCTGTGACCGGAAGCTGTTCCCATATGACAGGAACCGGTCTTGGTGCAATCCTGTTTGGACCATGTGCAGTGAGTGTACTTGGAATCATTGTTCTGATCTTCCAGGCAGTGTTGCTCGCCCATGGTGGACTGACAACACTTGGAGCAAACTGTTTTTCCATGGCGATTGCAGGTCCGATCCTGTCCTGGCTGATTTATAAGGGACTTTCAAAAACCAGGATCAACCGCCGTATCACGGTTTTTCTTGCCGCATCACTTGGAGATCTGTTTACCTATTGCGTAACCAGTGTGCAGCTTGCACTTGCCTATCCGTCTGCACAGGGTGGGGTAACAGCATCTGTTGTAAAATTTCTCGGTATATTTGCACCGACACAGCTTCCGCTGGCAGTGATCGAAGGAATTCTTACCGTTGTTGTTGTGATCGCACTGGAGAGTTTTGCAAAAAGTGAACTGAAAGCGATTGATTTTGAGATCGAGGAGGAAAAAGAATGAGTGCGAAGAATAAAAAAACAATCCTTCTTCTGTTAGTTGTAGCTGTGCTGCTCGCAGTTGTTCCGTTCTTTGCAAAAAAAGGAGCAGAATTTGGCGGTTCCGATGATGCGGGCAGTGTTATGGTAGAAGAAATCAAAGGAGAAGCTTATGAACCATGGTTTACTCCGGTTATAGAAAGTCTTACAGGAAGTGAACTGCCTGGAGAAATTGAAAGTCTGATCTTCTGTGTACAGACCGGGATCGGAGTTGGTGTGATCGCATTTCTGATGGGAAGATTTTATGAACGGAAGAAATGGGAAGATAAAGAGGAAGAAAAAAAATAAGAAAACAAAACTGCCGTACGGATTCAAACTGTGCGGCAGTTTTTATTAAAAAGAATTTCTCTGTGCAAGATATGTATGAAATTCTGAAAAATCCCTGGGATAAAAAGATCCTTTCGGAAAAAGTCCATGTGCAGCCAGATCTTCGCAGACATCCAGCAAAAGCGGGCGTTTCAGATTAGCCTGTTTTAAGACGGAAATATTCTTGAAAACTTCAAGCGGCGTGCCGTCGGCAAGTATGCGGCCGTTGTCAAAAACAAGAATACGGTCTGCAAAGCGGTAGGCAAAATCCACGTCGTGCGTGGAGAGCAGAAGTGTCTTTCCTTCCCGGCTTAACTTTTCAAGGACTTCTTCAAGCATGGCAGCATTCAGAGGATCTAAAGATGCAGTTGGTTCATCAAAAATAATAATTTCGGATTTCATGGCAATAATGTCTGCAATCGATACCCGTTTTTTCTCACCTCCGCTCAGATAATGGGGAGGGCGGTCTTTAAATTGTGAGATGTTCATATAATTTAACGCAGTATTTACACGTTCTTCGACTTCCGAACGAGGCAGCTTCAGGTTCATAGGACCAAAAGAGACTTCAGCGAGAACGGAAGAAGCAATGATCTGATTATCGGCATCCTGAAAGACAATACCGATATGCTGACGCAGTTTTTTCAGTGTTTTTCTGGTGATTTTTGTACCGCGGTATGAAATTTCGCCTTCGGCTGGAGTGAGCACTCCGTTCAGGTTCAGAAAAAATGTAGATTTTCCGGCTCCGTTGGAACCAAGTATGGCGATACGCTCACCTGCAAAGACAGAAAGACTGATCCCATCTAAAACCGTATGGTGTTCGTCATACGCAAAATGCAGATTTTTTACTTCAAGAATGGATTCTTTCATATTATCTCCTATCTTAAATTCATCTTATGAAAAGCCAAAGAACAACAAGAAACAGAAAAAAGGTTCCGGAAGCTATGATGTACGGAAGGGGCAGTTTCTTTTTCTCTTCCAGAAAACAAAGTGTTCCATCATAGCAGCGTGCTTCCATTGCATCATAATAGGCATTCGCTTTTTTCAGTGCAACGATAAAAAGATTGGCTGCAATCTGCCCGAAAGAATAACAGGAGGTTCTGAAATCGCAGAATCCAAGCCTTGCTTCCGCGGAAATCTGCATATTATGTTGTACCTCCAGCAGAATAAAAATGTAGCGGTAGATCATATGCATCAGTTCTGTAAAAAGAGAAGGGCAGTGAATCTTATGGAGAACCGAGAAAAGTTCGTGTGACGGTGTGGAAAGTGTCATTAGGAACATGCAGCTTACGGCACCGAACACTTTCAGCATCAGAAAAAACGCTTTCAGAATGCCGGCATACGTGACACAAAGGTAACAAAAAAACAGATTCAGGTAAAAATCGCCAGTCGGCTGTAAAGAGAGATCGACAGCGATGGCGATGCCGCCAAGCAGCACAAAAAAAACGGGAATCCCGAGCACGGAAAGATAATCATGCAAAGGAATACCGCCAAGAAAAACCGTGACGGAAGCGGCAAATAAGATCAACAAAACAGAGATAACCGGATGGTCTGCAAAAATACAGAACAGAAGCAGAAGCATGGAAAATCCGGCTTTGAATCCCGCACTGATATGCCGAAGCCTGGAATTACAGGCATAAGAATCAATAGCAATACCTCCGATGTTATGATGATGCATATGCATAAAAAACTCCTTTACTGTGCTTCGCGGATATGCCGCAGGAAAATTTGGCGGATTCCTTCGTATTCACCAAGACCTTTTAAATGACAGAGAACCGGATAACCGGCCTGCTCAAACTGGGATTTCCAGGAATCAGCCTCGTCTCCTGCCAGGTCATTGTGTGCATGGTCACCGGCAACGATCATAAACGGAGCCAGATGGACGCGGGACGGCTTCAGACTGCCGACCAGACGCAGCAGGGAGTCCATGGACGGGTAAGCTTCTACCGTTCCCATAAAAAGATTGTGGTAACCAAGATCTTTAAAGGTGTAATCCAGTGCTGCATAGATCGCATTGGCATAATGCGGTGTTCCATGTCCCATGAAAACAAGTGCCTCGTCTTTTGGGATGCCGCCAAAAGCATCCGTCAGAACCTTGACGACTTCACGGCTGTCCTGCTCGGAAGTAAGCAGCGGGACACCGAAAGTGATCCTGGAAAAGGAATCTGAAAAAGCGAGAACATCCTCTTTCATAAGATCGTTCTCAATGCCGTTGATCACATGGGTTGGCTGAACTGTTACATCGGTAATGCCGTCACGCTGCATGCGTTCCATGGCTTCTCGTACGTTATCGATGTGTATACCGTCACGCTGTTTCAGCTTTTTAAGGATCATTTTGCTGGTCCAGGCACGGTAAATATGGTGATGAGGAAATGTCTGTGCGATATCCTGTTCAATACAGTCAATGGTTTTTTCTCTTGTATCGTGATAACTGGTGCCAAAGCTTACAACGAGGATCGCTTTGGTTATTGATTGATTCGTACACATAAATCTGATAAATCCTTTCTTTTTGAGCATAGCAGAAAAGTTTTCTGAGGCTGTGCAGTAACTGCAGATCAAAAAACGAAATCGTATGAGTAAAAGAAGTGTAACATCCGCTATCTCAAAAGTCAATTCCGGAAGTAGATTTTTGTCGGGAATTGTGCTATGATTGACAGGATATTTACAGAATCTATTTTTCAAAGGAAGAACGTTATGGCAATACAAATGATAGGGATCGATCACAGCGTAGCTGCGATTGATATCCGGACGGTTTTTTCATTTACCCAAAAAAAGACAGTGGAAGCATTGGAGATCATAAAACAGGAAAAAGGAATCTGTGGCTGTGTCCTGTTATCGACCTGTAACCGTATGGAACTCTGGGTCAGCACGGAAGAGGGGTGTGTGATCGCCCTTTATGAACTTCTGTGTAAGATACGGGCAATCCATAACGATGAGTATAAGAAATATTTTACGGAGCGAAAAGAAGAAGATGCCGTGCAGCATCTGTTCCGTCTTGCCTGCGGACTGGAATCCAGGATCTTAGGAGAAGATCAGATTCTGACACAGGTAAAGGGAGCACTTGTGACGGCAAGAGAGCATTATGCGGCGGACAATGTGCTGGAAGTGTTGTTTCGCATGGCGGTGACTGCCGGCAAGAAAGTGCGGACAAATGTGACGTTTTCCACAGGCAATCATTCGGTGATCCACCGGGCACTTCAGACACTTCGACAGGAAGGTCTGGAAGTAAAAGGCAAAAAATGTATGGTCATCGGAAACGGGGAGATGGGAAAACTTGCCGCAACCGTTCTGCAGCAGGAAGGCGCGGATGTGACCGTTACCGTGCGTCAGTACCGCAGCGGTGTCGTGCAGATCCCGCAGGGATGCAGGCGTATTGACTATGGAAAACGCATGGGTCTGATCAGTTCCTGTGATTTTGTAGTCAGTGCCACGGCAAGCCCGAATTATACGCTCACAAAAGAAGGACTTCAGGCAGTTGATCTGGATCATGAACTGATCCTTGTAGATCTGGCGGTGCCGCGTGATATTGATCCGGAGGTGCGGAAACTGATGTACATCCGTTTTTATGATATCGACTATTTCAAAGTCGATGTTTTGAGCGAGAAAATGAAAGCTGGAATCAGAGAGGCAGAATCCATTCTGAAAGAGCAGATGGAAGAATTTTGCAACTGGTATCGATGCCTTGATGTGATACCGCGTATCGGAAAGATCAAAGAAGAAGTTGCGACAGACCTGGATCTGCGTCTGTATAAAATCCTGCATCAGCTTCCAATGGAAGTATCTGAAAAAGAAACACTGGAAAAACAGATCCATCGAGCGGCACAGAAAGTGACCAACAAAATGCTTTTTGAACTGCGGGGACGGATCAGCGATGCAGCATTTCGGGAGTGCATAGATGGACTGGAAGAGATTTATGCGTGCCAGGTTTCAAATGCGTTTGACTTTAATGAAAAAGGAGAATAAAAATATGACAGAGCATAACATTGTCATAGGAAGCAGAGGAAGCCGTCTGGCGGTGATCCAAAGTGAGATGGTCCGGGATTTTATCAGAGAGAAGAAACCGGGATGTCAGGTAGAAATTCTGACCATGAAAACGACCGGTGACAAAATCCTGGATCGCACGCTGGAGAAAATCGGCGGCAAAGGTCTGTTTGTGAAGGAACTGGATAAAGCACTTCGGGATGGATGCAGCGATCTTTCCGTACACAGTCTGAAAGATATGCCGATGGAACTTTCCGAAGAGCTGCCGCTGCTTGCATTTTCCAAAAGAGAGGATCCAAGAGATGTGTTGGTGCTTCCGGAAGGAGCAGAAAAATGGGACAGAACGCTTCCGGTCGGATGTTCCAGCCAGAGACGGATGCTGCAGCTTAAAGAGCTGTATCCGGATGTAACCTTTCTTCCGGTGAGAGGAAATATCCAGACCAGGCTGCAGAAACTTCAGTCAGGAGCATACGGAGCACTGATCCTGGCAGCAGCAGGTTTAAAGCGGCTTGGCCTGGAAAACCGCATTTATCGCTATTTTGAGCCGGATGAGATCATTCCGGCAGCAGGGCAGGGGATTCTGGCGGTTCAGGGAAGAAAAGGAGAAGATTATGCTTTTCTGAAAGCCTATAACGATCCGGCGGCACAGACAGCACAGGCAGCAGAGCGGGCTTTTGTAAAATATTTAAATGGCGGGTGCAGTTCACCGATCGCTGCCTATGCAGAAATGAAAAACGGAAAACTTCTGCTACGTGGCCTGTATTACCAGGAAGCAACCGGAATATATAAAAAAGGTCAGATCGAAGGAAATCCGGAAGATGCCGAAACAATGGGCATGTTGCTAGCAGAAGGGCTGAAAAAAGAATGTCATGCACAAAGCTGCACTGCTGTAAAAGAAGATGATATAAAACCGGGAAAAGTCTGGCTGGTAGGAGCAGGTCCTTCCGATCCGGGGTTGTTTACGTTGAAAGGAAAGCGTGTGCTTCAGAAGGCAGAAGTTGTTGTTTATGATGCACTGGCAGGTCAGGCTATTTTAAGTATGATCCCAGAGGATGCCGAAAAGATCAATGTCGGCAAGCGGGCAAGCCATCATCTGATGCAGCAGGAAGAGATCAACAAAATCCTTGTGAAAAAAGCACTGGAAGGCAAGAGGGTTGTGCGGTTAAAAGGCGGCGATCCGTTTCTGTTTGGCAGAGGCGGGGAGGAACTGGAGCTTTTAAAGGCACATCAGATACCGTATGAAGTCGTACCGGGTGTGACTTCTGCGATTGCAGTCCCTGCCTACAACGGGATTCCGGTCACGCACCGGGATTTCTGCTCTTCGGTACATATCATTACCGGGCATAAGAAAAAAGGCGATACCTATGATATTGATTTTGAGGCACTGGTAAGGACAAAGGGAACTCTGGTTTTTCTGATGGGAGTGACGGCACTTGCAGATATCTGCGATGGACTTTTAAAGGCGGGTATGCGTGCAGATATGCCTGCTGCCATTTTACAGCAGGGAACCACAGCAGGACAGAAACGGATCAGTGCAACCGTTTCAACACTGCCGGAAGAGGTACAAAAGCAGGGGATTCAGACACCGGCCATCATCGTGGTTGGCGAAGTATGTGCTCTGGCCGATAGATTTGCATGGCATGAAGCACTGCCGCTTGCAGGACGTAAAATCCTGGTCACAAGACCAAAAGAACTGATTTCCCAAATGGCGGAAAAGCTTCGAAGAGAAGGGGCAGAAGTGCTGGAACTTCCGGCGATCAAAACAGAAGCGATTTCAGAAAATCAAAAATTGAAGCAAAGTATGGAAGCTATTCAAAGTTATGACTGGATCGTATTTACCAGCCCGACCGGAGTGAGAGTCTTTTTTGAAAAACTGGCAGAACATGAAGCGGATATCCGCAAACTTGCGGCGGCGAAATTTGCTGTTATAGGAAGCGGTTCTGAAAAGGAACTGAAAAAGCATGGTATTCTGGCAGATTTAAAACCGGAAATTTTTGACGGAGAACATCTGGGATTCAGCCTTGCCCGGGCCTGCACGGGGGGAGAGCGGATTTTGATACCGCGGGCAGAGACTGCAAATCAGGAACTGATACTGGAACTTCAGAAAGTACCGGATGTGCAGATCGATGATGTTCCAACCTACCGCACTCTGTACGAAAGCTCAGAACTGATCGATCAAAAGGCAGAATTTGAACAGGGAAAGATTGATTTTGCGGTCTTTACCAGTGCATCGACCGTGCGAGGGTTCGCACAGGCAGCCAAAGGGCTTGATTTTTCCCTTGTCCGGGCAGTATGCATCGGAAAACAGACGAAGCAGGCAGCAGATGAGCTTGGAATGCAGAGTTGGATGTCTGAAAAAGCAACGATGGACAGCGTTCTGGATAAAGTAAAAGAGCTGTGCCGGAAGCAGCTTTAAATGTAGGAGGTAACAAAAGATGGATATGACAATCCGACCAAGAAGATTAAGAGGAAACGATACACTCAGAAGAATGGTGAGAGAGACGAGAATGGATAAGTCTTCCCTGATCTATCCGATGTTTGTAAAAGAAGGGAATGACATCCGGGAGGAGATCCCGTCCATGGACGGACAGTACCGTTACAGTGTGGACTGCATGGGATTTGAACTGGAGCGGCTGTTAAATGCCGGTGTGAAAAATGTGATGTTTTTTGGCATCCCGGATCAGAAAGACGAAGTGGGAAGCGGAGCCTACAACGAAAATGGCATTGTGCAGAGAGCACTTCGGGAAGCAAAAGAAAAATTCCCGGAACTGTATCTGATCACGGACGTCTGTATGTGCGAGTATACATCACACGGACACTGCGGCATGTTGTGCGGACACGATGTGGACAATGATAGGACGCTGGATCTGCTTGCAAAGACCGCTCTTTCTCATGTGGAAGCCGGAGCAGATATGGTAGCACCATCCGATATGATGGACGGCCGTGTGCGTGCGATCCGTACGATGCTCGATCAGGCGGGACATACAGGCACACCGATCATGTCTTATGCCGTGAAATATGCATCCGCCTTTTATGGTCCATTCCGTGAAGCGGCAGGTTCTGCTCCGTCTTTTGGTGATCGCAAAACATATCAGATGGATTTTCATAATAAAAGAGAAGGCATCAAAGAGGCTCTGCTCGATGTCGAAGAGGGAGCGGATATCATTATGGTAAAACCGGCGATGGCTTATCAGGATGTGATCACAGAAGTGCGAAAAGTGGTCAACACACCGGTTGCAGCATACAGCGTCAGCGGAGAATATGCTATGGTAAAAGCAGGAGCCAAACTAGGCTATATTGATGAAGAACGGATCATCGGTGAGATGGCAGTCGGTGCTTACCGTGCCGGAGCCGATATTTATCTCACCTATTTTGCAAAAGAGATTGCAAAAATGATGGATGAAGGGAAGATTGGATGATGACAAGATCAGAAGAACTTTTTAAAAAAGCAGTTACTTTGATGCCGGGTGGCGTGAACAGCCCGGTGCGTGCTTTTGGAAGTGTTGGCAGCACGCCGCGTTTTATTGAACAGGCAGACGGTGTTTATATGACAGATGTCGATGGAAACAAATATCTGGATTTTATCGGTTCCTGGGGACCGATGATCCTCGGACACAACCATCCGGCGATCAAAGAAGCCGTGATCAAAGCATGTGAAAAAGGACTGAGTTTTGGAGCCGCCACTGAAAAAGAAGTAGAGATGGCAGAGCTGATGACAGATGTGATCCCGTCACTTGAAATGGTGCGTATGGTCAATTCCGGAACAGAAGCCGTGATGAGTGCCATCCGTGCAGCCAGAGGTTATACAAGAAGGGATAAGATCGTAAAATTTACCGGATGCTATCATGGACATTCCGATGCACTTCTGGTAAAAGCAGGTTCCGGAGTTATGACAGCCGGAATCCCGGACAGTGCCGGTGTACCGGCTGGATGTACACAGGATACGTTATCTGCCATTTACAATGATCTGGCAAGCGTAGAGGCACTGTTTGCCGAATATCCAAAGGAAATCGCTGCCGTGATCGTAGAACCGGTGGCAGCCAATATGGGCGTTGTTCCGCCGAAAAAAGGATTTCTGGAAGGACTTCGAAAATTCTGTAGCGAGCATGGAAGCGTTCTGATCTTCGATGAAGTGATCACCGGATTCCGACTTGGACTTCAGGGTGCACAGGGTTATTTTGGTATCGATGCCGATCTTGTGACATACGGCAAGATCATCGGAGCCGGCATGCCGGTCGGAGCTTACGGAGGAAAACGCGAGATCATGGAGATGGTCTCACCGGTCGGAGCGGTTTATCAGGCAGGAACTTTAAGCGGCAATCCGGTTGCCATGGCAGCAGGCATTGCACAGCTTACCATTTTGAAAAACAATCCGCAGATTTATGAAGAACTCAATCAGAAAAGCGATACTTTCTTTGAAACCATGAAAGAAAATGTCAGAAAGAGCGGACATGCATGGCAGGTAAACCATGTCGGCTCAATCGGTTCCCTGTTTTTCACAGAACAGCAGGTTGTTGACTATGCTTCCGCCAAAACCTCAGATACTGCTGAGTATGCACGGTATTTTAAATATATGCTGGACAATGGAATCCATCTTGCACCGGCACAGTTTGAAGCAATGTTTGTGTCAGCGGCACATACGGAAGAAAATCTGGCTTATGCACTGCAGAAGGCGGAGAATTTTTTAATGTGCAAATGAACGAAGTAAAAAAATAGTTTTATAAAACAGAACGCCATAATCATTGGAAAACAATCTTCTGACACGCTTCGTTTCCTGTTCCGTTTGTGTCGTCTATGATCCGCCGTTCGCTGGAACTCACCGCTCGGCGGCGGAAACTAGACACAAACGGAACGACGGAACCCTTGCTATCGTCAGTGCGATTTGTTTTCCAATGATTATGGCTGTATTGTTTTATACACTAATTTTTTGCAAATGCCAGCAAAGCCGATTCTTTGAAATAAATTTTTAAAGTTATTGACATAGTTGCACATTGTCAAAAAAGTTTTTGCTCTGCTGGTGGGCGAAGGATGTCCCTTCCCAGGAAGGAAATTCTGAAGAAGCCATAAGTATAGGATATATTTTTTTGTTTCAGACAATGGTCAAAAACAACAATCGTGAGAAAATTTTCTTAAAAGTCAATACGAATGTATGATTTTTTAATGTTATTATATTTTT
>OGQY01000405.1_pt1 | contig 35559 bp, 33 predicted proteins | sample 1553361 | NCBI WGS metagenome assembly OGQY01 (sample SAMEA2579963, study PRJEB22360) | human gut metagenome | reverse complement strand
CTTATTAATAATAATACTAAGTCTGTCACTTCTTGTCAATATAAATCATGAAAATTGCCAGGAACAGCCAAAACAAGAGAACCTCCCAACAAGCTGTTCTCTTTTCTTCTCTGTTATCCGATCAGTTGTTCCAGATATTCTTTTCCTGCCAGAATATCTTTTTTCTGTTCTTCTCCTGAGATTTCTCTCTCGATGGTAATATCTCCGTCATATCCCACTTCTTTTAACCGTTCGACAAAGACCGGATAATTGACCTTTCCCTGCCCGATCGGCACTTCTTCTCCAAGGAGATGACCGTCCGTCGGGTATTTTCCGTCTTTTCCGTGGACGCCGCACACATATTCCCCGAAGACCTCCAGCGCATCCACCGGATTGGCTTTTCCGTACATTAAAAGATTCGCCGGATCCAGATTCACTCCCACGCATCCTTCGCCCACATCTTTTTCGATATCCTGCAGCGCCCGTTTCAATGTAACCGGAGTCTCCTGTCCGGTCTCGAACAGGAAGACCTGTCCGTTCTTTTTACACCGTTCTGCCACTTCCTTACAGGCATTCAGTGTTCCCTGATAGTTCGTATCATATGGATTTTCCGGCATATACCCTACATGGGTGACAAAATCGGTAACACCGAGTTTTTTTGCAAAATCAGAGCCTTCCAGAAGCATCCTTACCCGTTCTGCCCGGTAATCTGCCGGGACCAGACCCAGGGTCAGCTGACCATCATAAAAATCCCAGACTTTTCGACCACCCCAGCCACACCAGAATGCACTGATGGTAATCCCGTGTTTTTCAGCTGCCGCCAGAATCGCTTCTGCTGCCTTCTCATCGTTGATAATCTTCCGCTCCCAGCATACCAGCTGACAGCTCTCCATGCCCATCGCACGGACTTCCGCAAATTTTTCGTTAATGTCTGTGTCCGCTTCCATACGGACGATCACTCCTACCCGCATATGTTCCCTCCTGCATGTTCTCAGATATACATTTCTTTTTTCTCACGAAGATACAGCTTTGCAGCTTCCCACTCTTCCAGTGCCTGTTCTACGGATTTTACGCCTTCCTGAAGCGGTGCGAGGGTGATTTCTTTGCCATCCCGCAGACATTCCAGAAAATATTTGATTTCTGTATAATATGGTCCGAGATTCGTGATGTTGATACCGTTATTCGTCTGCCCCTCATACTCCGGATGCAACTCGGGAACGATCTCTGTTCCATCAGCTTTGTATACCGCAAGCCCCGGTTGCCCTGCCTGATTAAAGTAAACAGTTCCATTTTCAAAATACGCCCGGAATCCTGCCTGGAATTTCGGTATCGGAGACACATCCCACACCCCTTCTGCTGTAGCAAATACATCACCGAACTCATAGGTGGTGATTACCTGATTGATCATACCGGAATCAAATGTCGTTGCCCGTACTTCAAAATCATCCGGCTCACCCAGCATGTATCTCAAAAAATCCAGGTCATGGATATGAAGATCCAGCACAACGGAACCACTCTTTTTCTCATCATGGAACCATCCCTCAAATCCCCAGCGGACATTGCCGCTCACACGTTGCATCACGATCGATTTAAGCTTTCCGAGTGTCTTGTTATCGTACACTTCTTTCAGATAGCGGTATTCGTCAAAGGCACGGACCACCTGTCCTACCATGACTTTCACTCCTGTTTCTTTCTGTGTCTCCAGAAGCAGTTCTCCTTCTTCTCTGGTCAGGCAGACCGGTTTTTCTACCAGAACATTCATGCCCTTTTTCATAGCTGCTACGGCATGCTCTGTATGCAGGTAGCTTGGAAGGCAGATATGTACTGCATCCAGATTTTCACGTTCGATCAGCTCCATTCCATATGTATATGTCCGTGCTTCGGGAAATTCTGCTGCTGCTTTCTGTAAAAATTCTTCCCGGCAGTCTGCCAGTGCGACCACTTCCACATCCATCTGGGAAGACAGAACTTTTAAGGACAGATAATGAGTAGTTCCCATTCCGCCACATCCAATGACTCCTACTTTCATCTTTTGATACCTCCTCTTGCTGTTTCCTGTGTATTTATGTATTATTTTGTGTTTTGTAACTGTTCAGTACCTTCACAGTTACGAGCCAAAATGCATTTAAAATCACCTTCGGTGATGGCATTTTGGCTTGTATGTCTCGGGATTTTGGCATATTCATGCCAAAACACCTCGCGGTACAGTGGCTACTGAATAGTTACTGTGTTTTTTGCTTTTTTTCTCTTTTACATTAGCATTGCCTGTAATTTCTGTCAATTTTTATTTTACCTGCTCAAATTTCAAAAAGCGACCGGAAATCAACTCAGAACTTTTCAAGGTTCTCTCTGATTTCCGGTCGCTTTTTTATCCTCTGTGTACTTTTTTATTTTTCCAGTGCGTCCAGCTCTTTATTCAGTTCTTCTGTTCCCGCAAGAACAAATCTTCCGTCCTGAATCAGCGGAATCTCTCTTCCATCCGCTGTCTCAACCAGGATGGCTCCCAGTTCATCATACGGAATCGTGATATCGGTGTGACAGCCCAAATATGCTTTGCTCACATCTTCTTTTCTCAGAATTGAAACTTCATTATCTCTTGCTATGATTTCTTTTCCATCCGGATTATATACTTTCGTATCTTCCGCCCAGCTGTAACAGGTATCCCCCACCGCAAAGTGCGGTCCCGTCTTTTCTGCAATCAAAATCGGAAGTTTCGCCTCGATACCATATTCTCTCGCCACCCGGTATGCCGTTGTGTTGGTTCCGATCGCAAACTCACCCATCGGAAGTGTCGGGTGATGATAGAGAATATTTTCCCGGATATATTTTTTATTTTCCTCTTCGGAATCAAAATTGGTGCAGCTATACTCTGTAATCTTTCCATCTGTAAAAACCAGTTCCAGATTCTGATACTGCAGCTCATTGAGATAAACTTTTGTTACATGCAGTTTTCCGTTTGTTCCCGTCAGTTTCGGGGAGGTAAAGACTTCTCCCACCGGGATATTGACATCTGCCACGCAGTTTTCAAAATTTGTCTGTTTTTCCGGATCTTCCAGCTTGTGTAGCTGTACACGCAGATCTGTCCGGTTTTCACCTTTTCCCAGAATATGCACACTCGTTCCGAGATCCAGTGCATCGATCAGCTTTTGCTGAATCTGCTGATACAGATTATAGTCCAACGTATTGATTTTTACCGTCTCACGAAAGATTTCTTCAAACTGATCTCCGATCGCCGGTACCGGATAGGCGATGATCGTGAAACTTCTCTCCTCGCCTTTGATATAGCGGTTCGTAATCTGACCAATCTCATTTTGCATATGCACTTTTAACTTCTGCTGCTTTTCCGTAAGCTTCATCGCATATTCACAGGTCTCCGGTACAAATGGCCGTTCTCCGAAGATTTCCACAACGGCAGGCCCGGCATGCACCCCCGCCAGTTCCTTATAAGTTTCATATGCCCCGCGGGTTGCCCGAAGCTTCCGGCTGACAAAATCATCATCCAGATACAGTGCAATATCGTTACGGTGGTCATAGTCAAACTGCGGATTCGGAATCGCTCCGTAATAGCCGATCCGGTGCAGTCCCTTATTTACCATGTGCACAGCACTCCGGTAGATCACCGGCTGTAATCCCATCTGCTCAAACTGCGTAATCGCAGCACGGATCATACGCTCAAATCCCAGCACATACCGAATATTCACGGTTTTCTTTCTGGACAGATCTTTGCCGGTAGCAATAAAGCCTATCCGATAGCCTTCCGTATAGGTGCGCGCCATCGCAGTAATTTCTTCTTCCGGCAATGTATTTAAAAAGGCGGCGGTCTTTTCTTCCTCTTCGGTCACATATTCGCCGAACTGATACAGATACCGAAGATCCTTCAGATCTGCATCTTTTATGATCTTTACTGCAAAATCCAGTGACGGGTCCACCGCCTGGCGCACCCGTTCTTCTACCATCTCCTGACAGTAATCGTTCACATACCAGTATAAGATTTTCCGTACATTTTCTCTGGTCGGTACTTCCCCGTTCTCAAACTCACTGTACACCTGCAAAAACAGTTCCAGTCCCACCAGAAAATCCCAGTTTTTCTGCTCCCAGGCATACACGATCATTCCGCGAAGTTCTGTATACAGAAAACTTAATAAAACGCCTAAATCTTCTCCCAGCATCTTTGCCGCATAATCCGGACTTGCATAGGAAGTCGGGTAGTTCTCCGGCAGAATATCCTGATAGCACTGCGTATTCTCCCGGCGCAGCTCTTCCAGGGACAGTTTTTTCATCTCTACGGCTTCCACCCGGTCGCGCAGGCGGATCATCTCTTCGAGAAATCCGGCTGTTTTTGTAAAAAAGTCCAGATACGGCTCTGCCACCGTCTTTTCCTCCCGGATCTCCCGGATCCGTTCCACTGCCAGATCATATCTTTCTTTTGCTAATTCATCCACAGACATTCCCTCTACATTTCTTTTACTTTTCTCGTTTTATAATCCAATGAGAATCAATGCCAGCCATCCAACAGAAATCACTCCGTTCGCCATCGCTCCCATCACACTGAACCGATAGTTTTTCCCTTTTTCTTTAAAGCTCTTCATTCCGATCAAAAAGCCGCTGACTGAAAAAAGTACCGCCATCAGACCAAGCGCTCCGATCCAGCTTTCTGCTTTCCCTTCCCAGAAAAACGAGAGGCACGCAGATACCAGAAACAGTATCAGGGAGCAGCCGGCAAACACCAATGAAGAAAAACCGCCTTCTGTCTCTTCTTTTCTGGTAAATGTGTATTTAAATTTTCTTCTCATAAATCATTCTCCTTATCCCATTACAGATCCAAAAGGACAGATACCCGAGCAATACACCCAGTGTATTTAAGATCAGATCGTCCACATCAAAACATCCCACTTTAAAAACCAACTGGATCGATTCCACCAGAAGACTTAAGCCAAATCCAAGAGCCGTTACCACAGCTCCGTTTCGTAAGCGTCTGCTCAGAATCGGAAGAAAGAATCCAAACGGCAGGAAACCGATCACATTTCCCGCCAGATTCAGAAATGCCACCCAGAATCCTACCCGGTGACGATAGATCCAGAATCTTTTGATTTCCTGAAACGGTGTCAGATTGTATCGATATATCCGCTGATCAAAGCTTGTCCTTCCGTACTCCTCCGAAAGGAACAGAAAATAGACCAGCAATCCTATATAAATCACAAACAGAATCCAGCTTATGATCCGGATTCTGTTTTTTGTTTCTTTTTTCACTTCTTTATTTACCCCTTGATCCCCGTACTTCGGCTTACGCCTTTCTAAAAAGTAATCTGATATTTCTGTTTCAGAAGCTTTGCTCCTGTCACGATCATCAACACACCGGAGACAATTCCTGTCACCAGTACCACGATGCCGAGCGCAAGGCTGGCCCCGCCGCTGTGGGAAATTGTCCGGTAAATTTTTTCATTGTTCATCTCTGTTACCTCTTTCCCTTTTTATTTTGCACCGTACTGTTCATAATATGCGTCGATGGCTGCTTTTAACGCATCGTCGATCACTACTTTTCCGTTACATTCTTTATTATACAGGCATTCTACCACATCAGCCATGGATACGATCGCTGCTGTGTCAAATCCGTACAGATCTTTAATTTCATCCAGTGCACATTTTTTTCCGCCTTTTCCTACTTCCATACGATTCAGGGATACCATCAGACCAACGATTGTTACATCTGCTGCATTTCTTACTTTTGGCACAGTCTCCTCCATGGATTTTCCGGAAGTTGTAACATCCTCGATCATGATGACTCTGTCACCGTCTTTTAATTTACTTCCCAGAAAGCTTCCTTTATCTGCACCGTGGTCTTTTTCTTCTTTTCTGTCGGAACAGTAACGTACTTCTTTTCCATACAGTTCACTGTAAGCAATAGCAGTTACAACACCAAGCGGAATTCCTTTGTAGGCCGGTCCGAATAATACGTCAAAATCGTCTCCGTAGATATCATGAATCGCTTTTGCATAATATTCACCCAGTCTTTTCAGCTGCGATCCTGTCACATACGCACCTGCATTCATAAAAAACGGAGATTTTCTTCCGCTTTTCAGAGTAAAGTCTCCAAATTTTAATACATCACTCTCTACCATAAATTTAATAAAATCCTGCTTATACTGTTCCATGCTCTGTCATCCTCCTGTTTTACGGCTTGTGCCCGAATTTTTCCATATTTAGTATAAGTATACTACGTTACGCACTTTTTTTCAACTGTTGCATAAATTCCGGTCTCGCGAAAACTGAGCGGATTGCAAATATTTTTGAGGATTGTGAGAGTAAGAAGTACGACTTAATTCAATATACCGCAAAAAGGCACCAGAAGAAATATTTTTCTTCCGGTGCCTTTACCTGTTCTTATTATAGCAAAAGCCTTTGTTACTTTCTAGTGATAAATTAATAAATCTCCATTTTCACCTATCGAACAATGCCTACCATATCTTTTACTGATGTGAATCCGTTTTTCTTCATATAGTCTTCGATTCCGTCGATCACTTCCATCGTCACTGCAGGATTGTGGAAGTTGGCCGTTCCCACGGATACGGCGCTTGCTCCGGCAAGGATGAATTCGATTGCATCTTCTGCACAGGAGATACCACCCATACCGATGATCGGGATGTTGACTGCCTGTGCCACCTGATAGACCATGCGGACAGCAATCGGTTTTACGATCGGACCGGATACACCACCGGTTTTATTTGCCAGGGCAAAGGTCTTTCTGTTAATATCAATCTTCATACCGGTCAGTGTGTTGATCAGTGATACCGCATCTGCACCACCGGCTTCCGCTGCCTTTGCGATTTCTGTGATATCTGTCACATTCGGTGTCAGTTTCATAATCACTGGCTGTTTTGCAATTTTTTTAATCTGCCCGGTCAGTTCTTCCACATGGTGTGCATCCTGACCGAAAGCCAGAAATCCCGCATTTACATTTGGGCAGGAAATATTGATCTCCATCATATCAATCGGTTCGTCTGCAAGACGCTCTACAACTGCAAGATACTCTTCCGGAGCGTGTCCGCATACATTTACGATGATCTTTGTATCAAAATTCTTCAGATATGGAATATCTCTCTCGCAGAACAGATCGATCCCAGGATTCTGAAGTCCGATGGCGTTCATCATACCGCCATAAACTTCAGCTACACGCGGGGTCGGGTTTCCAGCCCACGGTACATTTGCCACACCTTTCGTTGTCACTGCTCCAAGACGGTTCAGGTCTACAAATTCTGAAAATTCTTCTCCTGAGCCAAATGTTCCTGATGCAACTGTTACCGGATTTTTCCATTCTACTCCGGCAATATTTACGCTCATGTTCATTAGATTTCCACCTCCGTAGACAAGAATACAGGGCCATCCTTACAGATACGCTTGTTATTTACATTGCTGTGCGCGTCCTTCTCTTTGGACTTGCATACACATGCCAGACAGGCACCGATTCCGCATGCCATTCTCTCTTCCAGTGAGATATAACACTCGATTCCGTTCTCTTCTGCGTACTGTTTGATCGCACGGAGCATCGGAGTCGGTCCACAGGCATAGATCATATCTGCTTCCAGAGCATTTTCACGGATTGCGTCCATAACATTTCCCTTTGTTCCGACACTTCCATCTTCTGTAGAAATATAAAGTTCTCCGTTCTGCTCGAACTCTTCCTTAAGGAATGTCTGTGCGTCGCGGTATCCTACTACGATCTGTTTCTTCTTGCAGTCCATCTGTTTCGCCAGTTCAAGGATCGGCGGTACACCGATTCCTCCGCCCATCAGAAATACTTTCTTTCCTTCAGCCTTCTCGTATGGGAATCCATTTCCAAGAGGTCCGATCACCGGAATGATATCTCCTGTGTTCAGCTTAGAAAATTCTTCTGTTCCTGTCTTCGGTCCTGTCACACGATAAACAACACGAAGTCTTCCGTTCTCTTTATCAATCTCACAGATACTGATCGGACGCGGAAGTAATTTACTTCCATCTGTTGTATACATAGAAATAAACTGTCCCGGCTTTGCGTCCTTTGCTGCCTCTGTATTGATCCACATGCTGTAGATTCCATCCGCCAGCTGCTCCTGGGAATGTACTACTGCATTTTCTTTCTGCTTTGCCATAAACTTATGCAATTCCTTTCTTGAAATTATTTTGCTGCTGCAAGTGCTCCGCTGATATCAGCTACCATTGCTTCAACTGCTGCTCTTGATGCATCACCGAAATTCTCCGGTCCGAACTTCGCATAAGCTTCCTGCTTGTAAGCTGCAATAATTCCACGAGAAGAGTTCACAATTGCACCAAGTCCGTCTTCGTTGAAGAAATGAACGAGGTCTTTTCCCTGTCCACCCTGTGCACCGTATCCCGGTACAAGGATATAAGACTTCGGCATGATCTCTCTTAATACTTTACCCATCTCCGGATAAGTAGCTCCTACAACAGCTCCGATATAGCTGTACTCATCACCCATGCAGTCAGCTCCCCACTCGGCAACCTTCTCACCAACCCACTCATAAAGCGGTCTTCCATCAATGATTCTGTCCTGGAACTCTCCACTGGACGGATTGGATGTCTTAACAAGGATGAACAGACCTTTCTTCTCTTCCTTGCATACGTCAACAAATGGATTCACTCCGTCAGATCCAAGGTACGGATTCACTGTTGCAAAGTCCTCTCCGAATGGTGTATATTCCTTGCTTCCAACCTTAATCTTTCCAAGATGTGCTGTTGCATAAGCGGCAGATGTAGAACCGATATCTCCACGCTTTACATCTCCGATGATCACAAGATCTTTAGACTTGCAGTAATCTACTGTCTTCTTAAATGCCATCAGTCCAGGAATTCCGAACTGCTCGTACATTGCGATCTGTGGTTTTACTGCCGGAATCAGATCATAAGTCTTGTCAACAATCTCCTTATTGAACTGCCATACTGCCTCTGCTGCTCCTTCCAGAGTCTCACCATACTCTGCATAAGCCTTATCAAGTACGTGCTGTGGGATGTAGTTCAGCATTGGATCGAGTCCAACTACGATCGGTGCACCTGTCTTTTTGATCTTCTCTACCAGTTTATTAATCATTCTTCATTCCTCCATATCCTGTTACTTTTCATCGGATCACCGATGAATGATAACCTTCGGTCTTTCCTTCAGGTTGACGCGTTACTTTTCTTTACGCACAATATGATGTAAGTGTCAAAAGTATAAATTGCGTTTGTGCTCGCACAAATAAGCAATTTATACTTATTGACACGCCGAACACCGAAAACGGAATAAAATGGTGTGAATACGCCATTTTATGGGAGTTTGAGGTGTTCGAGGATTGCGGGAATTGCATAGCAATGGAGCAATCCGGTTACATCAGTGAGTGGCAAAATTTACTTTTGACACTTACATCACAATATATCATTTTTCATAATACCATATTCTTGAGAATTTTCCTAGTCATGCTTTTTAATAAATCAAAAAATGAAGTTCTTTCTCTGTCACTCATTTAAACAGAATCTGAAAGAACTTCGTTTCTCTGATTTTATTTTTTAATATCCCGCCGGCACAAGCAATGTAAATGGATAAATCGGAATATTTCTCACGATTCCGAACCCCACCACTATAACTAATACCACATATAGGACTTTCTGATTAATCTTCTGATCCACATGATTACCACCGGTCAAAACCCAGTCAATCAATCGTGCTACAATATACACACCAAGAAACGGGAGTAATGTCACATACATCGGATTATACCGGAATGCCATATAAAATCTTCCATGTAAAATAGAATAGCTTGCCCGCCCGGCACCGCACCCCGGACAATACAGTCCGGTAATAATATGAAAGAGGCAGGGCAGCGGATACTGATGCGGATTATGAAAAAAGAGATAACCCGCAGCGGCCACTGCAATCACTGCCCCCGTCAGAACTGCGATGATCCTGGCTGACCTTTTTGTTTGAAATGCTTCACGCATCTTTCTCTTCCAAATCATCATCCGCTCACTTTTTAATAATAGTAATAAGCCGAACCGGAAACTGCCCCTGTCACGATCAGAACCATGTAGATCAACCATGTAAGAAGACCAATTGCAAAGGATACGATAATCCAGATTCTTGCCATCTTCGCATTATTCTGTGCTTCTTCAAGATTTCCTGCCAGCATAGCACTATTGATTTTCGCCGAGAATACGATTCCCACTACACCAAACGGGAGACAGCAACATAATGTTGAAATAATTGATAATATAAGATATGGAACCCAGTTCACTGGCTTCTGTGGCATTCCATTGAAATTATTCTGCTGATAATATCCCTGGTTTTGCTGACCATAGTTTGGAGCTTGCTGAGTATAATTCTGATTCTGCTGGTTATAATTCTGATTTTGCTGACCATACCCCTGTCCATACTCATAGTTGTTTGGTTCACCATAGGAAGTATTCTGCTCCTGATTCACACTTTTGTATGGATCGTTCTGATATGAACCTTCCACATCCTCTGGCTGTGTTGGTTCTGTCGGCTGCACATCTTCTTCTGGCTGTACTTTTTCTTCCGGCAGCACATCTTCTTCTGACTGCACTTTTTCTATCGGCTGCTGTACCTCTGCTGTATCTTCTGTTATGTTATCTGTTGTCTCTTCCTTCATCTGTGATACAGGTTCCATCTTCTGTACCGGCTGCTTCGCCCCGCAATTCGGGCAAAACTTACAGCTATCCGGTATCTCCTGATAACAGTTCATACATCTCATCATCTCTACCTCGCTTTCATAAGTCACAATTCTCACTTTCCCAGAGCACTGACCAATTTGCTCACTTGTTCGTTTTGCGACTTTATTTCTTATATCATAACATTAATATCACCAAAAAACTTGTATCTTCATTAAAAATTAACACTTTTCTTTTCCCAAACGGATTTCTTCCATCTGTTTTGCAGTTTCCTCATCAAGATAATCCAGAAGATAATTTTTCAGATTTACCTGCCTGCCCAGATGCTCTCCTCTGAGTTCTTTTAATGCTAACTCAACCTCTTCTTTCAGACCTGGCGCAGACATTCTGTGAGCCCCCTGCCCCATGATAATCACCTGCTCAAGTCCATCTGATGTGGCTACTGTTACATCTGCATTCTTCGCAATCCTGCGGACTGCCTTCTCAATATATTGATCTGCTGTTTCTGCTTCTTTCGTATAGACGATATAAATGTTATGATATTTCATCACTTCACCCGGATTCCCCTCTACTTTATAAGCATCATACACAAGGATCAGGGTACATTTGCGAAATCCCTGATAGTTACTTAGAATATCTGCAAGCTTTCCTCTTGCTGCACCAATATCTCTTTCTGAAAGTTCTTTCAGTTCTTCCCATGAAAAAATTATATTATAACCATCTACCAGAAGGTATTCTTCTGTTCCGGCTTTCGCTCTCCGGCGCGCTTCCCACTTCGGATCCTGATAAGCGCTTCCCGGCTCTCTTGTCTTTTCCTTTGCCCGGACAGTTACAGGACCTGTAGAACGATTCTTCTTTGGATCCGGTGTACGGACATAGATCGCATCCAACTCTTCCTGTGTCAGTTCAATACTGGAGTGCCTGCGTTTTGGAAGTGTCACCTCCATTATATCCATTTCATCATCATTTCCTGATTCCAATGTATGCTCCATATGCATATATTCTTCAACTTCATCCCAATCCACAACAAATCCTGCTCCATGTGCACAGAATACAGAACCTGTCGGATTCGCCAGATCTGCCTCCGAATCATAGGTTGACGCTGCCAGAACTTCTTCCTGATTATGACAAATATCATAACCTTTCAACGAAACTGCCATTCTTCCACGTCCACCTGTATAGGCAGTGAATTCTTTCTGATATCCACGCATCAGGGACACCGGTGCACTTCCTGTCAGCACTGTTGTCTCTTCTTCTATCATCGGTGTTCCGAATTTGCCGGACATATTTTGGATATCCGTCATAGCTCGTCCTACATTTTCTGATGGAAGTTCCATTCGGAATTCATAATATGGCTCCAGAAGAATACTGTCTGCTTTCTTTAATCCCTGACGCACTGCACGATAAGTTGCCTGACGAAAATCTCCGCCTTCCGTATGTTTCTGGTGTGCACGTCCGGAAGTCAGCGTAATCTTCATATCCGTGATCGGTGAACCTGTCAGCACACCTTTGTGCTCCTTCTCTTCCAGATGTGTCAGAACAAGCCGCTGCCAGTTTCTGTCCAGAATATCTTCACTGCACTCTGCTGCAAACTGCATTCCGGATCCACGTTCTCCCGGTTCCAGACGCAGATGCACTTCTGCATAATGACGTAATGGTTCAAAGTGTCCCACACCTTCTACCGGTGCTGTGATTGTCTCTTTGTAAACAATACTCCCTTCACCGAATTCTACCAGCACACCAAAACGTTCCTTTATCATCCGCTGTAAAATCTCAATCTGCACATCTCCCATCAGCTGTACATGAATCTCAGAAGTCTGTTCTTCCCATACAATATGAAGTTCTGGTTCTTCTTCCTCTAAAATCTTTAGGTTCAAAAGCATCTTATGTACATCACAGTCATCCGGAAGAAGGATCTGGTATGTCAACACCGGCTCTAATACCGGTAAATCCGACTCTTCTTCTGCTCCGATTCCCTGCCCGGGTCTTGTATTTTCCAATCCTGTCACTGCACATACTCTTCCGGCTTCTACTTCCTGGACAGCCTCAAATTTCTCACCGGAGTAGATCCGGATCTGATTGATCTTTTCATTCAGTCCTTCCACTACATCTTTTACTTTCAGTCTTCCACCTGTCACTTTCAGATAGGTCAGACGGTTTCCCTGATTATCCCTTGCAATCTTATAAACCTTTGCCCCAAACTCTGCCGGATAAGTCTTATCTTTTATATACAGATCAAGTCCATCCAAAAGTTCTTCCACGCCTTGAGAATGTAGTGCCGAACCAAAATAACATGGAAACACCTGACGGTCTGCAACTGCTTTTTGTACTTTATCCAAAGAGATTCTTCCCTCTTCCAGATATTCTTCCATCATATCATCTTCACAGACAGCCAGCTCTTCCAGCACCTCTTCCACTGCGCTCTCTTTCGTATGTAAATATACTTTTCCACCCAGGCAGTCGGATTCTGTCATGATATCCACAAATGGAACGACATTTTCCCCAAAACGCTTGCGGAGTTCTTTCAGAAGTTTTTCACCATCCGTTCCTTCCTGATCCATTTTATTCACAAAAAGAAAGGTCGGAATGTGATATCTTTTTAATAACTTCCATAGTGTCTGTGTATGTCCTTGCACACCATCTGCTCCACTGACAACAAGCACCGCGCAATCCAGAACCTGCAGAACGCGTTCCATCTCCGCAGAAAAGTCCACATGTCCCGGTGTATCAAGAAGTGTGATCGTGCGCTCCTTCCACCGGAATACTGCCTGCTTGGAAAAAATAGTGATCCCACGTTCTCTTTCCATCTGATCTGTATCTAGAAACGCATCTTTATGATCCACTCTGCCAAGCTTCCTGATTGCTCCGGCATGATAGAGCATGCTTTCTGACAATGTCGTCTTTCCGGCATCCACATGCGCTACAATACCTATATTTATATATCTGTCCGGCTTATTTTCTGAGTTATTCCCCATAAAATCTGCCCCTTTCATTGTTTTCTCGTTTTTCAATTATACCATAGGAAAGAAAAGGAGTCGACTGCTCTTCTTTACAGCCAACTCCTGCTTTTCTTTCTCTGTTATCTTCTAATTATTCACTGAATGATGCACAACCAGGCTTTCCCGATCGATTGCCTTAAAAGAATACCCCAGATTTTTATAGTACTCCATTACCGTCGGAAGTGCCTGGATGGTAGACTCCTTCGCCTCTGTATCATGGAACAGGAGCATTACTTTGGTATACTCATCCGTCTCTGACTGTGCGATGATCTGATCTGCCGTAACCGTTCCTCCGTCTCCACTGCTCACATTCCAGTCATAATACTGGTATCCCTTATCCAACACCTGTTGTGTCAACTGTGTCATGATTCCTGCCGAGTATTTTTTTGAAATAGAATTCGATGCACCTCCCGGAAAACGGATAAAGCATGGAACAAATCCAAGCTGTTCCTTTGCCACCTCTCCTATTTTCTCAAGATCATCAAAATAAGCATCCACAGATGCATAGACCTGATCATATTCATGCGTATAGCTGTGAAGTCCAACTGTATGTCCCTCATCATAAACCTTCTTGATCATAGGAAAATAATCCGGCTGCTGGGCAGTAATGAAAAAGGTAGCTTTCGCATCATACTGATCCAGAATATCAAGCACACGCTGCGTATTTGCAGACGGACCATCATCAAATGTCAGATAAACGACTTTCTCATCATCCTGCGGATCCATGGTTCCAACTGCAACTCCCGGCTGAAGAGACATGGACTTATCTCTTTCTGCCTTTGCTGCCTCTTCTGCTTTTTTCGCCTCTTCTTCGGCTTTTTTCTTCTCTTGTGCTTCTTTCTCTTTCTGTATTTCTCCCTGACGTAAAGCTGCCGCTTCCCGCGCATTTGCCACCATACATACACCTGTTCCGACAATTGCAAAAAACACAAGGCCTACCAGTATATTGAAATAAATATTGTTCTCCTGACGCATTCTTTTATAACTATGCCAGACACTCACCAGTACATCTTTTATCTTTATCAACATTTCCTTTATCTTTTGCTGCATTCTCTCTCCCAATCCCTCTGCGTTACTGTAAACAACGCTCTTTTTCTTACGGATATTACTGACATCACTATTTCCAGCATCTTTCGCATACAATATCCGTATAATTATATATATTATAAACCATACTTCTTAAATATGTAGTAATGATTCATTAAGAATTATTCGAAAAATGTTACATTTCTGTTACTCACTATCCTGCACTACTGTTCACACTACATGAGACCAGCAATGCATCCCCATCCATCCGTATTTGACCATTTTCTTTACAGGTGTTAAAATAACTTTACAGATAAGCAATCACCGCATTCGTATAATCTGCCACAGAACACAGAAAGGAGAATATCCGCAATGGAAGATAAGCGTATCACCAAAACAAAACGTGCTTTAAAGTCTGCTCTTTTAAAGCTTTTGACCACACAGGCTTTTGATGTAATTTCAATTACTGAATTATGTAAGATTGCCAATGTCAGCCGGATCACTTTCTACACACATTATAAGGATAAATTTGCCCTCCTTGACGACATTTTCAATGATATGCTGATTATTGGAAAAGAAGGATACCATCGCAGACAAGAGGAAAACAATCCTAAAAACAATCTCACGCAGGGATATCTGAACGTTTTGGACAGTATTTTGTCTCTTTACTATGAACGTTATGATTTTTTCCGGCATGTCGTACCGGAGACAAATCCTTACCTGGCTTTTCGATTTTATCGGATCCTTTTAGACACGGTAGAATCTCATACAGATAAGCTGAAAGCTTCTTATTCTTTAAAATATTCTGCAAGACAGATTGCCGGATTCATCTGCTTTGGTCTGTTCGGATTTATCAGTGAGTCTTATACATCAAAAGTGCCGTTAGAACAGGTTCAGGCCGGAGCAAGACAACTTTTAACAGATCTTCTGCAATCCAAAATTCTTGTATAATGTTTTGCATTTGTAACTATTCAAAGCCAAGAAAAATTTCAAAAAAAGATGTAAAATGCTTGCATTTTTAGATTTAAACATGAAAAAGAACATGCCCCACAGTTTCAAGACTTCTTAAACAAAAGCTTTTATTCTCTGGTCATGTTCTTTTTTATTTTTAATAGTTACGCCTCTTTTTCTTTGTAATGATGCGCCTCTTCAAGCATCATATCTTTCACTTTCATCAGTCGGATCTGTGTACTACGCTCATTCTCATCCAGTTTCATCGTAATGTATTTGATACTTTCCTCTGTCTCTGGAATGATAACATGCTCCAGTGCATTTACACGACGTCTTGTCTTCTCAATCTCTGCCGCCATCAGCTGACATGCTTTTTCACATTCTGCAAGTCGGATCATATCTGGGAGGATATCTGATAAAGACTTCACTGCTCCATCAAGATCACTGGAAGTAAATGCAAATCCATAAGAATAGATATCATTTTCATCCGCTGTTCTTGTTTTGGATGTGAAGGTCGGAATCTCTACACTCATAACATTCTTCTCATCAACTATAAGTCCAACTTCCTGCTTCGGAGCCATCAATGCAGTATTCAGTGCTGCCTCTGACATTCCGGCCCGGGCAATAACAAAATTACGGTTCGCAGAGAGAATTCCTTCTTCTACACGAAGTCTCACTTCCATATTTTCTCGGACAAGATCCAGATACTGGCGCATCAGCTCATCACGCTTATCTTTCAAAAGCTTGTGACCACGAATGGCTGTAATCCGCTTTTTCTTCAAACGGGTTAGTTCCATACGGGTTGGATTCACTTGTTTCGCAGCCAATACCGCCACCTCCTCTTTCTATCTTCGATCACTCTGTCTGTTCTTACTCTTTGTCGTAATATTCATCCAGATATTTATCGTCAATTCGTTTGAGTTCGGTACGCGGCAGCATGCGAAGCAGCTTCCATCCGATATTCAATGTTTCCTCAATGCTTCGGTCTGTCTGATATCCCTGAGATACATATTCTTTCTCAAATGCATCTGCGAAACGTGCATATTTCAGGTCAATTTCTGTCAGTGCAGCCTCTCCCAGGATAACCATCAGCTCTTTTGCATCTTTACCACGCGCATAAGCGGCAAACAACTGATTCATCGTATTGGCATGATCTGCTCTTGTCTTACCTGCTCCGATTCCTTTATCTTTCAAACGGGACAGAGATGGAAGAACATCAATTGGAGGTGTTACTCCTTTTCTGTAAAGCTCACGGCTTAAGATGATCTGTCCTTCCGTGATATATCCTGTCAGGTCAGGGATTGGATGAGTTTTATCATCCTCAGGCATTGTCAGGATCGGGATCATTGTGATACTTCCCTTCTTACCATTCTGACGTCCTGCTCTTTCATACAGTGTTGCAAGGTCTGTGTACAGATATCCCGGATATCCACGACGTCCAGGGACTTCCTTTCTGGCTGCGGATACCTCACGCAATGCATCTGCGTAGTTTGTGATATCTGTCAGAATAACAAGGACATGCATATCCTTTTCAAATGCAAGATATTCCGCTGCTGTCAGCGCCATACGTGGTGTTGCGATACGCTCAATCGCCGGGTCATTCGCAAGGTTTACAAACAATACTGTTCTGTCGAGGGCTCCTGTCTCGCGGAAGCTTTCGATAAAGAAGTTAGACTCCTCAAAAGTAATACCCATAGCAGCAAATACAACCGCAAAGTTTTCATTTGTTCCAAGTACTTTTGCCTGGCGGGCAATCTGTGCTGCCAGCTGTGCATGCGGCAGACCGGATGCTGAGAAGATTGGAAGCTTCTGTCCACGAACCAGTGTATTCAGTCCGTCGATCGCAGACACTCCTGTCTGGATAAACTCCTCTGGATAACACCTGGCTGCCGGATTCATCGGCAGACCATTAATATCCATTCTGGCATCCGGAAGGATCTGCGGACCTTCATCAATCGGATTACCAAGTCCGTCAAAGACGCGTCCAAGCATATCTTCTGATACGCCAAGTTCCATGCTTCGCCCAAGAAATCGGACTTTGCTGTTGGAGAGGTTAATACCTGTTGAACTTTCAAACAGCTGTACAAGAACATCGCTTCCGTTCACTTCCAGAACTTTACATCTTCTTGTCTCACCACTTGCCAGCTCGATTTCTCCAAGCTCATCATATGTTACGCCTTCTACTCCATGCACCAGCATCAGAGGTCCGGCCACTTCCTGAATGGTTCTATATTCTTTTGGCATTTAACCTTCCTCCTTTACAAATGCTGCTGCAATCTGAGCGCTTAATGTCTCATCAACCTGTTTAAATTCTTCGTCAAGCTTATCTTCTGTCACATATTTAAAACGTCCGATCTGCTCTCTGACCGGCATTGAGATCAGCTTCTGAAGTGATGCACCATCTTTTAATGCATCGGTTGCTCTGTCAAAGAATTCGTTAACGAGAACCATCATCATGTGCTGTTTCTTCAATGACGTATACGTATCTACTTCATGGAAAGAGTTCTGATGCAGGAAGTCCTCACGAATCGATCTTGCAGCTTCCATCTTCAGACGGTCGGACGGTGAAAGTGCGTCCATACCTACCATCTTAACGATCTCTTCCAGTTCTGCTTCTTCCTGAAGCAGTGTCATCATCTTCTGACGGCCTTCCATCCAGTCTTCGGCAACCTGTCCGTTAAACCATTTTTCCATATCATCCAGATACAGGGAGTAACTCTTCAACCAGTTGATTGCCGGGAAATGTCTCTTGTATGCCAGGGATGCATCCAGTCCCCAGAACACTTTGACGATACGAAGTGTTGCCTGTGATACCGGCTCAGATGTATCACCACCCGGAGGAGATACTGCTCCGATAACGGAAAGTGCTCCTTCTCTTCCTTCTTTTCCAAGAGAAACTACATGTCCGGCACGCTCATAAAACTGAGCCAGACGACTTCCAAGATAAGCCGGATATCCTTCTTCACCAGGCATCTCTTCCAGACGTCCTGACATCTCACGAAGTGCCTCAGCCCAACGGGATGTTGAGTCTGCCATAAGTGCTACGGAATATCCCATATCACGGAAATACTCTGCTATTGTAATTCCTGTGTAAATGGATGCCTCACGAGCTGCAACCGGCATATCCGATGTATTTGCGATCAGAACAGTTCTCTGCATCAAAGGCTGTCCTGTCTTCGGGTCCTTCAGTTCAGGAAACTCGTTCAGAACGTCTGTCATCTCATTTCCACGCTCTCCACATCCGATGTAGACAACAATATCTGCCTCAGCCCATTTTGCAAGCTGATGCTGGATTACTGTCTTTCCACTTCCGAAAGGTCCCGGAACGGCCGCAACACCGCCCTTGGCGATTGGGAAGAATGTGTCGATAACACGCTGTCCTGTTACAAGTGGCATCTCCGGTGGAAGTTTCTTCTTATACGGACGACCGCGACGAACCGGCCACTTCTGCATCATAGTTAATTCTTTTTCGCCTTTTTCAGTTTCAACAACTGCTACAATATCTTCTACTGTAAATGTGCCTTCTTTGATTTCCTTGATTGTTCCTTTAATTCCGTAAGGAACCATGATCTTCTGCTGTACAAGAACTGTTTCCTGAACTGTACCGATCACATCTCCTGTCTCTACTTCATCTCCAACCTTTACAGTAGGAACAAACTCCCATTTCAGATTTCTCTTAAGAGACGGAACTTCAACTCCTCTTTTCAGGTTGTTTCCGGAAATCTTCATAATATCATCCAGTGGTCTCTGGATTCCGTCATAAATACTTGCGATCAGACCAGGCCCTAATTCTACAGACATTGGAACATCCATAGATTCAACCGGTTCTCCAGGTCCGAGACCTGATGTCTCTTCGTATACCTGGATGGATGCCTCGTCACCGTGCATCTCAATGATCTCTCCGATCAGACGCTGTTCCGATACACGGACAACGTCAAACATATTCGCATCACGCATTCCCTCTGCGATAACAAGAGGTCCTGCGACTTTTTTAATCACTCCTGTGCTCATTCGCTTACTCCTCCAAACAGAATATCTGATCCGACGGCCTGCTCAACTGTCTTCTTCACGCCTTCAACTCCGGCTCCTGTATTCCCCGACACACCCGGGATCTGAATAATCGCCGGAAATGTCTGCTCACCGTACTTGTTGATTTCTGACGGAATCTGTGCAGCCACAGCCTCTGTAATATAGATAATGCCGTAATTTCCTTCTGCAAGCTGGCGAAGCTTTGCCTTCGCCTCATCCCGGTCCTTCACAGGGCAGATGCTAAGACCGAGGGTGGCAAATCCATAGATACTGTCATAATCGCCCATTACTGCAATCTTATACATACATCTCCCTTATCCTTTCCCGGATTGCTTCATCCGGAAATTCATTCTGCTTTCCGGTCAGTATAATCCGTACTGTCTTGATCTCATTTTGTCTGGCTAACAGATACGCTAGAAGCGGTCCAACGGAAAATGATTCATATTTCTGTGACCTCATAGAATCTGTCATTTTATTATCACACCAGCGTTCAAATGCAGACGGTGATATACGCAGTGCATCGGCACCTTCACGATAAGATGTTCCTTCCAGATACTGTGCGATCTCCTCCGCACCGGCCAATGCTGCCTGTGTCAGCTGATCCACATTGATCTCAGAACAATTTACCATTGCTTTCTTCATAAATTCTGCATTTTTTCCTGTCTTCTGAGATCTTACTGCAATCTTAATATCAGCGATTGCAACTGCTGTCTGTGCATACTCTTCAATGATCTTCTCACCTGATTTTTTCCCTGCTTCCAGCATAGCTTCCAGTGTTGCGTGATCAATAATAAGATCGCACAACTGTCCGTCTCTTGTGTGAAGCAGAGTGTCAAATGCTTCTCTTGCTGTTGCTGACATATTACCCGGCAGCTTATCAAATTCTTTGTTCTGGACAAGTGCAAACATCTCTTCTCCAGGAATCTCACAGTCATCGTAAAAAATGTTTTTATTCTCTACTTCCGTACACACTTCTTTGATCGCTGCTTTCAGATTGTGATAAAGTTTTGGAAGTGACAGAACATCGAATACATGCATATCCGGTGCCACCTCACGGATTGTCTGCCACATCTTCTCTTCTTCCTTATTCAGAACTTCATCTGCATCCAACGTTCCTGCTGTCAGATCTCCCCAGCCCTTTTCAACCAGAAACTGTAGAGCCTGTTCTGCACTCTTGCACGCAAGAAGCTGTTCGATCACTGCATTCGTTAAAAGAGAGACTTCCAGTGCACGGATTCTGGCAACCGCATAGGTATATTTTGTCTTACTCAAGATTATCCCTCCTTGCGGCTACACTGCTGTAAACAGCTGCCGGTTCACTTTATCTGATAACTCTTCTCTTCTTGCATCAAACAACGCTTTGATCGTACAATTTTCTTCGATGCCGCCATAGGTCAGGATAAATCCCCCATCCATTCCGTCCGGCACTGTCTCTGTAAGTTCCAGGCTTCCGCCTTTCTTCTTCGCTGTTTCATATACTTTTTCCATATACCCTTGAGGCATACGTTTTCTGTCTTTCTCTGTAAAGCAGATGGTTCCTTCTTCCGGAAGTACATACTTCTCAAGAACCTTTTCAAGCATTGCAAAATAAGCTGCATCATCAAGCTCTCCGACTGCTTTGTAAGCATCTTCAAGAACTTCACTGATCACTTCCTGTTTCGCCTCAAGTACTGCCTTGCGCTTTCTCATATCTGATGAAGAGGCCAGGCGTTTCACAGAATCTTCTGCTCTGGCTTCTGCCTGTGCGACAATCTTCCGTGCATCTTTCTCTGCCTGTGCTTTTGCTTCCCCAATTATAGAATCCGCCTGTGCGTGTGCCTGTGCGAGTATCTCTTTTGCATTGTCCTGCGCCTCTGCGATTATCTGCGCTTTCATTTTGTCAAGTCCACTCATCTCCACGCTCTCCTTTTTATTTATTTCTTACAGCTGGATACCACTTACTGCGAGGAAGGAAATCAGAAGAGCCAGGATCGCATATGTCTCAACCATTGCCGGGAACAGCATTGCTTTACCAAACTGCTCTGGCTTCTTTGCTACGATTCCGATAGAAGCCGCTGCTGTCTTACCCTGTGCGATACCTGAAATCAATCCAACAATACCGATTGGGAGACAAGCTGCAAGGATCATAAGTCCTGACTGAACGCTAACTTCTACTCCGCCACCGCCGAGAATACCAATTTTAGAAAGTGTAATAAATCCAACAAGCAGTCCATACAGTCCCTGTGTACCTGGGAGCAGCTGCATGATAAGTACTTTAGCGAATTTGCTCGGGTCTTCTGTTACAACACCTGATGCTGCCTGTCCTGCGATACCTACACCTAACGCAGATCCTGCACCTGCGAATAATACTGCGATTGCTGCGCCTAATAATCCATATACAACTCCAAGTTCACCTGCTATATTCATAATGTTGTTTCCTCCTTAACATCAACATATTTCGTATTTTCTTTAAAAGGCTCGAATGCTTTTCCGCCGCCTTCATAAAATTTTCCGAAGAATTCCACAAACTGTAAACGGTTTGTGTGTACATAAGCTCCCAGCAGATTGATCGCCAGGTTCAATACGTGTCCCACAATGAAGATCACAATGAAAAGAATCACACCGATCACATTGTTTGGAAGCATCGCTCCCATCTGATTAATAACGGATGCGATAACTCCTGTTGCAAGTCCAAGTGCAAGAAGTCTTGAATAGGACAATGCGTCACTGAGCCATCCTGTCACGTTATACAAATCATACGCTCCAAGCGCAAGCCGAAGCGCCGGATTCTTGTTTGCTCTTCCTGACATCAGCACAATACCGATTGCTCCACCCGCAGCCATCACTTTTGCAGCAGTGTTCAAAGCTGCCGGGAACACGATCGTAGTCTGTGCGATCGATGCGAAAATGTCACTTGGAAGCAGCATCAGGATCAACCCGATCAGCATTACAAACCAAAGTACAACGTCACAGATAAAATCTACAACCTTACCATCTTTTAAACACAGATAACCTTTAATTCCAAGTCCTACGAACAAATGAATTGTTCCAAATAACAAAGAATAAACCAGAAGTTTCATTGGATCATTCAATGGAACAAACCAAAGTGCCGGAACTGTTACCGTATGTCCGAAGAATTTTTCTGAAACAATGTCTACGATATTTCCAAAATATCCTCCAAACAGAACGCCCCATACAAGTGTAGATACTCCACAGTAAAAGAACAGTTTCAAAGATTTTGCCATGCTCTGTGACATTCTTGGATATTTCTTCACAAGAATCGCACACACAATTGCAACAACTGCTCCATACGCTGCATCTGACAACATCATTCCGAAGAAAAATACATAGAAGAATGACATGATCGTTGTCGGATCGATCTCTCCGGCATGCGGTAATCCGTAAGATTCTACAATGCCTTCCATGTTCGTAGAGAACGGGTTATTCTTTAAAATAACCGGTGCTTCTTCACCTTCTTCAATGTCTTCAACATCTACCATACAGTTATATTTCTCTGTCAAAGATTTCTCTACCGGACCTGCTTCACATGCCGGTATATATCCACTGATCACAAATGTACGCTTTGACTGAAGAAGATCTCCGAGAACTGCATACTTATCTGCTCGGACTCTGTAATAATCTGCTACGGCCTGAAGTTCTTTTCTTTTGGAAGCCAGGCTCTTAAGTTCTGCCTCGCACTGCGTCATCCGCTCTCTTGACGCTGCTATCTCTGTTTCCAGTACTTCCTTCTGCTCTTTTGGTGTCTTGCTCCAGTTCTGGGACGGTCTTGCAAATCCTGCACTCCGAAGTGCTTCTTCCACTGTCTGGAGTTGTTCTTTCAAACAGATGACTGCAATGCAGATCATATTAGATTCTGCTGAAACTAAATGTACATCGACCCCTGTTTTCTCCATCACTTCCGGAGTCTTCTCAAGTAGAATGGAATAAATGTTCTCAAGAGTAAGCTCTCCCGGCATTGTTCCCAGGATCAAAGCAGTCCTTTTTGTCTTCCCTTCCTGAAGCGGAACATCTAATGCCATCCACGGCATCAGACTTTCAATCTGATTCTCAATCTTTGCTATGCCTGCTCTAAGCTCAGCATACTCGCGATCAAGATCATAAATTCCGCGGGCTGTCTTGATCAATTCCGGTCCAGATATCTGAACCTTTTCTTCCAACTCGCGATCGATCAGTTCTTTTCCTTCCAGCGAAGAAAGTAATGACTTTTTCTCCGGAGCGTAAGCATCCAGAATCCCCAGTGCCTGATCTGCTGCCGTTGCCGCTTTTTCAAATTTCATCCGCTGTCCGGTTGTGTCCATCTTTTGGAAGAATGCATCCTCTTCTTTGTCCCTGTCAACTTCAAGAACTCCAAGATGCTGTAACTGTTCCAGGATTGCTTTTCGATCTTTCTTCAGGGCACAGATGCTGATTTTCTGCATCTTAAGTACCGCCATAATCTTATCCCTCCTTTTTTGTTACGACCACATGGATCAGATTAATTCAGAAAGAACTAGCTGCACTGCTGCATCCTTTTTCTCTCTTGCAGAAACCTTCAGCTCTTCGATCACATCTTTGAGCTTCTCTGCTTCTTTATCTTCTTGATTTTTCGCCTCTTCTCTGGCTTTCTCATCCAGTCCACCGGCAGTTCTTTTTGCCTCTTCTATAAGTTCTTCATGAATCTGCTTTGCCTGAAGAGATGCATCTTTCAGAATCTGTTCTTTTTGTTTCTGCGCTTTTACAAGAATCTCTTCTGCCTGCTGTTCTGCTTCTTTAATTGACCGGATTGTCTCATCCACCATAGTATCTACACCACCTTTCTTGTCTCCCCCTTTTTATTGTTCTTATGTGATTTTGAACAATAAGATCTCTTCGCTGCATGTTGTTACTGCACATTAATATCTAAGGATTACGCTGTTCGCAGCACGTATCAATATATTATTACCATACTTTTCTGTCCTATTCTCTTTCTGTTTGTAACTTTCGCACAACGATGTTATTTTAAACATAGCATATTTTGTCGTAATAATCCAACTTTTTATTAGATTTTTATGAAAATTTTTTAGATTACTAAATATTTCATCTATTTTTTGTAGTTTATTAAACGTTTTTTGTGTATTTGTATAAATATCTGATTATTTACCATTCAAAAAAGGAACAAGATCAAACCTTTTTACAAATGATTTGACCCTGTTCCTTTTTCACTTTATTTCCAATGAAGTTCATGCAGTTCTCCACTTAAATTCATTCCTGCAAATCCATTCTGTCGCAGTGCTTCATACAACACAATTGCCACCGAATTACCAAGATTCAATGAGCGGATATCTCCATTCATCGGGATTCTCATACAGTCTTCCTCATGCTCTACAAGAATCTCTTCCGGGATTCCCGCACTCTCTTTTCCGAACATAATATAGCAATCCGGCTCATACTCTACATCTGTATAGACCTTGTGCGCTTTTGTTGTCGCCATATAGATTTTTGCTCCTGGATTCTTTTCAAGAAAATCCTGATAATCGATATAAGTTGTCACGTCAAGATCTTTCCAGTAATCCATACCGGCACGCTTTAATGCTTTCTCATTCAGCTTAAATCCCAATGGCTCGATCAGATGAAGCCTTGTCCCTGTTGCCACACAGGTTCTTCCGATATTCCCGGTATTTGCCGGAATTTCCGGCTCATAAAGTACAATGTTTAACATAATTATCGCCTCTTCTATCTTCTTATTCTTCTGATTCTTTTCGTTCTTTCCACCAGCGGCTCAGTTCATCCGGTGCCGGACGATCCAGATAACGGGTTTCTTCTCCATTTACAAGTGTTCTTGCATTCTGTTCTTTTACAAATCCGATTCGTACTGCCGGAACACCTGCATTCTTCAAGCTTTCCAATGTCTCTTCTCCATGCTCTGTCAGCACAAGATAACTTCCGGCTGATGTGAGAAGATATGGATTCAGCTGAAAGAATTCACAGATTTCCACCGTTTCCTGCTTAAGTGCAAGTTTTGAAAAATCAATCTCAAACCCTATCTTTTCTGCCTCTGCAAGTTCCCATAATCCGCAGAGTACACCTCCATCCCCACATTGTCTGCTCTTTGCTTCTTCTGGAAGCTGTAAAATCTGTTCCGGAAGTATCAGTGATTCCTTGCAGCGCTTTGTTTTTTCTATAAAGGACGGTGTAAATCTTGTACGAAGATCTGCTTCTGCCTCTTCAACCAATCGCAACGTTCCTTCTAATCCCGTATAGCCACAAAGAATGATTTCCGTTCCCGGAAACCATTTTTTCATCTGCTGTTTTGGATTTTCTTTCACGCCGACAGCAGTAATCTGAATCACTGTCCGCAAAACATACTCTGCACTTTCAGCCTGTACACAGGTAATGGCAAGTCCTGTCTCCTCACAGATCTCTGTCAGGATTCTCATGATATTTTTTAGTTCCTGCTCGTCAGAACTTTCAGGAAACAAAATCTGTACTGAAACCGCTGTTGGTCTGACTCTCTTTGCCGCAAGATCTCCTGCTGCTTTAATCACTGCATATTTCACCTGTGCCGGTGCTTTTCCGCTTACTGAAGCGCTGCTCCAGACAAAATCCTTATCGTCAGATACCAGTTCAGAACTGCTTTCTTCCCACGCAGTTTTTCCTGTTGAATTCCTGTTTTCTTTTTGGATCTGTTTCTTTACAGAACGATTCCAGATCGTCTGCGTTACTCTCCCTGTCCGCATCACACTCTCCTTAAACCAGATATGGAATCACCATCGTTGCAACCATTGCAACAATAACCACCAAAATAATAATTGACACCAAACGTCTTACTTTTTTATCATAAAAATTCATCTTTTTTCTCCATTTCCATTAACAAAACCATATGCAACTATCTTTCTAATATCTGCAACGCTATACTAGTCCTCTATTATATAAATCGCCGCATCCTGATTCAGCTTATTTCTATGTCTGTAATCAAAAAGATGCAGCTTTCCATTCAATCGCTCCAGATGAGTCATCTTTCGCAACTGGCGGCTGTCGTATCCTTCATAATCTTTTAAATACTTGTGCTCTTCTGCTTCTTTCTTATAGAATTCAGACGCTACATCCTTTTCCACTTTGCTCTCTCCAAGAAATGCCGGACGATTCTTCACATTATCTCTCAGATAAAGATCTAAAGTCATGCTTTCAAGCACCTTCTCTTTAAAATCCGCTTCTTTCTTCTGCACTTCCTCCGAGCAGCTGAATTCTGCTAATTCTGATTCTACAAAGTCCCACAATATCTCATAACGTGCAAGCCTTGAATGATTCAACCCAAACAAGCCTTTCTTCTCATAATAATTGCCCATTTTCTCATACATGGAAAATGCGGATGGGAACAATTCAACAAGAAGCCTCATCGTATGACTAAACTGAAAACTGTTATAGTAAACTTCCACCATCTCTTCCACTTTCTTCAGACGGATCACATCACTGTATGGAAGCCATTTTGTTGAAAGCACTTCATACGGCGGACGATTCTGGCAAAGCAGCTCGTATTCTTTCATCTTCTCATGCATCACAGAGCCATGCAGTACTTTCAGAAATCCAAGCTGAAACTGATCCGGTTCCATAGCATAAACTTCATTAAAAGAATGAGCAAAACTATCATAATTCTCATATGGAAGACCTGCAATCAAATCTAAATGCTGATGCACATTTCCCTTCTCATGAATCCTTGCTACCTTATCACGTACTTTTTCCAGATTCATGGAACGGTTGATCTCTTTGATTGTCTGTTTATTCGTTGACTGAATCCCAATTTCCAACTGAATAAGTCCTGGACGCAAACTCCGGATCAACTCAATCTCTTCCTCATTCAGAAGATCTGCTGCCACTTCAAAATGAAAATTTGTAATTCCTTTATCATGCTCTTTGATATAATTCCAGATTGCCATCGCATGATCATGCTTACAGTTAAATGTTCTGTCAACAAACTTAACCTGTGGCACTTCATGATCAATAAAGAACTGCAGTTCTTTCTTCACAAGTTCCAGATTACGGAATCGAAGACATTTATCAATTGAAGAAAGACAATAACTACAGGAAAATGGACATCCTCTGCTCGTCTCATAATAAATGATACGGTTCTTAAAATTCTCAATATCCCCATAGACAAACGGTACTTTGCTCAGATCCATGATCTGTCGAAACGGTGTCGCAGCAATCTGTTTTTCCTTTTCCCGAAATGTGATTCCCTGAATATTGATCAACTCAGCTGCACCACGGCCTTCATAATATGCTACGAGCTCTGCAAAAGTCTCTTCACCCTCTCCGCGCATGATACCTTCTGCCATCGGATATTTTTCCAGAACTTCTCTTGCATTATAAGAAACTTCCGGACCTCCAAGCCAGATCTTCGTATCCGGCAGAATCTTTGGAATCTCCTGTATCAATTGTCCTACTTCTGTCACATTCCATAAATAACAGGAAAGGCAGAGAACATCTGGTGCCTGCTTATAAATATCCATCAAAATCTCATCAAATGGCTGATTGATCGTATATTCAGAAATTGTAATATTGCTAGCCGGATGCTGCTCTTTTGCATATGCGCGCAGGCAATAGACCGCAAGATTTGAGTGGATATACTTTGCATTCACCGCTGCAAGCAAAATCTTCATCTTTTTATAAACCTCTTTTCCTGTCAATAATGTATATTTGTAAACATTTTCCTTTTTAGGTCTTACCTTTCTATTCTGAATGAAGATGTGAGAAATGTCAAGATATGTGAAGTTGTGTATATAACAAAAAAGGGAAAGCTGTTACTGTTCACACGATGTGCGACCAGCAACGCATCTCGCCATTTTAAATCGCCTTTGGCGATGGGGCGAGATGCATTCAAGTCAAAACATGCATCCTCCGTGTCAATCAGCGGAGTGATTGACACGGGAGTGAACAGTAAATGGAAAGCTATCACTTACGATAACAACACAAATTGTGTCAGATTATCGTATGATAGCTTTCCCTTATTTTGCAGCTTTAATCAAAAGCCACCTCTTCTTTCTGCTCCTCACGGAAAATAACCCCAAATACTTTTCTGACAATCGGTCCTGCGAAGCACAGCTGCCAGAAGAATGCCATTGGGAAATTGAATACTGTTGTCTGGAACCACACAGCAATCATCTGATTTCCTGCATCCTTAAAGAGCAGTGTTGCTGCAAGGCTCATCAGCGGGCACATTCCAATGATGGATAAAACGGATATCGCCAGCACGATCATAAACGGATTATCTTTCTGTGGGTTCACGATCATAAATGCTTTCTTCTTTGCAATCGGTCCTACGAGAAAGAAATCCAGAATGAAAGCAATCGGTCCCATGATGATAAGTTCATGGAATGCTGCCAGAAAGACCTCATTACTCATTCCGCCCATATTCAGGGAAATGTTGTAGCAGATCATTGCATAAACCATGACAAAAACCATCATGATTGTGAAAATTACTTCTTGAAACTTATTTTTTGGCATAAAAAATCCTCCTATCATGATAAGCGTAACAGATTGTGTTGTTCGTTCATCATTCCGGAGGGAATGTATCGTTTCCAATATAAATACCATTCTATTCATTTTTTACGTGCATTGCGCTTCGAACTTGGCCCACAAGCGTTACCCCGGTAGTTAACTCAGCCCAGGCACCCTCACGGCACCCGAGAGGTTCTGCTTAGTGCTGCTCCGTTCCCGACCTGACACGGTTCACAGAGTCCCGTCGCGTGAGACCCAGACGTCAACGTCACTTTCCGGGGGCAGCCCTGCAGACTGTCGCCCTCTGCGCAATATCACCCCTGCTATAGCGGATTGCAGGTTCAAGGTACCGCTACCACCCCGGCTGCACGGATTATTATTTTACATGATAAATGAATGCTTGTCAAGTATGCTGCTCTTTCTTTTGCACAAGATTCCACATGATTTTATACCTCTGTGTTACAGACTCTGTGTTACAGACTCTGTGCTTCTGCTTTTTTCTTCATCTTCCTGGCTTCCCTGAGTTCTCTGAAAAACTGCTTCATCAACTGGCTGCATTCTTCTTCCAATACGCCTGTTGTAAGATCTGCCTGATGGTTAAATGCCTGGATATTCAGTAGATTCAGAATGGAACCTGTACATCCTGCTTTCGGATTCATACACCCGACAACCACTCTTGGTATACGGGACTGGACAATTGCACCTGCACACATCTGACATGGCTCTAATGTCACATACAATGTACATTCTTCCAGACGCCAGTCACCAAGCTTTTTGCTTGCTTTCTTGATTGCTGCAACCTCAGCATGTGCCAGTGGATTCTTGTCTGTATTCCGTCGGTTATAACCGCGTGCAATAATCTTATCTTCATGAACGATCACGCAACCAATCGGGGTTTCTCCCAGATTATACGCTTTCTCTGCCTGTTTTAAGGCCGCACGCATATATTTTTCATCCGTTGTCATCCTCATTTTGTTTCCTTTCGGTTATTGTATAAAAATAGCATTAATATTCCTTTTCATTCTGAATAAACTATATAGAAAAATTCTTTTCAGGGGCTTGCTATGAATCCGGGAAGTTATTATTTATATGAGTACGAATCCTGCTGCCGCCGCAGAAATCTTGGTTTTCTACAAATTTCATCACATAATTATTCTTATCTCTTAACACTTCATGTTAAAAATCTTCCGATTGTCCCTGGAGAACAGTTGGAAGTCTATGCATTTATTCTCGAAAATCAAACACTTACAGGTTCTCCGGTTGCACTTCTTCAGTGCTCTGGTCAGAACTTATCCACACAACTGGTCATTTCCGGGGAACGTTTTCCACATAAAAGAACTCTTAAACACATTGATGGGTTCATTATTTTCTCCATCACCCAGAATCGATCACAGCATTGGATTGCCTCCGCTGTACCTCTGCCGGATTTTTATTCTTTTTCTGATTGCTCTTTATCAACAGAAGAGAGTTTATCCTCTGAACCTGAGAATCCATCCCTTTCGGAAGAATCCCTCATAACAGAAGACACTGTATCTGAGACTGTATCCGAAGCAGCATTATCTGACGCTTCTATTGATGCTGCTTCAACTGAGGAGGTACCAACTGAGGTGACGCCAACTGAGGTGACACCAACTGAGGTGACACCAACTGAGGATGCTTCAATTCAAGCCAGAAAAATCACACACGCAGAGATTTCCACACTTCCGCGCAGATTCTGGCCACTTGCCAACAATAGTTTTCTTCTGCATGGCTGTCATAATTATCATCACCTTCTCCTGATCAAAGAAAAGGATCATCTTTGGCTTGGCGTTCCCGGCCTTTACGATCCCAGAGAAGCACATATGGCTAACTTGTTCGGCTTTCCTCAATTTACCAGTTCTTACATCTCTATTCTGGAACTTACCGAAGATGAATGTGAAAACTCTGAATCTTTCGGTCACTGGTGTCGATACTTAATGTGATTCTTAAAAAGAAAGGAAAAAGATAGAGAAAGGAAGCGTTCACAGCGGATGCACTCCTTTTCTCTATCAATTTTAATTTTAATCCAGATAAATTGGCGGTTCGTAATCCTCTCCAAGAAGTACTTTCTTGCGTTCCTGATATCCAAGGAATGCCCATTCTGTCATATCTGTCCATTTATGATTTGCACGGTCATAAACCTGCACATATCCAATTCTTTTCGGATGCATACGTACGCTGTTGGATTCATATTCTCTTCCTGTGTATGGATTAATGTCTCCAATCTCTTCCTGTACAGGCTCTTCGTATGTTGCCTCTTCCTGCACCGGCTCTGCCTGCTGTGTCTCATAGGATGAAACTTCTGATTCTTCATATGGTTCTGCTTCTTCCTCTGCCGGCTGATCATAATCTTCCGTATAGGAAACTTCTGGTTCCACAGAGTTTTCTTCTTCCTGATCTGATTCCGGCACTTCCTGAAGCTCTTCCTTATATTCCTCTTCTTCTGTCTGAAGATCTTCTCTGACATCTTCAGTTGGCTCTGCTTCTACTGCATTCTTTTCAAGTTCAGCAAGTTCTTCATGCATATCATAAATCTCACCGATCGTCATGTCACGTTCTTCACCCGTAAGCTGCTGTTCTTCCTTCTCTGTCTCCACCGTTTCCTCTGAAAAGCTCTCTTCCGGCTGTTCCTGTTCATTCCATTTTACTTCCTGCTTCCTGATACGTCCGGCTGCGCTCTCTGTAATCTCTCCTGACATGATACTCAGCTGAAACGGACAGCCCAAAATAGATGCAATCAATCTCATATCCTGTTCCTGAAAATTATCCCTTCCAAGACGCTGTGTTAAATTCTGACGTGACATCTTCTTTCCTGTCTCTTTCTCAATCGTCTCCGCCAGTTCTTTGATCGTCATTCCCTTTCTTCCCAGGACGATTTTCACCTGTTCTCCAAATGTTAAATCTTCCATTTACTTCTCCTCCTTGTGTATTATTTATACTTCTCTCTTATCTGTCGATCAGAACAGTTTTTCACTTAATTTGCAGAAACATATTCTTCCAAAGTAAGTCCGTTCTCTGTCATCTCTTTTGCAGCATCTACTCCCACATAACGATAATGCCACGGCTCATATACAATTCCTGTAATATCAGATTTATCCTGCGGAAACCGAAGAACAAAACCATACTCTGAACAATGTTCCATCAACCACTTTTGCTCTTCTGTATCCCCCTGTTTCTCATCAAGCTCCCCGTACTTTGTCGACATAATGTCAACTGCAAGACCAGTTGCATGCTCGCTTGTTCCTGGAATTGCAACTGATTTTTTTGTCTCATCATACGCATTTAACGGTGTATATCCCTGATTGATCCAGTCCTGCATCGTCGTATTAAAGACATCTCTCTGCTTCTCATAAGAACGATATCCTGATGTCACATACATGCTGAGTCCTGCCTTCTTCGCATCATCCAGCATCTTATTCAGACTGTCTGCCATCCTGGAATCTACCTGTTTTCCATCACTTATCTCCGTTAAATTCGCCGGCACATAAGAAGTATCCAATGGATGCTTCTCATTCACAAGTGCAAGACACCACCGGTCATCATCACTTGCCAGCAACTCTGCAGTATTTTCTGTTACCTCTTCTCTGTCTAACTCTGTCTGCAGTTCTTCGTTCTTCTTTGTCTGCTCCTGTAATTTTGCATTGCTGATTTCCAGCTTCTTTTCAGCTTTTTTCAATGTAATTGAGGAGATTCCTGAAGTAATTGCCACTCCTGCAATTACTCCTGCCAAAACACCCGTAATCATCAGTTTCTTTGCTCTGTCTCTGAACAATGCTTTATTCATCTTATTTATTTTCAACTCCATCTGTATTTTTCATCTTATCCTCTGTAATATTTAGAATCTTTTCCGTTTCATTCCCCCCGGCAAATCATTCTATTCCTTCAGATATCGCACTTCAAATGTCTCCACTTTGATCGGTTTATTAAATAATGTTCCCTGTGCATAATCGCATCCTAATTCCTGAAGAACATTCAGCTGATCCTGTGTTTCAACACTCTCCGCAAGAACAGAACATCCCAATTGATGACAAATATCAATTACGGCCTTTGCTACTACTCTGCTTCTTCTGTTTCCAACCAGATTTGTAATCAGGCTCTCATCCAGCTTCAATCCATCAAAATCCATAATGGACAGAATCGAAAAGCTGGAATTCTTAGCTCCGAAATGATCTAATACTACGCGGACATTCGCTTTTCTGATCTTACTGCATGATGCCGCCAGCATCTCCTGATTCGTATCTGTATAAGATTCGGATACTTCTACTTCCAAATATTCGCATAATACCTGATATTTCTCAATCAGCGCACTCATCTGATCCGCAATGTTCTCCTGCCTCAATGTTTCACCTGCAAAGTTTACTGAAATCGGCACCATCTGGATTCCTTCTGTCTCCCACTTATGAAGGATCTGACAAACCTGTTCAAATATATAGAGATCGAGATAATGTGACAACCTTGTCTCTTCCAGAAGATTAATATATCTTCCCGGATCCATAATTCCAAGATCCTTATGATGATATCTGACAATCGCTTCAGCACCTGCAATTTCTCCGGTCTGCACATCAATCTTCGGTACCAGACATACAATAAAATTCTTCTGTTCAATATCCTCCAGAAGATCCTTTTTGATGATTGGCTCATGATGACCTTTACGCAGATTTTTATAATACTTCTTTTTCTCTTCCCGCATCATATTCTCTGCACTGATCACAAGACCATTCACATCTATGTCTACTTTTCCCCAGGCATACCCTACTGAAACCAGTCCAAGACTTATGTTCTCAAGCTTTGTATATGCACCATGTACCTGTTGTGTGAAATCTTCATATGAAGCGTTCTCTACAAGAACTAGATACTCATCGCCTGTCATTCTGTATACATTACCATTATGGAAATACTCCGAAAGCACTTCACCAACTCTGGTGACAACTTCATCTCCATAATCTCTGCCAAATTCTTTATTAAAATTCTTCAGTCCATTAATGTCTACAGAAAGAGCTCCCAATGTCTTCAATTCTTCCGGTTCCACATGATCCAGATATGCAACAAAACTATTTCTGTTAAGTACTCCTGTCAGATTATCATGATAACTGAGATACTCCTGCTGTTTCTGGAGTTTATGAAGAGTGATTGCCTGCGGTATATACGGAATCACCGTACGAAGCAATCCAACATCACATCCGCCCCGGTGAACTCCAACTGCTGCAAGAATTGCTACTGTATTCTCATCCAGCTGCAAACTCACACTGTAATCGGCCTCTGTTGAATTTGTAATCTCCTGCTTCATCCACTTTGGCTGCTGTTCTTCCGGAAGCATCTTTATCTTATCTCTCTGCCATGGAACATTCTCTGCACACCACTCAAAGATGGTCTCAATATCCCCATACTCTTTCTCAATATAGTACACGTATTCTGAATCATAATAATCACGTACCGCACGAAGTACATCATTTACGATTTCTGAAAGAGAACGTGGCTTTTTTCTATCACTCATATTGTTTTTCCTCTGTCTTTCTATAATTTTAGACACTCAGATAAGATTATTGTATTATACTACGAATTAAAATGCAATACAAAAAAGTTTCGCAGTTCACTTTTAAATGTAAAAAAGAGGGGGATTTCCCATTCCGGAAAATCTGTCCCTCTTCTATAATTAAATGATATATCCTGCAGGTACTTCTGATCTCTGCACATCTACATGCTCTCGAAATCTATAAATTCCACTTTTTATCCTGTGAAACACGAAGTCGGTTCATCGCTCTTGCCAGAGATGCCTGCGTATGATAATACTGCTGGATACTCTGCTGCTGACGTAACCTTTCCTCTGCACGCTCTTTCTGCTCCTGTGCTCGTCGCACATCGATGTCTTCTGGTTTCTCGGCTGTATCAACAATCAGTGTAACTCGGTTGTTTACGATTTCAACAAATCCCACGCCCACTGCAATGTCTTTCCAATCTTCGCCGTCCAGACTCATATGTGCAACTCCGACATTCACAGCGATTACCATATTCTCATGATTTGCAAGAATTCCCTTTTCTCCATCCGAAGCCGGAATGATCAGCTTCTTACAACGACCTTCGTAGAATACACCATCACTTGCTATGATTTTCAGACCAAATGTATCCATATGCACATTCTCCTATTTCAACAATTACTCTTCTTCCATCTCTTTTGCCTTGGCAATTACATCATCAATTGTTCCGACATTGAAGAAAGCATTTTCTGGATAAGCATCCATCTCTCCATCGATGATCATCTTAAATCCACGGATTGTCTCTTTTAATGGTACATATTTTCCAGGAATTCCTGTAAATGTCTCTGCTACGAAGAATGGCTGAGACAGGAATTTCTGAATCTTTCTTGCACGCATAACAGTTGCTTTATCCTCATCTGAAAGCTCTTCCATACCAAGGATTGCAATGATATCCTGCAGTTCTTTATATTTCT
>OGQY01000402.1_pt1 | contig 35629 bp, 28 predicted proteins | sample 1553361 | NCBI WGS metagenome assembly OGQY01 (sample SAMEA2579963, study PRJEB22360) | human gut metagenome | reverse complement strand
GGAATCTGGAAACCGATGTGACGAATATCATTCATGAGATCGGAGTTCCGGCACATATCAAGGGATATCAATATTTAAGGGATGCGATCATCCTGTCTGTCAATGACATGGAAATGCTCAATTCCATCACCAAAGTTTTATATCCAACCATTGCGAAACGCCATCAGACAACGCCAAGCAGGGTGGAGCGGGCGATACGCCATGCGATCGAGGTGGCATGGAGCCGCGGAAAGATGGATACCATCGATGAATTGTTTGGATATACCGTAAGCACCGGAAAAGGGAAACCCACGAATTCAGAATTCATAGCACTGATTGCCGATAAAATCAGACTGGAATATAAAAATCGGTCTTTAAATTAGAGGAATTTTGGAGTATAATCATAAATAAAAACGGGTGTACCCAGGGAGGGGAATACAGATGAAAAAAATTCTGTTTGCTACATCAGAAGCAGTACCTTTTATCAAAACAGGAGGACTCGCTGATGTTGCCGGCTCACTGCCTAAGTGCTTTGACAAAAAATATTTTGATATCCGCGTGATCTTACCGAAATATGCCTGCATGAAACAGGAATGGAAAGATAAAATGGAGTATGTGACCCATTTTTATATGGATCTTGGATTCAAGAACTGCTATGTGGGAATCATGCAGATGCAGTATGATGGGATCCAGTTCTACTTCATTGACAATGAATATTATTTCAGCGGTCCGAAACCATATGACAGCGCACCGTGGGATCTTGAGAAATTTGCTTTCTTTTCCAAAGCTGTGTTATCAGTTCTTCCGGTGATCGGATTCAGACCGGATATCATTCACTGTCATGACTGGCAGACAGGACTTGTTCCGGTTTACCTTCATGATTCTTTCCAGCAGAATGAATTCTTCCGTGGAATCAAGACTGTTATGACAATACATAACCTGAAATTCCAGGGTGTATGGGATGTTAAGACTGTTAAGGATATTACAGGGCTTTCTGATTACTATTTTGCACCGGATAAACTGGAGGCGTATAAGGATGCCAACTTCCTGAAGGGCGGTATAGTATTTGCAGATGCGATCACCACAGTAAGTAATACTTACGCAGAGGAGATCAAAACACCATTCTACGGTGAAAAGCTGGATGGTCTTCTCAATGCAAGGGCCAACAGCCTGCGAGGTATTGTAAATGGTATTGATTACAATGAATTCAATCCGGAGACAGATCCAAACATCACCAGAAACTACAATGCGAAGAATTTCCGCAAGGAAAAGATCAAGAATAAGATCCAGCTTCAGAAAGATCTCGGACTTGAGCAGGATCCAAAGGCCATGATGATCGGTATCGTATCCCGCCTGACAGATCAGAAAGGATTCGATCTGATCGCTTACATCATGGATGAGCTTTGCCAGGATGCGGTTCAGATCGTTGTCCTCGGTACCGGTGAAGAACGCTATGAGAATATGTTCCGTCACTTTGACTGGAAATATCACGGCAAGGTATCTGCACAGATTTACTATGATGAGGCAATGTCTCACAGAATTTATGCAGCATCTGACGCATTCCTGATGCCGTCACTGTTTGAGCCATGTGGCTTAAGTCAGCTGATGAGCCTTCGTTATGGAACTCTTCCGATCGTCAGAGAAACCGGCGGTCTGAAGGATACGGTTATTCCATACAATGAATTCGAGGGAACAGGAACAGGATTTTCCTTCGTGAATTACAATGCACATGAAATGCTTGCTACGATCCGTTATGCAGAGAGTGTATATTATGATAAGAAGCGTGAATGGAATAAACTGGTAGATCGTGCAATGGCAGCAGATTTCTCCTGGAATAATTCCGCACGTCAGTATGAAGAGATGTATAACTGGCTGATTGGTGAGTAAGAATTTTTTGAAACAAATTCAAAGTAATAAGAGAGCACAGACGACAGGTAATATGTCGTTTGTGCTTTTTTAGTGAGGAGAATATGTTAGAAGATGTTTGCTGAAAAGATACAGTTTCTTGTCTGTTAAATTTAAATTAAATTAAAATGAGAAAAAATAAAAATGTTAATGATAAATAACTCATAAATTAATGTTATTTATATAAAACTTATCAGATTAATCAGTTATTGTCAAACAACTTGAAGTGTGTTACATTTATACCAGTGGATAATACAGACAGCTGTATTACCATATAAATTGTACTTATGATGAGGTGACGATATGACACTGGACAAATTAAAGACTGGAGAATGTGGCAGAATCATCAGTGTTCGTGGCGAGGGGGAGCTGAGACATCATCTTCTGGACATGGGGCTTACACCAGGGACAGAGGTGTCCCTTCGTAAAACCGCTCCTATGGGAGATCCGGTACAGCTTGTGCTGCGTGGATATGAGCTGACATTGCGGCTGGCAGAAGCTGCAAAGATTGAGATCGTTGGGATCGAATCGATGACAGAAACGAAGAAAGAGAGCGAACGGCATCAGCCAATTGCCCATCCTGGCGTTGGAGAGCTTGGAAAGGCCCGTGATTACCGTAAGAACCGGATTGGGGACACGATCCCCAAGGGAGAACCGATCACGTTTGCCCTGGCAGGTAATCAGAACTGTGGAAAGACAACACTTTTTAATCAGCTGACTGGTTCCAATCAGCATGTTGGAAACTTTCCAGGTGTAACTGTTGACAAGAAAGAAGGCAGTATCCGGAGACATCCGGAGGCGACAGTGACGGATCTTCCCGGAATTTATTCACTTTCTCCGTATTCCAGCGAGGAGATCGTAACAAGGGATTTTCTGCTGAATGAGAAACCTACAGGAATCATTAATATAGTAGATGCTTCCAATATTGAAAGAAATCTTTATCTTACCATGCAGCTGATGGAACTCGGAATTCCAATGGTGCTGGCGTTAAATATGATGGATGAGGTAAGGGCAAATGGAGGCTCTGTCCGGATCAATGAGTTGGAGGAGATCCTGGGTATACCGGTTGTTCCAATCTCAGCAGTAAAGAATGAGGGAATCGATGAGCTGATCGATCATGCGATTCATGTTGCAAGATATAGAGAAGCACCGGGAAGAATTGATTTCTGTACTGACAATCAGTCACCGAAGGATCCGGTAGGCGCACTTCACAGATGTATCCATGCAGCCGTTCATCTGATCGAACCCTATGCAAAAAAAGCAGGACTCCCTGTGCGTTTTGCAGCTACAAAGATCGTGGAGAAAGATCCGCTCATCGAAGAACGTCTGGCTTTGCCTGAAGGGGAAAAAAAGGTCCTTGGTGAGCTGGTACATGTCATGGAAAAAGATGGGGGCCTGGACCGTGAGGCAGCGCTTGCGAACATGCGCTTTGATTTTATTGAAAAGCTCTGTGAAAAAACTGTGGTAAAACCGGCAGAAAGCCGGGAACATAAACGAAGTGTAGCCATAGATCGTATCCTCACCGGAAAATATACAGCGATTCCCTGTTTCGTGGGAATTATGGCTTTTGTATTTGTGATGACGTTTAATTATCTGGGAGCCTGGCTTTCGGATGGAATGACCATGGCTGTGGACTGGGTAATTGCTCTTACCGGCAAGGGACTGGCAGCAGCAGGTGTCAGCTCAGTACTGCAGTCCCTGGTTGTAGATGGAATTTTAAGTGGTATCGGAAGTGTAATTGGATTTCTTCCCACCATTGTTACTTTGTTTTTTTTCCTGTCAATTCTGGAAGATACCGGATATATGGCCAGGGTGGCTTTTGTTATGGACAAACTTCTTCGAAAGATCGGACTTTCCGGAAGAAGTTTTGTGCCGATGCTGATCGGATTTGGATGTTCCGTACCTGCTATTATGGCAACAAGAACACTGTCCAGTGAACGTGACCGGAAGATGACGATTTTGCTGACTCCTTTTATGAGCTGCAGTGCCAAGCTTCCAATTTACGGACTTCTTACCAGTGCTTTTTTCCCGAAACAGTGGAGAGGCGTTGTGATGATCAGTCTTTATTTTGCAGGTATCCTTTGTGGTATTCTGTATGCGCTGATCCTGAAGAAAACCAAATATAAAGGTGAGCCGGTACCATTTGTCATGGAGCTCCCAAACTATCGTCTTCCCTCTGCAAAAAGCGTGGGACAGCTGATCTGGGAGAAAGCAAAGGGTTTCATTCAGAAAGCATTTACCATTATTTTTGCGGCAACGCTGATCGTATGGTTCCTGCAGAACTTTGATGCAGGCCTGCATCTGGTTTCCAGTGCAGATCAGAGCCTTCTGGCAAAGATCGGAAGTATTGTGGCACCACTTTTTGCCCCACTGGGCTTTGGTGACTGGAGAGTATCCACAGCATTGATTACCGGCTTTATGGCAAAAGAGAGTGTTGTGTCAACGCTGACAGTTCTTCTGGGCGGAAAGACGGCATTGCTTCAGACTTTGTTTACTCCGTTTACTGCTTATGTATTTTTGATCTTTACTTTGCTCTATACACCTTGTGTTGCAGCTATTGCAACTGTGCGGAGAGAGATGGGAACCGTAAGGGCCGCAGCAGGTATTGCACTGATGCAGTGTGCCACTGCATGGATCGTTGCATTTGTTGTACATGGTGTGGGAATGATGCTTGGATTATAGAAAAAATATTTTATATATGGCTTTTCACATACTGCAGAAAACATTCTGCGGAAGATGTGAGAGCCATATTTTTTTTATGGGCAACTCCAACGGATAATTTTTCCAGTCCGTTAATCGGGACTGCAGCAAGAGAAGGCTGACGGAAAAGCTGAAAGCTGCTTTCTGTAAGAAGACTGATTCCTTCACCAATTTCCACTGCGCTGACGATGGATTCTGCACGGGCAGTACGCAGGATCTGAGGATGGATCCCTGCATCATGAAAACTTTGCATGCAGAAACGGTAAATGGAAGTGTGTGGGGGCATCAGGATAAAAATTTCCCTTTTCAGTTCAGTAAGAGAGACCGTTTTTTTGGACGCAGAAGGATGATTTTTGGGAAGTACGGCAACCAACCGGTCTTCTGTGAGAACGTGAAAAGTATAAAGTTTCAGATCCAGCATGTGCTTCCGTACAAAAATCAGATCGAAAAGATTTTTTTCGAGGCCGGAGAGAAGATCCTGATCTTCCACCTCCTTCAGAGAGAAAGAAAGCTCCGGATGTGCGGCACAGAAACTGTGGATCACAGAAGTGAGATGGTACTGGGAGAGAAAAGGAAGGGTTCCGATATGAAGGGTCTGGGATTCACAGTCCTTAAAATGGGACACTGATTCCATGGAACGATGATACTGTCTGGAAATCTTAAGTGCTTCTTTATAAAAAAATTCCCCTGCAGGAGTAAGCACAGCAGTCCGTTTACTACGATCCCATAAGGTGAGGTCCAGTTCTTTTTCCAGTTTCATGATCTGTTTGGAAAGAGAGGACTGGGAGATATGCATGGTTTCCGCTGCATCAAAAAAAGTCCGGGACTGGACCGTGCAGATAAAATAGTCGATCTGTTCGAGAGTCATGATAACACCTGCCTTTCATAGGATATTGATTTTTAACCGAATCATTCCATATTGGAAACAATTATACCATAGAAAGAATTGATTGACCACGTGAAAAAGAGATAAAATAACATCAGGAAATAAAGAGAATGCAGGAGGTTTTTATGGCAGAGAAAGTAAGAGATTTAAGAAGTGCCCTGGCACTTCTGGAACGGATGCCGGATCAGCTGATCGAAACAGATGTGGAAGTAGATCCGATGGCAGAGCTTGCAGGTGTATACCGTTATGTAGGAGCCGGTGGAACAGTAAAGCGTCCTACAAAAGAGGGACCGGCCATGATCTTTAATCATGTGAAAGGACATCCGGATGCAAAAGTAGCCATCGGTCTTCTCGCAAGCAGGAAAAGAGTTGCTGCTTTACTTGATACCCAGCCGGAAAATCTTGGAAAGATGCTTTGTAAAAGTGTGGAGAATCCTGTTCCACCGATAGATTTTGAAGGGGATGCACCGTGTCAGCAGGTGATCCATAAAGCAACAGATCCGGATTTTGATCTGTACAAGCTGGTTCCGGCACCGACCAATACACCGGATGATGCTGGACCGTACATTACACTTGGTATGTGTTATGCCACACATCCGGATACTGGTGTACATGATGTGACGATTCACCGTCTCTGTATTCAGGGAAAAGATGAGCTTTCGATTTTCTTTACACCTGGGGCCAGACATATCGGAGCAATGGCGGAGCGTGCTGAGGAACTGGGACAGAAGCTTCCGATCTCTATCAGTATCGGAGTTGATCCCGCCATTGAGATCGGTTCCTGCTTTGAGCCGCCTACAACACCGCTGGGATATGATGAGCTTTCTGTGGCAGGGGCTTTGCGTGGAGAACCGGTGGAGCTTTGTAAATGTGTGACGGTAAATGAGCGTGCTATTGCAAATGCGGAATATGTGATCGAGGGAGAAGTGATCCCTGGAGTACGTGTAAAGGAAGATCAGAACAGCAATACCGGCTATGCGATGCCGGAGTTTCCGGGATATACTGGTCCTGCAAGTGACCAGTGCTGGCTGATCAAGGTAACTGCGGTAACGCATCGGGAGAAACCGATCATGCAGACCTGTATCGGACCAAGTGAAGAACATGTTTCCATGGCAGGAATTCCTACAGAGGCTAGTATCTATGGAATGGTGGAGAAGGCGATGCCGGGAAGACTTCAGAATGTATATTGCAGCAGTGCCGGCGGTGGAAAATATATGGCTGTTCTTCAGTTTAAGAAACTTTCTCCAAGTGATGAGGGCAGACAGCGTCAGGCTGCACTTCTTGCCTTTTCCGCGTTCAGTGAGCTGAAAAATGTATTCCTCGTAGATGAAGATGTGGACTGCTTTGACATGAATGATGTTCTCTGGGCAATGAACACAAGGTTCCAGGGGGATGTGGATGTGATCACCATTCCGGGTGTTCGATGCCATCCGCTGGATCCGTCCAATGATCCGGCATTTTCTCCAAGTATCCGGGATCATGGAATTGCATGCAAAACGATTTTTGACTGTACGGTACCTTATGATCTGAAAGATCATTTCCACAGAGCGCGTTTTATGGAACTGGATCCGGAGAAATGGCTGAAAAAATGAAAAAGAGAATTGTAGTCGGTGCGACAGGTGCAAGTGGCCTGCCGCTCCTTGTAAAATGTCTGGAGATTATCCGGGAGGATCCGGATTTTGAGTCTTATCTGATCATGAGTTCCAGTGCAGAACTGACTCTTCGGCAGGAGACGGAACTGGAAGTGAATGATGTGAAACGACTGGCTGATCATGTATGTGCACCGGAGGAAATTGGGGCAAAACCGGCCAGTGGTTCTTTTAAAACAGAGGGAATGCTGATCGTACCCTGCAGCATGAAGACGATTGCGGGTATCCACAGCGGCTATGCGGATAATCTGATCCTGCGTGCGGCAGATGTGACGATCAAGGAGCAGAGAACGCTGGTGCTGGCTGCCAGGGAAACGCCGTTAAGCGGGATCCATCTCCGGAATCTTTATGAGCTTTCCATGCTCCCGGGGGTGCGGATCATTCCGCCGATGATGACGTTTTATCATAAGCCGGAAAGTATTGATGATATGGTATATCATATTGCGGCAAAGCTTCTGGAGCCGTTTGGGATTGAAGCGAAGGAGTATCGTAGATGGAATGGATTGTGACGGAATGTATGGTGGCTGCGGGATGTCAGTTGGAGGTCAGTGCTGCATTGATCGGTGAGGATGTGCTTCTTTGCCTGCAGGGCGGGGAGCGACCGCATCTGGGGTGTGTGGTGCAGACGGAACCGAGGGAGTCTCTGTCAGGGGATGGTTCGGTGAGTGCGACTTCTTCGGTTTTGAATTTTCCGGGGCATAAGGATGAGGTGATCTGCAGATGGATGGCGGAGAAAGTTTCCGGAGAATTGAACAGGAGAGTTATTTGTACCGGGGGATTTCATAAAGATGGGATTTCGGCGGAGGAGATCCGGGAGGTGCAGGAGAGTGTTGGACGTTTGACAGAGTGTGTGATAAGAAGATTGCAGGTGTAGTTTGCGGGTTCGGTCTGGTGTACCGGGGAGGGAGTCGGGCGGAAGGTGTTGGTGCTGAACGGACGCCCGGGAGACAGATACTGTCTCCCAGGCTGGCATTTCAAACCGGAAGGGACGGAGACGAACGTGAACGTTCTGTCCTGTTGAATTGACTGGAAATTTCATCCAATGAAAACACAGCAGGAGAGCGCAGCTTGATCTGCGCTCTCCTGCGTCCGTTTGTCAGTAAAAGTCAATACTCCACATCCACCCAATATTCTATTTATTATTCTCAAATATATCCTCACGGGTAATATTCTTAGCCCATTTTCCACTAAGATACCTCTTAATAACCCAAGGCCACTTCACAAATTCATCCGTACAGAGCAGAAAATACACCCACATAACCGGTAGCTTCAGTACAAATGCGGCGAAGAATCCAAGTGGTACTGCATATACCCACATATCAATGGTATCACAGATCAGGCCAAACTTCGTATCACCGCCTGCACGGAATACACCGGCGATCAGGGTTGTATTTACTGCAGTTCCCATAATGTAATAACAGTTGATCAGAAGCATATACTTCAGATAATGCATAGCCGTAGGAGTCAGGGAAGCAAACTTCATGATAAAAGGCGTAATAGCAAGAACGATCAGGCCGCCAAAAGCACCGGCGATTACTGTAAGTTTCAAAGTTTTGGAAGCATAATGCTTGGAACGCTCCAGATCTCCCTGGCCCATCACATTTCCAAGAAGGATACCACCTGCGCTTGCAATACCAAAACAGAAAACTGTACCAATATTACGGACAACCACAACCAGAGAATTGGCAGCAACTGCATCTGTGCCAAGATGCCCGAGGATCACCGAATACATGGAAAAACCAACACTCCAGGAAATATCATTGCCAAGAGCCGGCAGGGAAAGCCGTACAAAATCGCTGAACAGCAGCTTATTTTTAATAAACATATACCGAAGATCCAGCCGTACATTTTTACTGAAGGCGGAAACGATAAAACATGCGATCAGCTCCACGGTTCTGGAAAGCGCGGTAGCAATGGCAACACCAGTGGCTCCAAGTTTTGGAGCTCCGAAAAGGCCGAAGATAAATGTTGCGTTCAAAAGGATATTCAGCCCGAAAGCCAGCATATTCATGGCCATGCTGACAGTCACCCGCCCGATACTTCGAAGGACAGCCAGATAAACCTCCGTCATACCCCAGCAGATATAGGTGATACCCATAATGCGGATATAAGAAGAACCTATGGCCAGAAGTTCCGGGTCATTGGTGAACAGTTTCATCATCATCTGCGGCATGGTAAACGCAACCAGAGCCACAAGAATAGAGATGATCATGGAAAAACGAAGTGCAATTCCCTCAATGATCTGAATGGCTTTGTAATCCCCTTTTCCGTAATACTGGGCACAAAGCAGGGTAGCACCTGTACCAAGACCGTAGTATACCATGAACAGGACATTGGAATAATTTGCTGCCAGGGAAACTGCGGAGATGGATGACTGACCTACAAAGTTCAGCATGATAACGTCAGCAGAATTGACCGCTGCACTGAGCAGGTTCTGAATGATGATAGGGATGACAAGCTTAACGATCTGTGGATAAAAGTCATCCCGCTGCGAAAGTTGATTTTTCATTTCCTCCTCCAAAAAATATACGATCACAGCACCACGGAAATTAAAAATCCACAGGAACTGTAACTGTGTCGGCTTTTGTAAAAGAATAGTAAAAGTAGACATAGTTGCACAATAACACAGTTTACAGACAGTGTCAATCGGTAAACTGTGAAATTGTTTAAACAACTTATGGAAAAATGACGAAACAGTTATTTGGTGTAGAGTTATGTGGTAAAGGCGAATTGCGAATATCCGTTTGACGATGATGACAGAATGCAATAAGAAGAATATTTCATTGATTTTTATGCAAAAAATGTATAAAAAATCATATCAGCGGTTGTTGAGATCTTTAATCCGTGATACACTGAACGCAGACGGCTGTAAAGAGACTATGCTCAGAAATATGCGTCAGAACAGGATGCGAAGTCTGCTTTACAAAAGATATTTTTCAGAGAAAGAGGAGTAAAAAATATGCCAGTTTTTGATTTCAGCGCAGCACCGGCAGACGAAAATAAGACAAAGAGCCAGTGCACATATACAACATTTCGTTCCAATGAGACAAAAGCCACACCGGAGAAACCAGTGCTGATCCTGGATAACAGCAAAAGAGAATGGAAGCATCATTCCTGTGGATATTTTTCCAACCCTGCAAAGCAGACGGCATTTGAGTTCAAGGAAGAGGACGGTGTTTTTCCAGCAGATATTCTGAAGATTGATTCCCGTTTTACAAGTCTGATCAGATGGCTCGGAGAAAATCATATCAACATCCGCCTTTCCGGACAGAATACGGAAGAAGGATATGCTGTTTACAAAATCCGGGAGATCGCTTTTGGCGGTGGCACCAAGCTTTCTGCAGAAGATGGATTTCTTCAGTTTATGATCGAGCGTCTGTTTGCAAGCAGTGCACCTGCAGAAGTAAATGAGGACGATGAGGAGGAAGAAGACGGTGATGACATGAAGCTCACCAGCATTCAGAGTATCACCGACTTTATGACCTGTGCCGGAAAGACCATGCCGGATAATATCCGTCTCTGGGCGAGAAGAAACCTGGCAGTTGCCCGCTCCCATGAAGTTTCCCAGGAGGAAAGACGCCATGCTCAGAGAGCACTCTCCATTATGATGAACATTCAGTGGAAACATAATTATTTTGAGTCTATTGATCCCAAGGAAGCACGTCGTATCCTGGATGAGGAACTTTATGGAATGGAACGTGTAAAACAGAGGATCATTGAAACGATCATCCAGATCAACCGTACCCATACACTTCCTGCTTACGGACTGCTTCTTGTAGGACCGGCAGGTACCGGTAAATCTCAGATCGCCTATGCAGTTGCAAGGATCCTGAAAATGCCGTGGACAACTCTGGATATGAGTTCCATTAACGATCCGGAACAGCTGACCGGAAGTTCCCGTGTCTACGCAAATGCCAAGCCAGGAATCATCATGGAGGCTTTTTCCATGGCAGGAGAATCCAATCTGGTATTTATCATCAACGAGCTTGACAAGGCTGCATCAGGGAAAGGCAACGGAAATCCGGCAGATGTGCTTCTGACACTTCTGGATAACCTTGGTTTCACAGATAACTATATGGAATGTATGGTTCCGACCGTTGGTGTCTATCCGATTGCCACAGCCAATGACAAGGCACAGATCAGTGCTCCTCTGATGTCACGTTTTGCAGTGATCGACATTCCGGATTACACACCGGAGGAAAAGAAGATCATCTTCTCCAGATTTGCACTTCCGAAGGTTCTGAAACGTATGAGCCTGAAGCCGGAAGAATGTATTGTAACCGATGAGGCGCTGGATGCAGTGATCAAGAAATTTGAGGACACTACAGGAATCCGTGATCTGGAGCAGGCGGCAGAGCATATCGCGGCCAATGCGCTGTATCAGATCGAAGTGGATCATGTGAAAGCCGTGACCTTTACCCCGGAGATGGTACAGGAGCTTCTGGACTGACGCAGGGATTTATTTTAGAATGATAAGAATGCTTCCGGAAAAATTTTCGGAAGCATTTTTTTACAAAATCAAGTAAGTCTCTTGTGGGAGTGCGAAAAGAGATAAGCAGTGGGTGGGGACTTGCCTGGAAATTATAAAAATAATCAAATCAGGGATTGCCTGAGAACACGTAAATGTGTATAATGAAATAAAAACATGTGCACGTGAACACGGAAAGTACAGGGGATATTTTGGAGGGTAAAATATGGCAGTGACGTTACAGCAGATTGCGGAAGCAGCAGGAGTTTCCAGAGGAACCGTGGACCGGGCCCTGAATAACAGAGGCCGCATCCGTCCGGAAGTAGAGGAAAAGATCAAGAAGATTGCCAGGGAGATGGGGTATCAGCCCAGCCGCGCAGGTCGTGCTCTTGCCATGGCGAAGCGAAAAATCCGCATCGGCGTGATCCTTCAGTATATGACAACTCCTTTTATGCAGCAGGTTTTGAAGGGAGTCCTGGAAGCAAAAGAAGAAGTGGAGAGTTTTGGCGGAACGGTAAAGATTTATGAGATTGATGGCGTAGAACCGGAAAAAGTAATGGCTGCAATGGAAGAACTCCGGGAAGATGGATTCAATGGAATTGCGCTGACACCGTCGGAAGATCAGCTTCTGAAAGCCAGAATCAATCAGTATCAGGAAGAGTATGGAATTCCGGTAGTTACCTTTAATGCGGATCTGGAAGATACGAAAAGATTATGTTTTGTAGGACAGGATACGTTTCAGGCCGGCCGTACGGCGGCGGGCCTGATGGGAGAGATGACAGGAGGAAACGGACAGGTTGCCATTATTTCCGGGCAGGTTGCAAATCCTGGACTGATCAGCAGACAGAAGGGATTCACAACAGAGATCAAGGAGAGCTTTCCGGGAATTGAAGTTGTGGATATCCGGTATTCTTACGATGATGAGTGGGTGGCATCCAAGATCGTGGAAGAGCTTCTGGAGCTTTATCCGGACCTTACCGGTATTTATATTACCGGCCATGGAGTAAAAGGTGTCTGCCAGACTCTGCAGAAACTTGGAAAAGATAAAACCATGCATGTGATCGCCAACGATTTTCTGGAAGAAAATCTGAAATGGCTGAAAGAGGGTACCATTAATTTCCTTATCGGCCAGGATGCCGCTGTACAAGGGCATTCCCCGGTGACCATTCTTTTTCAGCTACTATTTGACAGTAAGAAGCCGGAGAAAGAATTCCAATATACAGATATCGTGATCCGTACCAGATATAACATGGGCTGAAGACAGTCTGTGGTTTGAAAAAAGTTTAGCTGAATCAGGGAAATATTCTGCGGATCGCGAATATCCCCTTGATAATGTTTGGAGATTAATATGAATTATAAAAATGTAAAAATTGCAGAAGGTGCCAGGATCGCAAAACAGTCGGTGATCCTGGGTGATGTGACGATCGGTCGTGACAGCTGTGTGCTGTATTATGCAGTGATCCGTGGAGATGATGCTCCTGTAGTGATTGGAGAGGAGACGAATATCCAGGAGAACTGTACGATTCATGTCAGCCATAACATGCCGGTCCATATCGGAAATAATGTTACTGTAGGACATAATGCAGTAATCCACGGCTGTACCATCGGAGACCGGACACTGATCGGAATGGGGGCAGTGATCCTGGATGGTGCAAAGATTGGAAACGACTGCATCATAGGAGCCGGAAGCCTTGTGACCAAGAATACAGTAATCCCGGATGGTTCTCTGGTAATGGGAAGTCCGGCCAGAATCAAACGTAATCTTACCTGGGAAGAAAAACTTGGGATTGTGGAAAACAGCAAAGAATATCTTGCAGTGTCTGAAGAGATGAAAGAGCAGGATGTATTATTATGAAAGTAATTGCTTTGCGATTGCGTTCCGATCATAAATGAACAGCTCCGACTGCTTTGTAATATCAGAAGCAGTCGGAGCTGTAATTTTGTTATATAAAATAATCATATTTGTGTGTTTTTACTTATCGATCACTTCTACAGGTGTGTCATCCCGTGCATCCAGATCATTGATATATTTTTGGGTCTCTTTTATGATCACATTGGAAAGAAGTAATACTGCGATCAGGTTCGGAATGGCCATCAGGGCATTCAGGATATCGGCTACGGTCCATACCAGATTCAGAGAAATAACAGGAGCAATGGCGGCTACCGCAATGTACAGAACACGATATGGAATAAGGCCTTTTTTGCCGGAAAAATACTCGACACACCGTTCCCCGTAATATGCCCATCCAAGGACGGTAGAGTATGCGAAGGAAATGATACCTACCACCAGGATCACGGGACCCAAACCTGGGATCTGCTGAAAAGCAAGGGTGGTAAGGACACCGCCATCTGTGATATTTCCCATATCGATAGATGGGTTTTTCATAATACTGGTAACGAGAACAAGACCGGTCATCAGACACACTACAACGGTATCCCAGAAGGTACCGGTGCTGGAAACAAGAGCCTGACGTACCGGATTTCTTGTCTGAGCAGCAGCGGCAGCGATAGGAGCAGAACCCATACCGGATTCATTGGAAAAAAGTCCTCTTGCGATTCCATACTGCATGGCCATCATGATACCACGTCCTACAAGACCACCGGCAGCAGCCCCTGGTGTAAATGCAAGCTTGCAGATGGTTTTTACAGCGGGGATAATAAAGTCAAAATTGATCCCAAGGATGATGATGCAGCCGATCACATAGAAAAATGCCATAAACGGAACAAGACGTTCACATACCGTTGCAATGGATTTAATCCCACCGAAAATAACAAGAGCAGTAAGAACCGCTACTGCGATACCGATCACTGCAGGTGGGATATGGAGGTTTTCATTGCATACCGTTGCAATGGCATTGACCTGTGTGGCACATCCGATTCCAAAGGAAGCAAAACCGCCGAAGAATGCAAAGATCAGACCAAGCCAGCGCATATTCAGTCCACGCTCCAGAGCATACATGGCACCACCCTGCATACGGCCGTCTTTGGTTTTGACACGGTATTTTACGGCAATGAGAGATTCGCTGTATTTGGTGGCGATTCCGAAAACACCGGTAAGCCAGCACCAGAGAACTGCGCCGGGACCGCCAAGAGCAATGGCGGTTCCCACACCGATGATATTTCCGGTTCCAATGGTAGAAGCAAGTGCTGTGGTCAGAGCACCAAACTGGCTGACTTCACCTTCTGCGTCGGGATCCTTGGTAACAGACAGGCGGATGGCAGTACCGATCTTTCGCTGGATCACACCGGTACGGATGGTCATAAAAATATGGGTGCCCAGAAGCAAAATGATCATCCACCAGCCCCACACCAGGCTGTCGATCTGGTTTATCACATTTCCGATTGCATTCATCATAGAAATCTCCTCCCTTTCTCAAAGCGGATTCTGCAATATTCAAAAAAGATCTCCGAAGCTCTAAGGTCGGCAGGTATGAAAAAGATACCTTATGCTGTGATGGAGAAAGTGATCATCGGAAGACTGCAGAAATAACACAAGGGCGTGCAGACATATGAAAATATGTGCTGTACGCCCTTGTACGTTACGCTCTTTTGTTGTAATGATTATGTTGATTATACAGGAATTTTTAGAATGATGCAACAAAAAAAGATAATTTACAGTATTTTATGCCAGCATATAAATTGCGATGCAGACAGAGAAAACGGCTACAAATATTTTCAGCCCCTGAACCGGAACTTTTCCTGCAAACCGGCTTCCAAGCCATACGCCAATTCCGTGAGTCAGAACGATCAGCACCAGAAGTCCCAGGATTTCTGTCCAGGTAATTCTGGAAAGATAGCCGATACATGCAGGAATGGCAATAAACACAGAATCAAAAAGTGCCACACCGACGGCAATCCTTGCGGACACTCCGCATGCTACCAGAAGAGGCATCACAAGTACCGGGCCGCCTGCACCGGAGAGAGAACAGATCGCTCCGGTTGTGATTCCGAGGAAAATCAGGAATCCCATATGGTCTGCAATAGATTTTGGATGGGAAGGATTAGAAGATGCTGAATTTTTTCCATCGGAAATAACTTTCTTTGCAGAGACAGAATCCGCTTTCCGTTTTTCATTCCACATCCGGACCAGAATGGAAGCACCGGAAAACAGTACCACCAGATAAAGGATGGTTTTTGCTGTGGATTTCTCAATCATGGACTGGAGGAACACACCGGCAATGGCTCCGATGAGGCTGCCGATACCAAGTTTCAGGGACATCCGTACCTCCAGATTTCCGGCTTTGTAATAATTGAAAGAACCAATGATGCCGGACACCAGAAACGCAAGAAAACTGAGTGCCAGCGCATAGGTCACATCAAAGCCCAGTCCGCCGGTATACAGCATGGGAAGCAGAAAACCGGCAATTCCACAGATTCCGATGCATCCGCCGACTGCCATATTTGCGGCTGCGATGATCGCGAGAGTCAGGATGGTTAAAGAACTCATTCAGACACCTCCCCGGAAGTAAAATATTTTTCTGCCTGCCAAAGGATCTTTTCTTCATCCAGGGTCAGGACCTGGCGGTTTCGCATCAGAAGCTTTCCGTTTACAATGCTGTCAGACACATCATTTCCGCAGACACATTCCAGAAGTGTATTTACCGGATTGTTTGTGGCAAGAAGATGAGGCTGGCGCCAGTTGATGGAGATCAGATCTGCTTTGAACCCTTCTTTTAATACACCGGATTTTTCTTCGCCGAGAAGGTGTGTACCGTTTTCGGAGGCCATTTTCAGGATGGTTTTTGCAGGCATTACAGCGGGATCAGCATTTTTTGCTCCCCAGAAAGCATTCATAACAGAGCGGAAGATCTTCATTTCATTCCAGAGACTTAGGCCTCCGTGGGCGGCTCCGTCAGTGCCGAGGCCGGTGCAGACTCCCTGCTCCAGAAGAGAAGGAGTATCCGGTACACCTTTTCCGCAGTTGCTGAAAGGACAATGAACAACTTTTACCTGATTTTCTGCAAGAAGAGAACGCTCGTGGGCGGACAACATGATGCTGTGTGCAGAAAGAAAATTTTCATTCAGGACTCCAAGGGAATCCAGATATTCCACAGGGCGCATCTGGTATTTTTCCAGAGTATAATTCACTTCCCCTGCGTATTCGTTCATATGAGCCTGGAAAAAAGTATTCCGCTCTGTGGCTCGCCCGGCAGTGGCTTTGATAAGTGCAGGGGAACAGTTCATCAGTGCTCGTAAAGAATAGAATACCTTCAGATTACCCTTTCCATGAAATTCATCAAAAAGCCGGTCTTCCGATGCAAGAACTTCCTCTGTGGTCTGGCGGATGGAATCCGGAAAATTTCCCTGATCCATGGAAGAATGGGAAAGTGCGCCACGAAGACCGGAAGTCAGATAAATTCTGGCGGCTTCTTCCATAAAATAGCTTCCGGCGTCCACAAAACCGGTCGTTCCGTTTTTGATCATCTCAAGGGCTGCAAGGCTGGCACTGAGGCGCATTTTTTCCGGAGTCAGAGTGCTCTCAAAAGGCAGCATGATCCTGGTCCAGATCATAGGCAGTTCATCCAGAACCGCACCTTTGAGAAGCTGCTGTCCGGTATGCATATGGCCATCCACAAGACCTGGCATCCACAGGAGATCTTTCCCGTCGATGATTTTTGTGACTGTAAGACCGGAAGGTTCTTTTTCAGTGATGGAAAGAATGATTCCGTTCTGAATGGCGATGAAAATATTGCGCCGGATCTGGAAGTTTTCATCCAGGATGGAAGTGTTGCGGATTAAGATATCACAAGTTGTTTTTTCGTTCATGTTTACCTCTCAGATTAAAGCTGATTTTTGAAATCTTTGTTTTGGGTGACAGGAAAAAACAGCCGGTCAGTGAAAATACACCAGCCGGCTTGAAGACAGTTACAAGAAAGTTCATCACGCTGTTTCGTGTTTTTGTGATCTCACAGGGGACATACCTGATCTGGTCAGATCTGTTAGATCACATGCGTCATGGAAAGAACAATCTGGGCGATGATGGCAGAACAGGTAAAAGTTCCGATCATGACCAGAGCCGCGATGAGAAGCATTTTCCATCCCTGTTTTGCAAATTCTTTCAGCTGGTCGCTGATGGAGATTCCGGCATAAGCGCCAACCATAGTCAGCGGTGCGGTGAAATTGATCTTTCCGGCAGCTTCGATCACAAACTCACGTGCCGGACATAACGGGCTTGCTACAAGAAGTCCGATAAGAGAACAGTAAGCGATCACCGGCAATTTAAAAGGTACCAGCTTACTGATCACTACGGATACAAAAGAGATCGCAAGAAGGATCAGGATGCCTGGGACAGAATCCATAAAGTTTACCTGAAATCCTACAAAGTTGGCAAGTGCGATTCCGACGCCTGCTACAAGAAACATTACAGCCCACTCAATATATCTCATTGTTATTTCTCTCCTTTTCCTTTTCCAGCCAGTTTGTCATGGATCGGACCAAGCTTTGGTTCCAGTTTTCCGTAAAGCCAATTACACAGCGGGATACCTACAAAGAGGGCCATGTAAATTCCATCGATGCCTGAAATAGTTTCACTGGCACTTGCAAGTGCACCAATCTGATCCGCCATTGCCGGAAACATTTCTGATAACGTAGCGGTGGCAGTTGCCATCATGATGCCGGCGCCAACACCGGAAGCCATACCAAGTGAATACGGATGAAAAAGGCCGGTGGAAGCGATTACGGTTGCCATAAAACCAAAGAAGATGGTTCCGACCATTCCGCCGATGATGTAAATGGAAAGACTTCCGCGTGCTTCAGGGGAGTCCGGTCCGAATACATCCTGCATCAAAGCCAGGTTCGTCTCGCGGTTAATGGAGTGGCAGGCACCGACAGCCTCACGTTTCAGGCCAAGGAGCAGTGCGATAGGCAGTGACAAAAAGATGGTTCCCAGGTTTCCGAACTCCTGAAGGAGAAGTGCCGGACCTGCGGAGATCACAGTCTCAATACTTGCGCCTGCATTGATGCCGAGCTTGGCGATAAAAGGACAGATACATACAATAACAAGTTTGGATGCAGCCTTTACCTCAGGCTTTTTGAATATCTTCAGAATCTGAGGCCCTGAAAGGATACCAAGAAAAATAGAATAAAAAATAGGAAACAAGATCAAAGTTCCTGGTCCCAGGGGAATCTTGATCTGTCCTATGGAATCAGCAATTATGATAAAGATCAGTGCGGCGAGATAGATTTTCCATTCTTTTTTCAGGCGCTCGCCAAGGCCTGAATACATAAAGTCCTGTTGCTTCATTTCTTTCCTCCCTGTGTTTAGAGACAGTTTTTCGGGGCTCCCATCTGTGATAAGCAACTGGTTGGATGCAAAAAACTGCCAGTAAAGTGTTTCGGATACCATCTGTGGAAATCCGGTGCAGAGCTTTGGACAAAGCAGATCAATATGTAAATAACGATGCTCATCTGAACTCTTCACGGTGAGGATTGTACGCTTTTGGAAAGGCAAAAAAAAGGACAAAAGGTACTTTTTTAGAAAAATTTGTAAAATTATGAGAATACCATGATATAATATGACCATTCTTATGTCAGGGGATTTAGAAAACAGGCAGAAGGAAAAAAATATCTGTTTTATGAAAAACGGCAGATGATCCCATGTAATCTGCCTGTATCAGGAGACGCAAAATGACACTGGAAGAACTGATCGAAACCTATCCGGAGGCAGAAACCTACTTTAAAAACATGCCGGAAGAATTGAAAACCCGTTACACCATCCGGAAATTTCCGCCTGGGACCATCATCCATCAGAAAGATTATCCCCTGGATTATTTCGGGATCGTATGCAGTGGAGACCACCGGGTGATCAATGAATTTGAGAATGGAAATGTATTTATGATCGAAAAAAATGAAGCAATTGATTTTATCGGCGAAGTTACCATTCTTGCGGAAAAACCGCTCACATCCGTATCCATTGAAACACTGACCGAATGTGTGGTGTTTATGATCTCCAGGGAGGATTTTGAGATGTGGATCGCCCAGGATATCCATCTTCTGCGGCTGGTAGCCCACAAGATTGCATACAAACTCTATCGCTCCTCCTATAACCGGGGTGCCAGATTATTTTATCCTCCTACATTCCTGTTTCTGGACTATATGCTGAAATTTGCTTCCACCCACAATATCGAGAAGAAGGGAGAAGTTATCCTTCGGAAAACGAGAGAAGGAATCCGGGAAGAACTGGGCATGACTGTAAAAACCATCAACCGAACCATCACAAAACTGAAAGAAGACGGCCTTATTGATACCCGAAAAGGAAAGGTTGTCATGTCCCTGGAACAGTACCGGATGGCCAGAGATAAGATTGGATATTATGTATCGTGAGAAAATGATTATGGAAAAAAATATTTTTGAGATCAACGAAATTACATGCATTGCATATGGAAAGAAAAATCCGCAATATCTTCTGCTCCAGCCGGTTAACGAACCACACTCACAGATGCTGGATCAGCAGATCCGGTTTATGACAGAGCACACGGAAAAAAGTTTTCTGCTGGTTTCGTTTCTGGTAAAAGACTGGAATCAGGATCTGTCACCCTGGTGTGCTCCGGCGGTATTTAGAAAAGAGGACTTTGGGAAAGGTGCCGGAGAGACATTGGCATTTATAGAAAAAATGCTGATACCGGAGATTGGAAGACGATATGGATTAGAAGAAAATATAAAAGATATTCCGGTGATCCTGGGAGGATATTCCCTTGCGGGACTGTTTGCCCTGTGGAGCGCTTACCAGGAAAGCTGCGCTGTCAAATTTGCGGCAGCAGCCGGAATGTCTCCGTCGGTCTGGTTTCCAGGATGGCTGGAATATATGAAAACAAAACAGATACAAACGAAAAGGGTATATCTCAGCCTGGGAGACCGTGAAGAGAGAACCCGGAATGCAGCAATGCGCCAGGTCGGGCAGAACATCCGGGAAATGGATAGCTGTTATAAAAACAGCGAGAAGATAGAGTGTGTGCTGGAATGGAATAAGGGGAATCATTTCCAGGATGTGGATGTGCGGTGCGGGAAGGGATTTTTGTGGTGTATGGGAGAAAATATTTGTAAGATCAACAATTGCAAAACAAATAGGGACAGAACAATGGTATAATTATAAAAATCGATATTGGCAATAAACATTCATTAAAAACAGGATTGGAAATAGTACGAATGGGAATGCAGGAAAAACTTCAGGAATTACGTAATGGATTTGAAACCGCATACATAGATAAAACAAGTACATCAAATCTGGCATATAAACCACAGTTTATCTCAAACGATTATAAACAGGGGAAAAAGGTGCTGTCATCAATAGAGGATGAATTGATGACATGCGATCAGTTTCAGATCAGTGTTGCATTTATTACAATGGGCGGAATTACACCCTTATTGTAGATTTTGCAGGAGCTGGAAGAGAAAGGGATAAAAGGTGAAATTCTTACAACCAATTACTTAAGTTTCAGTGAACCGGAAGCTCTGAAAACGCTGAATGCGCTTTCTAATATAACGCTGAAAATGTATGATGTAGACAAATCCGGAGAAGGATTTCATACAAAGGGATATATTTTTCGGAAAGCAGAAATCTACAGGATCATCATAGGAAGCTCCAATATAACAAAAACAGCACTTACTACAAACCGGGAATGGAATACACGAATTGTATCCACCAGCCAGGGTGAAATGTCAAAAAGTGTAGTAGATGAATTTTATGAACTTTGGAATAGTAAGTATGCACTGGATTTTGATGAGTTTTACGAAAACTATAAAAAGAGATACGAACTCATAAAAAAACAGCGAAAACTTGCCCGAAGTGAAGAAATCACATCCATAGAAAAATATCGTCTACAGCCCAATTCCATGCAGATTGGTTTTATTACAAATCTTCAGAAAATCGTGGAAGCTGGTGAAAAGAGGGCATTGTTGATCTCCGCTACAGGAACGGGAAAAACATATGCATCCGCTTTTGCCATGAGAGAACTTGGATATAAACGAGTGCTGTTTCTTGTTCACAGAGGACAGATCGCAAAGCAGGCGTTGGAATCTTATAAGAAAGTATTTGACAAAAGTGTTTCTATGGGAATGGTTACCGGGAAACATCAGGATTATAATGCGGATTATATTTTTGCAACGATCCAGACACTGAGCAAAGAAGATGTTTTGGAGAAATATGACAGGAATGCGTTTGATGCGATCGTGATCGATGAAGCACATCACAGTTCTGCAAACAGCTACAAAAAAGTAATGGAATATTTTACTCCAAAGCTATGGCTAGGTATGACTGCAACACCGGATAAACGGGACGATAATCTGGAAGGCAGAAATATCTATGAAATCTTTAATCATCAGATTGCCTATGAGATTCGTTTACAGGATGCAATGGAAGAGGATCTGTTATGTACATTTCATTATTTTGGGATTACAGATCTGAAGGTTATCTCAGACGCGGGAAAATCAGCAACAGAAAAAATGGAAAGTTTCAGATATCTGACATCGGATGAACGTGTAGAACATGTTATGAAGCAGGCGGAATATTTTGGCCATAGCGGAGAACGTGTAAAAGGTTTGATTTTTTGCAGCCGAATCGATGAAGCTAATGTGTTGTTGTGGTGATTTTGGATTTTATCGGAAATTATCGGAATAACTTTATGATCCCGATTGCATTATATGGAGACAGAAGTTACAATTCTGACACGATCCGAAAATATATGATTAGTGGAAATAATATCATACCAGGATCTTCAACGATTCATTTTGATGAAATTTCTAAAGAAAGAATATTTCATTCTATTGATAAAATCCGAGGAATAAGAGCTATTATTCGCGAGAATTATATGATGCTGAAAAATCGTTTGGGCAGAATTCCATATTTACTGGACTTTTATGAAAATGGTGAAATTGATCCACTGGTACTTATACGAGAATACAAAACATACCAGGATTTTCTTTGTATCGTAGAACCTCAAATTTACAAAGGGGTAATTTCTGAACAGGAGAAGGTAACATTAGAATATCTTTGTAAAACTGTATTAAGTGGTGTAAGACCTTATGAATTGGAAATATTAAAAGATTTATTTGAAAAAGAGAGTATCACCAAAGAAACATTTGTGGAAAAAATGAAACAGGAATATTTGATTGAAAATGAAAATGCTTGGGATAATGCGATTTATGTTCTTGAAGGACATTTTGTAAGCAATAAAGAAGAATATGAGAAATTTGCAAATATTGAAATTGTGAAAGCCAATACAGACGATATGCTGGAAAGAATGTATAGTTATACGCAACGGTTAAGTCATGCAGAATTTCGTAAACAGATGAAAGATATTGTCTTGGTAGGGCTAAAGAGATATAAAAACAAATACAGCTATGCAAAGGATAGTAAATTTGTTTTATATGAAAAATATTCTCGGCGAGATGTAAGTTTTTTGATGAATTGTGAAAAAGACTTATCATCAACGATGTACGGTATGAAACGAATTGGTGAAGATGTTTTCATTTTTGTAACATATCACAAAGTTGGAGCAGAAAATGAAGATAAATTATATGCAGATGGAAAGCCGGATTATGCAGACATTTTTGTTGATAATATGATTTTTAAATGGGATTCTCAGATTGGCAAAGGGCCGGAAAGTGGTTATATGAAAGATGTTGTAGAAGCAAAGAGACGGCATCTTTTTATTAAGAAAAGTGATGCAGAAACCAGTTTTTATTATATGGGGACATTCGACATTATAAATATCATCGGTGATAAGAAAAAAGACAATAACGGAAATTTAAGGGACATTACAAAAGTGACAATGAAAATGCATTATGCGGTTAGAGAAGATTTGCTCAGATATTTAGAAAGCAAAATTATAACAGGAGAAAATAAATAGTATGAAAACAATAAAAGTAGTAGCGGCAGTTATCAAAGCAGTAAATAAAAATGGTGAAGATATTATTTTTGCAACTCAGCGGGGATACGGAGAATTCAAAGACGGCTGGGAATTTCCGGGTGGAAAGATAGAAGAAGGAGAAACACCCCAGGAAGCCCTGAAACGAGAAATCATGGAAGAACTGGATACAGAAATTTCTGTTGGAGAACTGATTGATACAATAGAATATGACTATCCAACCTTTCATCTGTCCATGGACTGCTTCTGGTGTGAGGTGATAAAAAGCAATCTGGTACTGAAAGAAGCTGAAGATGCGAAATGGCTAAAGAAGAACGAGTTGGATAAAGTAGACTGGTTGCCGGCGGATGTGGAGTTGATTGGGAAGATTGGAATGGGACAGTAGATTTAATGTTAAGATGAGATAGCATATAAATTATAAAAAGAAGTTTAGAAAATATTCAGTTTTATATCAAACCCGGGAAAAAAGTTTTTGCATGTTTTGGACCATATATCCTAAGAAGAGGCGGAACAACTGCAGCGCTGGATGGTTTGAATAAATATTTCGGAATTGCACAGATGCCGGTTGCTGGTTCTACATACTGGAATATGGTGCATGGTTTGTATGGAGAGGAAGCACCGCAGGATGAAGAAGGAATGCAGACCATGATGAATCTTGCCAGAAACATGGTGTGGATGTAGAGTGAGGGGAGTTTTGCGATGCGACAAAACTTCCTTTCTTTCATTCGTTCTCTTCGATTATGTGAAGATGGAAAAGTCAAGCGGATATTCGCAATCTGCTTCGCTACTTGCTCATAACCAAATAACTGCTCCGCAGTTTATCAGGAGGAGCTTGCGCTCATCCTGATACAAGCAAGTCCCCACCCACTGCTTATTGCTTTTCGCAATTGAAGCAGGGGACTTACTTGATTTGGTTAAAACTACAGGGAAAAAAATCAGGAGGCAAAAAATGCAGGAAGCGATCAAGAACAGAAGAAGTATCCGAAAATACAAAGACATGCCAGTTTCCAGACAGCAGCCCATATATAACCGGTGCGGAGCATACTCTTCAGATCATGAGACAGGCTCCGGTGGTTATTTTTGTTGTAAATGAAATTGCGGCATCCTTTGATAAGATACTGACTATGGATGAACGTGTATCGGAAATCTGCAATGCACAGTCCATAGGTGCAGCCATTGAAAATATGACACTTACCGCTACAGAACTTGGTCTTGGAAGCCTGTGGATCTGTGATACATTTTTTGCACAGAAAGAGCTGAGCGAATGGCTGAATGGAGAACTTTATGCGGCACTGGCCGTGGGCTATGCAGAGGAAAAAACCTGCGCCAGACCAAGGAAAAAACCGGAAAATACTATAGAATGGCGGTTATAAAAATATTTTCACTGAAACCAGATAAAAATATCCATGTTGAAAAATAAAAATCAAGATAGCTGGTCAGGAAATATGGAGCTGACATCAATACTTTACAGAGCATGGCAGGCGGTGGGAGCCTTTTTACAGAGAAATACTTACTTAATCCTACAACACCTCCCTTGCAGTACAGATAAAATCCCTGGCATACTGAGGAAGATAGGTACCTCTTCGGTATGCAATAGTCAGTGTGCTGAAAACGCCATCTTCACCAACGGAAAAGCAGGCTGGTTTTACAGGGAGGTCCATATTTCGGACATAGGTTTCTGGAGTGAAGCACATACCAAGTCCCTGCATGCAGAGCTTGACACAGGTTTCTGTGTTGCGGCTCTGGATGGGTACGTAGGGTTTGATATGGGCAGCTTTCAAAGCTTCCAGTGAAAGCTGTCCGGTGGTCTGTTCCGGAAAATGCAGGATAAAAGGCTCTTCTGCCAGAAGGGAGAGATCAAGTTTCGGGTATGTGCTGTGAGTGGATGCCTTGCCGGCAGATGCAAGGGGATGATCCGGCGGCATGATCAGAAGGATCTCTTCCTTTTTCAGAAGCTCATATTCCAGCTTGGGGTGTTCATGAACCTCGTTAAAAATGCCGAAATCAAGCTGATCGTTAAGAAGAAGTTTTTCCTGGATGGAATAGGCTTCTTCCAGGATATTAACCTTTACTTTGGGATATTTTTGAAAAAAAGAGGTTATGATCTGAGGAACCATACAGGTACTCCTCATCAGAGGGAAAGCTACGTTCAGTTCCCCTTCATTATTTTCTGTAAGATCTTTCAGCTCTTTTTCCCAATCCTGTCGTATCTGCAGGATCTTTCGGGCATATTCCATGTATTTGCGGCCTGCGAAGGTAGGCGTATAGCTGTTTCCACTTCGGCTGAACAGTTTGGTTCCCATTTCCCGCTCCAGTTTCTGGAGATGTTTTGTTAAGGTTGGCTGAGAAATATAAAGCTCCTGAGCAGCTTTTGTAAGGTTCTGATGTTTTGCGATGCAGAGAATATACTGCAGTTCATGGTAATTCATAGACTCCTCCGACTATTCCATTTTGGCATAATTTTTATGTATAATATGAATTTGACTTCCTGATATGGGTATTTTACAATACTTTCTATCATCATATCAAGGGGGAAAAACAAATGAAAAACTGGCTGGAAAAACAGTTCAGACTGTCTGAGTTCAATACAGATATAAAAACAGAACTTCTGGCAGGCCTGACAACCTTTGTAACTATGGCATACGTACTTGCAACGATTCCCAACATTCTGGCAGGTGCCGGCTATGATAAACATACGACGCTGACGGTTATGATCCTTCTGATCATTGTGACCAGCTGCGCAATGGCATTGTTTACTAATCGTCCATTTGCTCTGGCACCGGGACTTGGAAGCGTAGGGATCATTGCATCTATGATCACCAATGAAGGGGTAAGCATGCCCATCGCAGCAGGGGTGATCTTCTGGAGCGGTGTTCTTTTTATCATTATCTCTTTCTTTGGTCTGAGAGAAGCAGTGGTACGTGTGATCCCGGTAAGCCTGAAACAATCGGTCAGTGCCGGAATCGGACTGTTTATCGCACTTCTTGGAGCAAAAAACTGTGGACTGATCGTGGCAAACGATGCAAAAAACTGTCTTTCTTTTGGAGATCTTGCCTCTCCATCGGTGATCGTAGCAGTGATCGGTTTTCTGATCCTTCTGGTGATCAAGGTACGAAATATTCCGGGAGGAATGATTCTTACGATCCTTCTGACTACTCTGGCAGGAATTCCTTTTGGCGTTACCCATGCTCCGGAATCCATTTTTGCACTTCCGGCAGGTATTGGCCATCAGTTCCTGAAAGTTGATTTTCTGGGTGCTCTGGATTTTGCCTATATTCCATTTCTGATCGCTTTGTTTGTACCGGATTTCTTTTCTACATTCGGAACAGTTCTGGGTGTCGGCGCAAAGGCCGGATATCTGGATAAGGATGGAAACCTTCCGGGTATTGATAAATGTTTCAAGGTAGATGCAGTTGCAACAAGCTTTGGAGCACTGTTTGGAATGCCAAGCCTTACAACCTATCTGGAGTCATCTGCAGGCGTAGAGGCAGGCGGAAAAACAGGACTTACCGTTATTTTTACAAGTATTTTCTTCGGGCTTTCCCTGTTTCTGGCACCGCTGGCTCTGGTGATCCCGTCTGCGGCAACCGGACCGGTGCTGATCTATATCGGTATCAATATGCTTGGTGCGATGAGAAATATTGATTATTCAGATATCACAGAGTATATTCCGGCATTTTTATGTGTAACCTTTACGATCTTTGCAAATAATATCGCAAATGGTATCTGTGTGGCACTTCCGGCTTATCTCGTCATGAAGATCGCAGCAGGAAAGATCAAAAAGATCGAACCGGTCATGTATGTACTGGTGGCAGTCTGTCTGCTGTATTTTTATTCAATTATCTAGGGATGGTGAAGGGATATGGAGCAGGTTCATCTGCTGATCAAAAACGCAAAAGTATTTAATTCCTATCTTAAGAAATTTATATCTGCAAATGTTGCGGTGAAAGAAGGAAAATTTTATTACATAGACAGAAAACAGGATACGGATTTTCAAGCTGACAATGTGATCGATGCAAAAGGATCCTATATGATCCCCGGACTGACAGATATTCATATGCATATTGAAAGTTCTATGACCACACCTGGCTTTTTTGGCAAATGTGCAGGAGAAAATGGTGTGACAACGGTGGTTTCTGAGCCTCACGAAATGGCCAATGTCAAAGGCATTCGGGGAATTCTGGAAATGATCTCCGCAGCAAAGGACGCACCAATCGATATTTTTTACGGGATTCCAAGCAGCGTTCCCTCAACCAGCGAAAAGCTGGAAACAACAGGCGGAGTCATTGACTGCAGCGCCATGAAGCATCTGCTGGAAGAAAAAGATGTAGTATGTGTGGGAGAAATCATGAATTACCGGCAGATCATCCGGGAAAACGATCTGGAGATCAGCAGGTTTCTGGAATATCTGAGAAAAGAACATCCGGGATATGTGATCGAAGGGCACTGTCCGTCACTTCTGGATCTGGATCTTGCAAAATTCCTGTATCTGGGTATTAACGGTGATCATACGGAACACACTCTGGAGGAAGTGAAGCAGCGGATTGAAAACGGAATGTTTTTTGAAATCCAGGATAAAATGCTGAAGCCCGAAATCCTGGAATATATCTGTCAGAACCAGCTTTACGAATATTGCTCTTTTGTAACGGATGATACGATGGCAGACGTTTTGTATGAGCAGGGACCGCTGAATGCAGTGGTGCAGAAAGCGATGGAGATGGGATTTCCTGTAGAACAGGCAATCTACTGTGCCACCTATACGCCCTGTCAGCGTATGCATTTTTATGACAGAGGAGCGATCGCACCGGGAAAACTTGCAGATTTTATGCTTCTTGAAAATCCTTCCCTTCTGAAACCGGAGGCTGTATTTAAAAACGGTATTCAGATTTATGCGAAGGATGAGCAGCAATTGCCGCCTCCTGTTTTCAGATATGAATTTCCGGCAGATTTTTACCGGAGTGTACAGATCCCGGAAGTTTTTCCAAAGGATTTTCAGGTGAAAGTTCCTTTTCAGGAAGGGCACGTAACGGTCCGCGCCATAGAGATCCATCCGGACCGCACCCAGACTACCGAGAAAATAGTGGAAATGCCGGTAAAGGACGGGAAAATCTGCTGGGAAAACAGTGGCTGCCTGCTGGCCATGGTGCTGGAACGTCACGGAAAAAACGGGAACATCGGGTATGGATTTCTTACAGGTTCCTGCCTGAGAGAAGGAACTGTGGCAACAACATATTTTCATGATCATCACAACCTCTTTGTGGCAGGAAACTGCCCGGAAGATATGCTGCTCGCAGTAAAGAGGATACAGGAACTGCAGGGGGGATTTCTGACAGTGAAAGACGGAGAGATCCTTTCTGAGCTTGCACTTCCGGTATGTGGGCTTCTTTCTGAGAAATCCATCGAGGAAAACGGCCTTGCACTGAAAGCGGTAAGAAAAAGCCTTGTGGATCTGGGCTATGTGCATAATAATCCAATCATGTCTGTGGGCACTCTGGGCTTACCGGTAAGTCCGGCACTGAAACTGACAGACCGGGGCCTGGTGGATGTGAAAAAAGGGGAAATTGTTCCGCTGATTGTAAGTGAAAAGAGAAATAAATAAAATATCGTTGTTTTTACAGTCGGATCATGTTATAATGAGTCGTCAATGAAGACACTGCGATGGGAGCAGTGTCTTTTTTTGTATAAAAAACAGGGGGAAGATCAAATGAAAGAAAAGAAAAAACTGTCTCTGGCCATGCAGATCTTTATTGCGCTTGTACCGGCCATCATTGCTGGTCTGCTTATGCAGAGCCATGCGGATTTTGCCGAATCTTATATTAAACCATTCGGTACCATATTTTTGAATCTCGTTAAATTTATTGTTGTTCCAATCGTGCTTTTTTCCATTATGTGTGGAATCATCTCCATGAGTGATATCAAAAAGGTTGGTGCGATCGGTCTGAAAACCGTTATCTTTTATCTTTGTACCACTGCTTTTGCGGTTACCATAGGACTTACTGGCGGAAATCTTTTTAAAGGACTTTTTCCGGTGGTAGCGACTACGGATCTGACATATGAAGCAGCAGAGGCTACTTCTTTTATGGATACAATTGTAAATATTTTCCCGTCAAACTTTGTATCTCCCATGGTAGAAGCAAATATGCTGCAGATCATTGTGATGGCCATTCTTCTTGGTTTTGCCATTATCCTGGTAGGAGAAAAAAATATCCGGGTAGTAAATGCGTTTAATGATCTTAATGAGATTTTTATGAAATGCATGGAAATGATCCTGAAGCTGTCACCCATCGGTGTGTTCTGCCTGCTGTGCCCGGTCATTGCGGCAAACGGTCCGACGATCATCGGATCTCTTGCAATGGTACTTCTGGCCGCATATATCTGTTATATTGTCCATATGCTTGTTGTGTATTCTCTTATTGTTAAGACCATGGGCGGATTAAGCCCTGCAAAATTTCTCAAGGGAATGCTTCCTGCCATTATGTTTGCGTTTTCCAGTGCTTCTTCTGTGGGAACCCTTCCGATCAACCTGGAATGTACAGAAAAGCTTGGAGCAAAAAGAGAAGTTGCATCTTTTGTACTTCCACTGGGCGCAACGATCAATATGGATGGAACTGCGATCTACCAGGGTGTCTGTGCAATCTTTATTGCATCCTGCTATGGTATTTCCCTTACACTTCCGCAGATGCTGACTATTGTTCTTACCGCAACACTGGCTTCCATCGGAACTGCCGGCGTGCCCGGAGCGGGTATGATCATGCTGGCAATGGTTCTTACATCTGTGGGACTTCCGGTGGATGGTATTGCACTTGTTGCAGGTGTTGACCGTATCTTTGACATGGGACGTACTACCGTCAACATTACAGGCGATGCAGCTTGTACTATTGTAGTCTCCAATATGGAATCCAGGCGTGAGGCCAGAAAAGGGGCAAAACAGTAATCAGATACTGCTGAAAAAAATCTGCATTTTTTAATCTCAGGATTGGAAGATGCAGTTTTTTTGTTATAATTTCCAAAGAGCAGATCAGTGAGCTCCTGCATGCGGCACGGTCAGTTGGGTATGCATAGGAAAATCCTTTGCACCAGGCCAAGGAAAAAGCCGAAAATACTATAGAATAGACAGAGTAACTTTGAAGGCTATTGGTCTGACCTTTAAATAATAGATGAGAAAAATAAAAATTCATGGTAAAATAAAAGCATGCAATATAAAAAGGCAAAAACAGGAGAAAACGTATGAAAAAGAGTCACTTTGAACTGAAGAATTATGTTACTGCAACCAGTGTTTTTGTCCTGGCGGTTGTGGCAGGGGTTTTGGTTTTTTTTGGGTGCGTGCAGAGATCTGTGCAGGTGAATTCTCAGAAAACTTTAAAGACCAATGTGGAAAGACAGAGAGAGCATCTGTGGACGATTCTGGATATCAATTATCAGTATCTGAATGAAATTGCCTCTGCAGTAGGAAAGTCAGAAGAACTTTTTTCCGAAGAAAATAAAGAACGTCTGGTGTCCATCTATGAGAAAACAGATCTGGAACGGGTAGCGCTCATCGACAAAAATGGGGATGCGTATTATGATAATGGAGCTACCAAGAATGTTTCGCACAGAAGATATTTCAAAGAGGCAATAAGCGGAAAACAGACTCTCAGTGATCCGCTGGAAAGCAGTGTTGACTACGAAGTGAGAGTTGTGCTTGGAGTGCCTGTATACAAAAATGATAAGGTGATTGGAGTTCTTGGCGGTTCCTGTAATGTTACCGCACTGAGCCATATGTTGTTTGATGATCTTTTTGACGGAGCCGGAAACAGTTTTCTGGTCACCAGTGATGGAGAGATCATTGCATTTGACAGTGGATCTGCTTCCAGTACGGAGATTACGTATGGAACCAATCTTTTTGAGTATTATGGAGAGAAAGATCTCAGAGGAAAACATACGCTCCAGGATATGCAGGTGGATTTCAAAAAGGGTGACAATGGACTGGTAAAGCTCAGCCTGGGCGAAAGAAAAGAAGAAGACTGTTATCTGGCATATATGCCGATTGGATACAATGACTGGATGATCTGCTACACAGTTCCTGTAAAAAATGCCCAGCAGGTATATGATTTTATTTCCAGATATGAACTGATATTTATGGGAGCTTTCTGCATTTTGGTAGCAATGCTGGTTTTGTATATCATAGTGCGCAATAATAAAGAAAAGGCAGTGTTGATCCGGTCTGCACAGACCGATGCTTTGACAGGTGTTTATAATAAAGAGAATACACAGAATATGATTGATGAAATACTACGGAAAAAAGATCCCGACAGTTTTCATGGCTTTTTGATCCTGGATATGGATCATTTTAAAGAGGTTAATGATGTTTATGGGCATGCTATGGGAGATAAAGTTCTGGAGATGCTGGGAAATTTTCTGAAAAAACAGTTCCGGGAGCAGGATGTGATCGGACGCATCGGGGGCGATGAATTTGTGATTTTACTTTATAACATTGGCTCCCGTCAAAATATGGAAAACAGGGTAAAAAGTCTTCAGGAAAAAATTCGTGAAATCCATATGGATGGAATGGAAGGTCATACGTTTACTTTAAGCGCGGGCATTGCTTTTGCACCGCAGGACGGGGATACTTTTATGGAACTGTATCAGAAGGCAGATCTTGCTCTTTATCAGGTAAAACGTTCCGGAAGGAACGGATACCGGATCTATAAATAACAGAATAAAAAGAAGACAGAAGATATCCGGCAGAGAAAACAGGAAATCTTCTGTCTTTTTTACATAAATCGGAAGGTTAATATCTGCTTTGAAGTTCTTATGCTTCCGTGATTTTCTGAATGATCGTTCTGTTTATGACAACCAGAAAAGCTACAGATACGATCAGAGAGATAATTTCCGCAATGGGGAATGCCCACCACACTGCGTGAAGTCCGCCGATGGAAGCAAGGATATAAGCGGCAGGTACCAGGACAAAAAGCTGACGCATGATGGATACGATCATACTGTATATAGCTTTTCCAAGTGCCTGGAATACAGTTCCTGCAATGATACAGAACCATGCGATCAGGTAATGGATACCAATGATCCGAAGTGCGGGAATACCGATGGCAAGCATATCACTGGAAGCGCTGAACAGTTCCAGCAGTGTTTTCGGAATGAATTCGAAGGCAAGGAAACCGATAAATGTAAAACAGAATGCAATGAACATGCTGACTTTGACAGTTTTAAGCATACGCTTTCTATGGCGTGCCCCATAATTGTAGGCAATGATCGGTGTAATACCGTTGTTAAGCCCAAATACAGGCATGAAGAAAAAACTCTGTAATTTGAAATAAACGCCAAATACCGCAGTTGCGGTAACTGTGAACTGTACCAGGATCAGATTCATGCAGTAGGTCATGATGGAACTGATGGACTGCATGATGATCGAGGGAATACCTACTGCGTAAATATGGCTGATGATCTTAAGATCAGGACGGAAGCCCTTAAAACTGAGCCGTACTTCATGATTAAATTTATGATTGCAGGTTCCGGCAACGATGCAGGCTACACACTGTCCGATCACGGTAGCCACGGCAGCTCCGGTAACTCCCATTTTCGGAACACCGAGAAGACCAAAGATCAGGATCGGGTCAAGGATGATGTTGGTGACTGCTCCGCACAGCTGGGAAGTCATGCTGAAGATTGTTTTTCCCGTGGATGTGAGCAGACGCTCAAAGAAAAACTGTCCAAGCAGACCAAAGGAGAACATCATAACTGTGCTGAGATATTCGATTCCAAATTTAAGGATCTCAGGATCTGCGTTATGTACCTGACTGGCGTAAAATGGTTTTACAACCGTAGCTCCAAGAACCAGGAAAACCAGGTAACTTAAGCCGTACAGGAAAGCAGCGTTGCTGGCTGTGCGGTTGGCTTTTTCGAAATTTTTTTCTCCAAGGGATTTGGAAAGCAGTGCGTTCATACCGACACCGGTACCGGCACCTACTGCGATCAGAAGTGTCTGCAGCGGAAAGGCCATGGAAACCGCAGTCAGAGCATTTTCAGACAGCATGGCAACGAAAACACTGTCCACAATATTGTACAATGCCTGTACCAACATAGAGATCATCATTGGCAGAGACATGTTCAGTACAAGTTTCCCTACGGGCATGGTGCCCATTTTGTTTTCTGCTATGGGAGCAGATGTACTTTTTTGATTCATACTTCCTCCATTTATTATTTTTATATTTTTTGTCTAATTGGATATATTAGCATGAAAATATAAGGTTTTCAAGAGAAGAAGAGTATCTGTATAAAATATCGTTGCTATTCCGCAGAGATTCTAATAAAATAAAAGGAACACATAAGAGAATTTTTACAGAATATGGAGACAATAAATGCAGAAAGCAGAATATCGTTATTATGAAATTTCTCGGGATATTCCTGTTCTGGTGCTTACCGGGGAAAAGTGGGAAACTATTTACGGGACAGACAATATGCATTTTCATAATTATCTGGAGATCGGTTATTGCCATTATGGAAAGGGAACGGTGCAGCTCGCGGATCGAGAACTTACTTATGATGCCGGCACCATTACATTCATTCCTCATAACATTCCGCACAGGACATGTCCGGAGCAGAAAAAGGCAGATGAGAAGCAGAAGTGGGAATATCTGTTTGTTGATTCCGATACTATTTTGAAAAAATGTTTTGCAGATGTGCCGGAAAAGTACGTAAAATTAAAAAAGAACCTGGAGCAGAAAGTTTTTGCGCTGGATCAAAAAAACAATAAAAGAGCGGCAGAACTGATGCAGATGATCATAGAGGAAGAACAGTGTAAAAGGCCAAATTACAAGTATGCGATTCCGGCTCTTGCACTGAACCTTTTGCTGTTTTTTGACCGGCTGGGGCAGGAAAAAATGGAAGAAACCCCGCTCTCGGATACAATGGATTATATTCGGAAACTGATAAATTATATGGAACTGCACTATATGGAAAATATTATGGCGAAGGATCTTGCCAAATGCTGTGAGTTAAGTGAAACGCATATGAGGAGGATCTTTCTGGAACATACCAATGCAACACCCCTTGAATATCTGAATCTGGTGCGGATCAATAAAGCCTGTGAACTTCTGATGAAAGGAAACTGTTCAGTGGAGAGTGTATCCGAGCAGGTCGGATACACGGTTTTATCTACCTTTATGCGGAATTTTAAAAAGATCACCGGACTTTCCCCGAATTCATGGAGAAAGAAAGCGCTGGAAGATCCGGAAAACATTGGAGCATATCAGATTTCAGTATTTAAAGGATGGTAAATAACAGCGATAAAGATCAGCTGCAAAGAGGAGTGCGTAATTATGAAAAAATGGAAATGTTGTTTAACAGCGATTGTGATCGCGGCAGGAAGTATGCTTGTGGGATGTCAGGGATCTTCATCAGCGAAGCCTATAGAAGCCATGTATATTCCGGCGGGAGAAGACGGTCACCTGATGGTAGGAGAGGAAACAGGAAATGTTTTTACCGTGACAATGCCCGATAATATCCAGGATAAAAACGGAAAAAAAATCTCCGAGGAAGACCTGAACCGGGGCGATATCGTAGCAATCTACGGCGACGAGATCATGTTGGAATCCTATCCTGGCCAGTATCCAGGTGTAACAAAGATCAAAGTTGTCAAAGAAGGAAAAGCATCCGATGCCGACCAGTATCAGGACATTCTCGATGAATTCTGGCCGGAAAAAGATCCCGGGGAACTGCCGTATCTGAACATAGGATACTGTGCATCTTATGGTGAAGTCAGCGCAGCAGCCACGCGCGGAGGATACAGCTGGAGCTATGCAGATAAAGATGGGGTTGAACAGAATAAAACGGCAGACAGTGCAGCAGTCACTCAGTGGCCAGACCTCCCGGTTATGAATGTGGACGGGACTACAGATATGGAACTGTATTTCGACACAAAACCAGAAAAAGTAATAACAACCGCATTTCCGGCAGAACTTTCCGGAGAAAGCGATCCAGGCGCAGGAGCAGAAGCGGAAGTAGAAGAAAAAGATGGAAATTATATAGTAAAAGATGTACAGAAAGATATGATCTACCTGATCCGTGGAGAGTGGGGAAATGGATGGGTGGAATTTGGGTTTGATGTGGGATAAAAAATAAAAAGTTGGAATGTGACTGGTGGAGTATGTGATCAAGCATACTCCATTTTTTAGGATGAGGTGCA
>OGQY01000401.1_pt1 | contig 35676 bp, 30 predicted proteins | sample 1553361 | NCBI WGS metagenome assembly OGQY01 (sample SAMEA2579963, study PRJEB22360) | human gut metagenome | reverse complement strand
TAAGTCATAAAAAAACTTTTTCTTCTTTCAGTCTTTCAGTTTTTCCCGAGCTCCCTGTTCATCGGCATTCCGGCTGAAAGATGCCTGAAACAACATTCAGGTCGGAAGTTTCAGCCGGAATGCCGATGAACAGGGAGCTCGGAAGGGCTGAAAGACTGAAAGAACGGAAAGAGCATTTCTCTCAAAAACCGACAGAAAGGAGATATTTGCATAAATTAGGGCACAGTTACTTCACTTCCACAAACGATGCCTTGCAAATATTATTCTTCCACGCCAGATAATATATCACATATCCTATCAATGATATCACTGAGCCTACACCCGGAATAATATAACCTATCAACAAAAGAACAGAAGCCTTTATGCACCTTCGTCATCGCTTTCGCATCTTCGCTTCCCGACAAATCTTCCATGCCATACAATCCGGCCAAATGCATGATATCACCTATCAATACACCCAGTGTAACAAGGATAGGCGCCAAGAAATCCTGCGCCACATCATACTGAAAATAGGATCTTCCTCCTGACTCGAAGAAATTCAATATATCTTCCAGATTCAACGCTATATCAATCAGAGCACAAGCCGCCATCAGGCTTATCCCTTTGAGGGCGAGGCGAATGTTTCTGATCCATTTCAAAACCTTGGTAGCCGATGACTGTGGAAGAAAAGAGTATTGTTTTCCGACCATAGTCAAGCGATAGTTTTCTTCCGAATACGCGTACAATTTCAATAAAGCGGGAAATGCCGACACTCTGTAGTCCATTAATGCTTGGTTAATGAAAAGTTCGGGGCCTTGCATTTGGTCAAGATATTCTACAGCCACTTGCACCATCCATAACTTAAAAGGTTCTGCCTTAGGCGATGGAATAGATTGAATAGTGCGGAGAAGTCACTGCCTTCTTTTTTAGGCGTGTTTTCAATACACGCCAATACTTGCGTGGATTAGGGCTATCTGTTAAGACTGCCACTACATCTACTATTGAGAGGTAGTATTTTTAGAAAAAAAGAAAAGGTGACCAAGCAGTGTTTCCACCACTTCATCACCTTTTCCATCATTTATCACCTAAACCTATATATTATTTGTCTGTGCATCCTTTTGTGCTGAAAGCAACCAGCATCCAAACCATCTTTTCCTGTTCTTTCAGATAGCCTGTCATCAGGTCGGCAGTAACGTCGTCGCCTGCTTCATTAGCCAGTTCAATGATCTTTCTCTCCTCACCAATGAGGTATCCGTAAGTTTCAAGAATATTGCTGACCGCATCGCTGCCGCAAGCCACGTCAGATACTTCTTTGATCTTTGCAACTTTCAGGTATTCGCTGAACTTGTTTTCGGGTACACCACCCAGCATCAGGATACGTTCTGCAATTTCGTCCACCTTCTCGGCTGCGTCGTCATACATACTTTCAAACTTCTCGTGCAATACGAAGAAACCATGTCCCTTGATGTTCCAGTGGAAACCGCGCAGATTCGTGTAATATACCTGGAAATCTGCCAAAAGTTGATGCAATGCAGATACTACGTTAGCTACTCCCGATTCATTTAACTTGATATAATTTAAAGTCTTCATAATTCTATGGTTTTAATAATTTATACTGTTTTTCTTTTTTTTGTTGCAAAGAAAGTGCAAATCGAAGGCAGAAGCAAGCTTGCTTGATTATGCTGAGATGCAGCCTTTCTTCGTTTTTTGTACAAAGATAAGGCGGAAACCCATGCTTGTCAAACAGATAATTTCTATCTTTGCATAGACAGAATCTATATAACCCGTTCAAACCCCTTATTTATCATGACTTTACAACAACTGGAATACATTCTTGCCGTTAGTCAGTTCCGCCATTTCGCCAAAGCCGCGGAACATTGCCGTGTAACTCAACCCACCCTGAGTGCCATGATACAGAAACTGGAAGACGAGTTAGACACCAAGATATTCGACCGCAGCCAACAGCCCATCTGTCCTACTCCAGTCGGACAACTTGTAATAGAGCAAGCCCGTATCGTATTGGAACAGGCAGGCCATATAAAGGATATTATTGAAGAAGAGAAGCACTCCTTATCGGGTGTCTTTAAGTTAGGTATACTCCCCACCATCGCCCCTTACCTGTTGCCCCGTTTCTTTCCGCAACTGATGAAGAAATATCCTAAATTGGATATCCGCGTAACAGAGATGAAGACGAAGGACATCAAACAGGCTCTTATAAAAGGAGAGATAGATGCCGGCCTCATCGCCACCCTGCCTGAAAAGGATGACTTCCGCCAGATACCTTTATTCTACGAACAATTCTATGCTTATATCGCGCGCGAAAGCAAACTGTTCGATAATAAGATTATCCGTACCTCCGATCTCAGCGACGAACAGCTTTGGATGCTTGACGAGGGACATTGCTTCCGCGACCAGTTAGTCCGCTTCTGTCAGATGAAGGCGGCACAAGCCAGCCAGATCGCTTATCATCTGGGTAGCATGGAGACATTCATGCGTATGGTAGAAAGCGGTAAAGGTGTTACCTTCATTCCTGAACTTGCAATCGATCAGCTCAACGATACACAGAAAGAGTTGGTGCGCCCCTTTGCCATTCCCACTCCTACCCGGCAGATCATTCTCATCACCAACGAACATTTCATACGAACCACTTTATTGGAGGTACTCACAAAAGAAATACAAGCCTCTGTACCCCGCGAAATGCTGTCCCTGCGGGCAACTCAGTGCGTTGTATAGATTTCGTCTATCGGCCCATAAATCTTTTCAATCGTTTTTTTTGTTCTATCGGCAAAAGATGCTATATTTTTGCATCAGTAAAACAAAGTACTAAACCTTTTAAAACAAAAAAGATTATGGAACCAATTATCAATTCTCAGCTTCCTGAATTCAAAGTTCAGGCATTCCAGAACGGAAGTTTCAAAACAGTAACTAACGAAGACGTAAAAGGCAAGTGGGCAATATTCTTCTTCTATCCCGCAGACTTTACGTTTGTATGCCCTACCGAACTGGTGGACATCGCTGAAAAATACGAGCAATTCCAGGCAATGGGTGTAGAGGTATACTCAGTAAGTACCGACTCTCACTTCGTGCACAAAGCATGGCACGATGCATCCGAAAGTATTCGTAAGATCAAGTATCCGATGCTGGCAGACCCTACAGGCGTGCTGACTCGCGCATTCGGTGTAATGATCGAAGAAGAAGGTATGGCTTACCGCGGCACATTTGTCGTGAACCCCGAAGGCAAAATCAAGATTGCCGAAATACAGGACAATAACATCGGACGTAATGCCGACGAACTTCTCCGCAAGGTAGAAGCTGCACAGTTCGTTGCAACGCACGACGGTGAAGTATGTCCCGCAAAATGGAAGAAAGGCGGCGAAACACTGAAACCAAGTATAGATTTGGTTGGTAAAATTTAAGTTCACATCCCTTTTTTATTAGCGAGGTCCCCTTTATCCATTGCACACATAGAGGGGGCCTCTTTTATCTTACATTAGTACCCGTTGGCGAGATTAGTTTATATCGTATTAGTAATGAGTTTTCACCACAGAGTAACACAGAGTTTCACGGAGTTCTATTCTTTTGATTTCAAATTGATTAAACTCTGTGTTACTCTGTGGTGAATTAATTCATAACCGCTCAGAAACAAATTAATCCCGCCAACGGAATACATTAATATAGACTGTTATGTTAGAAACAAGCATTTTAAATCAAGTACGCAGCGTCTTCCAAAACCTGGAAGCGCAGTACACTTTTCATATCACCTGCCATCCCCGGCACGAAAGCGCACAGGAACTGACAGAGTTGCTGAAAGATGTAGCAGGATGTTCCGATAAACTCTCCTGTGAGGTAACTGAAACCGAAGAACCGAAGTTGGAATTCTCTTTACTGAAAAACGGGAAAGAAACCGGTGTCAAATTCCGCGGAATACCGAACGGTCATGAATTCACATCTTTGCTTCTGGCAGTACTGAATGCCGATGGAAAGGGGAAAAATCTTCCTGATGAAGCCATCAGCCGACGCATCCAGGCGTTGAAAGGACCTATTTCATTGCAGACTTATGTATCATTGACATGTACCAACTGCCCCGATGTGGTGCAGGCCCTGAATATAATGGCTTTGCTGAACGGACAGGTCACACACGAAATGATAGACGGTGCTCTTTTCCAAGAAGAAGTGGATGCATTGAAAATACAAGGCGTACCGTCCGTCTATGCCAACGGTAAATTGCTTCATGTAGGACGCGGCACCTTAGGCGAACTTCTGCAAAAGCTGGAAGAAATGTTCGGCTCCGAACCTGTGGGAAATGCAGAACCTATCTCACGGACTTATGATGTCCTTGTATTAGGCGGTGGGCCGGCAGGTGCCTCAGCTGCGATTTATTCAGCCCGCAAGGGATTACGGGTAGCTATTATAGCTGAAAAAGTCGGTGGTCAGGTAAAGGAAACCGTAGGAATCGAGAACCTGATTTCCGTACCGCAGACTACAGGTGCACAGTTGGCAGACAATTTAAGAAGCCATATCAATCATTATCCCATCGACTTGTTTGAAGACCGTAAGATAGAGAAAGCGGAGCTTCAAGGAAAAGAAAAGAGGATTTCAGTAGTGGGCGGTGAAGTATTCATATCTCCCAGTGTTATCATCGCCACCGGTGCAAGCTGGCGCAAACTGAATGTGGATGGTGAAACGGAGTATATAGGCAGAGGAGTAGCTTTTTGTCCGCATTGCGACGGGCCGTTCTATCAGGGAAAAGACGTAGCCGTTATCGGTGGAGGAAACTCCGGTATAGAAGCAGCCATCGACTTGGCAGGTATCTGCCGGAAAGTGACTGTCTTTGAATTTGCGGATACGCTGAAAGCTGACCAGGTACTGCAAGAAAAGGCGCAAAGCTTGCCGAATGTAGAAATCTTCACTTCTTCACAGACCACAAAGGTAGTGGGAAACGGTGATAAGGTAACAGCTATCCGCGTCAAAGATCGTGTAAGTAGTGAAGAACGGGATTTCCCATTGGATGGTATCTTCGTACAGATTGGTTTGGCAGCCAATAGCGCTCCTTTCCGTGACATGCTGGAAACGACTCCAATAGGCGAAATCAAGATCGACGCTTTTTGCCGCACCACACTTCCGGGAGTTTATGCGGCAGGAGATGTTTCGAACGTTCCCTACAAACAGATAGTAATTGCAATGGGTGAAGGTGCAAAGGCGGCACTGTCAGCATTTGATGACCGCATCCGGGGAATTGCATAATAGGTACGCGGACGACGCGGATAGAGTATCTTCATTCCCCTCCTCCTCGGGAGGAGGGGAATGAAGATAGTACTGTCAATCATCTACCTATCTGTTTACAAGAAAGGAATTCAACGATATCCTCTTTTTCTGCCATGTCCAATTTCTGCCGTATGACCGTCTTACGTTGATACACCGTCCGTATGCTTTGCTGGATAACCACGCTAATCTCTTTCGTCGAAAAGTCCGACTTTAACAAACAGCAGAGTTGCAGTTCCTTTTCATTCAGGATATTTCCATACTTCTGACTGATACGGGTATAAAAGCCATCATGTACCATGTCGATAGTCTTATATAAATCACTCCAAACCAGCAAATCATCCACCGCTACATCTTTATTGGCTATCCGTCCCATCTGTACCAATAGCTCCTGATGATCGGAACTGGGATTCGTAGCCACAATACGTATCAGACCTAACTGCTGAAGCAGCATCTTCTTGACAAACTTATCATTATTGCCGCTTTCATCGCCTTCCGTCTCATGCAGCAGACGGCGCAAGGCCTCCAGTTCTTCTTCCTTTTCCACGAGTAAATGCTTTCTTCGCTGCAAATACCAGACGACAGTCAGCAACAACAAAATACAGAGAGCCACCACTCCGACAAAGAAGGTCCGTTCTTTCTGTTTTTCCAGTTGCAGATTCATATTCTGCTGTTGGAGTAACAATTGTACCTTCCCTTTTTGGGCTATCACCCGTTGGTCACGGATAAAGTTGTTATACAACCGGTTTGAGAAGAACGCCACATCCCGGATTGTAAAAGAACGGCTATCTATATAATTCATCAACGTTTTCTGTACCAGATAAAAATTAGCCAACGATAAGTCCTGGTCAATATAGGGCGAACGCACACTATCCCCCATTTGTATATAGTAGCGGGCGGAATCCACCTGCCCCATATTCAGGAAATAACGTGAAAGAGCATAATAAGATAAGGACTCGAAAGGATGTTTCGTCTCTTTATACTCTTGTAAACTATGGCGTTGCAAATTGATGGCTTCCTGATTCTTCCCGGAGTCACTCAATATATCAGCATAGTTGCGCATCACATAGTATAACGCCTTTAGAGAGTCTGCGGATGTATACAGGCATTCGGTAGCTTTACGGAGAGCCAACAGCGCAGAATCATTCTGATTTGCACAGTAGTATGATATCGCCAGACTGTTGTAATTGGAATATCGCCGGGTGGAATCAGGCTCTATAGCTATCAATTGCTTCTGCAAGCGTATCAGACCTTCAAAGTCATCATTACCTTCCCCTATATTCGCTACGGACCGCAGCAAATCAAGACGGGCTGCCGTATCACCACGCAAGGCTGCAATGCGATTCCCTTCGGCCATCATCTCAGTGGCTTCTTTATATCTCTCGCTATCGTAGAAGTAATGCGCCGCCAGTTTATAGGTACGCAGTAATTGTAATGTGTCGCGTACGTCCGGCCTCCCATAATAATCCAGAGCGTATAATAGCAAAGAGTCTTCATTCATCACCCAATGCGCATTATAGTGGGCTTGCCCCATAGCCAATGCAAACCGTGCCCGCAATGAATCCGGCAATATTTCGGGATCTTTCACCGACCGAAGCAGAGCAATCGCCTCCTCTGCATTCTGCTGTAACATCTGCTCCGCCTTTTCTATCTGGATGCGTTGCGACGGCAGGGCTTCTGCACATGCTGCCAATGCCAACACGCATACCCAACCTATCAAACCATGTTTCAATGCTTTCATGCCGTCCTTCCTTCTTGCTTTAAGTCTTTGCAAAGATAGATATTTATCAATTAACGGAAGTTACGGCATCCCATTTTTTGCACTTTTCTTTATATATAAACTTGAAATAGGAAGATATAAACTTTTCTATAAACCGCAGTTCAAAACACTTTAATTATCAGATAGTTGCAAAACCCATTGCACTTTATTTAGTGCCATATATAAACCGTTTTTCTCCCCCGTTCCCCCTACCTTTGTCATGTTCAAAGAACAGAAATAATCACTAAAAATAATAAGAAAAATGAAGAGACTAAGTATCATTTCAGGAGTATTATTCCTATGTACCTCCCTGATGGCGGCAAACAAAATCACAGGGAAAATCATCGATGAGAGTAACAATCAGCACATCGAGTATGCCAATGTCAGCCTGCTGACTCAGGATTCAACATTCATCACCGGAGTTGCCACAGATAACGGTGGCGGCTTCCTGCTGAAAGAAGTAAACGATGGAGATTATATCTTATGTATCTCATGCGTTGGATATGAAAACTCCTATCTCTCCATCCGCAACCTGCAAGCCAACCTGAATCTGGGAGAACTGCCCTTATCGCCCGACAATGTAATGCTGGAAGGTGTTACCGTCACAGCCAGCCCCATCATCAAAAAGACCGACCGGCAAATTATCCTCCCGACCGAAATGCAGACTAAAGCCGCTTCCAACGGAGTTTCCTTACTGAAAAATCTACAACTGTCGCGCATTCTGATCAATCCGATAGACAACAGCATCACGATTCCCGGAGGAGACAATGTGCAACTTAGGATTAACGGCGTAGAAGTGACTCAAGCTGAAATAATTGCCATCCGCCCGACAGATGTGATCCGCATCGAATATATAGACAATCCCGGCGCACGTTATGGAAATGCAGGAGCTGTATTGAACTACATTGTAAAGAGAAGAGAATCAGGAGGGAGTATCTCTGCCGATCTCACCAACGGAGTATCCGATACGGGATATGGCGAACATAATCTCGCCGCCAAATACCACTTCAACAAGTCAGAGCTCAGCACTACCGTATATTGGGGACAGAGAGATCTGAAGTGGACACGCGAAAACTATGAAAGTTTCCACTTCCCGGAGGCTTATCAGGAGAGCAGAGAAGTGGGAGAACCTACCAAAGTAAAGTATGATAACCTTAACTTCAACCTCAATTACAGCTACCAGGATAATGACAAACAACTTCTCAATATTGCTCTCAGAAATCAATACAGCGATACTCCCAGTTCCATGTCGGACAGAATCAGTACATTGTATGAAGAAGACACCTCCTACTCCATATCCGACCTTTCTACCTCCAAAGTAGTTATCCCTTCGTTGGATATCTATTACCAGAGGAATCTGAAAAACAAGCAGACAATCTATGCAGATATAGTGGCTTCTTATCTGGACAGCAAGAATGAACGGACTTTTATTCAGAAAGCCCTTAATAATGACAATAACGATACGGATATCTATTCAGAAACCAAAGGTGAGAAATACTCCATCATTGGAGAAGGTATCTACGAAAAACAATTCAGTACGGGTAAGTTTACCGGAGGCATCAAGCATACACAGGCCTATTTGCAAAATAGATATTCGGGTAATATAGAGAATAAAATCACGATGAATACGGCCGAAACGTACCTATTTGCCGAATATCAATCAAAGATAAAAGCTCTGAACTACACAGTAGGGATTGGAGCTATGAGAACTTATAACAGTCAGGAGCAGTATTCTTCCGAGAAGTATATAGTCAAACCTTCCTTAAGCCTGTCGTACTCTATCAACGGGAAGTGGTTTTTCAGATACAACGGATACGTGTCGGGGTATGCTCCTTCCCTGTCCGATCTGAACGACATCTCGCAAGCAATGGATAAGTATCAGATACGCAAAGGAAATCCCGACTTAAAGTCTGTTACATTCTATGCCAATACACTGTCTGCCAGTTGGCAAAGCAAGTATGTATCTGTCGATTTATTTGGAAGATATAGTTATGACAATAAGCCGATTATGGAAAATACCTACTACGAGGACGGGTATTTTGTCCGCACTACCGAGAATCATAAAGGTTTCCACCGGATCAATCTGGAGACAGCTATACAAATACGACCTTACAAAGAGTATATCTCCATTAAAATCACTCCGTTTCTGAACCGCTATATCAGCTATGGCAACACCTACACGCATACACACACCAATGCAGGACTGCGAGGCAGTCTGATGGCAATGTACAAGAACTGGGTACTGATGGCAGAAATGAATACCAGCAACCACACTCTGTGGGGTGAAACACTGACTAAAGAGGAGAAGCTGCACACCATCATGGCAGGATATAATACGGAGAAATGGAGCCTTTCTGCCGGAGTGTTGAACCCGTTTACCAAGAAGTATGAACAGGAAATAGAAAATTTATCAAAGTCGGCTCCCTACTGCCAGTTAGCGTATTCCAAGAACTTAAGGCTTTTGTTCATGGTAAATGCGTCCTTCAGCCTTGACTTCGGAAAGAAGCGCAACAGCCAAGGCAGAAGAATCAACAACAGGGATACCGATACCGGAATCTTGTCCGGAAGCAAGTAATTGTCTTCCTCACGAAAAGCAGGGATCCGTCCACTAATTGAGAATATTCAATTCCTGGATCAGGTTCCCTGCTTTCCCGTATTTCTCAATCATAAACAGTATATAGCGCACGTCCACCCCGATGGTACGCTGCCTCTTCGGTTCATAAAGAATATCACTGCCCATAGCTTCCCAGTTTCCATCGAAAGCCAACCCCAGCAATTCACCTTTCGAATTGAACATCGCACTACCACTATTGCCACCCGTAATGTCATTATTAGAGATGAAGCACACCTTCATTTCGCCCTTTTCATCGGCATATCTTCCGAAATTGCCCGAAGAGAGTAATGAAAGTATCTCCGGCTGTACTGCAAAATCAACATCACCCACATGAGCTTTCACTTTCTCCAGGACACCCTTTGTCGTTGTATAATAATCATATTCCGCTCCGTCAAAGGGAGTATAACCGCATACCGTTCCAAAGCTCAGCCGCATGGTGGAATTGGCATCCGGATAAAAGTTACGAGACGTATACATCCGACGGATAGCCCCATTCAGCAAGCGTTCCCCACGGATGATCTCCGTAGTAGGTGCCTGCATCTGCATATTCATATCGAACAACATCGTCAGCATATCAATGCCCAACGAGATAGCCGGATCATCGAAAATCTGATAGGTAGTATCCCGTTCAAGAAAGCGTTTCAAACCACGGGGAGTGGTCAACTCAGAACTTGCATAAAGACTATCCACGAAAGCTTTCTCATCCCCATTATATTTCTGTGCGATAGTATGGTAGATTTCCGGCAGGAAAGTGGTATCCACTTTTGAGCGATACTCCTTCAACAGTGCCGTAAATACTTCCTTGTCTATATCCAGATCCAAATTAGAGTATTGCTCAACGATATCTTTCAAGGCGGCAATAACTGTTTTCTGCTCCCCTTCAAAATCGAAGTTCAGAATCTTCAGTGCAAGCTGCACTAATTCCGGTCCATATAAGAAGGACTCGATAAAGTAAGCCTGTGCACGATTTACCTCCCGGCGGTTCTTATAATTCAGTTCCAGGTCTGTAAACAGTTGAAGAAGTTTCTCACGTTCGTCCGGGTTTTGCTGTATCCATCGACGAATTTCCTGTTCCATTTCACGTTTCTTCTCCAGGATTCCCAGCTTACGGATAGCACGGTTGACACCGATACTGTTCTTCCAGTAATTGGAGCTTTCATCGTATTTGGAAGCATACTTAATGCGTATGCTGTCTTTACTGTCCATTTCACGTTTCCAGATGGCTTGCTTCACACCACGGATGTCAATCTGCGCCTGATTGGAGTTATTCATCATTTCCTCGATACCGAATGAAGAAAGGTAACGTTCCGTACTTCCCGGATAGCCTATCGTCATACAGAAAGAGCCTTCCTTATAGCCATCCAGTGAAATCGGCGCTACATATTCAGGGTGATACGGGACATTATCGGGGGAGTAATCGGCAGGCTGGTTCTTGCGGTCTGCATAAATACGAAACACACAGAAATCTCCTGTATGCCGAGGCCACACCCAATTATCCGTATCCCAACCGAACTTACCGACAGAGGAAGGAGGTGCAAACACCAGCCGCACATCGTTGAAATCGCGGTAAACGGAGAGCCAGAACTCATTGCCTCCATAATAAGCATCTACCACGCCAAGCAAAGTGGAGTCTTTCAGGGATACCTCACCGCCTATTACCATCATCATAGAGTCTACCGCACTGGAACGTTCCAGCTCGTTCATCGAAGGTTTAACGGCTCCTAGCACACGCTTGGTTACATCTTCCGTACGAAGCAGAAAACGAACATAAAGCTCCGGATTAGGCAATTCCTCTGCACGGCTACGGGCTACGAAACCATCTTTCAGGTAATCATGCTCCACCGACGAATGTTGCTGCACACTACTGAAGCCGCAGTGATGATTGGTAAACACTAACCCGTCTTCCGACACTACCACACCGGAACAAAACCCTCCAAAGCTGACTACCGCATCTTTCAACGACGGTTTCTTCGGATTATATAGTTTATCGGCAGGCATTTGCAGGCCGAGTTCTTTCATAGTCTTACGGGTCTGTTTATTCAGGTTTCCCAGCATCCACATACCTTCGTCCGCCTGTCCCGTCAACGTGAAGAGGCTGCAAGCTACAATTAGGATACACTTTAGCTTCATTCTATACTTGGTTTAAATTACAATTTATATCTTAAGTTAAGAGTATATAAGAAATATCTAACTCAGTTCCCCTCCTTTGAGAAGGAAGGGTGGCCAAAGGGCGGGATGGTAGGTAAAAAAAAAAACTTATTTTATGACTAATAAGTCCTTTATAACTTCAGCTACCACCTCCCCCTACGGGTACTCCTCCTTCTTGAAGGAGGAGAATTTAGTTAGATTTAGCTCATGGCATACTCTCATTTTGAATAATTTAGTATGATATACTTTCCAATTGCCTCATTCTGCAATCAGTCTTAGTTTTTTCGCTCCAGTACGTGCTTTCAGCCATTCGGTAATCTTCTGTTTCTCATGGGCGTCGGGATGCTTGCCAAACTTCAGCACAGCAAGTGTAATGGTATCTGTCCGTACCGAATCAACCGTCAGTTCTATGGCATGAGAGATAGAAACAGTTTTCACTGACGGATAGAGAACTTTTAGCTCCGGAACGATCGTTTTGCCCAATTCATCGAAAGATTTGTATCTTGCCAGACTCTGTTCCAGCACTGTAATTTTCTTTGTTTGTTCCACCAGTCGTTCCTCACTGTTTTTATAGAAATCTTCCATCACCATAGCTCGGATAGAAGAAATATCCACAGCTTCATTATTCATTCCCTGAAGAACGATCAGCTTCGTTTCACCTAACTTATAGTCCTTCATCTTGTTGCGGGCAATGGCAATCGAAGCTTCGGGAACTTCTTGTCCGATCAGTACCACGCGTATTTCATTGTCTTTGTTGCCATGATAATGGATTTTTTTATCCAATACCTGTGTATTCTCAAAAGAAAGCTGTTCGGCAACAAACCGATTGGCGGCACTCTCATAGAAAGTACTCTGAATAATGCCTACCGTCAAGTAGACGGCCGGACACATAGTCAGCACGGCAATGAGTATTATGTATTGGCGTACTTTCTTCTCCCGCTTCTTGTCCACAAACTCTTTACGCTGGAAGTGCATCACACGCACACCGGCAAACGTGGCAAGACTGATGAATACCGAATTAATGAAGTAAAGATAGAATGCTCCGAGGAAATAAACCAGATTCCCCGTTGCCAACCCGTAACCTGCCGTACAAAGCGGCGGCATCAAAGCCGTAGCAATGGCAACACCTGGAATCACATTTCCTTTCTCCTTTGTAGACAGGGCAACTACACCGGCAAGACCACCCATCAATGCGATGAATACGTCATAAATTGTAGGTGAAGTACGTGCCAGAAGCTCCGACTGCCCTTCGGCAACAGGGCTTACAAGAAAGAAAATAGTAGCCGTAGTTACGCTGAACAGGGTGGTTATCAGAAAACTCTTCAGTGAACGCTTCATCAGTTCGAAGTCATTCAGACCGACAGAAAGTCCCACACCCATGATAGGTCCCATCAATGGGGAAATCAACATCGCACCTATGATTACAGCTGTAGAGTTGACATTCAGTCCCAACGATGCCATAAAGATGGCAAAGATCAAAATCCACAGGTTAGCCCCTTTAAACTCTACTCCCTTGCGTATGGAGTCTACTGTTTCCAGCTCATTGTCCTTGTCCTTCCTCAGATCAAGGTACTCGCTCAGGAACTTTTTAATGGCAAAAACATTCCGGTTTTGTTCAGGTGTTTCCATCATATCATTTACAATTTGACGATTTACAATTTACAATTTACCATGCGGCTCATTTAGTGTTTTAAGAGTTTGTTCAAGATTGGTATTTGGTTCAGCGGTAAATCACGCTTAACGACATACGCAATAAACAGTAACAGCAAAACTGTACGATATGCCATACGCAAATAGATATTGTCTATCGATACATATTCGGCAGCTACATAAAGCACAGCGGCAAGAAGTACATACATGCCTATCGCCTTCAAATCGTACTGTATCGGATATTTCTTCTGACCGACAAAGTAAGAAAGCAGCATAGCAACGCCGTATCCTGTAAACCCAGCCCAGGCACAAGCAATATAACCATACTTTGGAACCAGGAAGATATTCATCAAAATCAGGATGATACAGCCCGTCAATGAGAAATAGGCTCCCCAACGGGTCTCATCAATCAATTTGTACCAAAAGGACAGGTTGAAATAAATCCCCATAAAGATTTCCGCCGCCATGACGATAGGCACCACCCGTAACCCGTCCCAATAATCACGTCCGATGACATGACGCAGGATGTCCAGATAGAACATCACAGCCAGAAAGGCGAGCAAGGTAAAAATAATGAAGAACTTCATAGCCTGGGCATACATTTCACGGCTGTCTTTCTCCTTACTCTTACCAAATACAAAAGGTTCATAAGCAAAGCGGAATGCCTGGGTAAACATAGCCATAATCATAGCTATCTTACTGGCAGCTCCGTAAATACCGAGTTGTATGGTAGCTTCCGCCTCATCGGGATAAACGAAAGGAAAGATAATCTTATCAGCCACCTGATTCAAGATGCCTGCCACACCCAGAATTACCAACGGCAGAGAGTACCGAAGCATCCGTTTCAATAACTCTTTATCCAACACATAGGTAAATCCCCTCAGTTCCGGTATCATGCACACCATAACAACAGAGGTACATACCAGATTGAAGAGGAAGGCATACCCCACATCATTCCCTTCCAATATGACATAATAGAAAAGATTGAGTGCAATATTGAGGAAGATAAACAGCAACTTCAGTGCAGCAAACTTGATAGGGCGTTTTTTATAGCGCAAATAAGCGAACGGAATACTTTGAATGGCATCCATTGCTACCACAATCATCATCATACCGATATACCAGGGATGTTCGCCGTATTCCAGCCATCCGGCAATAGGTTCCAGAAACAACAATCCCAAAGCAACGAATACCAATGAACCGATACTCACGCTCAACAAGGTGGTAGAGTACACCCGCATCGGGTCATCCTGCCCTTTATTGGCAAAACGGAAAAACCCCGTCTCCATGCCACACGTCAGCAATACCAGTATCAATGCCACCCAGGCATATATATTCGTAACCACACCATAGCCACCCGACGATGCAGGCAAAGCTATCGTATATACAGGCACTAGCAGATAATTGAGGAAACGCCCTACAATACTACTCACCCCGTAAATAGCCGTTTCTTTTGCTAAACTTTTTAACCCCGCCACTTTATTTAATGATTAACGTTTAATTATTAATGGTTAACAGTAGTATCTCCATTCTCCTCCTCCCGGGAGGAGGAGTACCCAAAGGGGGAGGTGGTAGGAAGAAAACTTTTCCTCTATCTCCCATATTATCTGTTCCGAATTCTCAAATGCTGTCCTATTTTCAAACCGTAACACCTCAATGTCTTCTACCCTATTCAGAAAATAACTACGTTGCTCATCATAATCCTGTTGTCTATTATGTACCTCACCATCCAATTCTATAGCCAATTTTATCTGCGGACAATAAAAATCAAGAATATATGGCCCGACACTATGTTGACGACGAAATTTTAAACCGGCTATTTGTTTCCCTTTCAGCATTTTCCAAAGAGTAGCTTCGGCAGAAGTGCTATGGTTGCGTAACTCCTTTCTATTACCGGTTACGTCGGATTTGTTCATGATGGTTTGCATAAGAATCTTTTTTTTCCTACCACCTCCCCCTTCGGGTACTCCTCCTCCCAAGAGGAGGAGAACTGGAAATGATTTGTTTGACCATTTCTATATGAAAGTAGTACTGATATTAATTAATAGTTAATCACTAAATAACGTTTTCTGACTATTGTAAAGACTACGTCCTAAATGTTTATAAGCCAGTTCAGTCACTTCACGTCCGCGGGGGGTACGTTTCAAGAAACCCTCTTTGATAAGGAAAGGCTCATACACCTCTTCCAAAGTTCCGGCATCTTCACCCAATGCCGTAGCAATGGTAGTAAGCCCTACCGGACCGCCTTTGAATTTATCAATAATGGTGCAAAGTATCTTATTATCGATTTCATCGAGTCCGTACTTATCAATATTCAATGCTTCAAGAGCGAAGTTGGCAATCTCCGTATCAATGCTACCCGAACCTTTTACCTGTGCAAAATCTCGCACACGACGCAACAATGCATTTGCAATACGCGGCGTTCCACGGCTACGGGAAGCAATCTCAAACGCTGCCCTTGTAGAGCAAGGTACATTCAATATCCCTGCCGAACGACGAATAATACCGCTCAACACATCGTCATCGTAATACTCCAAATGCAGATTAATACCAAAACGTGCACGCAAAGGCGCAGTCAGCAAGCCACTACGGGTAGTAGCTCCCACCATCGTAAACGGATTCAGATCAATCTGAATGCTCCGTGCAGACGGGCCTTTATCTATCATGATATCAATGCGGTAATCCTCCATTGCAGAGTACAGGTACTCTTCCACCACCGGAGAAAGGCGGTGAATTTCATCGATAAACAGCACATCATTCGGTTCCAGACTGGTAAGCACTCCCGCCAAATCACCCGGTTTATCAAGCACCGGACCGGAAGTAACTTTAAAACCAACTCCCAGTTCATTCGCAATAATATTGGAAAGTGTCGTTTTTCCCAATCCCGGAGGTCCATGCAGCAATACATGATCCAACGCTTCGCCACGCAAGCGGGCTGCCTTAACAAAGATACGCAGATTATCCACCACCTTATCCTGTCCGCTGAAATCTTCAAAGGACAACGGACGAAGTGCGTTTTCAAAATCGCGTTCCCGACTAGTCAACTGATTATCGCGTATGTCAAAATCTTCTCGTTCCATTCTATATTTAGTTCTTTTCTTATCTTTTTAGAAAAAGAATAAAAAACAAAATTAAGACTGAGAATCAACTACTTAATCCTTTTCTTTTTCTATTTCTTTTTTATTTCTTTTTTTTTTTACCACTTATTTCAGTGCATAACGTCTATCAGTACGAGCCCCTTCTGTTATCAATTCCACATCCACCATCGAATAAATCATTTTCCTCAACTCCGGTAAATCGATTTCCGGCAACCGACCCGCAATCTCCGAAATCTTACTTTTAGGATGTGCCCTCAAGTCTTCCATAATTAGAGTTCTCAGCACATAAGGTTCTACTGTTTTCAGAGTTGTCTTCAAATTTACCTTTGCGTTCTTTATCAACTGGGGATTCACAAAAAACTGGGTACCTTTCTTCACACCATTCCTCCCGATAATATTATCTTTCAACAACTTATCTGTATAACTGCGCAAACGGTCTTCTTCTTGAAGCTGAAGTATGGCAGAAAGCCGCGTACTGAACACCTTCTTCTCACGGGCTATGATACCAAAAGCTGTAAATGCTTTTTGCGTCAACTGATAATTCTGCAAAACAAAGTCCAGCAAAGGAAGCAGTTCTGTATCTATAATCTCTGCATTTTGAATCACTGTAACTTCATTGTACGAAGATTCTATCATAGGCGGATTCTTTGCTTCCATAGCATTCAGTTCATAAATCAAATCATAACCGGAGCCTTCACCTTCCATCATTTCCAAAGCGCTCAGTAGCTCTATCATATTAGGATTACGCCGATGCTTGGCATGCAAAATATTATCTTTTGTTATGCCCAATGGCAACCCACCCGGATTAGAGATTTCTAATCTGTCAGAAAAAACTTTAATCATTATATCACTGGAAATGGTATAGGATTTATGAGCTAAAGCATTGACCAACAACTCTCGTACCAACTTAGGATGATAATGCCGTATTTGTTTACGAAACAAACCATTCGGAAACTCATACGAATAAGTCAACTCAACAGCCTTCTGTTCTATATCAAGAAGCAGTTCTTTAGGATTCAGCCGATTATCATGCCATTCTTCTTTTCGTACTTTCCGCTCAAGCACATCATAAACAATATACTGAACCGTAGCAGGATAACAGATAGAGCTTCTCTGCTTTGCTGTACCTAACCAAAGAACACCTAAATTCGTCAAATAACCTTCATCAACCAGATGATAGTTCTCTGCCAACTCTGCATCATCCATCTGCTTGACGTGCTGACGCACACGGGATGATTTACGAATATCATTCGCCAACTGCCGCAAAGCATCCAAAGCAACCCCATCAAGCAGGTATTTGGTCCTCACCAATTCCCACTGATAAGCACCCTTCTCTTCGCCCAAACGCTGCAAGTCCTCGCTACGCACCGGTTCACATTTATCGGCCACCCGAATGTAAATACGTCCGTCCGAGGTAGTAGCTACAGAATGCATAGAAGGAGAAACAGAAACAATAAAGTATTGGCTGCCGGTATCATCAGTACATATTTCAGAAGCTACAAGGCCAACGTTGAAACAGAGGCTACGCAATTTAGTCACTGCCTCATTCACTTCATCGGGCGTGACATGCTGTTCCGGCAAAGGGGCTTTCTTCTTGTCATCGTAACCTATAAAGATTCTTCCGCCTTGTGCATTTGCCAAAGCAACACAGGTCACGGACAAGTCTTTGAATCCTTTATCTCCTGTTCTAATTTTCAGAAGACTCTTATATTCGGTTGTCTGCTTCTCGCAATCCATGTCTCCATATTTTGGTTCTATTGAGCAAAGATAGTACAAACTGATGAACCCTATCTATTTTTCACTTAATTTTCTTTCCTCGCTTCATCATTCCGTCCTTCTCCGCTTACTCATACAGAAAAGAAACTCTGCCTCTGCGGCTCACATGCAATCACACATCATGAAAAAAGACTGCACAAGGAATATTTCCCCATGTAGTCTTTATCCCCAATGAGGCTTAGTTTTTTTACTTGAAATTTTTGTAGTTCTTGATGTACAGTGACTTCATACCACAACTTTTTGTTTTCTGCAAAATAACTAATTTATTTTGAGATAATCCCTATAAGTTAACTCTTTTCACAAACAGCCTTACCGTATATCAATACAAAAGCACCGCATGAGAAAATTCCTTCGCATGCGGTGCTATAGATCGGACGTGCAGCATCTATATATCGGACGTGTTGCATCTATAGATAGGACATGTTAGATATATAGATCGGTGGCGTTGGATATATAGATCCGACGCCACCAACATACAAATGTTGAAAAATAGAGCGAGAGACTCCCTCTATTACCTTACTCCTACAAATTGAGCTGAAGCATTAAATGAAGGAAATATCGACATAGAAATCTGTACCACGGCATCACACGGCTTACCACCTTTTGTTGCCGGAGTCCATCCACTCAACATATTCACCAAACGCAGCACTTCTTTATCAACACGCTCATTGTAACGTCTTTTATAATCCGCACCGACAACCTCACCATTGCGCGTCACAATAAACTGAACTGTAGTTGTACCATATCCTGCCGTTTCTATTGCAATCTGAGGCTTACGCATGTTTTTGCGTAAAAAGGAGTACAGCGCTTGAGTACCTCCCGGATATTTAGGAGCCGTTACCACACGTGCAGCACGCTCAGCTTCAATGGCAGCCACCGTCGCAATCGAATCTGCTATGCGTACTGAGTCATGATACGCAGCATCAACGTCACTTGTGCGTGAACCTATTTTCGCCCCGGCTTCTGTGTCTTCTTCAGGTATACGCAACCTCTCATCATAAATACAGAATCCTTTGAATCCCACAGGCGTGTATCCCGGAAAAGCGGAAACAATCTCAAACCGGAACTCATGTCCTGCTTTCACTTTAGGAAAATAGTAGGCACCGGCAATCGAGGGTTTATTATCCGCATCGATATAATATATATTTATAGTTCTGCTTGATGTAAAATCATGATTGGCTCTTCCCATAACGAGAAATTTATATCCCCCATTTTCGGAACCGACACAAACGATGGCATCTACTCCCCAATAGTACTTCACTTCATCCGAAACAATAAATGGAACAGACAACGGATAACTCTTGGGAGGCCATGAGAATTTTTGAGCTGCAACCGTCATTGTCAGCAGGCTCAACAGAAATAGAAAAAGTATTTTCTTCATCTCTTCTAAACTTTTAATCGTTCAACATTATTCCATATCATCTTGATCAGTATACCCTTCCGCATCCGTCCCGAGTCGTCATACTCCAAAGCAAATTTCTCTCCATAACGATGTTGCGCATCAAACCAATGGCCGGTATAAGTAAGATTACCCGCCTCATTAAACTTATGATAGCATTAATAGCATATTCCCCCAAAATATGCCATGAAGACTTCTTCTTTTCCATATCTTTGATTTTAATTAATATTATAACAATAATTAATCTATGCGCCTATAGTTCCCGTCATCTCCTCGTTCATATTTTACACCGTTCTCCCCTCTAAGGAGCGATCCATTACCCAATGCGCTGATATCTTTAGCTTTTACATCATCGCCCAAAGTGCCGGCACCTTTCAGAATCGCATCATAATCTTCTTCATTAGTATCGGTATTCATGTCGGTATTAGCATTTGTGTCGGCATTTGGGTTAATATTAGGTGTATAAGTGGCGACTGAATTAAAACTCGCTTTCAAAAAAGACAACCCAAACACAACAACCAAACAGACAATCACTACAACAATCATCACTGCCATTGATGAAATCAGCAGCACCACCCCCGCCGCAAAGAATACAGGATACATCAGCAAGACCGCAATACGGTAAATGCCCTTCAGCGAAACTGCTAGTATAATCATCTGTATTATAAACAGGACTCCAACAGCCACCACCAACAATGCCATTATGAATTCAAACAACCCCGTCTGATACGTCAATGATGACCAGAAGTGATCCATAAGAATATCGAATAATAAATTCCCTGTAAAAATTTGGATGACGAGAAGCACAACAGCGACCACAGCCGAAAGAACAGTAGGCAGTTTGCTGAAACGTCCGAATTCTTCGTACAAATATAACATAATGCTGAACAGGCCAAACAGAAAACTTGCTGTAATCAAAACAACGGAACCATAAAGTTTCAGAACATCCATAGCTCCCTTTCCACCAATATCAAAATTGCCGCCATTATAGAATACATCGTAGACTAAAGACAATATCAAAACGCTCATTACCAACAATCCCGAAGCAGGCAACCAGAAACGGATCACACCCTCGATATCCAATACATTCAGAGAAATCAGCGAAACGACAAGCAGTACAGCCAAAATGAGAATCCACGGACCTACCCCAGAAAGCAAAGACGAAGATTCACCAGAAACGGCCGTACCATCATCCTTCAATTTAAATTTCCAGTCAGAATTATAAGTTATTTCCTTCGTCTTCGGGTTGTAAGTGAGCGTATCCACATTCTGCTCAAGCCAACTATCCACCGATACTACCCTATACTGATTCTTGCCTATATAAGAAACCGAATCTATTTCATAATGATACACACGATTCATTGTCGAGAAGTCCATCCAGCCATAACTGTTCCTTCCATCCGGCAGATTATCAGCGGAGAAAGTGCGCTCCGAGAAATCCAGTTCCATGCAATAAGTCACATTATCCGCCCCATATTCTTGACCTATCAGACTCGGATCCTTGCCTACAAACATTTCCCAAGATCCCTTTAACGAAGGAGTCTTTGAGGTACATCCTGAAAGCCCCAGCAATAGGATTCCCAAAATCCCTAACAGAAGCGTCTTCCTATTTAAATATTGGTTCTGATTCATTGTTTCAACTATTTTAAGGATTAATACACTAAACCATTTCATTATTTTCATCAGCTCACATCATTGCAGCTTGAAATTAACTGGCACCACATAACTTACACTAACAGGCTTGCCTTTATGCATACCAGGTTTCCAGCGAGGCATTGCCTTGATAACACGAACCGCTTCTTTATCCAAAAAAGGATCAACGCTTTTTAGTACATTCACATTGGATATAGTGCCATCTCTACCAACTATGAATCGTACTCCCACTCTTCCTTGCGTTCCATTTTCCTGGCAAACTTTCGGATATTCCAGATTCTGAGAGATAAACTTTATCATTGCCGTTACTCCTCCCGGATATTCCGGCGAAACCAGAGAATCCACTAAGCTTCCAACTTGTCCGGATTTTCCAGATTGTGAGCAAGCATATAGTAAAGAAAAAGAGCAAGACAATAATAACAATTTTATAAACTTCATATTATATCTTTAAATTATAAATGATTAGCTACTTCATCCTCTATACCTGGAGTAACTACCACGGTAAGAGGAGGATAAATCAGACTAACCAACTTCTTTAAATCCTCATTATACATCCGGATACAGCCTTCTGACGCCCTCGTACCTATACTTTCGGGAAGGTGGGTCCCATGAATACCGATCCCCTTGTGCCCCGGTACAAGCAAACGTATGAAGAAGTCTCCATAGGCACCATCTATTTCTCCCTTTCCATCACCAAAATCATGTTTCCAGTCCGTAGCCCGTTGTATATCGGACACCTGGAAAACTCCTTCAGGAGTTCGCATATCACCTTGTTTCCGTTTATCACCTACATTCTTACCAGTTGCCACGGGAGCGCAAAAGATTTCCTGACCTTTATAGTCAATCAAGCGAAGCTTCATCTCCTGCTTAGAAATAAGGATGATACAAGCATTCTGAACTTTACTCAGTTCCTGCCGATGATGATATTCCAGATAAAACACTCCACCCACTACCAAAACCGCAACCAAAAGCAAAATAAGAATATAACTGCGTCTCATATTTCTACAAATAGATTTCCACATCCAAAGAATGTCGCTAATAAAGAGGTATTTCTACAGTCTCATAATTATCAAACGAAATTTTGATCTTCCCATAAGATACAGTAGCATTTTTTATGTAGCCTTCGGAAGGAGCTGCTGACTTGAAACGGAATACAGGAGTTTCTGTCTCATTATCAAATGAGTAACATACCACCACACGCTCACCCGACGCATTGTTCTTTGTAACGAAAACAAAATCAGTAAACTTACTGCTTTTATCGTAAAGTCGAGGATAGAACACTGTATTGGGCTTCTGCCCTTTGTTTTTTGTATAAATCTGCCAACCTGTGGAACCGCTCGCCAACTGATTATCCTTATAAAAATCAAGAATGGCCAACCGGCATTTGGACGAACTAATACACATCCTGGAATCTGTATCACCCCATACACCATTCAGCAAGTTAAAATCAGCCTGCGTAAGCAAATATGGAGAAGCCATATATCCCTCTATTCCATTCACTTTTACAGATGCCCACTCGGCATTCTTATTATAAGTAATCAATTCCGAGCCATAGGGTATTTTTTCTAAGATATTATACTCTACGCCTGCCATTTGTGAAGAACGCAAAAATACATTATCAGCCAATACATAGGTACGCAAAGCGTCACGATCCTTAGCATACGGCACATACCATAAAAAGTAGCCCATAATACCGCCCGCAAGCAGCAATACTCCTAAAACAATTCCCACTAACAACCTCGTATTTGTTTTCTTCGGCATAACTGCTGCCGAAGCCCCTTGCGGTATATAAGAAACAGGAGATTGTGGAACACCCGCAGAAGAAAGGTTTCCACTTTCCAAGATGGTTTGCTGCGGTATATCAGAAGTGGTAGTTGGCGCTATTTGAGGCACTACAGAATCTGATACACCTACCGGCGTCACATCTTCTACTATATCTTGCCCAGAAGACAAATAGTCATAAGCCAATTGAGCATTCTTTACCTTCCCAAAACTACTAATAAAGATGAATAAATTCTTAATAGCAGCAAATGCCGCTGTGATAGGAGCCAATATAATGATAGCTGCTATCCGTACCAACAAATCGATAAATGTATTGGAAACGCTATCCATCATATCCGTAGTCAAAGCATCACGCACCCCTTTCCTCACTTGTTCACGTTTACTATCACGAGTTGATCTGAAAGCAGCCGGAATACCAGCAATACCAGCATATATCCAAGCATTCATAATATCTCCGGTAGAAGAATATATCGATATGCCCAACAACAAAAATGATGAACCAAAAATAAACTTCACCAAAGACCATATTTTCTTTGATTTTGCATCTGCAAGATCAGCAGAAGCCTGCTTTAGATTGCAATCATGACACAAAGGGTGATTATCTATTGTATAAGCAGAGTTATCTACACAATCCCGGCACAACCCCATTCCGCATTCATGGCAAGTTGCAACCGCAGGTTTATCCAGATGTATATAGCAATTCATAGTAATTCTAATTAATAAGATTAATATTAAAGTTCTTCCATTCCTGATCTTACCATTTCACTTCGGTAAATGTAATCTTCTTCACCTGCGGATTCCAGGGCTGCGAACTGGAGATAACCCAGTCGAGTCGTTGCAAGGACGAAGCCTCGTTCTTAATGCCGGGAACTATAACACGGCACTTCGTACTTACCCCTTTCATAAAGCGCACAGCATTTCCATTCGTCACAAACGAATCGGAGTTACCTACATAGAATTTTGTATTATATCCGGGGTAACTATTTCCCTTGTCATCCACCCCGTCCGATTGATCTCTGTTGAACCAAACCTGCCAGTCTTCTCGGTTATTGGTCAGCAGAAACTGAAATTCCACTGCATCGGCATTCTTCACGCACGACAAAAACTCCATCTTCACCTCCGAATCGCAAGAAACAATTTCTCCGCACGAGCCTTTGCCTTCGGATGGTTCATCTCCACCACCACCTTCACTCTCACCAAATTTCACGCTGATTTCCACAGGCATGGATTCTCCGTCAGCCTCAACAAGCAGATTTGCAGTCACATCCTGAGTTATCTTTTCACGGTCTATATTAACTACCACCGTACTGCTCTTTCCTTGACTTGTAGTTCCGCTTACGGGAGCAATCTTTATCCAGGACTCTGAAAATGCAACACTCCATGATACAGAGCCGGAAGTACCGATATTCATTATATCAAAAGTTTTAGAGGTTTCTCCTTTGGCAAATATCAACGAATTTGTACTCAACTTGATACGCGACTCACCCCGTTCCAGCACCATATCGCCGGAAGTCTGCTCTCCTGCAACAACGGAAATGCGTTTCGTATTCGTTTTATATCCATTCTTTGATATCTGAATGGTGTACTGTCCCGGTTCCATGTCGAGGAACTCAAAACGCCCGTCGCTACCCGTATTGGCCGTCTTACCTCCCGGATTCAAAACGATATAGACACCCGAAACCGGTTCACCGTTATCGGCATCATTCACAATCCCATAAATGGTGCCAGTTGTGTCTACTTCATCTTTAGTACATCCTGCCACAATAAATACCGCCCACACACAACATACTAAGAGAAGCGCCAAACCTACCTTACTTGTTTTCATGATTATTTTTTAATAATAAAATCTCTAAAAATTCAAAGCAAAACTTACCCCATTACATTCGCCCACCGAGGGATACATGGCAAACTGCACAGGTCTATGCACCACCGCCCTTTTACGCCCATTCATCACAATTGCATCAATCAGATTGTAAACATAAAGAGCTGCTGCCGCACCAATACAGACATTGCGTACATTTTCCCAATTATCAGCTTTTGTGTTATATGTCTGCTGATGTTTAGGTTGTTCGTGCATCTTCTTGACGTAAGAGCTTCGCAAACTTTCGGAAACGATAATGCCACCTGCAAGCAACACCTCACCACCCAAGATACACACTCCCTTCACTGTGCTGCCTTTGTACATCTGCCCCCATCCCGGAACGATCAACGAACGTACCATTCCCCGCACACCATATTTGCGGGTAAAGGATAAACGGTCAAACCTAGGAACCGGAACATCGGCCACCCCAAACAGCACATAACAATGATAGCGCCCGCCACCCGGATAATATACATACTCCCAGTATTCATCATACTTGGTAGTAGTTACACTTATCTCTTCATTCTCTATTTTGTAATGGAAATTATAGACTGATGATTCTGTATAGGCTCCATTCTTTTGCTCCATACGAATATCAGTTTCAGCCTCCCCGCTAATCTTCCAGGCCTGCCCGATATAGCGGGAAAGGGCAAGCAGGCAATCATGCCGCGCTTTCTCCAACGACTCGTTCTCTGCTTCGACCAGTTGATAATGAAAAGTCTCATTGGTGGTTTCCGGAGTCTTACTTACCAGCCATACCGGACGCATATTCTCTGATTTCCGAAGTATTTTCTGTGCCGAGGCATCAACGAAACCAAACAAAAAACAAGACGAGGCAATGGCAACCATCCTCCCGATTTTCAAAACAGTCTTTTTCATCTCTATTTATTTTCAGATCTCCAACACTCCACTCTTAATAGCCTTTATCAACATATCAGATGCATTCTTGGCTTCCAGCTTAAGCATGATCTGCTTACGGTGGAACTCCACTGTATTAACTGATATATATAATTTCGTTGCTATCTCATTACTCTTCAAGCCTTCGGATATGCATTTCAGCACTTCCTGTTCGCGCTTGCTGAGTACTTGCGGCATCTCAGGAGGAAGCTTCCGAAGGCATTTCCGGAAATGGGGACAGAAATATTTACGTCCTGACAGAACAGAATAAATCGCCTCTTGCAGATTCTCCGGATCGGACTGTTTAAGAATCACTGCATCTACATCCGCCTTTACCATCCGACGGACAATCCACACTTCACTATGCATGGTTTCAATAATAATACGCATATCCGGATAGAGCAAACGTATCTGTTCTATCAGCTCAAAACCCGACATGTCCGGCAATTCTATGTCGACCATGCAAATACTGATATCGTGGGATTTAAGAAGTTCCAAAGCTTTCGCAGCACTGTCAGCCGCATAGATTTCACCTATTTCCGGACAGACTTCAAGAATGTTACGGATGCCCGCCAATACAATAGGGTGATCATCTATAAGAAGAAGATGGTATTTCGATGTATCCGATGGAAGTTGCACCATATTTCTTTTATTTATATGCTTGTGGTCAGATATTAGTCCTCCCTGTTATCATGTTTACTATTTTGTGCAAAGGAAAGGTATTTTTAATTTAAATCTACTATCATTTTCCGTAGTTTTTCAATAGACAGTTGGTAAATACTATGGTATACTTTCCGTACATGAAAACTAGTACAGAATAAATCTTTATTTAAAAGGAGCCGTAACTGTAACGCATACACCGGTCTCATCAGCAGCCACATGTAGTGTACCGTTCATACATCTGACCCTATCTTCCATCGTGCGCATCCCGATGCCTTTGGAAGAAGAGCGCTTCATAACTCCATTGCTGAATATCTCCAACCGCACATGCGCACCATCCATTAACAGTGAAATGGAAATCTGTGTGCCGGAAGAATATTTGAGAATATTATTCATGCTTTCCTGTACAATACGATACAATTCATATGCCACATTATAGGATACCAGACTCCAATCGGACGTAGAAGCATCGAATGAAAGATGCATGGATGAAGGAACATTCAGATGATCGATATAATCTGTTATAATCTCATCAATAGTGGCATCAGAAAATACGGGAGGCATTAGTTCGTGCGAAATACTACGGATATTCGCACGACTCCGCCCCAGTTTGTCCAGCAACTCACATTTGTCCTCTTCTCTATTAAAGCCCGATTTAAGTTCCATTTCCAACCCCAGAAGTTCATTGCACACCCCATCGTGCAGTTCGCGTGCCAAACGGGCACGTTCGCTCTCCATTCCGTCAATATATTTACGGCTGAGTTGTAACTTGCGTTTATACAAGAGAATGATCAAGAGGATAAGCATAAAGCTGATAAAAGCTATAAACCAAATTGTGAGCCGAAGACTGCGAAGTTCTTCCTGCTGTTGTAATTCTTTCAGACGCTTAATTTCAAGTTCTTTCTTCTGAGTATCATAGCGCACTTGCAGCTCGCTCATTTGCTTCTCCACCTCCTGTGCAGCCAGGGAATCACGCAATTCGAGAGCCTGCTCCATATATCTGTAAGCCTCATCAGGCTGTTGCAGGTTATGATAGCATTCGGCCATACGGCTGTACCACACGTAGGGAGCGGTAGGCGAATTTGTACTTATCAATCCCGTCAACTTTCGATAGAAATCCAAACTTTCCCGATATTTCTTTTCCTTTAGTAAGAGTTGGGCTTTTGTCTCATAAATACCGATAGCTTCATGGCTCGTTTCTGGTAATTCATCCAGAAAGCGGTCACATACATTCAGATAGTAACGCACCGAATCATCTTGTGCTGTAGCCTGAAAAGCGGGTAACAGCGCTGACAATACTTTTAACCGGAAACGCGGTGATTGTTGCTGGGAAGCTATTCCATAAGCCTTATGCAGATAATTGATCGCTTGATCGTATTCCCCTGTCTTTACCAACAGAGAACCGCAGATGTAGTAAGCCTGCAACCAGTCCAAAGCATCTTCCTCTTTCAGGGCATACGTAATGGCTTCTTGTGCATGTTCCTTCGCGTTTTCTAACTGTTTGAAAGAGATATACATCACGGCAATATTGGCATGCAGATTGGATACAGCACTATAATCCTTGCTTTTCATGGCTGCCTCAAGCCCCTTGCCATAATAGTAAAGAGCAGAGTCCGGAAGGTTTATTCTGCGATAAGCGACACCCAGCGAACTGCAATTGGTCAGATAGGCTTCACTATCACCGGATTTAGAGGTGGCATCCAAAGCTGTCAGATATTGTGATGTTGCTTCCCGGATATCCCCCTCAATCATATAACAGCTTGCCAAATCAGTAAGTAACCTTCCACGGATACTGTCAAGCACTGTATTCTCTTCACAATATTTCAGTCCTTCCAGTAAATAAGGCCTTGCCGAATCGGTCTGAGCTATTCCATTGTAGGATTGCCCCAACGACAAACAGGTGATAGCTACCTTTTCGTTTTCTCCACTCTCACGATATAGTTCTAAAGCTTTTGTCAGTTTATAGGTACAACTATCTATTTCTTCATTTTCATAATGTGCACAAGCTTCCTCGTAAAGACTATCGGCTTCACTGTTCATTTGCAGATCCAAGGTGGCAGGTCTCGTACACCCTGCCACAACAAACATCAATAAAAGTAGTAATTTCATCTTCATCACAATTTACCATACACTATAAACTCCCATTCAACATGATGATGCTATATGGAATTTCATCTTCCAGTCAGCTGAAATTGTGACAAAGTTAAGAGTCTTCATTTAAAATGAAAATTATCCGGTATATTTTTATCCGGCATTTTTACCACATATCATTTATTTTCAATCTTACTAATCACTATTTTAGATCTATTCTTTACCTGTTGGCAGAATTGATTTATTTCGATACAGTAATGAAGTTTCACCACAGAGTAACACAGAGTTTCACGGAGTCCTATTTTCTGATTTCAAATCAATTAAACTCTGTGAGACTCTGTGTTACTCTGTGGTGAACTAATTCATATCCCAGCGGAGAGGAGCGAACAGATGTTTCATATACGTCGTAACTTACTGTATAACAACACACTTGATGTTCCACCATGATCAGTCGCAGTGGAACACCAGTTCAGTCCTAGTGGGAAGTACCTTCAGTCCTAGTGGGAAGTACCCTCAGTCCTAGTGGGAAGGCGACACACTGATTACTTATCTGGACTTTTGCGGCGCAAATGACGAAAGTGTGGCCAACATTGTATGTCTGCCGCTTACCGCTTCATGAACTCTTTCCGTTCTTCTTCCGGAAATTTCTCTATCGCATAGCGCAACATTGTGCGAGGCATCACTTTACAATGCTTTTCAAGGAACTGCACCAGTAGGTCTTTATTCCGTTTTCCCATTTCCCGCAACATCCATCCCACGGCCTTCTGCATCAGGTCGTAACGCGTACAAAGGAAATGCTCGGAAAGAGCTAAAATATCGATGAAATCATCGTTTTTAATCAACGCATAAGTGGAAACCACCGCTATGCGCTGATCCCAAAGCAGTTCATTTCCGGCCAAGCGATAAAGAACATCACGGGGTTTATCCTTGAGATATTCGCCCACAATACCCGGAGCAGATAAGTCTACCAGATCCCAGTTGTTGATACGGGCAGTCTGCGACAAATAGAAGTCGAATATCTCTTTTTTGCCCTTTTCATCGCACTTTTTAAAGCGTTCCACCAGCATCAGCAAGGCACACAGGCGACATTCATGCCATTCGCTTTGCAGCAACTCCGCCATTACCTCAAATGGCACATCCTTATGCCGCTTCGCCACCATACGGGTGTTGGGAACGACAATACCGAGAAACTTGTCACCTTCTCCGTATTGCCCTTTCCCAGTTTTAAAGAAATTGGGAAGATACTCCCGTTTCACCGGGTCAATGTACTGTTCCAGCTCCTGCTGTATTTCCTTTGTTTTCTGCATAATATGAACTTAATAATATACAAAAATATCGCTTTTATTTTATTCTTCACATCGACACACAGAAAATAACACGGGTACCTTGAGTGTACCCTTTATCAATCCTCAGGTAGCCACCCAGCCTTTCGGCAACAATACGACAAATGGACAAACCGAGCCCTGCTCCCTGACTAAAGTTATCCAACTTCACAAAGCGCTCAAAAACACGTTCCTGTTCCTCAACGGGAATACCGATTCCGGTATCTGTAACCGTGAAAATCAATTGATTCTCTTCTTTCTTAACCTCATAGGCTAATGTAACGGAACCCTCATGAGTGAACTTCGATGCATTGCCCAACAGGTTATCAAGTACCTGCACTATATAACTATAATTACTGTTTATGATCAGATCATCACAGGCAGGTTCAAAAATGAGCCTTACGCCCGGATCGAAAGATGCCCCCGCCGCATCTATCGAAGCCTGGCAACAGGCATTGACATCAACAGCATTATGCTTGATTTCAACTTCACTGTCGAGAATGGAAATATCAAGGATATCACCTACCAACTTCAGCAATAACTTGCTGTTACTCTCAATCAATGCAACATACTGCCCGATGTCTTCCTTTTCATCAAGCATATCAACCAATACCCCGGAGAACCCGACAATGGAGTTAAGCGGAGTACGGATTTCATGGGACATATTCTGAATGAACATTGTTTTCAACCAATTGCTCTGTTCAGCAACTTCCTTGGCTTTGCGCAGTTCCTCCTCGGCTTTGATTAATGTACGATTCTGCTCATCCAGCTTATTTTTTGCCCGATGCAACTTTGCATTGAGTTTTCTCTGTTGCCACAAAAAGATAACGACGATACATAAAAGACCTAGTACAGAGAATAAAATAGTCCGGGTATTTTGCAGTTGTTTCTTCTGAGAGGTCTTTTCCAACCGTACCTTCTCAGCATTGAGCTGTTGCAAGTTCAACATGGTAGCAAACTCACTGGTAGTGATTTCTTCATTCCTTTCTTTCTCCTTCTTCTGTTCCAACAGGAAATCGCGGTACAGCCCGGCTGCTTCTTCTTTACGGTTCATATCCCAAAGAATATCCGCCTTTGTTTTTCTCAATGCCATCAAAGTTGTCAGATTGTTTTTCTTCCTCAATTCAGTTTCCCGTTCATCCAATACACTAAGAGCCCTATTATAGTTGCCCACCCTCCAGTTATAATCAATCTCTACATCATACAAATAGTGTATATGACGTTTCATTGAAGGTTCTCCCATATACATTTGTCTACACTCCTCCAATGCCTTGCGGGCAGCTGCCGTATCTCCTTGCGCAAGATAGAGTGATACATAAACCAGCTTGGCCGTCACTTCATGATAAGTAGACTTAGAAGTTTTGAGTGCCTTTTTAAGCAATTCGGGAGCTTTTTCTGCTTCGCCCAGATCAATGTATATCTTTGCGGCATCACTATACTGGCAGGATATATTATATCTAAAGACATTGGCATTCTCAAAAATATCAATCTCTTTAAGCATAAACTCCTGAGATTTTTTTACTAAACCTTTAGCCGTATACACATTGGCCAATGCATAATAACACTCAGCAATACTTCCCTGCTTTTTCTCACCTTTGGCCTCCTGCAACATCTTTTCAGCTTCAAGAAGAGCAATGTTATATTCTCCCTGTATAATATAATAGTTAACCAACCTGGCAGCCCATGCCCAGTAGTAAAGTTCAGCGTTACCGACACTTCTGGCATATTGTTTTAAGCGATTTACTCCGGCTATGATGCTATCCGTGCGGTTCTCGCCCTGTCCGTAATAGTAATAGTCTACCTTGGCTCCCAAAGCTATCTTAGCCATCACCGTATCATTGCACCTGATTGCCATATCAAATAATGTATCCGATGCTGTCAGAACAATGGGATCAGTCGGATCATTAAAATACTGTTTATAGTAAGCACGCATGCTTTTAATATCGATAGAATCTATCTTTTGAGGTGAAATAGTTCCTACAACCAAATGCAAAAGAACACAGGCAAGAATCGTTTTTTTCAGCATAAGTTATTTGTCTGTTGTATGTTATACGATGATAAAGATATATTTTATCTATGAAATAAAACATCCCCCTATCTCACAAGACAGACCAATTGATGATTTTTACCTTTTTATTGCATATAATAAGCATTATTTTAGAATAACAACAGCCAATAAGTAAGCAAACGTTCGTCTTCACAGTATCTATCGCCAAGTGGCATCAAAAAGAACTCCGCTTATTATCAATAATTTACAATTGATAATAAGCGGAGCCGCCATACAACCAAACGCACTGATTATTTCTGCGTCACCCCTTTCCAATCATCCGTACGGAAAGGTGAAGCCGGGAGACCGGCACCATTATATAAGTTACAAACCGGATTGTTGGCCCATGCATAGCGCACAGCAACCGGATACGATACTTCGGGAGAACTCACCACAATCTTATCACCCTGTATTTCTGCCTTCGCCCAATGGAATTTATGATCACGACCGGCAATGGCAAAGCCTTGCAATGCTTTCCCATCACTACTCTTTAAGCCACCATCTGTATGATCAAAAGAAAGGATAATCTTATCTCCGTCCACCTGATAGGAACGATAAACGGGACCGGAATAAGGTATTTGTTCTCCATACGTATTAGCACGGGCTACCAACGCCAAGCGATGTCCAACGGCCTGTTTATCTTTTGGGTGGATGTCATTGGCATCGCCCTTATCGATGATTACAGCCATTCCGGTATTCGCTACCGACAATGTGCGCGCTTGTGCTTCGCGGAGTTCCGCCCAGTCAGAATCAACGGGGTTGGGAGACACTTGCATGAAGTTGGCTAACTGCACAAAATAGAAAGGAAAATCCTGTCCCCAGTCCTTACGCCAGTTCTCGATAACCAGCGGGAAAAGCTCACGATACTGATAGGCACGGGAAGCATTGTTTTCCCCCTGGTACCAGATAGCACCACGGATACTGTAAGGCACCAATGGATGGATCATAGCATTGTATAAAGATGTCGGCAGATTGGGGTCCTCGGACATATCCTTCGGAAACATACCCTCTTTCCGGGCATCGGCCGCTATCTGATATTTCCATTCACCGGCCAGACTAATTTGTTCTCCATTGTCTGAACGGAGATAAAGTTCATCCGGCATACCACAACCACCACCTGTATCTGTCACACGGATAGCCAATGTAAGCGGTCCTGCTTTCACCAGCTTACCCGGAACGGTATAATTGCGTTGAACAGAATAACCATCGGTACGGCCCACTTCCCGACCATTCCAATACGTTATATCATTATCATCAATAGCCCCTAAAACTAACTGCACTTTCTTACCTGTCCAGGATGCAGGAATATCAACAGTGCGGCGAAGCCAGATCAATCCGTCAAAATCACCAAGCCCTTGCTGATCCACCATTCCGGGGAAGTTCAGCTTGCCCCAAGCCTTATCATCCAAAGAAACCTCAGCCCGTACCGGTTTCCCGGCAGCAAAACCTTCATCAACACGATTGTTCCAAGCTTCCAAAGCTTTCAAATAGTCCGCTTTCATCGCAGCTTTATCAGGCATTGCACGAATATCTTCCACTACTTTACTGAAGTCCGGCATTTCTTGCAACACCTTTCCGCTTATCCAGGATTCTACATTGGTCCCTCCCCAGGAAGTATGAATCAACCCGACGGGTACATTCTGTTTTTCAGAGATTTCGCGACCAAAGAAATAGGCGGTAGCCGAGAATTCAGGAACGGTCAGGGGTGAGCATACCTGCCAGCCATTATCACGGATTTTGATATCCGTCTCCGGCTGCGTACTGGTAACATGTTCCACATGCAATAAACGAATATTGGGATGATTGGCTGCGGCTATTTCTTTCTCATAATCCAGAACCTTGCCCCAACCTTTCAGCGGCATTTCCATATTGGATTGTCCGGAACAGATCCATACCTCCCCAATCATTACGTTCTTCAACACCAGTTTCCCACCATCGGTCAGTGTAAGCTCATACGGGCCACCCGCTTCAGGAGTACGAACGGAAAGCTTCCATCGCCCTTCCTTATCAGCCAGTGTTTCATACGTCTTCCCATCCCAGGAAGTGGTTACTTTTACCGCTTTCATCGGTTTTGCCTCACCCCATATAGGGGCATCCGCCTGTTGCTGCAACACCATGTTATCCGAAAACATCGGCGGCAACACAACCTTGGCCGAGATTGTACCGGATAACAACAGCAAAGCTGCAATTAACATACATTTGTTTTTCATATCAGTTAATTATTTTATGAGAGTCCGGAGTTAGTAACCTCTTTAACTCCTTCTCCCTCTAATTCCGTCGCAATATCAGAAAGCAAAGATAGCCAGAATTTCATATTCGAAATAGTGTTATTGCCCTAATAAATGCAATAATCTTTCCATTTATCACGCTAAATAGAAAGATATTCCTACTTTTGCACGAAAATCAACGCGTTATTTTATGGTTTTAAATTACATTTGGGTAGCATTCTTCGTAATTGCTTTCATTGTGGCACTCATCAAGCTCCTGTTTATGGGCAACACAGAAATCTTTACGGAGCTTGTCAATTCAACATTCACTTCCTCGAAAACAGCCTTCGAAATATCGCTGGGCCTGACGGGTATCCTTTCTCTATGGCTAGGCATTATGAAGATCGGCGAGCAAAGCGGCATGATTAACGCATTATCCCGCTGGCTGAGTCCGGTGTTCTGCCGTCTTTTCCCCGAAATCCCCAAAGGCCACCCTGCCATGGGTTCTATCTTTATGAACCTCTCCGCCAATATGTTGGGACTGGACAATGCCGCTACACCAATGGGATTGAAAGCTATGAAGGAGCTGCAAGAATTGAACCCTCAAAAGGATACGGCAACCAATCCGATGGTCATGTTTCTGGTGCTCAATACTTCCGGGCTGATCCTGATTCCTATCAGCATCATGATGTATCGCGCTCAGATGGGCGCTGCACAGCCTACCGATATATTCATTCCCATACTGATCACATCAGCCGTTTCCACCCTTGTAGGAGTGATTGCTGTCAGCATTGCTCAACGCATCAATCTGATCAATAAGCCCATCCTTATCCTCATCGGTTGCATCAGCCTTTTCTTTGCTGGACTTATTTACTTGTTTATGCAACTCGGTCGTGAAGAAATCGGTACATATTCCACATTGATTGCCAACGTTATCCTGTTCAGTATCATTCTTTTGTTCATTATCTGGGGATTATGGAAGAAAATCAATGTATATGATGCCTTCGTAGAAGGTGCCAAAGAAGGCTTTACCACGGCCGTGCGCATCATTCCATATCTGGTAGCGTTTCTGGTGGGTATTGCCGTATTCCGCACTTCCGGTGCGATGGATATGTTAGTAAGCGGCATCGGTTACATAGTGGGATTATTTGGCGCAGATACCAGTTTTGTAGGCGCCTTACCAACCGCACTGATGAAATCGTTGAGTGGCAGCGGTGCCAATGGATTGATGATTGATACCATGAAGGAATATGGTGCAGATTCTTTTGTAGGACGAATGAGTTGCGTAGCCCGTGGTGCTTCGGACACCACTTTCTATATCCTTGCCGTTTACTTCGGCAGCGTAGGTATCACCAAGACCCGCAACGCCGTCACCTGTGGCCTGATAGCCGACTTCTCGGGTATCATAGCCGCTATCTTAATCAGTTATTTATTTTTCTTTTAAAGTCAGAATTTAACATCAATCTCACAA